>Ga0315338_1000531_pt1 | contig 83384 bp, 80 predicted proteins | sample ASW8metaG_FD_204518 | JGI IMG/M metagenome (GOLD analysis project Ga0315338, IMG submission 204518) | Ammonia-oxidizing marine archaeal communities from Monterey Bay, California, United States - ASW #8 | ecosystem: Environmental > Aquatic > Marine > Coastal | place: USA: California | collected...
CATATATCATATTTGGAGCCCAATAAATAGATAGGGCATACCAAAAAAACATGGCCAGAAAAAACAAATCATAATTTCCCGATCTGGTTTTTAACGAAAGTAAAAAATTAGCATTTTTAATTTGGATAAAAGAGACTACCAACAATCCAAAAAGTAAAAAGTGAAATAAATAAAAATCACCATAGCTAACGGCAATTCCGATAACTGCTGAGATAATCATTAACAAAATCAGGGTATCTACACTGAGTTTTAATGACCGGCTTACCACAATGCGTTCTGCCTTAAAATAAACAATATCAACACGATGGTTAAAGATTCAAAAATAATTAGAGATAAAGGTATGGAAAGAATCCCAAATGGTTTAATCAAAACAATAATAGATATCATCCCAACCAAGGATGCTATCGTTAATATATTTGAGTACTCGCGTTCATAATCGGCCACCATTAGCCATTGGCGACCTAAAACATGGGAAATAGCGGTGAGAGGTAAAACAACACCAAATAGCTTTAAAGTTTTTTCTGCGGCAAAAAATTCTGGACCCAATAAAACCTGAATGAGAGGGTGTGCAAAAAAATATAAACCCATGCAGAACAGAATGGCAATGGTAAGCATATACCAGAGAAATTTCTTGATCACTTTTTTTGTCTGGTCATTTTTTGTATAGCCCATGGATGCCAAGTGCGGATACAAAGCCTGACCCACGGGCCCATAAAGGGTGTTTAGAGCGCGATGAATCCGAGCGGCACCATAATAATATCCCAACTGTAAAGGGGTTACAATTGTGCTTAATATAATAATACCTAGGTTGTTGTAAATAGCAGGTAGGATTGTAATCAGAAAGCTGTATTGTGTTTTTCGGAAAATGGCCCAAACTTTTTTGAAACTACTTAGATGAAATCTGCCAATGATATTGGCCATATAGGCCAATAAATATCCACAAATAAGTACGCTTGAGAGACTATACGCCAGCAATATAATCCAGCCATCCTGACTCGAGCGGACATAATAAAATATAATTAAAAAACCTAGGATACGAAAAACCGTTTTTGAAATGGCAATAGTTCTAATTTTTTCTATGCCCTGAAAAAACCAAATGGGCGACAAGCTTTGAAAAATAGCACCCAATACCGTAATTAAAATATAATGGGGATTATTTTTGAAAACTGGAACCGCACATATTGCTAAAAAAGACAAAAACAGAGCGACAGGAATTAAAATTAATTTGAACATGAATAGTTCACCTACAAAGTCTTTCAATTCCTTGACATCATCTTTGATTATGGCAACATGGCGCGTTGCCATAAGCGGAAAACCAAACTCCATCAGTAGTAGGATAAAAAGACCAAAGGTCTGGGCTAACCCCACTTCCCCAAGCGCTGAAGGGCCCAATACTCGGGCAATAAAGGGCAGAATTAGCAACAACAATAGATAATCGGCAAAATGGGCTAAATATAAGTAAAATGAATTCGCCACCAAAGGGTGGCGAATATTTTGTGTGAATTTTGAAACCATATTACACGTTACTGGGTTTTAAATCATGCGAAATACTTGACAATATCTTGAATAATGATTTCAGCAGCATTTCCATTACCATAAGGGCGAGCAGAAAAATCACACACGGTATTTTGTATCTGATTAAATGTGTTAAATAGATTTTCTGGTTTGGTGAGAAAATTAACTCCGGCATCAGTTAGTTCTGTCCATTCTGTTTCATTGCGGACAGTGATACATTTTTTTTCCGTAAAAAAAGCTTCTTTTTGCAAGCCCCCGCTATCTGTAATAACCAATTCCGCTCCATTCAATAAATTCAGCAAAGCCAAATAGCCTTGTGGTGAAACTAAATTAATTTCAGAATGTATTTTGTAGTGCTCCATCTGTTTTTTTGTCCGGGGGTGGAGCGGCAAAATCACTTTCAGTTCTTTATTAATCTGATCTAAACAAGCAAAAATAGATGCCAAATTCGATTGATCATCGGTATTCTCTGGGCGGTGAATGGTCGCCAATAAGTAGGGAACATCAGGAATCTGGAGATCAAATTCAATTTCTTTGCTCTTATAAAGGCGACTGAATTTGATGTAAGCATCAAACATGACATCCCCAGATTTTATAACACCATTTTGGATTCCTTCGCTCTTTAGAAGGTTAAAAGCATTTTCAGTAGGGCAAAATAGCAAGGTGGAAAGGTGATCGGTTAAAATTCGGTTGATCTCTTCGGGCATTGTTCTGTTATAGCTACGGAGTCCTGCTTCTACATGAAATACAGGTATGTCCAACTTGGCTGCGGCCAGACCACCGGCAAGGGTAGAATTGGTATCACCGTATACTAAAACTCCAACAGGTTTTTCTTTAAGCAAAATAGGTTCAATATTTTCAATCATTTTTGCTATCATTAAGCCGTGACTCAACTTATTGATGCCTAAGTTGTAGTGCGGCTCAGGAAGACCCATTTGGTTTAAAAAAATAGCCGACATGTTTTTATCAAAATGTTGGCCTGTATGGATGATGACCTCATCAATACTGTCCTGGGTTTGGAAAAGGCTTGAAACTGTAGAGGCTTTTATAAATTGGGGCCTAGCCCCTAAAATGGTAACAATTTTCAATCGTCCTCTAAACAGGTAATCAAATTGTTTTTTAATTGAAACTGGCCACATTGACTCAACCCGTTTTGATCAAATACCAAACGTTCTCCTTTTTTATTGACCCAGTCTACCTGTTTGCCCGGATTTCCAATAATCATAGCAAAATCTGGAACATTTTTGGTAATCACGGAGCCGGCGCCAATGAATGCATAGGTTCCAATGGTAATGCCACAGAGTATTGTAGCATTGGCGCCAATGGATGCAGATTTTTTTACCAAAGTTTCTTGATAGAATTCACTACCTTTTTGAGGAAATTCAGAGCGGGGAAATAAAATATTTGTAAATACCACGGATGGACCACAAAATACATAATCTTCCAGTTCTACGCCTTCATAAACAGACACATTATTTTGGATTTTGACATGATGCCCTATTTTGACATTATTCGCAACATTCACATTCTGACCCAAAGAACAATTTTTGCCAATAATAGCACCGGATTGAATATGGGAGAAATGCCAGATTTTTGTACCTTCACCTATTTTAACATTATTATCTATAATAGAAGTGTTGTGAACAAAATAATTTGGAGATTTCATTATTATTTATCCTTCTCTAAATCACCGCCAAGAGAAGTCGAACTGGTAGGACTTAAGGAATTTGTTGCCATTTCGAGGATTTTGACTACATCTATACCTTCATTTAAAGTTGCTTTATTAATAGTCTTTCCCTTAATTACATCAATAAAATATTCTAGTTCATTGTTGAGGGGTAAGGTTGATTCATAATCGATTGTTTTCGAAGGTTTATTTTTAATCGAACTCAAATCACTATTCCCATTTTGATCTTTTTCATAGTACAGCAATGGTTTTTTTTCTACAGCATCTTCAAAATGAAGAGAACCTTTCGAACCAATAATTACCAAGCGGTGCTCCTTAAAAGGATGGAGCCAACTGACATAAATATGCCCATGAATCCCATTTGGATATTTTAGATAGGTCATAGTTGTATCATGAATATTTTTCTGAATGTATGCACCACCAGATGACTGAACATTAACTGGGAATGATTCCGTAAAAAATTGGAATAGTGAAAGGTCGTGAGGGGCAAAACTCCAAAAGACATTTTCTTCCTTACGTACGACGCCAAGGTTCAGGCGATTACTGTAAATGTATTGCAGATTCCCAAGCATATTATCCTGAATCATTTTTTTCATTTTCATAATAGCTGGATGAAATAACAATAAATGCCCTACCATTAATTTGCCATTGAAGTTTTTCACTAAATTTTTAAGGCTTTGCGCTTCATCAATGGATAATGTCAAAGGTTTCTCCACAAGAACTGGTTTGTTCTTTGTAAGTATCTGTTCAGCCAGTTTTACATGGGTAATCGGCGGTGTGGCCACTACAAAACCATCAAAATCATAAAAATCATTTTTAAACGCATGTTCAATAGAACTGAGACAGTTTACATTGGGATATAATTCAATCATTTTATTTCTTTGATGGGAATCCGCTTCTACGATCCCACCCAGAGCGTTTAATTTAGAAAGCGTTCTTATATGATTTTTTCCCCATCCCCCTGCACCAACTACACAAATTTTGATACGACCCATTTAATTAATACTTAAAAAGACTTACCAAAGAAAAAGAAACCAATCCGAAAACAGTAGAAAAAGCCAAAAATAAAAAGCGATTGGGAGAACTTTTCCTTGAAGGCGGGACGGCATAATCGAGGATATGGAGTATAGGTGCTTGCTTCACTTCCTCAATACGGGCCAACTCCAACTGTTGTTGAAGGGTAATATATAACTGTTTTTTTGCTTCCACTTCTCGAAAAAGTCTTGAAAATATCATAAATAATTCAGGCGAATCTTCATACCCTCGATTACGTTCTTTAAAATCCTTTAATTCTAGCTCTAGAGATTCCAACTCGTTTTTGACAATTAACAACCTATCTGAAATGAATAGCTTTTCTTTGTTTGTCTGAGCTGAATTTTCTTTCTGAATATATAATTGAACCTGATCTCCAATAAAATTAGCGACGCTAGCTGACACAACCGGATCTTCTAGAGTGACCGTTATTTTTATCAAGCTGGTCAATCTGTCTTCGACCACTTCAATATATTTAGCCAAATGTTTAATAGCTTTATCCTGGATATAAGTTGAATCAGTTAAGGCAGAATTAAAAAAGGCATACCAAGGAGATTTATCTATTTCCCATATTTCAATTAGACTTAATTCTGAACCCGTCTCTAGGACCCATTTTTTTTGCAATACTTTATTGGCAATTAATCTGGATTGAACCACATCAGAAATATTGAAATCTTGATCACTTTTTGGCATATTCATCCCAAAGTTTGTTGCCAAAGACTGAAATTGCCCCAATCCTTGGATTGCATTTTTTTTTGCAGGATATAACGAAATCTGGGCGGAATAATACTTGGTTAATAAAAAAGAATAACCAGTAACAACCAATGCCATCAGAATGGTTAGTGAAAATATATATTTCCTGCTATTACGTAGAACATTAAATAATAATTTAAAATCAATAACATTATCCTGGATGATTTTCGGTTTTTCAGTATCTTTATTTATAATTTCAAAATCTGGATAGGCATTTTTCAAGCGATCGAGTACATCTACATTAATAGTCGTATGGCTCTTTTCATAATTGATCAAGGTGGCTCGCGAAACACCTAACTGAGCTGCCATATCCTCTTGACGAATATCATTCATCAAACGATAGCGCTTTATTTTTTGCCCTAATGTAGGTTTATTATCCACTAGTCTGGTTCATGAGTAAAATCAAGGTAAGTAGAGTTGTAGCTACATTCCCTGCTTGGGAGGAAATAATGGAAAAAGCCTGCCAACCGGTGGGACCCTTGGATGAACCACTCAATGTTCTCTGATTCACAATAATGGTAGACCCATCCATAACTTTTGGAGAAGACCACCTTGATTTTGGAATAGCAGTCCCATTGGGATATATAATCAACACATCTCTGGTTTCTGCAAAAGCACTATAGCCTCCGGCCCTTTTAATATAGTTTTTGATTGAATCTCCCTTTCTATAGCTGACATAACCGGGTACATTTACTTCTCCACTTAACAAAACCAAACCTGTTTTTTTCAAAACATTTAAACTATCATTATCTTTCAAGATAAAATCACCATGATCCCAAGCAATTTGAATCGAATCCCGGTAAATTTTGATGCCATTTTCTAGGGCTTTATCTGTATAACCACCGGCTAAATCTAATAAGTCGACCAAAGATGTTAGATTATTAACAGGGTAGATGCCAGGTGTCTTAATCTCACCAGTGATTTGGACTGATTCGATGGGTTGAAACCAATCCAAACGGGCTATAGTTATATGGTCACCATTAGCTAGTTTGAAGTCACTATTTAAACCATCTACTCTTAACTGAATAGGTGACCGTCCATCTGGATTTTTTCGATTTACTGTGATATTCGTTAAATCAATCGTCCGCATAAAGTCCAAATCAACTGCAGACATCGTGGCATCGAACAGATCTTTCAAGTTCATGTTGTTTTGAAATGGATATTGCCCAGGATTTTTCACTTGCCCATCGATGTAAACAAAACGAATAGCATCTGGTTTTAAAGGTACGTGGACGCTGTCGCCATCAGTTAATTGAAAACTTGTAGTTTGGCTTGCATTTAATAAATAACCAGTATTTTCATCAGGTTCGGCCCCGTTTTTGTAAACAAATAACGTCCTAGAAGATCTGGCATCTGTTCCACCTGCAATTTTTATCAAGTACTCAAGAGATTCATTTTCGATAATCTCATAGAAGCCTGGTTTCCGGACGCGGCCAGTAAGGGGAATGGTAGATTTTCTGGTAGGAACATAAATGATATCTTGATCTAATAGCCTGATGTCACCCACCGTTTGGCCCAAAAACATGTAATTATATAAGTCGACAGAGCCAATTAATTGGCCATTACGAATGACCTGGATATTTCTGAGTGATCCCATAATATCAATTCCACCAGCTTGAGTCAGCCCAGTGACAACGTTTGAAAAGGGATGGATCATATGGACACCTGGAATATTTACAAACCCCACAAAGTGAACATTTACAGATTTAAGTTCGCCAAGTGTTATATCCACGTATGATTTAGGATTGTTCCCTATCAGTGTTGAATACACAGAGGAATATTTTGATAAAACATATTTTTTGGCATCAGTGATTGTCTTCCCCCCGAGATTTAAAATACCAATATTCTGAACATAAACCTGCCCATCTCTATTAATTACTTCTGAATCGTAGGCCTCTATTTCACCCCAAAGTGAAATAATGATTTCATCACCGGGGCCTAAACTGTATTCTTTTGGTATGGGCAAATTTTGCCAGAATGGGATAGTATCACGATGAGTAAAAATATCATAACCGATATATGGCATTTTTTTAGTTGAATCTTCGAGAAATTTTAACTGTTCTAATAATTTTTCTGTATTGCCTAGAAGTGATTCAATATCTTTCCGCGAATAAATTAATTTGTCCGGCAATGCCGTACTACTAGCTGTTTTTTCAGCATCAGAAATTTCTGTTGGTTTCTGCAGAGCCTGCAGCTCTAATACTTTTTTGTATTCATTCTGAAGTCTTTGAATTTCTTGATAGTTCTGTCCAACTATTAATTGACCCGTAACAACCACCAAAACGGCGAATAATGTCTTATGTATTGATTTCATGCTAAATATTAACAGTTATTGACGAAATGTCAAAGAAATTATATAATATGTAAAATTGTTTTCTGTCAATGATAATAATATATTTTACAATATGTTGATATTAATAATAAAAGAAAAAGATTATAAGGAAAACACATGTTCTATAGAAATAAGTAATGTATTTGTACGTTGGATTGAGCCTGGTTCAAATGTTTCTTCCCAAACGTTTTTGTTTACATCTAAAAATCCATAGTGTTGAAAATACTCATTTTCATAATTAAGGTATAGAAGAGTATTATTGTATTTAAAACTTGCAGATATTCGCGATTCAAACTTCACTTCTGGAGGAAAATGGTGTGTCACACCATGTCTTTCATAATTTAACCCATAAACAACACTTGCTCTGTTAGTCATATATCCAAAAAAAACTAAAAAATCATCTGAATCGGCACCACTGTGAGCAGCCCAGCGTCGGCCTTTATACGACGAATAATTATATTTTATGTTATCATACCAGTTTGGTGTAGGCAAAATGTTGTAGTAAATACCTTGAACCATTCGATTATATTCAAAACCAAACATGAGCTCCTTTATCCCGAAGGCGCCATACTTCCTTAACCCTAAATTGCTAGCCTTAGCATGATCACTATATACATCAGGTTCTCTTTCATCGTAAGATCTATTTGGAAAACCCAATTCAAGGAATAGTACTAATCCTGAAGCTGGAAAATTAGCGGATATGAAATAATCATTAATTTGATCCCAATATTTCATATTCTTTTGGGTGATTAAAACATTTAGAGCATCATTTAGAGACCAGGTTAAATCACTATAACCACCATTCAAGATATGTCTGCTTTTCCCTAACTCGATATTATTATAACGTAAGTTAAAAAAATAAGCGGAAAGAAAATATTCTGAACCATGATCATTCATCATAGCATCCGACACAATATATTTAAAATAATATTCCAGATCACGAATTAGCGGTTGATAATCCATTGTCCCAAAAAAATAATGTGGGATCCCTTCAGCATTATTCGACATAACAAGACTGTTATGGATACCTGGGCCCCACCATTGATCCCAATTACCATATCCCAGAGACAACCCTGAGTAATACAATATTAAGCCTGTATTTCTAAAATTATTGACATTAGTACTGTACTCATCATCTAAAGGCACATCATTTAATACAGAAAAAATATTCTTTTTTTCATGAAGTGAGACTGAATATTCGCGAGAATCTAAAATGTGGGGTTCTGCAGAAAAAATAAAATATTTACCTTTATAGTGCATAAGAAAAGAAGATATTGTGCCAGAACCTTTAGGTAAATAGAGGCCGTTGTGATTTTCCAAGTTGGGGTAATTATTATTATAATATAAATACTGGTTATAACTTAAGTGAAACGGCGCCTGTGAATTGACCATCGAAGTGGAGGAGAATAATTGTTGCCGTTCCATGTGGAGTGCTTTGGTGGGGTTTGGGTTCAATAGAGATTGCGAAAAGGAACAATTAACAATTAACAAGTAGCAAGTTAAGAGTAACAATTGATGAGTATTGCTTTTAATGAAAAAGGGGAAGGAAGTTAAAGAATTAATAATCAGAGGGCAGATGCCTTTTTTAGTTAGCGGAGTGAAAAAGAATAACCGAACCAGAGAAATGTGCTTTCAGAAATTTTGTTTTTTACAAAACCAAAATTACGTATATGTTCGTATTCCAGAGTGATAAAGGCACTGTGATGCTTGGTAATTTTACGGTGATATGTAAAGTTTAACTCTGTTTTAAGTTCAGGATAAATCATACTTTTGATGCCGTGACGTTCTTTATTGTATGATAAATAGGAGATAAATTTTGGATTACCTGTGCCCAGAATAAAAATTAAATCATCTGAAGAAGATCCAGAGTGGGCTCCCATACGACGGCCTTTATAGGTAAAATAATCATAGGCTTCATATGCATAATAAATACTTCCATTAGGATCTCCACGGTAAAATTTTGGGTTATAAGTATTTGAGATCTTGGTAGATAAATATTCGACTCCTAAAAAATATTTATAATCTCCAATTAAATAATATTTTTTACCCCCTATTAAAAATCCTAATGTATGATCCCAATGTGATAACAAATCTGTAAAATTCCCTCTACTATCATCACTGCCGATTTCAAGATAAACATTTAAATCCTCACGTGGAAAAGATAATTCTATAAAACCAGATAGAAGTTCATCCCAAGGGTCAAAACCTGGAGTACCCGGGATAGTATAATCGAGGTTTCTCTTGCTTTGACCAAAAAGTGGTTCAATCACAAGCTTTGTAGCATCTTCCATTGTCCAAGATCCTTTGAAATTAGTTTTTGAAGATAAATTGCTAAAATCACCCGATAAATATGTACGATGTAATTGCACAGTAATAATTGGATTGGAGTGAAAAACCATACGTGCTTTGAGACCCGAGAAATAGAGTTGTGTACCACTACTACTTTTATAAGGCATGGTAATGATTTGCGTACCAAAGGAAAATTTACCGATACGAAGATCTTTAAATGTTCCAAGAGTATAGGTTTTCTGACTAGGGGCATTAGAAGATAGAGCTAAGGATGAATGAAAACCTGGTCCCCACCAATGGCTCAAACGCCCGTAACCAATGCCAATTCCATTAAAATGTAAAATTACCTGAGACTGTCTAAAGCCCATATCTATTTGATTTGTTTTCATACCAACACCGTGATTGTTATTAAACTGATAAGTGCCCAAACTAGCATCTAAAGTAGAAAATAAACCACTATTGAACCGTTGATATGGCTCTAGCTCAATAATAAGCCATGAATTAGCATAGGAAAATCTCGTGCTGACTAATCTTGAGTAAGTACCCGGAGCATAAAGTTCAGCGTAGTTATCAATATTTGAATGACCATTATTTAATATCCCGTGATAATTATATCTTACATTGAATCTAGATGCACTAATAATCTTATTATTAGCACTATTAAAGTCATGAAATTCAGAAAAAAGCGCATTCATTGGCAGAGAAAAGCTATTTGGAATATGATGTGTTTGGCAAAATAGAAAACTCAAAAAAGTGAATAATAATAAACAATATTGAATAAAAATAGACATTACTGTATTAAAACTTAATATTATTTATCTTAAACAATAATTAAGCTTGAGAAAGAGAAACAATCAACTATTTTGAAAGATTACCAACGATAATTTCTATTATTCTATCTTGGTCTATCTTACTAAGATTTGAACCTGAAGGTAGACATATACCATTTTCAAATATTTTTTTTGATATATCATTGTTATTTCCAATAATATATTCACATTTCTTATATAGTGGCTGCATGTGCATCGGTTTCCAAACGGGTCGAGCTTCTATATTATTTTTTTCAAGTTCTTGAATAATTTGTGTACGATTGATACCTGTGACATTTGAATTTATTGTTAATGTCGTCAACCAACGTGTTGCACGCCCATATTTTGCTTCAGGCATAAATTTTATTCCATCTATTTTTGAAATTCTATTATAGTAACGCTTAGCAACTTTTCTACGGGCATTTACTCTTTGATCTAATACCTTGAGTTGTCCACGTCCAAGTGCCGCCAAAAGATTGCTCATGCGGTAATTATACCCAAGCTCTTTATGTTCATAATAAATTTCCGGTTCTCTTGCTTGGGTGGATAAAAATCTAGCTTTTTCAATTAATTTTTTATTTTTACTGATTAACATACCGCCACCGCCTGTGGTAATAATTTTATTACCATTAAACGAAAAAACTCCAAAATTTCCAAAAACACCACATTTTTTACCTTTATACTCAGCTCCAAGCGCTTCAGCAGCATCTTCAATTAAGCTGACATCATATTTATTGCAAATATTTATAATTTGATCATAATCAGCACTTTGGCCATAAAGATCAACTGTAATAAGCACTTTGGGTTTATACTTAGCTATTGCTTTCTCAAGTAATTCAGGATTTAATGTCCAAGTTTCTTCCTTGACATCAATAAAAATAGGGATTGCTTTTTCATAAAGAATAACATTTGCAGTTGAAGCAAAGGTAAGACTGGGGCAAAGCACAAAATCGCCACTTTTGACACCGGCAAGTTTGAGGGCAATATGTAAAGCCGCAGTTCCCGTGCTCAATACTGCTGCATGTCCAAATCCAAGATAATTAGACATCTCCTGTTCAAAGGCATTTACATGCGGACCTAGTGGAGCAATCCAGTTTGAATCAAAAGCATCTAACATAAGGTTTCTTGACTCAGCAGTCATATGTGGTGATGATAAATAAATCCGTTTGTTCATTTATTTTTTAATACCTTTGCTGGTACTCCAATTGCAATTACATCATCCGGTATTGAAACTGTCACCAAACTTTGTGCTCCAATTATTGAATTTTTTCCTATAGTAACATCAGGCAGAATTACAGTATGGCTTCCTATTCGACAATTTTCTTTCAAAACAACTATTCCGCTTTTATCATCTATTGTTGATTCTGAGTATATTGAGCAATGTGAACCAATTTGAACATAATCCTCAATTATCACACCTTTCTTGGCATTAATATAGGTAAATGTACCAATATCAGTTTTATATCCTAATTTGAAATTATCTAAATGTTGAACAATCCAGTGATATTTTGTTGGTTTCCCATCAAGAATTTCTGGGTATTCCCAATTATCAAATCTTTTTTTATTACTATTCATTATTTACTACCTTTGAATTTATGCATGGTGGTATCGCTAGAATGGCTAATCCCATCTTTTGTAAATACTTTTGGTAAAGTAATAAATAATATTTTTATATCTAGCCAGAATGATTGATTATCAATATACCATAAATCTAATTCAAACTTCTTTTCCCAGCTAATATTGTTTCTCCCATTAATCTGCGCCCAGCCTGTTATGCCCGGTTTTACTTTATTTCGTTTTCTCTGCATAGTTGTGTACAGTTCTAAATATTCCATTAATAATGGTCTTGGCCCAACCAAACTCATATCTCCAACTAATACATTCAACAGGCTTGGGATTTCATCAAGACTCATTTTTCTAAGAGATTTTCCTAACTTTGTGAGACGATCTTTATCTGGTAATAATTTACCCTTGTCATCTCTTAAATCATTCATAGTACGGAATTTAATAAACTTAAATTGTTTCTCATTTAACCCTGGACGAAATTGACTAAAAATGTAGGGTCGTCCCATATTAAAATGGATTAACAACAATATAATTATCATTAATGGTATGAATAGTATTATAAGGACTGAAGAACCAATTAAGTCTAAGAAACGTTTTATGCTAAATCCTTATTTCTCTCATTATAACTTTATTGACTTTATTAACATCATATTTACTCTCAGCAATTTTTCGACTTTCTTCTCCCATTTTTTTAATAAGCGATGAATCAATAATAAATCTTTCCATTGTTTTTTCCAAAAATACTGGATCTTTTATTGGGACTAAAAAACCATTTCTACCATCTACTACCGTTTCACGACAACCTGGAGCATCAGTGGTAATTATAGGACGACCCATAGACATCGCCTCCAAAACAGTCCTAGGGGTTCCTTCTCTATAAGAAGGTAATACATATATTGAAGTACTCTCCAAAAAATTACGCACATCTTTCTTGAATCCTAAAAAATCTATAATGCCCTTATTATGCAAGTTTTCAAAAACTGCAGGTTTAATTGTGGAAGGACTATCATCTGCCCATCCAATAATTTGATAATAAGTATTAGGGTATTTCTTTTTTAATCTTTCAGCAGCCTCAAGAAATTCAAAAATTCCTTTTTCTCGTAATAATCTTGCAATTAATAAAAATGTAATAGGCGATGTAACAGTTTTGCATTTAAAATAATAATTTAAATCTATTCCTGAACCATTAATTAATACTGGAAAGGTGTATTTACTAATTAAGTTATAATTAATAAAGTAGTTTAGATCATCAGGATTTTGAAAAAAAACTTTTTTATTATACTTTAAAATAATTCGGTAGAGTGTCCTAACAATTTTACCAATTATTTTCTGTGTAAGTGATTCGCCATACAGCGCATAGCCAATACCAGTAATAATGGAATATATATTTTTTACCCTGGAAATAATCGCAGCTATAGATCCGTAAATAACGGGCTTAATTGTATATGAAAGAACTAGTTGTGGTTTTTCACGTTGAATAATTTTTTTTAGAATAATAATCGATTTGATATCTTGAAATGGATTAAATCCCTGTCTTATTAAAAATATATTTTTATAGTCAACACCTAATTTGGATAATTCCAAAATCGTGTCTTTTTTGGCATTTGGAGCACATGCAATTACATTATAATTGTTTTTTATAAATTCATTAAGTAAATGACCTCTAAAATTGATAAGAGACTCCGGGTGGCTGGCAATTACTAATATCTTTTTTTTTCTATACAATAATATTAAATACTCGTCATTTTATAGTTTTTGTACCAAACTTCTAGAGTAAATAAAGACCAAAGTATTTTTGCCCTTTTTTCTGAAGGCATGCTAATTTGATTATTTAACATATTATTAATGAATTTATGATCTATAAAAGTTGAAGAGAATTGCGCTGGATTTAAATAATCTGAAATAATTTCTGAAAGTTGATTATTTACCCAATCTTTTAAAGGAATTTCAAACCCTCTCTTTGGTTGATTAACTAAATCTAAAGGCAAATATTTTTTAGATAATTCCCGTAAAATATATTTTGTATTCGTATTGCTGACTTTATATCGAGTAGGAATTTGAGGTGCATATTCTAGCAACTCTTTGGACAAGAAGGGGCTCCGCCCTTCAAGCCCATTACTCATCGTTGCAATATCCATTTTTACCAATAAATCTCCACATAATAAAGTGTTAAAATCCATATCCATAATAGATTTTAATCCATCTGAAATGGATATCTTATTATATTCCAAATCAGAAATAATTGTTTGTAAACCATAATCTTTTTCAAAAAAACAATCCAAATACCCTTCAAAAATATCGTTTGTCGATGATAAGTAGGTTTCTATCAGACTTTCTTTTCCGCCAAGACTAAATAATCGGTAAATGTAATTATATAAAGACATTTTATTGGGGGGATGATACATAAACCCTGAAATGATTTTTAATAATTTCTTCAGAGCAGGATTTAAATGAAAAAAGTTTATTTTTGAAAATGGTATATAGCGCCGATATCCTCCAAACAATTCATCCCCACCATCACCATTCAATATAACGGTTAGATACTTTTTTGCTTCTTTACTGACATAGTATGATGGAATTGCGGAACTATCTGCGAAAGGTTCACCATAGTTTATAAGTATACGTTCAATATCATTTAATAAATTATTATAATCAATATTTATTGTAGTGTGATCTAAATCATATTTATCTGCTACTGATTGAGCTAGTAATGACTCATCAAATTGTCCATTAAAAGATATGGTAAAAGTTTTAAGATTTCTTTTATGATGAGCAGCAATAGCAGTGACTAGACCACTATCAATTCCACCTGATAAAAAAGAACCAACTTCTAGATCAGAGCTATCGAGCCTTCGTTTTACCGCCAAATTAAGGTAGTGATCTATCTGATCAATAACTTGTTCTTTATCAATAATTAAAGATTTAGATTTATAAAATGAGGTGATACTCCACCATTTATTAATATCTAAATCCATGGTTTTTGTATCCAGGCAAGCATAGCTACCGGCTGGTAATTCATGAACATTTTTGAAAGGAGTTTGCTGCTTATAAAAAAACCCCATCCTTAAAAAGGCATTTATATGTTCTTCATTTATTTTTAATGAAATGTTTTTTCTTATAGTTTCCAGTTCACTCGCAAAGAAAAAATTTTCATTATTTTTATAATAATACAGAGGTTTTTTCCCTGCACGATCTCTGCCAAAAAATAATTTCCTTGTAGGCTTATGAAAAATAGCGAAAGCAAACATTCCATCTAATTCCTGTAAACAATTAATCCCATATTTAATAAATAAACATAGTAGTGTCTCTGTATCCGAATGACTTCTAAATTTATAATCAGATATTTTTTTTCTGAGTTCCATATGGTTATATATTTCACCGTTTAGAACTATCACATGATCATTCAAGGTCATGGGTTGAGATGCATTTTCGGATAAGTCTTGTATGGACAAACGGTTATGAATAATAGAAATATTATTATCTATTAATGAGCCCTTTGAATCGGGTCCCCGGTGGGCCATAGACAAATGAATATTATTAATATTAATATTATTAATATTAACCGAGCCAGCTATTCCACACATCTATGTTACTTTTAGATTAATTTGATTAATATAAAATAATTATTACTATTATTTATAACCGACTGCACACCAATAGGGGATCACTTTGATCAAAAGTTTCCTATCCTTTACCATAAGCTTTAACAACATCGGGGTCTACATTTTTAATATGATTATTATCTTTTTTCATTTCTGAAGAATTTATGTCAAATTTGGATGAATATAATTTTTTTCCCTTGAAGAAAGATAGAATATTGTACAAACCATAAATAATAATAATGGCGTAATAATTTCTGTTAATATCGTTATCCAATAAACATAATAACATGATATCGCTAACAATACTGCTATATCATAATAAATATTTTTATTTTTCTTTAAAAAATACTTATCTGAAAAATAAATAAATATTGAAAAGTTAATCCATTCAAATAATCTTCCTAAAATCCCGTGTCTCGCTGTCCCAAGAAAAACCTGAAATGAAAATATTGATTTACTACCTTCAAACCACATGCTCTCATGAGAATAAATTCTATTATAAATAAAATCTGGTATATTAAAAAAATAATCTAAAACAAAATTTATTATTATTAATGATATTGTATTTCCAAGAAAAAAAATCAGTATTATTTGTACATATCCAATATTAAAAAACCGCCTGAGATAATAAAGTATCCCAGTTATAATTATAACAGCAAATCCTGAATATGAATGAACAAGAAATAAAGTGGCTAAGGTTATAAAAATCATAGGTTTATAATAAATATCATTTTTTTTATTTATTAAAATAGAAATCAATAATACCAGAAATAAACAAGAGGCATATTTAGGCTCAGTAGTATAAGATAAATGTCTTACAAATGTGAAATTTCCATAATTTACTATTCCCTCAGGGATCCTGAGCAAACCTAAAAAAAAAGGGCTTTTATATGTTGCATCGGTTCTATATATGTAATCATGCATTCTTTGAATGACTGGGCCGTTTAAAATAATATCTTTATCAATCAACCAAACCATGTATTGAAACATGATCATTAAACATAGAGAAAAACATAAGACATTGAAATATTTACCCAATAAGCCAATTTCTGAAAGATTATCATAGTTTATCATTAATACAAATATTAATAGATACATAAAATATTTAAAAGCTATGGAATAATTATTGGTTAAAAATCCATAAGATATAATGTAAAAAGCCCAAACAATAATTAATATTTTATAAACTCTATTATTGTAGTACGATTTTAACGTCCCTTTATATTTTTTTAGATTTTTAATTACTAGTCTTAAAAATAAATAATAGATAATACCTGATAATAATATGTTATGTAATAATGGATTAATAATTAATCTTAAACCAATAAATTCTTTATTTATTGTAAAGTATAAAAACAGGGGTGCAAAAAATAAATATTTAAAATATAATTTATATTTAATACTATTCATTAAAGTCTGTGAAATTTAAAATAATTATTTATTGATTCTTTTTATATCCAACTGCACACCAATAAGGACTTTTGTCACTAAAGCTTATATTTTCTAGGCCGCCTTTAATTAACATTTCTTTGATCTGCATTTTTGTAAATCGTTGTTCTATCTTTGTTCCAAAACGATCTAAAGCATCAGTTCTTATTGTATAAAATGAAGCCTCCCTATATGCATTTAATGGAATATTCTCAACATCAATCCCAATTTTATCTAATATTAAAGATGATTTTGCAATGGGGTAATAAATGATTAAAGCAATTAATGTTGTAATAATAATTTTAATTAAATGGGGTAGTCGTGATATTAATATCCTGAAAAAGTCTGTTATCTTCCATATAGCTCTAAACCATTTAGGTTTATTGTCAAATGCGTAATATAAATAAACTAAAAAAGGAGCTCCTGATTTTAACTTCCTTGTACAATCATTAATTGCATTTTGAGTATCTGGAATATGATGTAATACACCTATAGAATAACCAAAATCCATCGATTTGTCAGGCAATGGCATATTTTCAATTTTAGATTGGATAAAATTGCAATTAGATAATTTTTCAAGCTTAATTTTTGCTATATCAATTGCAGAAGATGGATCAATACAGTTCAATTCAGCAATTTTTGGAGCAAATAATTCAGCCCATCTTCCAGTACCACATCCAGCATCAAATCCTTTTGATTGATTTGAAATTTTCTCCCAAGGAAATATATTAAAATAAGAATTAAAATAATGTTTTTGCTCTTCTACAGTTAATTTGCTTTGGTCAAAAGTTTGCCATTCACGACCAAAGTCTCGAATTACATCATCATCTATATTTTTTGATAATTGATTTTCTTTTTCAGTCATAATTAATACTTAATTATTAGATTTCTAAAATTAATTTAACAATCTTATAAATGATTATATTTGCTATGAAACCATTGCTGAAAATTAAATTTCAATTTGATCCAATAATATTTATTAAAAATAATATTATGTATATTTTTAATTATGTATAATATAATTTGATTTCTGCTTATTGATTTATCATACAGAAGTAATTTAATATTAACAAGATTTCTTGAATAATTTGGTATTTTAAAATTATTAATTAAGTAATTATAAACATTTACTATTTCAACTGAATGTAATTCACTAATATTTTTATTTTTTAATGTCTGCCCCTTATGAAATCTTACAGATACTAAGTATTCATCTAAATTATCAATATTATCATTATTTGCCATTCTCAACCAGAGATCAAAATCTTGACAGATTTTATAATCTTTTGAATATCCATTTAATTGCAATGCAATATCTTTCCTATAAATTGCCGATGAATGTGGTACTGGATTATCAATTGAACTGTAACTTATTAATTTATCTTTAAATGCTTTGCGTTTAAACATTACCTGGTTATCTGAGTTAATAATTTTAATTGATGATCCAAGCAAAACAACATCTGGGTATTTTTTAAGATAATCTGTCTGAAGTTCAAGCCTATTATAATTGCTTATGTCATCTTGATCTAATCGGGCAATAAATTCTCCCTTTGCTAATGATAAACCTTTATTCAAGGTTAAGGTTTGACCAATATTTCTTTTATTCTTCTCCAGTTGGATACGGTCATCTTTAAAACTTTTAATTATGTTTATTGATTGATCATTTGAACAATCATCTATTATTAAAAATTCGAAATTTCTAAATGTTTGGTTTAATATGCTTTCTACAGCCTGAGATAAATATTTTTCACCATTATATACTGGCATAAGTACTGTTACTAAAGGGTTTGAAAACTTCACAATGTAAATTTATATACTAAAAAAAGAAGGTTACAGATATTTGCTATAATAGCCTATCAAATATTCTTTAAGGGAAACTTTCCAGTCTCTCATAATATTCAATCCTAGATCATCAAGCCTTTTATTTATAAGTCGCTCACAATCAGGTCGATCAGCAAAATATTCTTTAGAGAAATAATCAGAGTTTACTTCAGTAATTATTATATCATCATCAAGAGAAAGTAGTTTTACTAATTCTCTTGCAACTTCTAATCGGCCAGTCAAACCATCACAAACCATATTAAAAAGTCCACGTTGATTCTCCTCAATTAGTAATTTAACATTTGCAGCAAAATCATGAGTATAAGTGGGTGTGCCTAATTTATCATTTACAATATATAGATTGTTTTTGCCAGCTTTAATCTGCTTCATTAGCTTTTGAATAAACTTTTTATCCTTTGCGGGGCCTCCTCCCATCATCCATCCAGCACGGCAGATTAGATAATCTCTGGTATTTTCAATTACGTATCTTTCTCCTTTGTATTTCGAACTACCGTAATGACCTATAGGATTTGGAATATCTGATTCATCATATACATCCTTCTTACCATCAAAGATACCCGCAGTACTTATATAAAGCAGTGGAATAGAAAGTTCATTTGCAATATTTACAGCATGCGTAACTGATTCTGTATTAGTTACGTATGTATCCTTTTCATGCATTTCACAGTATTCAAGATCCGTATGTGCCCCCAAATGAAATAGCCAGTCTGGACTAAAATCATTTACATCATTACGGTATGTTTTGTAATCACGAAAATCAAGATATGAAAGCCATTCTTGATTCACATCAATATCTGTACATTTTAAATCATCAGTGAATTTATATTTTTCATAAAACGCTTCACCTAGCATACCACCACAACCGGCAATGTAAATTTTAATTTTTAGAGTTCCTTTCTATTCTTAGTAATCTTAATACACCTTTTCTCGTCACAGGTTCAAAATAATTTTCACGTATCTTTTTCCCCAGTTCCGCATGCCTTATTTGTTCCTTCATACTCCTTTTTCTATAAAACTCAATCCCAGCAATAATATCTTGACTTGAACTAACCTGCTTCCATAAATCCTGATCGAGTTCGTTTGGTATTGCTTTATATTTTAAACCCTGTTTTTGGTCAACAACTAAAACCGGGATTCCAAGAGATATGGATTCAAGGCAAATACTAGACATGCCACTAATTAGAATATCACATTGTCGCAAAGCATCTTTTGTATCAGTTTGTATAAACTCCAATAGATCATCATAATTATTTGCTAACGCATTTTTAATTTTGTTCACCGACATCGTGGGGTGAGGCTTCACCCAAAGCCTAAATGATTTAATAGATAAATCCTTAATACAAAAAATTACTTGATTGAGAATATGTATGGATTCTGCAAAAATTATGGGTAGCGCAATTAGAATTGTGTAATAATCTTTTTCAGGTAGATGCGGTTGACTATTCCAAAGATGTTGAAAGCGAAAAGCGGGCGCATATTCAATATTATGATCTCCATTAAATATTTTTAACCCATTAACAAAGCCTTTACCAATCACAGCAATATCTTTTGGAATTAAATTATGATGTAATTCAAATTTAGTAGGATATAATTGTAATTCAAGTTCACGTGGCGCATACCCCAGATAACCTACAACGGAAATATTTGGATAAAATTGAGATAATGCTTTATGTAGCGCCTTATCTAATGCTTGGTTCTCCCACCAATCAATAACGGTTTTTAATTTTACGTTTTTCCCCTTTAATCTTTTAATGAATCGATATGTAATCAATGCTTCTATTTCAAGGCCGTAACTTCGGACGTTATTAATATTTTCTTTTATTAAGTATGAATAATCAATATCATTAATAATAATTGGGTTAATTTTTTTATTATTTATTCTGAATGGATAAAAAGTTGCAAAAAATAAATCCCTAAATTTTAAATACGATTCCTTATAAATATATTGGCAATCTGATTCATTAAGCTTTTTAAAAGCTGAGAAAATTTTACTTATAGGAGTGTAAACAATTGTTGGTAAAAAGTAAACTATATTTTTTTCGGATTGATTTAACAATTCCCATAAGCCAGTAAAATAACGATCTTTAGAAAAATAGCCAGGGAGCACATATTTATCTATTAAAATAATTGATTCTTTTGGATTAATTGTATTTTTTTTAAAAAATAAATTGAATAGTAAATGCTTAATTAACAAAATAGAAAAATAATAGATTACATTTAATAATTTATAAACAAAATTGCTAACTATGGATAATCTACTAATTTTAACGTGGATTTTTATATTTTCTGTTTTAACTAGCTGCTTTATAGTTTCTTTTATTTTATAATTTTCAACAATTATTTCATCAATTATTTCTCCATTATTTAAGAGTTTTTTTACTAATTCTACTTTACAAAAATTTTGATAAAGATTTGAATTCAAAGTATTCCTACTAATGGGCCCACTAACCCACCAATCAATATCTGTTTCAATAGCGTCTTCTAATTTTGAAATAAAGTAATTAAAATTTTCTCGTTCATTATAATTAATCTTTGATAATAAATCGGAATGATTCTTGTTAAGTGTTTTTCGTTCTGTTAAATCTATTCTCAAGGTAAAAAGATATTACCAACCTATATCAATTTTAGTATTATTAATCTAATCCTTTAAAAAGATTATTAATTGATTCAATATCAACTTTATCAAAAACCAATGGACTGCTATTTGAATTATGTGGGCTTAGTAATACATTTTCCATTTTTCTTAAAATATTATTTTTTGGTAGTGGTTCTATTTCAAAAACATCTAATGCAGCGCCTGAAATTTCTTTATTTTTTAAAGCATATTCCAAAGCTGTTTGATTAATAACTTGCCCACGACTGGTATTTATGATAATTGAATCAGGCTTCATTTTCCTTAATTCATTTTTCCCAATAAGATTAAATGAAGTGTCATTTAAATCACAATGCAGTGTGACAAAATCACTATATTTTAATAATTCATTTAACTTAACCATTATAATTCCAGTTCTTTTTACAAATTTTCCGGAAATTGTCCTTATGTCATTCCCAAAAACTTTCATTCCTAAAGCCAAGGCTTTATCGGCTACCATTTTACCAATATGACCCAATCCAATAACACCAAGAGATTTTTCTTTCAAAGTAAAAGACTCGGTTTTTTCCCATTTATTTTTTCTTACTAACTGATTTTTTTCGATTATTTTCCTAGAAAAAAGTAATATGTATGCAAGTACTGTATCTGACACAGGTTCTGAAAAAACATTCTTGACTCGAAGAACCTTAATGCCCAATTTTTCAGCCGCATTTTTATCTATTGAATCAATACCAGTCCCCCACTTGGATACAACCTTTAATTTTTTGGCCTTTAATAATACATTTTCAGTTATTTTATCATCACCGCATATAATCCCATCAATGTTTTTTAATAAGCCTATCAGTTCATTTTCATTTAAACATTCCACAACATCATAAGGTGGAATAATAATTTCCACTGATTTTTTATTAAACAAATGTTTATAATTAAATATTTTTGGTAGAATGGGTGGTGCAGTTATAAGCGCGTGGTATTTATAATTCATTTTTGTAAATACATGTAATGATCTTTTAATTTATCTTCTTTCATTAATTTTCTTACTGCAATCAAATCTGATTGTGTGTCCACACTAATTTTTGCCTCACTTACCTCAACAGTTTTTATTTTTACTCCATGCTCAATCAAGCGAAGAAAGTGATTGTCTTCAATTATTTCGAGAGAAGTTTGTTCCCATTCCAAATATTTTTTTATCCATTTTTTTCTATGAGGAACAATAAAAACAAGCTTCCAATATTCAAGGGTTTTACTATTATAATAACACGGAATATCATTTCTTGAGCAATATAGAATATTACCATTCAAATCAAGGACAGCCTTAATGTCACTGGTACTGTCCCGCTTTAAAAAACGTGTAATACCAATTGAGACCTGTACTTTGCTATCTATAAGCATGGGGGCAACAATTTTGTCCACGTGATCAGGATATAGTAGTGGTTCATCGCCTTGAATATTGACAATAATATCAGAATCAATATTTTCACAAGCTTCTGCTATACGTTCCGTACTATTCTTATGCACTTTGGAAGTCATTATTACTTTGATATCGTGCTGTATAGAAATTTCAGCTATTTTTTCATTGTCTGTAGCAAGAAATACTTCATCCAATGATTCAGCAAGTTTTGCCCTTTTACAAGTATGGACAAACATAGGTAGACCACAAATATCAGCGATTGCCTTTTCATGTAGCCTATTTGATTCAAGTCTAACTGGAATTATCCCAACAGCTTTCATCTGGATAGAAATTTTTTCAAGAGATACATTCAGATACGGCAGATGAAAGTCTTATTGAAATATCTAAAACTTCTTCATCAAGATAATTTTCATTAAAAGGAATCAAAAAAGACCTTTTTAATAAATCCTCTGCATTGGGACATGTTCCTTCAGGATATCTTTGGCTGCTGAAAAGAAACCCCTTTCCATATTTCCCTGGATCAATAAGCGGATTCACACACTGGTACAATGGTACCGGATTTGCATATCCTTTTGCGCAATACATATTGTATTTTTGATCTAAAAGATCAACCAACTTGTTTCTGGAATCATTATCTTTTACAAACAATGGAAATGAATAATATGAATGAAATCCTTTTGAATATATTTTTTGCGGTTTTATATATTCGGATAGATGTGTAATACTTTGACACAATTTTTCAGCAATTTTTCTTTTCCTTTCAATTAAACTATCTAACCTCTTAAGCTGCGGTTTCAACACTGATGCCTGTAAGGCATTGAAACGCACATTTGGCGCTAAAAATTCATAGAAACGTTTTTCAAGAGGAAGATGCCTTTGCCAAGCCTTATCCACACCAATAAATGCTCTTCTGCGCAGTTTTTTGTCGCTGGTTACTATCACGCCGCCTTCGCCACAAGTAATCTGTTTACTTTGTTGAAAACTACCATAAGAAATTTTGCCGTAACTCCCTACTTTTTTCCCATCCCATTTCGCACCATGCGCTTGAGAGAAATCTTCCAATAATACAATTTTATGTTTTTTGCAAAGATCTAATAAACTGTCCAAATCGCAAGGATTTCCTGCAAGATGCACAGCAATAACTGCCTTTGTTTTAGTGGTTATTTTTTTTGCTACATTTTCTGCAGTAATATTGTAAGTCTCTGAATCAATGTCCGCAAAAACAGGTACCAAATTTTCATAAATAATTGGAATTACAATACCAATATCTGCAACAGATGTTGTAATTATTTCACTTCCTTCAGGAAAATCAAGTGCAACTAAACAACCGTGCAGTGCTGCTGTACCGGATGTACAAGTAACCGCATACTCAGTCTGATAATATGATGCTAATTTTTCTTCCAGTTCATCTACAGCATGACTGGTATATCTTGAAAATAAGCCTGACTTTGCTATGGAAATAAGTTGGTCCAATTCATTTTCCATAAGTGGCTTGGGATATTGAAGATTAAACTCGAATCTTTTTTTCATATTAATTATAATTGGGTTAAATATTTTCCACCAGTGATTTCTAACGAAGTACCCGTTACATAACTGGCTAATTCTGAGCAAAGAAAAAGAACAGCGTTCGAAACTTCTTGACAATCTCCAACTCTTCCTAAGGCAATTGGTTCGATGATCTTTTCATAATTATCATCAATATATTTTGAAGTCATAGGTGTTCTAATCACACCAGGTATTATACAATTAACTCTGATTCCTTTCGCTCCCAATTCTGCAGCACTAGATTTTGTAAACGTATTTATCGCACTTTTTAATAAAGAATAAATGCTAGCGTTTTTCATTGGCAATATCCCTGCAAAAGAACCAATGTTGATAATAACGCCTGAATTTGGAAGATAATTAGCAGCAAATTTTGTGCCCAATATTGTTGATTTAATAATATTATTAAAATGATCTTCAATTTCATTATCATTAATTTCATTTATTTGCGCTAATGACCAGTATCCACAATTATTAATAAGTATATCAATTTTATCAAAGGTTGATCGTACAGTCTGGAAAAGGTCACTCACTGATTTTTCATTTGACATATCACATCTAAATAATGAAATGTTATTTTTTGATTTTGGTATAAGTTTGTTTATCTGAAACAATGCTTCTTCAAGAACATTTTTTCTTCTCCCAACTATAGTGACTTTGGCGCCACAAAAGGCAAAGGATCTAGCAATTTCGAAACCAATTCCAGTGCCGCCGCCACTAATGATTACTGATTTATTAGAAAAATCAAACATTTTCACTATTTATAATACATTCTATATTGGTGAAGTAAACTGACCACCATCAATTCGAATAACTTGTCCTGAAATATATTTAGAATTATCTGAAATAAGAAAATGAACAACCGAAGAAATATATTCTGGTTGAGCAGGCTTGGTTAATATAGATATCCCTTTACTCATGATTTTTTCCATGTCTTCTTTGGAACGATCTTCCATTTTTGCTTTAAAACGTCCAGTTAAAGTCGCTCCAGGTGCAATACAATTTACATTAACACCAAATTCTCTCATTTCAGTAGCGACGCTTCTTGTTAATTGCACTACCGCAGCCTTGGAAATTGAGTAGGCGGTCTCTTGGGCTACTCCATAATTTGCAGAAATAGATGAAGTTGTAACAATTTTTCCATATTTATTATTTTTAAAATACGGTACAATTGCTTTTACTGAATTTAAGGTGGTTTTATAGTTCCGATTAAATATGGTTTCGTGATCCATTTCACTAATCTCAAAATTATTTACGCTAGCTTTACCACCTGCTGCAGCTTTATCATAGCCAACTATATCCCCACCCGCACTTAAAATACATGCATGTATATCCGAAAAATCTTCAATGATTCTATTAAAAATAATTTTTGTGTTACTAAAATCTGTTAAATCACATTCATAAAACTTATTTTTGCTACCATTTTTTGATAATTTTAATAATAAATCATCAATGTCTTTAATTTCCTCATATACCATACAAGCTTTACTGCTTATATCAACTAAAGCAATATCATAACCTTTATCAGAAAGGTAAAATGCATGTGAAAGACCCATCCCGCGTGTGCCTCCAGTTATAATTGCGACCATAATTTATTTATTCCCCCTTACCCAAATTTGATTATAAGTATTATTAAAACCTGCCTTTGAATTCTCTAGCATATTACTATGAAGCTTTTTAGAAAGAACCATGCCCGCATTCATCAAATACTCTGAACATTTTTTAGACTGTTCTTCATAATTATCATTTACCTCAATTAATAGACTAGTGATATTTTTTAATACTTTCTTAGAACCCTTTAGAATAAAATGCTCGATTCCATCAACATCTATTTTAATGAAGTTGGGCTGCGGAATTTTAAAATTAGATACTGCTTCATCCACACTACAACCAATTGTTGAAAAGTTAAATTTTTCATCTATTGGTGCTCCATCCCATCCTATATCTTCCCCAAATGTTGAAAGTGCTCCTCCCCATTCTGTAGTAGTTAAATGCATACTATTGAAACTCATTTTATCTGATAATGCAAATGGTATAATAGTTATTTTATTTTGTAGCTGATTCAAATAAATATTTCGCGCCAATAACTCTAAGTTAAAAACAGATGGCTCGAATGAAAATACAGAGCAATTTTTTACCTTTGCTGCATAAATAGAATAAAGACCAATATTTGCTCCTATATCCCAAAATGTTGACTCATTGGGCATTGTGTCAATCCACTCAAGCGTTTCTGGCTCTTTAGTAGAAAAAGTATCAACTCTGAAATTATTGAGCCGGTTTGGAACAGAAAAATTAAATTTTTCATTTTTATATATGACTGTCTTTTCCCGATTCATTAAATCGTTAATTATAGCTTCGCCAAAAATTTTACCAACTTTTGTTTTCAATATTAAATGTGTAAATCCAATAATTTTATTTTTTACTAAGTTTTTTGAATACTGCAATTAAAAATCTATATTATATTTTGAATGAAAATATTTTATGTTTCTAGGAAGAAAATTATTAATCTTAGTCCCACCATAATTATCAAAAAATGATTTATTTTTTTCATGAATTCTAAGCACAAAATTAATATTATAATATTTTGCTGCTTCAATGTCTGAATTGCTGTCTCCAAAAAATAGTAGCTCTTTAGTGTTTATATCATATTCCGATAAAATAGTATTAATATGATGAATCTTACTATCAGGTGAGCCGAAAATCCCCTTGAAAAATTGTATAATATTTTTTCCTTCTAGAATTTTTCTAATTTCGTTATTAGGCGTACCAGTAGAAATAAATAACTTATATTTTTTAGAACATTTTTGAATATATCTATGAACACCAGGCACAAAGGATGAATTAATAACTTCATTTATAACCATTTTTGAAAACTGGTCTGCTAAATCTGATATTTCTTTTTTTGTAATTTTTTTGTTCATAAATGAATTATGATAATATTCTATTTTTTCAAATCGGGATTTACCGTTATTAGCTTCATGATGATCGACAACTTTATTTACAATATCTGCTCCAAATGGCTTATAAAGATCCACAAAAGCATCTGTCTTTATCTGTAGTGATTCAGCAATGACGCCATCAAAATCAAAAATAATTCCTTTAAGCATACATAAAACCTGAATTAATAGACAATTAAATTACTGCAACTGCCCTAACTGGTGAACCATCGAGAGATTCAAATGGCAACGGAAAACCATAAAAATCAAAAGGAGCTAATAAGGGTAATTGATCAAGATTTGTTAATGATTCATAAATAATAATATCTGATTCTAATAAGTTATGATGGATTGGCTTTTGTTCCGACCCACTTTGATCCACACTTGGCAAATCACAACCAAAATACTTTATGTCAGATATCTTTAATTTATCAATTAATGTTTCAGGTATAACAGGTCTTTCAAGACCGTAAAATATTTCTGGATTATTATAATATTTGTACCATCCTGTTTCATATATAACCCCATCATATGTTTCTTCAAATTGGTAAAAGCTATCCAATGAATTTTCATCCAGCTTAATTGTTCTTCCAGAAAAAGAACTTAATGGAAAAACATCTAATGTTTTTCCATCCGAGATTATATGTGCTGGTACATCAAGATGGGTGCCTGTATGAGTCCCCATAAAAAAACTGTGTGTTAGGGAGCGGTCAGAAGAGATCTCTTTTTCACGGATAATAGATATATCCGGATCTGATGGATACGTTGATATTCTATCATTAATAGCATGGCTTAAATCAATAAATTTCATTTGTTTCGTTTACGCAAACTAACCCTTTTATTTTTTTTATTTAAAATCATTTCTAAATCATAAATCTGATCCATTAGTCCTTGCCCCAAATCATAGTAAGTATCGGGTGTTATTTTTTTAGCAATTTCAGGCTTATAGTTATACGGAGTGATCTCATAGTGATACAATTCATTTTCTTGTCCAAATTCAATATCTATTTTATTTTGGAATATCTCTTTAATCATAATCAACAAATCCTTCATTTTGATTTGTTGATTACCAGTAATAATCAAATGTTTATTTTTATATTTTTTACTTAAAGCATCCACAGATAATTGTGCGGCATCTTTCACATGAATGTATTCGCGAATTTCTTCTCCGTCACCCCTGCGAATAATTTTTTTATTTTGTATGGCTTGTGTCAAGAAGTCACGAATACCATTAAATTTATTAGCCCGTGGACCATACAAAGAGCCAAAGCGAAGAATGGTATAGTCTAAACCATATTCTTTTTCATATTCTTCAATTATTTTTTCACATGCTTGCTTGGAAACTCTATAAAAACTTCCTAATTCGCTATATACATAAATAGTGCTTGCAAATAGTAATCTTTTTACTTTGTGCTTTCTAATTGCTTCCAGAATATTTTGGGTGCCAAAAATATTTGCTCTAATTGTATCTTTAGGAGAATTTCTGGAAGCGTCAATATCAGCCTGGGCAGCGAAATGATAAACGGCATCACATCCTTTAACAGCTTTCTCAACATCTTCATATATTAAAATATCCCCAATGATTTGTTTTTGCGTTTTTGTTTTATACTTTGAAGGAGCAACATCAAAAAGTATAACTGTATAACCATCTTTTTCTAAGATATCAGCAACATGACTACCAATAAACCCCGAGCTACCTGTAACTAAAACTTTTTTATCTTTCATTTAAACCTCTGATTAAATTTTCTGCTGCTTCAATTTCCATTTTTATTCTTATTTCTTTTGCATAAGAACCAATGTGGGGCGTAAGTACTATATTTTCTAATTCTAACAATTCTCCAACATAGGGTTCTTTAACAAATACATCCAAAGCAGCTCCTGCTAATTTTTTAGATTTGAGCGCATTATAAAGTGAATTTTCATTGATTATTTGACCGCGAGAAGTATTTATTAAAATAGCTTCTGGCTTCATTAATTCTATTTTTTGTTCATCAATTATATTTTTTGTTGATTCAGATAAATTCAAATGGATTGAAATAAAATCTGAATCAGATAATAGTGATTTTAAATCACAATATATAATATCATGGTTTTGGGCAAAATTTGCATCTTCATTTTTATCATATGCTAAAATTTTCAATTCAAAGCCGTTAGTTAGTTTTACCAATTCTTTTCCAATGGTTCCCAGCCCAATAATACCCAAAGTTTTCCCCTGCAATAATGAACCCATATGTTTTTTCCAATTTCCTGATCTCATTAATTGATCGCTCTGAGATATTCTTCTAGAAATATCAATCATCAAACCTATGACAAGCTCAGCAACAGCTGGACCAGGTGTGATATTATTTTTAAATACCTTTATTCCTTTTTGTTTTGCATAATTATTATCAATATTATCTAAACCTACGCCTAGGCGAGAGATTACCTTTAAATTAGGGAGGTTATTAATCATAGTTTGGCTGTATTGTTCATTGCCAGCAATAATTCCGTCAGCGTTTGAGGCTAATGTAAGTAATTCAGTTTCATTAAGAATTCTAGAATACGGATTAAAATTTATTTGATTAGTATACTTCTCTATTATTTCTATGGGCTTATTTGAATTGACTGAAAAGGTGCTAGTAGCTATACTAATTTTCATTAAAATATTTTCTATAATCTATAGTTGAATAATCAGTTTGATTTGCGTAATAATCACAAAAATTATTTTTTGCAGATTGCACCTCTTTTTTATTCCACCAATGATATGGATTTTTATAGATATTATTAATATGATTTGCGGCAGAAGAATAATCGTAATGTAATATCCCAACTTTCTCCAACATTATATAATTTTTGATTGCTGAGTCCCTTAACTCATGATATTCTTTTTTCCAAAATAATAGGGTTGGGATATTATTGATAAAGGATTCTAAAAATATTGTTGCATTGTAAGTACTAAGAAAAATTTTCGAATTTAAAAGTGATTTTGTAAAACTAATATCACTTGGTTTTTCTATATTAATTTCAGGAAATCTAGCAGATATTTTTTTATTTTCTGACCATCCGTAATCATTTTTTAACCTATAATAAATATAATTTCTTATTTCTGGTTTTATTTGTGAAATCATTGAAATTAACATTTCGAATTCTATCATAATTTGTTGGGAAAGTGCTGCCGAATAAAAATATTTAGTAAAAGGAGGTGATGATACTGAACCAATTAGAAATTTATTAGATTGCTTGTTCTGAAATTTTTTGGGTGGCAAAATTAAAGTGTTACCGGCTGTAACATTTTTTTTATTATCCTTCCAGCCCCACGTAATATATTTGTCAGCGATAGATTTTTCATGTTCTTCTAAAGGATAAAATTTACTTGCGCCGTATTGTCCTCCATGTTGGTGTACAACTAGTTTAGATCCATTTTCATAATTGTATGCTGCCAAAGCCTTAAATCTATCATTACCTATAAATGAATTACCGCTAACTATAATTTTTGGATTAGTTCTAAAACTCTTTGATATATGCTTTTCTATTATTTTGTGGTGTTCAAGATAAGATTTTGGAATGAATCTTAAAATTATTTTTGATATCAGTGAATCAAAAGAATCAGATTTTTCAATTGAAAGAAGTCCCATTCTTGTTTCTTGATCTAACTTTGTAATTCTAGGATATTTTATATCATCCATATAATAACAAGGGAATGTTTTTGATTTTATAGAATTTTTTATTTCATGAATTATTGGATAGTTTGATTTAAAAATAAAAACCTTATTCTTTTTTGATAGTACGGGAAATAATTTTTTTAATAATAAAGTTAGATTGTGATGGTCTCTATTATTTATTTCATTAGTGTTAATATCAAACGAACAATTGGCAATTGTTATTTTCTTTAATGATATTGTTGTTTCAATATTTCTAACAATTTGACTGAATAATATAAAATTATAATATTGATTACATATTGATAAATTGAACCATTCATCAAAATCTGCGGGTACTATTAATTGATCTAAACCAACAAAGGTTTGTAGATCTATATATTTGCTAGCAGCTTGATTAATTATAGTATAACGATCATAAAGTGTATGTAAAAAAAATTTTAACCAAATACCAATTAATATTTCCCAATATTTAATCGAATAATTTGTTTTGTTATAATCATTTAAAAATAATTTAAGCGCTTTAAGAACTTTAACATATTTTTTATTAGTTTTAAGATAAGCCATATACAGACTATCTCTGTCATTCCATGGGTATTCTAATATCTCATAATTCTTATTTATTAAAAATTCTTCGTTATTTATTTCGCACCATTTTCCAGCAAGCAATAAATTATCATTTGCCCAATATTCCTTTATTCCTGTTGTACAAAAATTCAAACTATATAATTAAATATTAATATTTATTAAACAAAAACATTAGGAGAAATATTTTCCCAATTATAAATAAATTTATTATTTACTTTAGAAGCAAATCTTCCTCTATAATAATCTCGATTTAATTTTTCTTCTTCAGACAAACCTAGTGAATTTGATCCAAGACAAATTTTCCAATTAGAAATATCTGAATTAATTATTTCAAATTTTTCATTCTGTGATTTATCAGCAAAGTTTCTAATTTCTTTTAAATATTTTGGATTAATTGATACTGGACCATCTTTTGTTTTATCATCGTCCAAAACCGTAAAATGTCTCTCTATACAATTGGCACCTAGAGCAAGCGCTATTTTACTTGCTATAATACCATCTCTTTTTACAAGAGTATGGTCACTCCAACCAACATTGGGAACCAATTTTTTTAGCCAATCCATTTTATTAAGATTGCAATGCTTTAGAGGTGTTGGATAGATTGTTACACAATGCAGAACTGTAAGTTCGCTGTTCTTTAATATATTTACTGCTTTTTTTATCTCATGATCATATGTTGCGCCGGTTGAAAGGAAAATTGGTTTTGATATCTTAATAATATCTTCTAATAGGGGATAAGATGCGCAGTCATAGCTTGCTATTTTTAGTGCATCAATATCATATTTTTTTATTCTATTTATAGAGGACCTGGTAAAGGCAGTTATCATTGACCTGACACCTGCTTTTTTGCATTCTTCGACATACCATTCTTCATCTTTTTCAGTTAGGTCTAAATTTGATAGCCTTTCTAATTCATCGCGGTATGGTCTTTTTATTGCTAAAACTTTACCATTTTGATCAATTTCCCCCTCTTCAAATCTTTCCCTAAAAGTTAATTCTTCAGATTTGACGGCTTGAATTTTCACATAGTCCGCCCCTGAATCTGCAGCCTCATGTATTAATCTTTTTAATATCTCCCTATCCCCGTTATGGTTTTGACAGGCCTCTGCAATTATAATTGGGCTACTCATTTGTTTGTCCTTACTATTAATAACAACTGGTTTATTTTTGCATTAACCATTCAGCATATTCAAGATCCATTAATGTATCAATATTTATAGATTTTATATTATTCATAATCCATGGCTTGCAAACCTTTCCTTTAAATGATCCATTCATAATAACAGATCTTTTTGTTGCATAAATAGCGCCATTTCTTATAAACATTGGAAGTAATTCTTGTCGTGGTTGATTTTCGTATTTTTCTGCAAAGGGTGGATCAATGAGTGTTTCATTATCAATAAATTTCATACGCGCTGGATGATAGCTGCCTACATCTACAACACTAATAACGCTATCTGCTTTTTGTTCAACTAATAATTCAAGAGATCCATCAATATCATAACTGGTTCGAAATGGACTAGTAGGCTGCAACATAACGATATAGTCATAAATAATATTATCTTGTTCTAATTCATTTAAAGCATGCTTAATAACTTCTATTGCGTTTGAAGAATCAGTTGAAATAGCCTTTGGTCGAATGAAGGGAACTTCAACTCCATATTTTCTACTAATATCAGCAATCTCTTCATCATCTGTTGATAAAATTGTCCTAGTTAATTTTTTTGATTCTAATGAGGCTTCAATCGTGTAAGCAACTAAAGGTTTTCCCCCAAGTAATTGAATATTTTTTTTTGGTATTCCTTTTGATCCGCCACGAGCAGGAATTATTCCTAATGTTTTCATTTTATTAATGAATCTTTTACACTTGATAAACCCATATAAACACAGGGTCTAATATTTAATATCTCTTTGCTTTCAAAAATATGCCACCCGTCAAATATGATTGGATTTTCATTCATATCTCTTACCATTTCAAAATAATTCAAATTATTATAAAACTTATTATTGTTAAGAAATAGTGCAACATCCATATTTTTAAAAGCATCAATAGCTTCAACTGATTTTAGCCCTAATTCATTTATTTGATTAATTGATACAATTGGATCGTGACATTGAATTGAATTGACGCTATTTCTAAAAAATTCAATTATTTCTATAGAGGATGAGTTTCTAATATCCGCAGTTTCTGGTTCACCTTTAAATGCTAGTCCGCATACTAAAATATTACAATCTATAGAATCCTTATCTACTTTTTTAATTTGTTCCATTATGGATAAATACACATGGTTATGCATTTTTTCATTTACTTTTCTCCCATGTTTCCATAACGTACTTTCTTTTTTACTTTCTTCAGAAACTGTATCAAGAATATATGGATCTTTAGTTAAACATGGGCCTCCAACGCCGGGGCTAGGTAATGGTATTTTATCTCTAGGATAACCACTATTAGCTGCATTAATACAATCTACTATATCAATATTGAATTTTTTAATCTCCATTGCTAGTTGGTTTGAAAAAGCAAAAGTATAATCTCTGAATGAATTATTTATCAATTTAATTAGTTCAGCAGCTTCTAAACTATCAACTCTTATAATGATTGGTGTTAGTTCACGAAATACTGCAACTGTTGCTTCAACACTATCAGAATTGAGACCACCAATTATTTGTGGTAGGGTCCTTAATTCTTCTAATGCTTTCCCCTCAATGGTTCTTTCTGGAGCAAAAGATAAATGAAAATCTGAGCCACCAGTTAAACCCGACAATTTTTCTAGATTAGGTAAAATAGAATTTCTTGTCGTGCTAATAGGTATAGTTGATCTTAATATAACAAGATTGCCGCTTGTAAGGTTTTGACCAACGTCTTTTGTTGAATTAATCAGGATTTTTAAGTCTGGTTTATTTTCATTATTATATTTTTTTACTGGAGTTCCAACTGCAATAATATAGACATCGGCATTCTTAGGTATTTTTGTTGTTACTCTTAAATTGTTAGATAATTGCTCCTTTAAAAGATTATCAATTCCAGGCTCATATACATGTGATACGCCTTTATTTAAATCCATAACAATCTTTTTAGATTTGTCAACACCTGTAACTTGAAACCCTATTTCAGATAATTTTAAACCTAGTGTTAGCCCAACGTATCCCATTCCAATTATTGCAATGTGGCGATGTGTCGCAACACTTTGCTCCCATAATTGATGGTAGTCTAAAACTTTCACGGGAGTATGTTTATGATCAACAAATATAATTTTCCCTAAAAATGTTTTTTCTTTCCTTGCTCTTGAAGATAGTTTTCTAGGTAATTCAGTAATTACCTCACTAAATGATTTACCATCCTTAAAGGTTACTGGATTAGAATTCATAATATTTTTCGCTATAACTTTTTTATCTTTATATTTAATTATTCCTCTTCTTAAATCACCATCTGTTATTGTTCCAATAAGCTTATTTTCATTATCTATCACCAATGCAATGCCTGCCGGAATTCCATTTGAAAGGTCACCAATTTGAGACTTTAGAATTGCATGTAAAGAATCATTGGGCTTTACATAAATGCCTTTAAGAAAATTAGTTTTTTTCATAATTCAATTTAATACTTTTGTTGATTGATGGTTGATTATCCAATTAATAGTTTGGTCAGAACCATTAAAATTTGCATCAATCATAATTTCCTTAATTAAAGTAAACTGATCGGATTCGATGAAATTTCTTATAATATTAAGTAATTTATTTGGATTGTCTTTTCCTATATCAAGCATATCATTTAATATTATACCCATACCAAGTTCTGATATTTTTAATGCATTATTTTTTAATTCAATATTATCATTTTCATAAAACATAATCATTGGCAATGAATAATAAATACAATCTTGTATTGTCCCTAAGCCCGGCCGACAAATTGCTAGGTCGCAACTTAGAAAATCTTCTGAACCAAAGTTAAAGGAGGAGATATTGTTATTGTTTTGAATTTTACTATTAATATTTTTAGGTACTGCAATATCATATGATGTTTCTGAAAGTATCATAATCAGTTTTCTAGCAATCGATTCTGCTAATGTTGTAGCTCCTATTAAAATCGCTATTTTTTTTCTTTTGTTTAAGTTATTATTTTTCCTCTTTTTTGGATCATGCCCTGACCATTCTGTTAAAACAGGTTTAGTTTTTTTAAATATACTATCCATTGCTAAGAATTTATTACATATCATATTTGGTTTATTTGAGTCTAATAACAATCTTTCGGAATTAATAAAATCTTTGACATAATTATCCTTGGGATATAAATATTCAAAAACGTCAGACCAAAAAAAAGAACCTTGAAGGATCGCATCTTTTCTTAATGACAAAACTTGAACCAAATTATCACTTAACACAATATCACTTTTTTCAAAAGAACGTATTCCATCTAATCTCTCAATCCAATTTATTAATCTTCCATCATGATAAAGTAATGGGTCCTTCTCTATCTTAATCCCAGGTGAAATTATGTCAAAGTGCCAACGAATATTATTTTTTGAAATTAATTCTTTGATCATATAATTATCACTAAATCGATTTACCTGCCATTTCTCGCATGCAATATTTGCCTCATAATGTTTTATTTTTTTTGTCAACTTAAATAATATTTCTATGCAACGTTTAAAATGGCCAAGGCCATTATTACAAACAACAAAAAATAATTTCATTTCTTATTGAAAATAATGTGTGTTATAAAAAAACTTTTAATTACTGATAATAGATTCAATATGCTTAATTAATTTTGTATTATTTTTATCATAGTACATAAGGACTGATTTATAAGGAAGAATTAATTTTTCATATTCATCTTTATTCATTTCCCAAATATTAGTTAGCATTTGATTTATGTATTGGGTATCATATATGTTGGTCCAGAAAGCCCCTTTATCATCATATTTTTGCGGCCAGCCAAACTTATATGATTTTTCATTATGGAAATAGGATACTAGATTTAAAAATACTACCTTGCAATCCCTACCAATTAACTCATAGCCTAACGAGCTGTGATCACAAACCGACAGTTCTGAATTTCCTGCGGTTTCATACGCATTAGATTTAATTAGCTTTGGTTCTTCTCCAAGTATATTTCTAAATAGCCTGTATTCGGATTGAAATACTTTTTCCCTTTTTTCTTTACTGGGCTCTCTATAAGATTTAGATGCTATAACTAAATCGATATTATTATTAATACAAAAATTATTTAATATACTTAACCCGCAGTAATGCGGGACGTAAGCAAACTCAGCATAATTTACATTCCGAAATACAGCTGAATTGATAGGGTGTCCTGAGAAGCCGGATATATAACAAATTCTTTTAATTTTATTTCTATCTAGAATATTCATATTTGACTTCAGTGAACCAATTATCTGAATCTTTGTTAAATTATTATTTAATAATTTTTTATAAGCATCCCCGAAAGCAAAATAATCCCCAGAAATATCTGAAAAATGATCAATACAATAATCATCTTTAAGACCTTGTTGGCAAGTTGTAAAATTTATATCCTTAAAATATTTATCTAGTTTATAAAATACCGTATTAGCATCTTGGGCTGAAAGACAAATTTTTGGTTTTATTGTTTTGATTACTTCAATTAAATATAGATAACTTAATTCTTCTTTTAAAAAAGACAGTAAATATTTACCTATTGCCTTAATCAAAGGAAAAAAGTGAATTGATTCTTTTCTAATATCAATAAAAGAGATTGTATACTTATCTAATAAACTAGAAAAGATTGATCCAGTGTGAGAGTCTAAAACTGCAATATCAGTTTTTTCTAATAACTTAAAATAAATCTTCAAACTAATAAACTATATTGCAATCATATATGCTATTCTATTGGATATTTTAAGATCCATTTCCCATTCTTTTTATCCCATAAGTGGGGTGCACGCCAACTATCGACCACTTCCCAAAAATGTTCTTCTGTAATATCTAAATAATCAAGAAAATCTTTGAAGTATTTCTGAGGGAATTCTCCTTCATAGCGCGCCATCAATGCAAGCCCTTCATCTCTAGTAATATGCCCATCTCTAATTTCATGTGCTGCATCTTCAATGCATCTTCCAAGGCCAAATTTAATATATCGTAAATAATAGTGAAATCCATCCATCTTATCATCTAAGCTGGCATATTTGGAATAAGTTCCTTCGGTTCTTTCTGGATTAGGTTTGAAGCCAGTATTTTCTGCACAATAATAATAATTTTCTTGAGGAGTCCATTTATGAAAATATGAAAAAAAATATTTTCCTTTAATTCCTGCTTTTTCAAGTTTTTCTATTGAAGGTGGCTCGTAAAAGATAAGGTCCGAGTTGCAATAATCTTCTTTGTTGAGATAATCTTTATTTTGCAATCCGTAATCTAAAAGTTCTTTAAATGTTACTCCTTTGAAATGTTGTCTGACCCATTCGCTTGCTGGTTTGAATGGTTTATCTGAAAATTCAGGATCACCGGCATATTCAGCTTCTCCATTTTCTCCATAAAAAACTAAATTAATGCCTAGCTTAGCAGCTAATTGGAAAGGATAGCTTATCTGGCCTAAAACAAATACATGAAAGGCATCACCTAGTTCTTCGAAGCATAATCTGGCTAATTTCCTCTGAAGAATTCCATTGGGCGTGCAGAGCATATTTGTTAAGCCAGAATCGATGCTTGCCTGTAAGTTTTTCCATCCTACATCTGTATATTCTAATGGTGACCAAGTTACAGTAAGAGGATTCATTTTATATTTGAAACGTAGTTGATGAGCAACGAACCCGGAGTCCTTTCCTCCGCTACTAGGCACAATTACATCCCAATAACCATCCTTTCTACGATGTTTATTTAGAAGTTCAATTAATTCTTCTTCTCGATCTTTCCAGTTTACCTCATTATTTTTATAGTCAGCATTTAAACATCCAGTACATATCCCTTTAGAATTAAAAATTATTCTGGGGCGCTGATTAGAAATAACGCAACGCTTGCACCATTTTACCTCCTCAGGTAATTGTAAAATCTGTTTTTCCAAATTTCCTTTATTAAACTTCATTTATTTCCTTAGTAAAAAAATTTTTTAAAATATTTAAACCTTTTAGACCGCTTTTTTCAGGATGAAACTGACAAGCAAAAATATTGTTATTTACAATAGATGAACAAAATTTAAAGTTACCGTAACGTGATAAAGTATATACATCCTCAATGTTATCAGGCTTAACAAAGTAGGAATGTACAAAGTAGTAATATTCATTATTATCAACTATTATTTTGGAAGTTTGGCCAGATTTTTTTTGTTTTAAATCATTATTTATAACTTTATTCCAGCCCACATGGGGAATAGGCTCTCCTTTAAGGTGTTTTGCAAAACCTTCAACATTCCCCTTGATAATATCTAAACCACCACATTCATTAAATTCTTCACTTTTCGTAAAAAGAAGCTGTAATCCTAAACAAATGCCCATAAAAGGTTTACCACTAGAGATAAATTCATGAATTACTTCGACCAATCCTAAATCATTTAAATGCCTCATAGCTTCTGGGAAGGATCCTACTCCCGGTAAAACTGCTGCATCTGATTTTAAAATCTTTTTTTGATCTGATGTAATCTGACTTTCAAAACCTAAACTATCTAAGGCATTTTTGATACTAAACATATTGCTCATCTTGTAGTCAATGACTGCTATTTCCATATCTATTAAACTTTACGATAGTTAATGGCGCAACCTGAAAAACTTTTTTTTAAATTTGCTAAATCTGTTGGCATAACCTTACTATAAATGCGATTACTTTTCAAAAACTCAATATTACCTTCTTCTTCAAAACCTTCAACTTGCCTATTTGTTTTTATATACTCATAGTGCAGTAAGGATGCAATAGCGATTCCACTGATATTTAATTCATTTGCAACAGTAATGGCATGCTCCGTTTTCCCAATTCCACCGTGAACCACGAGGGGAATATTTATACTAGAATGAACTTGTTTGATCAAATTCATATCAAGCCCTTCACCTGTTCCTTCCTTATCAACAGAGGTAAGTAAAATTTCTCCAGCACCGAGTTTTTCTGCTTCCTTTGCCCAGCTTACCACATTCCTACCTGTGCGATTACGACCATTATCAGTAAAAGCTTGGTAGGTATTATCAATCTGACGAATAGCTTCAATAGCTACAACAATAGTTGACTTTCCAAATTTTTCTGAAGCATGTGTAATTAGCTGGGGATTATCATGTGCAGCGGTATTAATAGAGACCTTATCTGCACCTGCTCTTAGAACATCAACAATATCTTCAAGCGTACGGATACCACCACCAACTGTAAGTGGAATAAAAATTTCTTTTGCGGTTCTTGAGATAATTTCTTGAAGGCTATTACGACCATATAAACTAGCAACAACATCTTGATAGATAAGTTCATCGGCTCCTTGTTCATAATAATGCCGGGCAAAATGTTCAGGTTTCCCCAAAACACGTAATCCTTCCAGATGCATCCCTTTTACAAGATTGGGACCTTTGATATCTAACCTTGGTATAATTCGTAATGCTAAAGACAAATAGCTAAGCTCAGGTAATTGGACAAATCTTTATTGCTTCACCATAAATTGCTGATAAATATTTGTTAAATTCATCAAGCATAATACAATGTAGATTGTACGATTCGCTTAGTGAAGATAAATCTGAATGCCCTTTTTCAAGAATACTCTTTACAACGCTGGCAGTCATTTCGCTCTGTAAAGGCATATAAAAAGTTTCTTTGGAATGCATAATCTTGCTTTGATATGTAATGATTAATTCTTGCTCCTGATAAATTTCTAATCGTTTATTTCTGAATTCAATGATTATTTGAAAAGGAACATCTTTTTTTTTATAATCAACTAATTCGAGTAAATCACCCCTCATTGTAGTCGCATAAATCTTACCAGTTAGTTCAATATAACCATCACGCTTAGATTTGCAGATCTCAGTATCAAGTTCAGAAATATTAAGTGTAAGTTTAGTTTGTCCTGAAAGAAAGGCAAATAAATCCAACATATGGATAGTATTAGAAGCAAGCCCCCACTTTTTTCCGGTTATGCTTATCTTTATTGAATCAGATAATATTGTTTCCTCCCGAAGATTTCGAAAAAAAGGATAAAGTCTTCTAGGGCAATTCACCCATGCCTTAATATTTCTTTTCGATAAAATATCTGAGATTTCTTGAAAATCTTTGGTTGATTGAAATGCCACTTTTTCAAGTATCAAATATTTTAAGTTCACATTATCTAATAAATTTTCAATTACTTTTCGTCTTTTATCTGCATTAGTAGAAATTATAGCTAAGTCAATTTTAGCGCATAGATCAGGTAAATTTTGATGATAGCTCACTGAGCGTACGTAAGGATTTAAAGGCATTTTTTCATATCGTTTTCGCGCTATTTCAAGTGCATTCAAGTTTGGGTCAATAACTGTGATTTCAATATCCATATTTATTCTGGATAAACCCTGTAGATGTCTTGAGCCAAGTTGTCCTGCTCCTACTATATATATGCTAAAACCTAAGCTAGACACAATTTTAACAAGCAGATGTCATCAATAAAAAAATATTTAAATAGAGGACCACCCGCCATCAACTATTATAGTTGAGCCAGTTATATAAGAAGCTGCGTCTGATGCTAAAAAAAGAGCAGTAGAAGCAACTTCATCTGGACGTCCTAAGCGTTTGAGAGGGGTTTTTTTACTGTATTGATCAACAAAAATAGGACTTTGGGTATCGCTCTTCCCAGCAGAATGCCCTAATAAACCACCAGGTACCAATGTATTAACTCTGATATTATTCTTGCCATAATAGGATGCCATTTGCCGGGTAAAACTAGTGATGCCGCCTTTTATTACTGAATAGGTCATATTTTCTTTCATATCAGTACCTTCATAAACTGATAAATCTTGACCTAAAATTCCATATATAGAACCAAGTTGAATAATGCTCCCTTTTTTCTTTGCTTCGACCATATTCCTAGCCATAAGGTGAGCTAACCACACATAAGAATTCATGTGAATATTTATATTCTGTCGAAATGTTTCAAGCGTTACTTCACTAAATGAGTTTTTCCCCCAATCTTCTGTTCTTGGGTAAGAACAATTAATAAATATATCAGGACAGTTTAATTCATAAATAAGATTTGAAAGGTTTATTTCTATTTCATCTAGATTTGCACAATCAAGAAGCTTAAAGTGAGCGTTATAATTTGCTCTAGTTAATTCTTTTGTAAATGCAGCTCCTTCTTCACTATTTAAATCAAGAATAATAGTTTTAGCGCCTGCTGATGCAAAGGCAAGTGATACTTCCCGACCAATAAGACCTAAACCTCCGACTACAAAAGCAGTTTTCCCATCAAGTTGAAACTTTTTCAAATAATCAATCATTATTGATTTCTACTAATTTTACTCATCATAAATTCTACAAATGTCCAGTCTTGCGCAGTATCAATATCCACGGAACGTTCTTCTGGCATAATAAAGAAAGAGGTTTTATCAGTAAATAGAGTATCATTTTTTAATAGCGCTTGGCGCCTCCAAATATAGATGGATGCATTCATATCATATACTTTAGGGGCATCTTGTCTGCGTGTTAGCAAAATATTATTTTCTTTTACTATTTGTATGCGATCACCAATTTTTTCTACCATATTGAAGTAGGGGTTTTTTCGGGCTGGACAAACAGAAATTAAAATTTCTGCATTATCATTAATAAACTGTTTATAGGCCTTATTAATATCTTCAACATTCCGCAAAGGAGAGGTTGTATCTAGATCAACTGCTATATCGAATTGATATCCATAATGCTTCTCTGCTTCCAAAAAAGCATGACGTATGACCGGTATTTTTGGAGATGTATCATCAGCTAGATCGGCAGGACGTAAAAACCATGTTTCAGCGCCAAATGATTTTGCTGATTCAGCAATTTCATCAGAATCTGTAGAAACTACCACATGATTAAACAGTTCGCTTTCAAGGGCATGGCTAATTGTGTATGCCATAAGAGGCTTACCATGCATTTCACGTAAGTTTTTATTAGGCACACCTTTTGATCCACTCCGCATACAGATTGTACAAAGTTTCTTCATTAATTTTTAAAAAAGCGAATATGGTCAATTAGCCGCATCGTCTCAAGCCCTTCTTTGAAAGTACAAATCAATGATGAATCGCTTTGAAAAATTGATTTATGTTGAGCCTGATAAGTATCATTACGTTTTAATTCTGTCCAAGAAAAATCTAATACTTTGTTATCTCTCACTATATGAAGTGTATTTGAGTTTAGATCTCCTTGTATACTTATACCATTGCCATCAATTATAATTTGCCTTAATGGTTTTCGAGTAAAATAATTAAGACTAAGATGAAAATTAGCTCCTAATGAAGTATGGCCAGATAAAAGTAAAATATCATCCGTATCAATATTCAAATCTGATACTTTTTTATTTACCGAATACTCTACTTCTAAAGAACCTGACAACCATTGGATATAATCTAACTCATGGCTTAAATCTAGTAATACACCACCACCTGTTTTAGTACTTGCGCTAGATGATTGTCTATAATCTACACCTGGACGCCAATCAGGGAGGTAAGAACCGCAAAAAATATGAATATTCCAAAGTTCCCTACCATTAAGCATCTCTTTTATTTTTTGTAAAACAGGGTGAAACCGAAGATTATATCCCACATAAACTTCATTGTTTTTGATTGTTAATTCAATTCCTGAGTCAAAAAGTGGTTTTTCAACTAAAATCTTTTTGCCTATAAGATGATTTTCAAGATATTTTAATTGTAAATAATGCTTATCTGTAGGTGAAGCAATCACTATATAATCAGGATTTAAACCTAAGACATGTTCCATGGATGAAATAGTATGATATGATAATCCATCTTGAGTGGTGAGCATTGAAATTTCTCCACATTCATCCATTTGGTTAAGAATTTCAGCATGGCGTTTCCCAATTGATCCACCTCCTATAACAAGAGCTTTTAACGGCACCTAGAACTGATCCACTACTTTCTGATATTCATTCCATTGCCCTACATCAACCCATGCATCATCATCAATAGGATAGACTCCAACCTTTTTTCCATTTTTTTGAGCATCTTCAATGAGTTGAGTAATATGATAATGTTTATTAGATGGTATAAATTGTATAACTTCAGGATTTAATACATAAAGTCCTGTATTTACCAAAAAATTATATTCAGGTTTTTCATCTATCTTAACTAAAGATCCATCTTCATTTAATTCGCACGTTCCATAGGGAATTATGTAATTTTTCATTGACGCCACTAAAGTAATATCATAATTATTACTTTGATGAAATGAATAAAGATCAGGGTAATCAACCTTAATAATAATATCACAATTAGTTACCATAAATGGTTTATCAATTATCTTGTTTAATAATTTAAGACTGCCAGCTGTACCAAGAGGTTTTTCTTCTTCTATAAAATCAATGGAAAAATCAGGTTTTAATTCTTCAAAAAATGCCTTCATAATACGAGCTTTATAATTGATACTTAGTATAAACTTATTTATTCCAACTGCAGTAAATCGTTCAATAATATGTTCAATGACAGGTTTTTCATGTATCGGTATAAGCGGTTTAGGCAATACCTTGGTAAAAGGTTCTAAACGAGTGCCTTTACCTCCAGCCATAATAACTACTGGAACATCAATTTTATTAATTCGTTTATTTTTATCATTTTTGAAAACGGTTTCCCAAAACAAAATATCTTGTAAATTACCTTTTTCATCAACTACAGGAATTAGATCAAACTTATTTTGTGTAAATAATTTTTTTGCTTCTATACTCTTGTATTTATTTTTTATAAGTACAGTAGGATTAGAATGATAAATATTATCAATCGAAATATTTACACCAGCCCCTTTAAAAATGGCTTTCCTTAAATCCCCGTCACTTAAAGTTCCAAGTAGCTTGTCTTTATCATCAACAATTACTAAACATTTCTCACCTGACTTGTTTAATTTTTTCATTGCCTGCCGTATAGAGATATTGGACTTAACAGTAATATTTTTCATATATCATAAAACTCTTTTTTGAGTCCAATTGGAATTTCAGCATCTAATAAAATCTTTACTATTTTTTCAGTTGCTCCGCCCTTACCATATGGATTGTTTATACTAATTATATTATCTTGAAATTTTTTGCTATAAAGTGTTTCTATTGCCTTTTTGATTGATTTTTTGGTTGGATCACAATCAATGATACTTTTTCCTTTTAGCCTACCTTTTTGCCGATCCCCTATATTTATAGTACCAACTTTGAAAGTAGGCGCTTCTGTTAATCCACTTGATGAGTTTCCAACTACACCATCCACAAATTGCAGAGTAGACAAATAATTAGTGCGGCCCATAGAAGTAAAAGCGATGGATCTTTCTTGATTATTAGCAACAAAGCTATCGATCATTTGTTTTATGATTTTTCCATCAGGATCAGCATTAGGCATAGTAAATATTATATAAATATTATTTAATTCATTTATTACATCTAGAAGAGATTGAAAATAACTTTGGGATGTTTCTGTTTCAAGAGTTACAGGATGATATGTTATAAGCAGATTTTTTTTCCCGAATTTGATCTTTGTTTTATTTATTAGTTCTTTCTTTGATAGCAGAGTAGTTTTTTTTATAGCATCTACTCCTAGTCCTCCGACATTAAAAACTTGTTTTGGATTTTCTCCCATTTGAATAATTCGTTTTTCATATTCAGCAGAAGCAGCAAAATGCCACCAAGCCATTTTAGTAATAGAATGTCGAATAGCTTCATCAAAGGCTCCTTCTGTTCTTTCGCCACCATGTATGTGAGCAATAGGTATTTTTGCATATAGGGCTGCAATAGATATAGCAAAAGCTTCAAATCTATCTCCAAGAACCACAATAATATCAGGGTTAAGTTCTTCAAGCGCATCAGCAAAACTAATTAATCCTATCCCTGTTGATTTTGTTATAGCTGAGGAGGAATCACCTGATAAAAGAATTTCAATTTTTTTATCAATTATAAAGCCATCTCTTTCAATCTCCTTGTAAGTCATCCCAAATTCAGATGAAAGATGCATACCACTAACAACAATTTGTAATTCTAAATTTGAATGCCTATGAATAGATTTCATAAGAAATGAAAGTAGTCCATATTCTGCTCTTGTTCCTGTAAAAACGCAAATTTTTTTCTTTTCCATTAAACCAAATCATCCTTTTTATAGTTTTTCTTGGCAGCTTTACCTATATAGTCATCCCAAAGCATGGGGGAAATTCCAGTAGCTGGTCTTTTGACTGTAATATTATTGTTTGAAAAAAGTTCGCCCTTTTTGATGGACTTTTTTGCAACAAGAGATTTTCGCGCTAAAATAATATTTTTAATTTCACTTGGGCTGGGAGTTTTTACTCCATTGCCAATAGCTTTTTCAACGCTACGAATGGCTCTTACCATCAATTTTAATTCATTAGGTTCCAAACTGGCTGCATGATCAGGTCCAGGTTGATTACGGTCAAGTGTAAAGTGTTTTTCAATAACGGTCGCACCCATAGCTACAGCAGCGATGGGAATCTCAATTCCTAGAGTATGATCAGAATAGCCTACAGCAACCTCAAGTGCATTTCGAATTGTATGCATTGCCTTTAGATTTACATCTTCAATGGGTGTTGGGTATTCAGTGTTACAGTGTAAAATAGTAATCTGATTTTTTTTAACGCCTGATTCCAAAAGAATGTTCATAGCATCTTCAATTTCATCTAAAGTCGACATTCCAGTAGACATAATAATAGGCTTACCCATCTGACCAATATGGCGTAAATAAGGTTTATTAGTAATTTCACCAGAGGGAATTTTGTATAGCGGAATATTAAGCTCCGATAAAAGATCAATACTCCCATGATCAAAGGGAGTAGATAAAAAGTCAATGTTTTTTTTGGTGCAATATTCAATCAATTGCTCATGAGCATTGCGATCCAATTCTAACCTCTTAATCATTTTATACTGTGACTCATCTGTATTGGTCAATTTTTTTTGATAATCTGCTTTAATTGCTAATTTAGTTAACAATTTTTCTGCTTTAAAAGTCTGAAATTTTACAAAGTCAACACCAGCCTCTACAGCTACATCAATCATTTTTTTTGCACAAGCAATAGAGCCATTATGATTAACGCCTGCTTCTGCAATAATAGTAGTGGTTAATTTTTTCATTTTTTGATAATTACGTTAGCTTCAATATCTTTTTTAATAACAACGCCAGCACCAACAACACAATCTTTCCCAACGGAAACAGACTGTTTTGTTACAGTTCCACTACCTATAAAACTTCCATTACCAACTGTCACTTCGCCATTTATTATTGCACCGGTAGAAATATGACAGTGGTTACCAATAACCGCATCATGTTCAATGAGTGCTTTGTTATTAATAATACAATTTTTCCCCACTTTGACATTTGTATTTACCATTACATCATGCAAAATAATTGTTCCCTCTTCAATTTGAGCATTTTTAGAAACATATGATCTAGGAGATATAATAACTGGTAATTTATAATCCAATTCTTGTAAGCGTTGAAATAACCTGATTCGTACTGAGGGAGATTTGATTTGCCCTACAGCAACTAATGCATAATTAAAAATTTTTCGTAGATTTAGAAGGTCATCATCATTCCCTAAAATTGGATACCGTAGATTTCTCTCTTTATTACTATCCAATTCTGCAACTAGCCCAGCAATCTGATATTGATTTGAAAGTTCAATAACATCAATACAAGAATGAGCATGACCTCCTGCGCCTAATAGAATAATTTCATTCACTAATTTTTTGTGCTAACTCCATTGTCTTAAGTGCTTCTGAGAGATCCAATCCTGGCCAAACCAACTTGTTCTTTTTTACCATATTAATAAATGCTTCCATTTGTGAAAACAATCCAGGTTTATAATTTATATCACTTTCATTTTGAAGTATTTCATTTTCATTAAAATCTCTATCAATCCATACGGCTTTTTCAAGTGGATTAAATTTTACTGTGACTCCCTCACCATATAAAGTTACAGACCAGCCGCCTGGAGAGTGCCAATGAGAAATATATGTGCCTAATGTTCCTGAATTAAACTCCATTGAGGCTACAAACTGGTCACCATTTTTTTCTTTAATACTTTTTTTAAATGAATTGAGATTATTTATTTCTCCACCAAAAAAACGTAATAGATCAATGGTATGTGTGCTATTTGCATATAGCCAATTATCAGTAATATTTCTAGATTTAGCTCTATTAGTTATCTTCCAAAATCTTTCATGTCCTTCAACTGTGACTCCTAATAGTTGACCATGATCTGTGATAATTTTTATTCCTTTATGAAATATTGAGTAATACCTGCGATTATAACCAACCATATTTTTCGTACTATACTTATTTGCAAGTTTTACTAACATTGCCGTTTGTTCAGGGATGAGGCCAGGCGGTTTTTCAATAAATAATGGGATCTGAGTTGAAATTAATTTTTTGGTTACATCATAGATCTGGTCTGCTGAAACCAAGATCAATAATCCATCTAAAGGACAATTATTAATTAGATTTTCAATATTTTCATAAACATTATTGATGTTATACGTTTTTGCCAACATTTTGGCCTTTGAGATCGTTCTAGATGTAATTCCTTCCGCACAAATACCTTCCATACTCTGAATAATCTTTAAATGTTCTTTTGCGATATAACCGGCACCAATAATTCCTAGGCGAATATTAGATATGATAAGACTCCAACTTATTTAAATCACCGTAGTTTTGAAACCATTCTATTGTTTCAATCAATCCTTTTTTTAAATCATATTTCGGCTTCCAAGAACATCCATCAATTAATTTCTTATTATTACATATTAAACGATTAACCTCACTTTTTTCAGGCCTGACCCTTTTTTTGTCACTAAGTATGGGAATATTTAGATTCATGATAGACATTATTTCTTTGGCAAGGTCTCCAATTGATACTTCTGAATTCATACCAATATTAACCACCTCACCATAGAAAGAATCTGTTTTATATATTTCTATAAATCCTTCGCAGGTATCCTTAACAAAGGTAAGATCCCTTTTTGGGGACAAATTGCCAAGTTTTATTTCATTTGAATTTGCTTTACATTGTGAAATAATAGTGGGTATTACAGCTCGTGCCGATTGTCTAGGGCCAAATGTGTTAAATGGTCTTACAATTTTTAATGGAATACCAAACGATCGATAATAACTTAAAGCAAGTTGGTCGGCACCGATTTTTGAAGCCGAGTAGGGAGATTGCCCTACTAGTGGATGGTTTTCATCTATAGGAGTATATTGAGCTGATCCATAAGTTTCACTTGTAGAGGTAATTAATACTTGATTTAGATTTTGAACTTTTGCTGATTCTAAAACATTATACGTACCTTCAACATTAGTCCTAATATATGCCAATGGTGAAAAATATGAATAAGGTATCCCAATTAGTGCCGCTAAATGAAAGACAGTATTACAATCCTTCATTGATTTCGAAACAGAATCATAGTCGCGGATATCACCTAGAATAATTTCAACATCATTTCTTACCTTTGAATTCTCAAGCCAGCCCCAATGATTATTAGGATTATATCGATCAAATGCTTTTACATTAAAACCCTTAGTTACGCAAAGTTCAACTAAATGTGAACCAATAAAACCTGTTGCACCAGTTATTAATATTTTATCTTTAGACATTAATAAATTGAGTTTGGGTTTTCTATAATCAAGATTTGCTAATTGGAATTTCTGATAGAAATTTTATTACATCAGAAATATCTGATTGTTTTTTATATCTATATTTCAGTGAATTATTAAACTTAGAATAATATTTTTTTATTAAGTTATTATGATCAATCTTTCTAATTAATAATTTTACTTTATTATTCATTAAGAAGAAGTTTTTATTTTTTACATAATCTCTGGACAAATTATTTACTATAGTTGTAGATATATATTCACGATAAGATTTTTTTATTTGCTTAATAGAATTTTCTAAATCAATATTATCTTTTTGAACAACTATGTTTGCAACTTCATCAAAAAAATTATTTAAATCTATAGACCATGACCTATAAAGCATTTGATCAAATTCATCACCTTTTTGTTCGGTATAAGTTTTTGCAAAACTAGATTCAGGCGTTGCCTGTCTCATTAAAAATATATCATTTAACCTTTTTGATTTACCCTGAGCGATAGAAATAAAACTGGTAACCAACTCAACTAAAAGGATATTTTCGATTTTTAAGTCCACTATTTTTTGGTATGCGAATACAGCTTGCTCTTTGTGCTGTACATCATAAAACGTTAATGCGTAATTAGAGAAATGGCTTTTAATTCTATCTAGAGAACTATTATCTCTAATTGATTGTGAAGTATCGTTAAACGAACAATAAATATTATTACTGTATAAGCCTTTATAATCAGAATATTTTTTTGACGGCAAAGGCTCAAAAACGCCTATTTTCCCTCCACAAATACTATAATCAGAATTACGATTTAAGAATTCAACAGATTTTAATAATCCATCAACACAATATAAATCATCATCATTGCCAATTGCGACATATGGAGTTTTAATCTCCTTCAACGATTTCAATAATTTATTCCAAAATAAATCATAAGATTTATCATGAGGGAATTTGACATATTCATAATTAATGCTGGAAAAATTATTATTATTCAAAAAAAGATTTTGCATTTCATTATTGGCACTGCCATCAGCAATAAACAACTTGAAAGGGAAGCTTACTTTTTTTGCATAGTACATCCAGCGAATTAAAAACTGTTCTCTATCTTTTACTGGGATTATTACTGTTAACTGATCTTTCAAAAATTATTATTTTATATTATATATAATTATAATTCGTAAACCGTGGTTCCGGTTGAATCAAGATTAAATTTATAAGGTATTAGTCCTTTTTTTACTAGTTCATTAGAAATGGCATTATGATTTTTTTTATCAGCAATAAAACTAATAAATCCTCCTCCTCCTGCACCTGAAATCTTACCACCCTTTGCTCCATACTTTAATGCAGTTGAATAATAATCATCTATTTTTGGATTAGTTACATTAGATGCTAGACTTTTTTTCATTTTCCATCCATTATGGATTATTGAACCAAATTTATCAAGACTAAATTCATCATTATTTAGTACAGATTTTATATCATCTACTTGGTTTCTCATTTCAATTAAACTCTTAATATTTTTCTCCGTGGTATTTTTCTCTTCTTGCTCTTTTAAAATCATTTCAGATGGCCTTGAAACTCCTGTCCAAAATGTTATAATGCAGTCAAACATTTTTTCAATTTTATCACTATCAATTATTACTGGATTTATAGTTACACTATCATTAGAATTAAAAATAAAGTTGTTCAACCCTCCATATGCAGCTGCGTACTGGTCTTGTTTCCCAATTGGCTTCTTTAATATATTTATTTCAATATGGGATGCCTCTTCAGCAAGTAAAGCTCGGGAGATATTTATTCCTTTATATCTATAAAGCGCATTCAATAGTCCAACAGCAAATGTGCTAGAAGATCCAAGTCCCGTTGAAGAGGGTACATCAGCTACTGTACTAATATATATTCTTTCATCAATGTTTAGATGCTTTAAACATTCTCTAATAATAGTGTTTTTTATTGATTTAATATCATTAACTAATTCAGTATTGTAATAATTTAGTCGTATTCTTTCTTCAAATGCTTTTGTGTGCGTTTTTATGGTAACATAAATATAGCTATCTATGCTAGCACTCAAAACAGAGCCAAAGCCATTTTTTTTGTAAAATGATGGGATGTCAGTTCCGCCTCCCACAAAGCTTAGTCGAAGTGGAGTTTTTGAAATTATCATTTTTTATTGCTACCTGAAATTTTTATAGTTCATTTTATCTAATGATTTGATGGTATTCTTTATTTCTCGTTCAACATTAGAGTTAAAATCAAATCCTTTTTTCTTAAACCTTTCATTGGAAATTTCATATGAAAGCTGGTTCATAATCTCATGATTAACATATTCAATTTTTATATTTGGTACATATTTTTTTATTATATCTACTATGTTTTTTACCGTGCAATTAGCAGAAACTAAATTATATATTCTGTTATCAAAAATATTATGCTTAATCATATATAAAATTGCACTATTTAAATCATCTAATCCCAAATATGGTCTTTTTTGCTCATAAGCAGTTCTCCATATGGTAATGGGTACGCCAGTTGATGCTTGAAAACAAAATTTATTCACCGCAGTATGAAATCTTATCCCATCAGAAAATCCATAGATCGTTCCCATTCGAAAAATAAGATAGCTGTCGTTTTTAAATCCTGGGTGATTTTGAATAATATTTTCCTCAAGCAACTTAACGTCAGCATATGGACTTTGCGGATTTAGCTCAGATTCCGGGCAGTTTTCATCAACTAGTTGATTTTGAGGTCCGTAAACACTGGTGGTACTAGCAAAAATCAACTTTGAATTATTTTTAACACAATATTTTATAACATTTTTTGTTGCTTCAAGATTATTTGAATAAAATTCATCTTTAAACTTTGCGCTTTGGGCTGCATCTGTTTTTGCTGCAAAATGTAAAACAATATCTGAATGAGGTAATTGATCAAAATCATTTTTGGCTAAATCAAAATGAATAAATTTATAATTAACATTTTCTGGTAAAGAAAAAAACGAGCAGTATCTGTTTGAAATCATATTATCTACTAATAATATTTTATCTATTTTAATACTTTGAGGTAAACTGCGAATTAAATATGATCCAATATGTCCTGCAGCGCCAGTAATCATTATATTCATGAACTATTTGATTCTCCTTGGCTATTAACAAGAGCTAAAAATTCATCATATTCTCTTATATAACTGCTTTCATCAAAAGGGTGGGAAGAATAAACAGTTACAATTGTATCATTTTCAAGATAATCAGTTTCTGTCCAAATGTAACAAGGTACATAAATAGCATTTTTAGGAGAATCTAAAATGAAAGATTTTTGGGTTTTTCCATCTGAAACTAAAAATTTGATTGAGCCATGTGGGCATGTTACTATTTGCTGATCTCTTTTATGAGCGTGACGACCACGCTGATAATCTTCTTCATTATGTCTTTTTACGGTAAATATTCTTTTGATTTCAAAATAATTATCGGTGTTTTCAAAAACAAATAGGGAAGCATTTTTTGAGTTAATGGTATTTAATTCAATTATTTTTACTTCATCAATTGTATTAAACGTCATAATTAATTCTTTTGAATGGTTTATTAAAAATTATTTAACAAACTTATTGTTTTGTGAACGTGTTTTTTTTCCATTCCTTGATAAATTGGAATTGACACTATTTGTTTAATTATTTTTTCAGTATTTTCTAAACTATCATTTTTAAGATATTTTTTATACGATTTTTGCTTGTGCACTGGAATAGCATAATGAATGCCCGGATAGACTCCATTATCATTTAAATAGTGAATTAATTTATTTCTTAGCTTATAAACAGTTATTACATAAAGATGGTAAACATGATAGCTATAATCAAATTCAAAGGGATGATTAATTTTAGTATTCTTAATAGAAGCTTTGTATAAAGATGCAATTTTTCTTCGTTCTAGATTATCATCATCTAAATATTTCAATTTTACATTCAATATTGCAGCTTGCAACTCATCTAACCTTGAATTAATTCCAATACTTTGTGCGTCCCTTTTGTTATCCCATCCGTATTCTCCTAAAGACCTAATCTTACTCGCAATTTTTTTGTCATTAGTAGTTGCTAGGCCACCATCACCAATACATGACAAATTTTTAGTAGGAAAAAAACTAAAGCATCCTATCGTTCCCAACGACCCTACTTTCTTACCTTTATATTCTGCTCCAGCAGCTTGTGCACAATCTTCAATGACCGGAATATTGTATTTATTTGATATATAAAGAATCTCATCCATTTCGCATGCCTGCCCATAGATATGCACAACAATAACTGCTTTCGTTTTATTAGTTATTTTTTTTTCTAAATCTTCTACCATAATTGTAAAAGAATCTTTATTTATATCAGCAAAGACTGGGGTTGCACCAGTATTTGCTACCGCAGCCACAGTGCCTGTTGCTGTATGGGAGACTGTTAAAACTTCATCCCCAGGTCCTACATTAAGCGCTCGCAGAGATAAATAAATAGCATCAGTTGCATTACCAGTGCCAACAGAATATTTTGTACCAATATAGTTTGAAAATAAATTTTCAAATTTCGATACGTTTTCACCTTTTATATATCTATCACTATTTAATACAGTTTGAATTGATTGATCAATTTCTTTCCTATATTTTAGGTAGCTTGCTTTTGGAAAACTGAAGTATATCATTCGAAAATTTTTACCCCTGGAATATGAGTTACCCACTTACCAGAATAATTATTTTTTTCCTTTTCCATAATTTCAACTTTATGATTCCAAGCTAATAAATAACAATATTCAGGCATATTAGATAAAAAATATTTGTAATCATATATGGGTATATGTTTTCCAGGACTTAGTTTATTTATTTTTGTTAGTGTAGTGTCAGTTATGTAATCAATGAGCTCTGGACCTATATCACAATAATTAAAAATGGTGGTGCTTTTTGAAGTTGCACCATATCCTGCGATAGTTGCTTTATCATTTTTAATTTTTTTAAGTAATGATACAAGATTATTTTTTGATTTCTCACAATTCTCTTTAAATAACATATAAGTTTTATAACTATAAAAATTTATAGTTTGCTCTTTTTCTTTACACTGTGATAATCGTTCTGTTTGTGGGTATTTGCCATTTCTACAAATATAATACCTTAGTGAACCACCAGCTGTATTTAAATATTCAACATCGAAAACCTCTAAATCATATTGTTTACAGACATTATTCATAGCAGTTAGATTAAAAATGAAAACATGCTCATCATATATTTGATCGTAAGAAGTTTTTTCTAGTAGATTTACTAAATATGGATCCTCGGTAATAAACAGTCCATCTTCTGTTAATAGTTCATCTATTCCTTCAAAGACTGAATTAATATCTGGAATATGTGCTAAAGTATTTGCTGCTAAAAATATTTTTGCTTCCCCATACTCTTTTTTTATTCTAGCAGCAGTTTCTTTATTAAAAAATTCATTGAGCATATTCACACCTTTCCTAGATGCTGCATCTGCCACATTTTTTGATGGGTCAACACCAACATGATTAAATCCTTTATTTTTTAAATATTCAACCATTCCACCATCATTATTACCGATCTCTACCGTTAGATCATTTGGTTTTAAATCATAGTATTCAATTATTTTATTAGATAAATCCTCAAAATGTTTTTGCATTAAGATTGATGTACCAGCAAAAAAAGCATAATTTTCATGAAATAACATTTTTGGATCTGGCTGTTCAATCAATTGAAATAGAGCACAGCTAGGACAGAATGATGGTGCCAACTCAAAAAAATATTCACTTTCAATTTCTTGTTCAGTAATAAATGCATTAGCTATTGGCATTTTACCAAAACTCATAAATTGGTTTAACTCATCATTACAAAACCTACAGTTTTTTATTTTTGACATTATAACTTCCCTAAGTCATTATATTTTTCGAAATCAATATCTTTTATTAACAAATTCTTTTTATCCTTTTCGCTTATAATTGGATCATTATTAGGCCATTCAATATTCAGATCTGGATCATTCCACCTAATGCCAATCTCATTACTGTCTCCGTATAATTTTGAGATTTTATAAATTACATTGACATTATTAGTAAGCGTATAAAATCCACACCCCAAGCCAGGTGACATATATATTTGGTAATGATTATCCGATTCAATTGTAAAGCTTATATGTTCTAAAAATGTATTGGATTGTGGTCTAAAATCAACTAATGAAAAAAATACTTTTCCTGTAGCTAAATATAGCAATTGAGCTTGTGGATTATGTGTTTGAAGATGAATACCTCTTAAAACATTTTTGTGCGAAAATGAATGGTCATCTTGAACTAAGGGCTCTGTTTTAATTAGCCTTTCATATCTTTCTTTATTATAGCTCTCAAAAAAATACCCTCTTTCATCATTAAAAATCTTTGGTTTGATTAAATAAAAACCTTCTATTTTAAAATTTTCAATTTCCATAATTATTAATTGATTCTAGCTTACCATCATTTTCATTATTTCAGCATATTCTGAACCTTTATTGCGATCAATTTGCTCATAATACTGATTTTCAGTAATAAAACCTTTTTTCAAAGCAATATTTTCAAGACAGGCAAAAAATAATTTTTTTTCAGTTTCTAAATAGTAAATAAAATTGCTTATATCTAAAATTCGTTTTGAACTTCCAGCATCTAACCAATTTATATTACTATTTAATTTGACTGTATTTAATTTTTTCTTTGATAAATAAATATTATTTAAATCACTTATTTCTAGTTCATTTCTTTTGGAAAATTTTAAAGACTTCGAATATTCAACAACATCAGAATCATAAAAATATAATCCTGTAACAATAAAATTTGATTTGGGTTTAATAGGTTTTTCTTGGATATCTATTATTTGTCCATTTTTATCAAAATCCACCACTCCATACTCCTTTGGACTATCTGTTTTAACGATAAATAGAGTGGTCTTAGAAAAATTATTACATACTTTGGATAAAATTTTATCTAATCCAACGCCAAACAATATATGGTCTCCAAGATTTAAGCACACGGGATCAGAATTAATAAACTCTTCTCCTAAAATAAACGCTTGTGGTAATCCTCTCGGCTCAGGTTGAATTATATATTGTATCGATATGCCAAGATGCTCTCCATTTTTAAGTAGATTATAAAACAATTTTTCTTCGTTAGGGTTCGCTATCAAAAGAATATCTCTAATACCAGCTTCCATCAAATTAGCAATTGGAAAATAAATCATGGGTTTATTATATATTGGAAAGAGATGTTTATTTAGTGTCCTAGTTAGAGGAAAAAGCCTCGTTCCTTTTCCCCCTCCTAAAATTATTCCCTTTTTAATTTTCAATATTTTGTCTCATAGCTTCAATAATTTTCCATCAATTTCAAGCGATTTTATTTTTTCTTGCCAATGTTCTAAAGTTTCATACCATTTAAGTGTGATGGTTTCATCTGTTTTATCTATCTCTCCAGATTCTAATTTTGCAAGTAAATCATCTATACCATCTTCAGCATTAAACTTATTCACAAAACCAATAGACTTGATTTTATCAAAATTAACAAAATAAGATCTATCATCATCAGAACCATACCATTCTATTTTGAGCTTGTCATTGAATTTATTTTTAAATATTTCAGATAAATCTTTAATCGAATAATTATTTTTATGACCACCTGCATTAAAAATTTGGCCACTGACCATTTTTGGATCGGTATTAAGCATGAAATACATTACTCTTAAAACATCCTTTATATGCAAAAATGGTCTTCTCTGTGTACCTGGCCTCATAAGTGGTAAAACTCCACTTTTCCACGCACCATAGGTCATTCCATTTATAGCAAGATCAAATCTCATTTTAGGTGAAATTCCGTAAACTGTACCTTGTCTTAAAACTATAGCGCAAAATTTATCATCAGCTAAAGGTAAAATATCATTTTCAGCTTTTATATTTGCCGCAGAATAGTTTGCAAGAGGATTAGTCTTAAATGTCTCGTCAGCAATTTTATCATCATTAATTTTCCCATAATTGCTGCATGAGGATGGAATGATGTATCTTTTTAGCCCGTTAGCTTTTGCTAACTTTGCATTATTAAATCTAGCTAGATGATTAATCTCAAACGTTTCTTTTGCATATTTTTCACCCGAGGGATCATTTGAAATAGCAGCTAAATCAATTATAGCAAAACCATTCTCAAAGTGGGTATTATCCAGATTCCTAATATCATCTTTTATAATCTCCAAATTTTTGTGGCTATCTAGGAGTTTTTCGCCAAAGAAATATCTGTCTATAGCTCTAACCTTGTAACCTTTACTTAAAAGAAATGGAACTAGACTAGTGCCAATATATCCTCCTGCACCTGTGACAATTACTAATTTATTTTTTGTTTCAGACATAACATGCTATCTCCATTTAACATTGAAAATTAAAATGATCTACTAGAAATATTTATTGCTATAAATAAAAAGGGCTTGACTATTATTTTATTTCAAGCATCCCATCATACATTGTTTTAGAATCAATAATCTTTTTCCAATGTTCAAGTTTATTAAACCAGGAAATTGAAGTTGTATCTTCAGTTTTTTCAAGCTTTCCATTTACAAGGTTACTATATACATCATTTATTCCATCTCGAATAGTATATTTTGCTTCGAAACCAATAGATTTAATCTTATCATAGGAAACAAAATATGACCTATCGTCTGGGTTATCACCAAACCACTCAATATTTTCTTTTACTTTTAATTCCTTCATAATAAGCTTAGCTAAATTAATTATATTAATATTATTTTTTTCATCGCCCACATTGTATATCTCACCATTAATTTTTTCCTGCTTTCCATAATTCATAAAAAACAAATATGAATTTGCTACATCATTAATATGTACAAAAGGTCTTCTTTGTTTGCCGTCACGCAATACTTTAACTTTTTTTTCTTTATAACAATCATAAACCATACTATTAACAATAATATCAAATCTCATTCTTTTTGAATAACCAATGACAGTTGGAAACCTGAGACAGTTCACCATAAAGTTTTCATCTGCAAGCTTAACAACTTCATTTTCAGTAGCAACTTTAGCTTTGGCATAGGTTGATTGTGGATTTAATTTGCTATTTTCATTGCTAGTAATATTTTCTTTAGTAAAACCATAAACACTACATGATGAGGCCAACAAATATTGTTTTACTCCATATTTTTTGGAATATTTGGCATTTCTCACTCTAGAATCATGGTTAATCTCCCATGTGTGTTTATCAAAAAAGCTATTATTATGAGGCGCTATACTTAAATTAACTAAATCAATTACAATATCAATATTTTCAAACTCATTTTTATCTATTCTTCGAATGTCATCTTTTATAATTGTTAAATTATTATTTTGAGGGAGTGCATACTCATCTACAAAAAAGAATCTATCGATTATTTTCACCTTATAATTGTTTTCAAGTAATTTTCTTACAAGCATAGTACCTATGTAACCGGCGCCACCTGTTACTAATACAGTTTTCATTAATTGTTTTCCTTTTCAATTAAATTATTTGGATTATATGATGAAATAGGTTTATTACCAATCAGGATGAACATCAGGAACAAGCGCTTTAATTCTTTCAATTTGACTTGATGATAAAGGTCCAAGTTTTTCAGCATAAAGGTTTTTTTGTACTTGATTTGTGTTTCGCATTCCAGGAATAATAGTATTTATTTTATCATTTGATAAACAAAATCTTATAGCTGAAGAAGATATTCCTCCTTTTAATTTATGTAAAAACTCTAATTTTCTAACTGTTTCAACGATCCAATCTGTATGTTCTGTTTTTATATTAGATCTAAAATCATTTGAATTGTAGTTTGGGTGTGCTTTGAAATATTTATCAGATAAAAACCCCATACAAAGTGGAACTCGAGCTATTGTGGTTATATTATTTATATTTTGATGATTTAAAACCTTATTTTCAATTCTTCTATCAATTACATTGTATATAAACTCTAAAGCTGAAATATTATTATAATCTAATAATCTTTCTGCACCTCTAAATGAATGACAACTAACTCCATAGGATAGTATTTTACCCTGATTTTTCAACTTTTCAAGTGTAGTAAAATCATATTGATCCCAATCATAATCATCAGGTGGACTATGAAACAAAAATATATCAATATAATCCCTTCCGAGGCGCTTTAAACTACCATTTAGTACACTTTCAATCCAATTAGAAGAAAAATCATATGAACTTTTTTCAGGAGAGAATTCTCTATTGCCAAATTTTGTACATATTATTACATCATTAATTTTTGTGCCAAGAGCTTGGGATAATATTTTTTCAGATAATCCTTTCCCATAAATATCTGCGGTATCAAAAAAATTAATTCCATTTTCAACAGCAAAATTGATGGAATTAATCGCTTCCTTCTTATCAGATTTACCCATACCTATTTGTTTTCCCCCAAAAATTGTTGGTCCCCCAATTTGACAAGTTCCAAAACCTAACCTTGAAATATTTTTATTTAATGTAGTTAATTTACTGAAATACATAATTAAGAATTTTTTTTCAATACTCTGACTGGATTACCTATCGCTACTACATTAGAAGGTACATTTTTATTAACAACAGTTCCTGCACCTATCATGGTATTTTCACCAATAATAGTTGGCTCTCCTCTTTCATGAGAAAAAGCGATTGCACCTGTACCAACCCATGAATGTCTGCCAACTTCCACCCGTCCAGCTAGCACTGTTCCTGGTCCCAATTCAACACCTTCATTAAGTACTACATCATGTTCAACAATCGCTCCAATACCAATTATACAATTATCATGTATTTTAACTCCAGGTTGAATTATTACATTATTCATTATTTGAACAGATGATCCTATTGATGCTCTTTTGTCAATTTGTGCACTTGGGTCAGCAAAAGTAACTGATTTAAATCCTAAATCTTCCATAGTATTATGCAATTTGCATCTGGCACGTGAATGGGGATTAGCAATTGCTATAACAAAACCGTAGTCTTTGGGATCTTTCCCAATCATCCATTTATTTAGGCCATCAATACCTTGGTAAATTTCAACACTTTCAAAAACGGATTTAAGTTCAGGTGTATCATCAATTATTACGGCAACTTCACTGCCTAGTTTTTTTATTATAGGCTCAACTGTTCTTGCATGATGGCTTCCTCCCCAAAAAACAATTTTTTTAGGTAAATTATTTATTTTTTCAAGATGCTTCAATAATATCTATAACTGCTTTAGCATAGAGCTCTACCTGCTCGTCTTTCAAATTAAGCGCAGATGGCATGGTTAATCCTCTATGTGGTATATCATATGCATTATGATTAACTTCATTCTTATTTGGATTATCTTTAATAAATAATGGCATGGAACTTAATGGATAGAAAAAAGGCCTTACAGGCAATCCTCTCTTATTAAGTTTTTCCATTATTATCTCAGATGTTATACCATAATTTTTATCCATAACAAGTGTAGTAGCCCAACAACCATTATATGTCTGCTCATCATCTGTATTTAAATATATATCTTCGTATACTGAGAATAATTCTCTATATAGTTTATAAATATGCCTTTTTTTATCAACAAGTTCATCAATTCTTTTAAGCTGAGCATATCCTAACGCTGCCTGCAAACTAAAAGGCATGTGTTTTAATCCAAGTTCATTGATCCAATAGCTTCTTTTTTCATCTCTTCCTTGATCTCTAATAATTTTACATCTCTTAAATAGATTTTCATCATTTGTAATTAGCATACCACCTTCACCTGTTGTCATTGTTTTAGTCCGATGAAAACTAAATACAGAAGCATCTCCAAAATTACCAGCTTTCCTATTATTATACTTTGATCCTAATGCTTCAGCTGAATCTTCAATGAGAAAGATATTTTTTTCATTACAAATTCTTTCGATATCTTCAATTTCTGGCATATTTCCATAAATTCCTGTTGCAATAACTGCTTTTGTATCATCTGTGATTGATCTTTCAAGAGACTCAACCTCCATACACCAATTATCTTTATCTATATCTACAAAAATATTTTTAGCTCCTACCCATTCAACTGCAGCTGCAGAAGCAACCCATGTACATTCTTGATTAACAACTTTATCACCATCTCCAATATTTAAACATTTTAAAAGTAAATGAATTGCAGCAGTACAATTGGGTGTCATAAGACCAAATTCTCTTCCATGATAATTGGCAAATTCTTTTTCGAATTTCTCAACATATTCGTATTTCCTAGGTCCGTACCAACAGTTATTCATCATATCTAAAACATACTCTATTTCTAATTCAGTTATTGATGGTCCTGACATTTCAATTGTTTCTTTTATTTTTTTCGTATCCATTATATTCCTTTTTAACTAATTATTTTTAACAAATACTTAATGATCGCGACACTTCTCTTCCCAATCCATCGATATTAATCTTATCACTATGAAGATTTAAAATGCCAAAACTATTATCATTTAAATCAACCATACCTCTGAAAGTAATAAAATGCATTTTGTTGATAAAACGATAAGATCCAACATGATGATGTCCATTTATCCATGCCTTAACACAAGAATATTGAGAAATCAATTCCATGATTTCATGGTTATTCCATAAACAAAATTCTGTATTTGGATAAATTGGAAAATGACAAAAAATAATTGTCTTGATTTGATTGTTTTGACATTTCGAAAGTTGATTATTTAACCAAACAATTTGTTCATTACCAATTGCACCATTCCACCATTCAGGTTTAGGAAAGAATGAGTTAAGGTATTTTTCTGATATTCGATATTGTTTGCTACTTTTTGGAAAGGCTGTTAAACTTAAATCATTACCATCCAAAAAAATAAAATTCCATTTACCCATTTTAAAGCTATAATATGTTTTTTTCAGACCAAATAATTCTGGGACTTTTATTTTTAATGAATTTTTAACTTCAAAATCATGATTTCCTAATACATGATAAGATTTATGATCTAACTTATCCCAGATATCAAAAACACTATTAAAAGATTCCCAATCTTTTTCTATAAAATCACCAAGCTGAATTACAAAATCTAGATCATATGAGTTAAAATAATTAACAGCTTCTGATAGTTTATATAGTGAACTCCTATAATGACAAAGTTCATGATTATCTATATCTGCATACTGCACATCAGAAACAAAACCAATTTTAATCGATTTCATTTTTTATAGTTAGGCAGAATATTCTGAATTACCAATTATCATATCTACAATTGCAAGCAACCAAATATGATGTGTCATTTCCACAATATTGTAAGCATGACTATCAACCCAAAAATTTATATCTCCCAATGTTTTAAGTGGGTTATCATCGTCAAAACCAGAAAAAGTCACAATATTGATATCATTATTTTTTGCATATTCGGCGGCATTAATTATGTTTTGAGATCTACCGCTTGAGCTAATTAGCACTACCACATCATTTTTTTCAGCATAAAATTTTAAAGCACTTGAAATCCAATTTTCATAACCAAAATCATTTGCAAAGCATGTTATGAGGTCTGCTTCATTAAAATTTATTGCTCTAATACCTGCATTCTTAGTTAAATCAACAGCACAATGGCTGGCCATTGCTGCGCTTCCGCCATTTCCACAAAAAATGATTTTCTTATTTATAGAATTGGTCTTTACCCAAAGCTCTTTAAGTTCAACTAGTTTATCTAGTTGATCATTATAATCAAATTTTCTATATAAATTAAAATAATCAATTAGCCATTGCCTTGAATTTTGCTTGTTATTCATAAATGTTCTTTTCTTCTGAATAGTTTATTTTACTATATTGATTGAGAAATCGTTCAAGTATTTTTAAACTGCTATTAGTTCTTATATTAGAATAGTGAATTTTAATTTTTAATTTTTTACAAATACTTATCTCATTCTTTGGCAGTCTGTTTTTCCAATCTTTCCCTTGAACATAAATATCGGGTTTTATTTCCTTAATAGCATCTACACTAGATAAGCTTATCGCTTTATCAACAAATGGAAATGAACTAATTAATTTCTTTCTATCCTCAGCTATTAAAAATGGACCAATTTTAGGTCTTTTAATTATTATTACTGAATCTGGATTTGTATTAACAACTAAATACGATCCCAAATTCCTTGCTGATTTAAAATGCTCAATATGACCATCATGTATTGGATCAAAACAACCATCTACTAATACTGTTACTTTTTTTTTCATATTAACCAATTATTTTTTCTAATGACTTAGCAAGTTTTGATGAAATATCATCAGTTGTAAGACAAAAATAATTACAATATTCATTTTTTGCTTCTTGCACTTTATCTGATAACCACCAATTCATAGGGTTTAAATGAATTTCATTAATTTTTTTTGCACATAATTTGGGATCTGTATAGAGAATACCAGCTTTGTGAAGATTATCATAATATTTTTTTGCTGTTTTTCTTGGCTCATAATATTGATTATCCCAAAATAAAATTGTTGGGTGATTAATCATAAAACTTTGTAAGTGGCTAGTATAATCAGATGTTACAATGTTTAAACTAGAATTATAAAATAAGTTATAAAAATGGGGTTCATTTTCTCGTTTACTATAATTCAAATCTGGAAATTCATTTAACAATTTGTCTTTTTCATTGAATCCAAAGTCCCATTGAAATCTATATAATAATTTATCTTTGACTATTGAATTGAGATTGTTAATCAAATTTTTACTGTTTTTTAAATAAATTTTGTTATAAAACGGAATCTGACCATCTAATAAATTGAAAAAATATTTTCTACATGAAGCACCAATAATTAAAATCTTTCCTTTTGGATTATATTTGTATTCTTTAATCCAACCCGTTTTAGTTACAGAAAAACTTTTTATATTTTTCTTTTTTGATTTCCACCCCCATGTTAAATACTTAAAGGAAAGATCTATCTCCAAGTTCTCATGAGATAAATAATTTTTTACTCCATATCCACCTCCATGTTGAAACCCTACTACTTTTCCTCCTTTTTCTATCATTTCAGAAACATGAAATCTAATTGAGGTTTCAGCCTCAAGTGGAGATCTCATTAACATTAGCTTTACTTTATTATTGTTTAAACTATTATTTAAAGCTTTTTGTCTATTATTATTAAATAATTCAACATATTCCCTAGGCATATGTAATGGAATTAATTTTGATAGAACTTCTAAAAAATTTTCACTGCTAGCGATTTTTAATTTCTTTCTCATTTTCGGATTTATTTCAGGTTTATTTCCAATTGTATCTCGTTTTATAGTTTTAAAAATTGGAATAAAAAATTTTTTATGTTTAAGTATACTTAACAACTTATCAATCTGCTTAATGGATAATCCAGAAGTGAAAATTTGTAAATATAATTTTTTATTGAATAAGTTATAAACAGAAACATATAAATTATATAGAATTGACTTGGTGTAATAAACAGCAAGTTTAAAAAATTTTATAAAATTAATATTAATACTGATTTCAGAATTATCATTAATTCTATTTTGCTTCTTTTTAAATAACAAATCAACATCAATTTCAATTTTTTTAACATTTAATTCTGAATTGAGTAAAGTAATAAGTTCGGAAAAGATTATGAAATTATAATCATCACTATTAATTATTTCATAAAACTCATCATAACTAACTGGTGTATATCCCTTATTACTTACTATTGTTTCCTTAAGCTCATCTAATGACAATGCTTTTTCTATAATAGTAAATCTATCATAAATAACGCTAATAAATGAAAGTAACCACGGACCAATTAAAAATTTCCAGTAATTTTCTGATAATTTAACATCATGTATGGAATTCATATTTTTTGAAACAACTGGAACAATATTTTCAAAAATATTATATATATATTCAGCCTTCCTAGGTATATCAGCAATATCTAACCAATGATCATCAAGAATTGAAAAGTTTGATGAATTATTTTTTTCACCCAATATGCACCAATCTCCTAAGAATAAAAGCTTTCTAGATTTGTCCCAATATTGATCTAATGCAGTAGTTGCTAAAAACATTTTTTATTACTCTTAATTAGTAGTTTTTTTTAGCATCCATCTCTCAAAGCCTAAACTATCTTTACAATTCATTATTAATTCGCCACTATTTTTATTTTCAAATAAAAATTCATCTACAGCAATTTTTCCTCCGGGGAATTTTAATGAATAATATTCATCTAAATAAAGAAGACCCCCATTAATTAGTTTTGGCCAAACAAATTGAAGTGTTGTTTTATAAGACTTATATAAATCGCAATCAATTATACCACCTATTAGAATCTTCGGCGTATAAGAATTGGAAGGAATCATGGTTTCATCAAAATTACCATCAATTAGCACAATATTATCTAAACCAAGAAATTCGATTTTCTTTTGTAGAACTTTAACAGATGTGTCCCCAAAATTTTCTGATGTACTAATACTATGTAAATCTATATTATCATTTCTTATTAATTCTCTTATTCTAATAGATGATTGAACTTTATTAAAATGTTCATTTGTTATCCTTTTAGATTCTAGAAGATCAACAAATCTATCCAGATTATCATTATCATTTTCAATGGGAGGAAACCCTTTAAAACTATCATAGCCATAAACTTTTTTATTTGAACCTTTTTCTTTCAGAAATAATGCCACGGAAAGCAAAGTTGAGCCTCTAAAAACTCCGGCTTCAAAAATATCGCCTGATTTATCTAAAATGCTTTCTAAATATTTAAAATATTTAGAAAGCTTACCTTCATAATTATAATTATATATTCCAAGCATATTCCATTCAAAATCATATTTAGGTTGAAACATTATTTTACTCCTTTGAAATAAAATAATAAAAGATTTGCTGCGTGATTATATGCAATTTCTTGAGCTTCAATGGTCATACCTCCTATATGGGGAGTTATTATTACTTGGTCACTTTTCCGAGCATACTCAAGAATGGGGTTTTTATTTCGATTATTAATTTCATCTGACAAAACATCTGTAGCTATCTTTGCTTTATTGTTATTTTTTAGAAATTCTAAAAGATCTTCTTCATCAAGAATCTCCCCCCTTGATGTATTAATCAATAAAACATTGGGCTTCATATAGTTAAAAAGGATTTTATTAACCATTTTTTCAGTTTCATTTGTTACATGAATATGAAATGAAATAACATCAGATTGATTTAATAAAAGCTCTATTTCGTCAAACTGCTCTATATTTTTTTCTTCAACTTTTTTATACGGGTCATAGACAATAACCCTAGCACCAAAAACTAAAGAATATTTAGCATAAAGAGTTCCAAGACGACCATATCCAATAATACCAATAGTTAATCCATCCAATTGCCTGCCGATGAATTTTTCGTAATCCCAACCACCTTTTAATACATCTCTATATCCATGGTATATATTTCTAATACTACTCATAGTAAGAGCAAAAGCATGTTCAGCAGTTGAACTAATTTTATTTATAATATTCCGTTCTTCTTTTAAACATAGAATTGATATATTTTTTTTCTTTAAATATTTTTTATTTAAATGAGTTGTACCAGTAGAAGCAGTGCAAATCACTTTTAATTGGTCACTTGCATCTATTAACTCTTTTCCTAAATAAACTCGTGATTTATTAGGATTTGTAAAAATTGCGTCATATCCCTTAATAGCCGATAGCACTTCCTTTTCTGATGGATCATCAAGATATGTAACATCTCCAATTGATTCGAGTTTTTCAGCAACACCAAATATATGTTTTACAGGAGTTATAACTAAAATTTTAGATTTCATTATTTAAAAAATAATTAACTTTTTTGAAAAACTAATGACATCATATTTTCAAAAAAAGGTGGACTTATTGAATCATTTTGATTTACTAAATACTTCGATATTTCTGATATATCATTTTCAACATTTTCATAAGGTGTCCCTAAATAAGGAAATTCCTCCCAAATAAGTTGAAGCCCATATTTATTACAAATCGTTGAAAGATTACCTGGTGAGAAGTGCCAAATATGTTGGACAGGATGAAACAAATTCCAGTTTTCACGATAAAGGTTAGCACTGAAACTCTCACCATTGGGGGTTGCGCAAAAATAAAGAAAACCATTTTTCTTCAATATTCTTGAAATTTCACAAATAATTTCTTCTGGATTTGAAACATGTTCAATTACGCCCCGCATTGTTACTAAGTCAAATTTATTTTTTGAAAATTTTACTGATTTAAGCGATCCATTAAATATATTCGATCCATAACGTGGAAAGTTCTGTTTTGCATATGCTACAGCCTCACTATCTAATTCTGTACCAAATCTTTTGTAATTTTCCCCGAGAGCGTCTAGAAAAAATCCACCATTACAACCCACATCAAGAATAGTTCCTTCAGTTAAAAAAATTTTAATTAAACGCGCATCAAGTAAATACTGTTCAGCCCTTTGTTCCATTTTTTTATTATTACCTAAGCGTCTTTTACCTATATAATTAGTATAATATTCATTTAAACCCTCATCATTAAGCTGTGGGTTCATAAATATTAATTTACACTTAGAACATTTATATGCTTCGTAAGGACCAGTCTTTGCCCAAAGTTCAAAATTATCTTCATTGCAAACAATACAAGTTGATCTTTTTATTGATGCATATTTCTCATACAACCCATCGAGATTTTCATCTCTAAAATGATATTCTTTCTTGATCACCTTAATTCGTTTTATCTTTATCTATTAATAATTTTTCAGCAACAAGAAAATCTATTTCAGTGTCAACATTTACTGCTCTTTTTGATGGCAGGATATATGGCCTACTATTGTTTGAACCATATCTTAACCCTTCAATTACAATATGATCTCTTTTAAGAGCATATATAGAACCGCTTCGAACATAGGCATCCGGTTTTAAATCTTGCCTTCTAGATTCTGGCACCTCAGATATGCAAAAATCTACAATATAATCATTCACAATCTTTTTAATACGTGCGGGATGATGATCGTCTAGCTTATGAACTGCAATAACAGAATCGGCATTAGTATCAATTAATTTTTTAATACAAGCATCAATATCGATTACAGTTTTTAATGGATTTGTACACATTAATTCAATAACAAAATCATAATTGCAATTTTCTTCCTGCTCTACAAAATTTACTGCATGTTTAATTGCAGCAGCAGAGCTCGCTGTATCCGTCGCGAGTTCTTTTGGCCTAATAAATGGTACATCAGCACCATATTCTTCTGAGATTTTTTTAATATTTTTATCATCAGTCGATATAATATAGCGAGTTAAATATTTACTCTTTAGAGCTTCATTTATAGTATATGCTATTAAGGGTTTACCTGCGATAGCTCTAATATTTTTTTTTAGTACAGATTTTGAGCCCCCTCTAGCAAGGGTAATACCAAGAACCTTAGCCATCTTCTCCTTAAAAAATAATGCTAATCATTTAATGATCGTTCCGCAAACTTTATATCCGAAATTTTCACAATACCTATTTTACCACCAACCATTTTCCCCTGATGAATAAGCCAAGAGGCTGATAAACATCCTAGTCCATATAGTGCCTTGAATAAAGGAACTCTTTCCATTCTAAGATCTAGAGATGGGTCAGTTTGTTCATATTCATTATTATTATTCTGATACCAATAATGACCAAAATCAACCAAACCTGGGAATACAGTATCACAACCTTTGTACTGAGCATCAAGGATTAATTCATCAATAATTCCTTTAGGCCTATTTAAATAATCATTATTTATATAAAGGATACTATCTGGAAAGTTATTGTCGCTTTCAATAATGGTTAAGGCTTGCATTAGTAATTCATTCAAACTTAACGAATCAGCTTTGTTAATATCCTTTCTATTAATCCAATTAATATTGGGAAACTCTAATTTTAGTTCAACATAAGAAATGTAATAAATTGATTTTATATAACGAGAGTGATTTAAATAATCTACAGTTTTTTTCAGATATTTGAATTGAGTAGATGTTTTTGAAAAAGTGCCCATAATTGGAACAACAGCAACTACATTCAAATTTTCAGGTTTCATTATTTGTGGAATATTATTTAGAGTTTTTTTATCTACCTTCTCTAATATAGAAACAACGCCTTTAGCTCTCTCTGGTGCATTACCCTGATGTAAACCATGATGATGAAAAACTGCTGCTTCAGGTTCATAAATAATTTTATATCCCGCTTCAATTACTTGCTTTCCCCATACCCTATCTTCAATATTTGAGGCTTCTTCACTAAATGGAAATTTTTTCCATATTTGCCTGGGAAACATGCTATTGGCATTGTGAAAAAAATAATCTTTTTTCTGAATACGTTTATCTTGCCCAAATACAATTAATAAATCTCTTTTATCAATTGGGTCTGTATAGCTTAGCGGAAGTTGTCGACCGTAAACACCTCCAATATTTTCATCATTACTAAAATTGTCTAATAGACTAGCCAGCCATTTCCGGTTTTTAGGTACACAATGAGCTGAGATACAAACAATATAATCTCCTTTAGATACTTTAATTCCATCATTTAAAGCTTTCCCAGGAATAAAATTAGTTATTCTAATTAACTTTTTGATTCCCAATCGCTCTGCAATTTGTACAGTATAATCAGTGCTATTATTATCTACTAATATAACTTCTATATCTGCATCTACTTTTTGATTATATATAGCATCAAGACACGGACCTATCCACTTTTCTTCATTTTTTGTCCGAATTATAATAGAAATTATTGTTTGTCTTTTATTCGCCAACTTTACTCCAGCGCCCTCGATAATTTTGATAAGTATCCATCTCAGATTCTTGTAAATCTAATCCTAAATCTTTATACATTTTTTTGTAATCATCTCTGAAATCAGAAATAGCTCTCATTTGTTCAGGCAAAATAGCAAACTTATTGTCTCTGCCTGGAAGATTTTGATCAATAGTAAAATGTTTTTCTACAAAAGAAGCTCCTTTACAAATTGCAATTATCGCATCATCAATTCCTGAATAATGCCCACTATAACCTATAGTTTTACTATACTCTTTTAATTTTTCCATTCTTGGAAAATTTATATTATCCATTGGACAAGGATAAGTAGATACACAATGAAGTAAAACAATTTTTTCTGGATTTACCTTTTCCGAAATCTTAACTACTTCATCCCATTTTGCGGCTCCTGTAGAAATAATTATAGTGTCAAATTTTTCAGCAACTGCCATAATCAATTCTAAATTATATACTTCATGGCTTGGAATTTTAATTATATTCATATTAAGAGAGTTTAAAAAATCAAGATCACCAATGTCAAAAATAGAGGTCATAAATTGTACATCATTATTTTCACATACCTGTTTTAAATAATGGTGATCATCTTTTGAAAGTTCAGCTTTCTTATAAATTTCTCTTCTTCCATCATGATCCCATGGGCCTGCTTTTAATTTACTTTCAGACCATGTTTGAAACTTGCAAATATCAGCCCCGTTTTCTGCAGCGCTTATTATCATCTTGCTTGCTAAGTCCATATCACCCATATGATTCCAACCAATTTCAGCAATAATTTTTATTTCATTTTTATCCATTATTTACCACTTCTTCAAATTTGCCTACTTGAACTATTCTTCCTTGATCCAACCTATAAATCCTATCACAGTGCTTAACTGTACTTAACCTATGAGCAATTACAATTAACGTTTTCCCTTTAAGTTGTTGTATTACACTAACAATTTCTTTTTCAGTTTGATTGTCTAACGCACTTGTAGCTTCATCCATTACAAGTATATTTCTCCTATGGTAAAAGGCTCTCGCTAAAGCTACACGCTGCCTTTGGCCACCGGAAAGCCTTACTCCTCTTTCCCCTAATAACGTATTAATACCTTCAGGAAGTTGAGCTACTAAATCATTCAATTTTGCCTGAGCTAATGATTTTACTATCCTATCTTTATTAAGATCATTATTATTGGTTGCAAGAGCAATATTTTGACACAATGTATTATCAATTAAAAATATCTCCTGTGGTAAATAAGCTATTTGAGATCTCCAATGATCCAAAATATCAAATAAATTGATTTTATTATATTTGATCTCACCCTCATTTGGACCAAGTAAGCCTAAAATCAAATCTACAAGAGTGGTTTTCCCAGAGCCTGAAGGGCCGATTAAACCAATCGACTCTCCCGTTGAAATATTAAGATTAATATCTTTGAGAACCCATTCTTTTGATTCAGCATACTTAAAGTATAGATTAGATATTTGCAGATTTGAAAATTTTGGCCCATCAAAATCGTTGTCATTGATGGTTAACGATTCCTGGAAATATTTATTTTCATCTAGATGATTCAATTCCTTATAAAGTTGAGAGGTTGCATATCTTGAAAAACGTAGATTGGTTAACCCCCCAATAAAAAGATTAGCTGAGGGTAACATTCTTACAGATGCGAAGGCAAAAACCCCAAGTGTAGGAACTAATCGTTGAATATTTGTATCAAATAAAAGGGATCCTAAAACAAAAAGAACAATAAAAAGAATTAAATTTAATTCTAAAATATATCTGGGAGCCGTAGATATAAGCTGAGTTTTAAGTTGGCTTTTAGCAGTTTGTTTTGCTCCGTTTAAAAAAACAGTTTTAAAAAAATCTGATTTACCTAAAATTCGAATTTCTTTAAAACCTTGCAGTCCTTCTTGAATCCCTTGAATCATTTTTTGTGCACCAAAGCTGACTTTTTCACCATGTTGTCTTACTTCACTCCTAAAATATTGATCGTATATCAAAAGAGTTATCCCAATTATTGAAACAAGTAAAAAAAGTGCTGGTCCATTTACAATAGCTAATAATATAAAAACGAAACCAAGGACTATACCTTCACTTGATAAACGCAATATAGTAGTTAGGGCTCCCCCTGTGAACGAACTTACAAGCGCAGATAGTGTTTGAATATACTCTGAACTATTTCGTTTAATATAATCTTTATAAGGCATATTCTGGTATGCATCCATTATATGCTCTTGTAATTCAAGATGTCGGTGCATAACAAATTTCAATATTGAACGATTAATTAATATCGCAGTTATTGCTTTAATAATAAAAATACTTAATAAACCAATGCTCATATACATTATGATATTATTTACTTCTAGATTAAACCCTAGGGTATTTAGCATTTCTCCAATTCTTCCCGTCATAAACTTTTCAGGAGTTATAATCAAAATCACATATGGTGCAATAAGTCCAAGACCAAAAAACTCTAGACTGGATGAAACCAAAAAAAGTGAAACTAACCACGGCAATTTTTTTCTACTTGACCCTAGAAGAAAATCAACTTCACGGAGATATATAAATAATTTTTTCACTAATAAAAATTACAGGTTATAATAATTATTATACCATTCAATGAATTTTGATATTCCAGTTTTAATATTTGTTTCCGGTTTAAAACTAAGCCTATCTATAGTGTCTTCTATATCTGCATCACTATTTGTAACATCTCCAGGCTGTAAAGGTAAATAATCTTTTTTGGCTTTCACGTTTAATTCTTTTTCTAGATATCGAATCATATCATTTAGATTAATACTTGATTGATTAGCCAAGTTAAAAATTTCATAATTATAATTTTTCTCTATTGCAGATATTGTGCCATTAATTATATCATCAATAAAGGTAAAATTTCTATTCATATTGCCATTATTAAATACTGGTATAGGTTGATTATCTACCATTTTTTTAGTAAAAATAAACATTGCCATGTCAGGTCGTCCCCATGGCCCATAAACAGTAAAATACCTCAATCCAGTAGTATTTAAATCATAAAGGTGGGAATAAGAGTAGGCTATAAGTTCATTTGTTCTTTTTGTCGCACCATAAAGAGAAAGTGGTTTATTAACTCTATCTTCAACTTTGAAAGGAAATTTAGTATTTCCACCATATACTGATGAGCTTGATGCATAAATCAAACCTTCCACTTTATTATACCGGCATAACTCAATAATATTGATAAACCCCGTTAGATTTGAATCCATGTAAGCATAGGGATTCTCAATACTGTAACGAACTCCAGCTTGCGCAGCAAGATTAACTACTTTCTGTGGATGAAAAGATTGAAATGATTTCGTAATTGAATCTTTATCTGCAATATTAACTTTCTCAAATTTAAAATTATCATAATCTTTTAATTGATCAAGGCGCGAAAGTTTTAGGTTTGGATCATAGTAGTCATTAAGGCTATCAATTCCTAAAACTTCGAAACTGTTCTTGCATAGAGATTTACAAAGATGATAGCCGATAAAACCAGCAGCTCCCGTAACTAATATTCTCATTTAAATATAAACTATGTTAATTAATAAAAAATTATGGATGGTCAAATATTTATAGCCTCCAATGAACAATATTTGTTTCTGCAAAGAAATCTTTAGGAAACATTGATTTAACATCAATAAAAACACCAGTATTCTTCATCTTTTTTAGCCAGATTTCTTTTTTCATTGATTTGTATTGATCATGAGAAACAGCAACAATAATTGCATCACAATCAATAATTTTATCTTCTTTATAAATATTAATATTTAATAATTCTTTTACCTGTTTGGCATTTACAAATGGGTCTGAAACAAATATTTTGCAACCATTCTTTGATAAATTATTTATAATATCTGGTACTTTTGTATTTCGTATATCAGGACAATTTTCCTTAAATGTCAATCCCAGTAACCCCACTTTTGCATTAATTAAATTAATTCCCAGTCTAGTCATTTCAGCTAGTGTACAATTGGCTATGAATTCTCCCATGCCATCATTAATACGTCTGCCTGCTAAAATCATTTCTGGGTTATAGCCTATCTTCGCAGATTTGTACGTTAAATAGTATGGATCAACTCCAATGCAATGACCACCTACTAGGCCTGGCTGAAAATGAATAAAATTCCATTTTGTCCCAGCAGCTTCTAATATTTCCATTGTATCTAATCCTAATTTATTGAAGATCATAGAAAGCTCGTTTATTAATGCAATATTAACATCGCGCTGTATATTTTCAATAACCTTAGCAGCTTCAGCTATTGCAATAGATGATACTTTATATGTTCCAATAGGATTAATGCTTTGATATAACTTATCAACATAATCCGCAGTCTTTTTATTTGAACCAGATGTTATTTTGATAATTTTAGTTAGTGAATGTTCTTTGTCTCCTGGATTGATTCGTTCTGGGCTATAACCACAGAAAAAATCGATATTGTATTTCAATCCGGATACTTTTTCTATAATTGGTATACAAAATTCTTCTGTTGCTCCCGGGTATACAGTTGATTCAAATATAACAACATCATTTCTTTTTATTGTCTTGCCAACTAATTCACTAGCCGATTTTAGATGTGACATATCGGGAATTTTTTCGCTATTAACAGGAGTGGGCACTGTAATTATATATACATTTGAATCGTTAATATCCTTTAACTCAGTTGTATAAATGATTTTGCTATTTAATAACTCTTTACTGGTAGTCTCCAATGTTTTATCTATTCCCAATTTTAATTCTTCTATACGTCTTTTACTATTATCAAAACCAATTGTTGGATATTTTTTACTGAATTCAATTGCAAGGGGAAGTCCGACATAACCTAATCCAATTACGCTAATTTTTATTTTATCAGTTGTAGGTGCTTTGATCAAGTTATGATCGTCTATTTTTATTAGATAAAAAGTTAACTTTTTTTCTTTGAACTAAGATAAATGAATAGGGCTAATGAAGCCACAAGAGTAAAAACATAAATTGTATTAATAAGCATAAGTTTTGGAGAGTACAAACCAAAATAAACTGGATTTTTTGATTCATGTCCTAGGTAATATGGCAGCCCTAAAATAAATAATACACTTATAATTCCAGATACACGACGGTCTAAAAAAATATCTTTAAATTTTTTCTTGACGAAATTTCGGACACGTCGGAGTTTACGCCGTTCAGTTGTATCACTATTATTAGTATATGCTCTTATAAAACCCAATAGGATACCTAAACCCAGCCCGAAGATGCCAGATAATAATAAAGCGAGTTTTAAATTTTTGTTCGATGGGGCAAGGGGGACCTGTGGTCTATCAAGTATTTGAACAATGGAAGCCTCTTGTACTTCTTCAATTTTAGCCAATTCCTGTTGTTGTTTCAGAGTTAGATATATTCCCTTTTGGATTTCTACTCCCCGGGTTAATCGGTCAAGGTCTAATTGAAGAGCTGGAGAGGAAATTTGGCGATTTTGCTCATTAAAATTTTTCAGGTGTTTTTCAGATATTTCTAAATCTCCCTTCACTGCTTCAATGCGTTGATTGATAAATATTATTTTCTGACTAATTGTCTGACTTTTAAAATAACGATTTAACGCTTCAAGTTCATTTAAAGTTACGTCTGCTAATTCCTTAGCAAAGGCAGGCTCTGATACAGTTACCGTTATAACGCTAAAACTACTATTAGAATCATTTTTATATTTAAGGATTGAACCTAAAGATGCTGTTGCTAAAGTAATTAATTTTTCTTTATCTGATGGAACTGGTTCATCTCCATATGTTAGGATAGCCAATAGTGATAATTCTTTGCCATATTTTTCAGTATAGAATTTTTTTATCAATATTTTTTCTGCGAAAATGCGACTTCTTAATAGCTCCGGAAATAACGATGGACTAGAAAGGTCGGCCTGTGAACCACTGGATACATTTACACCAAACTGAGAAGCTAATCCTGCGAGGCCATCTAGATTCCCAGTTTTATTTTCAGGTAATAACACTGTGGCCCAACTATCATATTTGGGCTGCTGTATGAACTGGACATAAGTGAAAGTGAGAAAGACAATGATAAAGGGTATTAGCAGGATGACCTTGAGTTGCTCGGCCATGGTAAGGAGAATATCTGAAAGGGAAATTGTGTTTTCTTCGTAAACACTTAGTGATGGCCGAGGTGTGACAGGTGACGAGTCATCGGGAATGGTTTGGATCAGTTTGGCTTCGATATGGTAAGGGACTTGGTCTCGAGCTTTCCAGTTTGAAACGGCTTGGGGTGTGGTGCGTAAAGTACGAGCAATGTCAGCCAGGGAGTTTATCCCTTTTTCAGACATAATTGATTCAAGTTTAGTAAATTTCATTAGATATTCTTAAATCGGATGGAGAGACAATTGGCTAGGTGGCAAAAATAAATGAATTATTAAAGTGCTGCATTGCACCCTTTTTTTGAAACGGAAATAGCGATCCAGTTGATTTATAAGACCAAATTTTACTTAATTATTGAGGATTAAGTTGTTGGGATATAACCAAAATAGTGACCAAAGAAGAAAGTAAAGAAGCCATGTTATTGGCAAACATGGTAGCATCGAAAGGTGTCAGGTCTTCTTTCTGGTAAACAACAATGGTAGAACCATCTATAATTTTAGGTGAACCGAAGCGACGCCAGGGAACGGTAATCCCATTAGGATAAACCACAATTACATTATTTCGGTTGCCATAGTTATTGATCCCACCTGCAGAATCCAGATAATACCTTATAGATTTCCCTTTTTGAAATTCTATCAACCCTGCATTATAAACCTCCCCTGTCACAAAAACAGCACCAACCTTTTCTTTAACAAAGATAGAGTCTCCAGGCATGAGGGTTACACCGATACCTTCCCAAGCCAATGTAATCTTATCATTCTCATTTTCTTTTTTGTCACTTTCCTCTATTTCTACTCTTTCTGTAGAACCAACGGTAGTTAGCGCTTGCAATTGATTGAGTACCTTATCTTTTGGAGGATTTTTAAAATAAATTTTTTCGCGGAAGATGGATATACCGCTATCAAGTGCTTTAGATGAAAGTCCTCCGGCACGATTGATTATAGACTTTAGTGACTCATTATCATCTAATAATGGATAAGAACCAGGTATGTTAACTTCGCCAACAATCTGAATATTTTTACGCTCAAAATAGTTTAGGTTGGCATATATCACAACCCGATCAAGGTTTTGCAATAGTATTTCCTGATGCTCTACTGAGTTTATTATTTTTTTCAGATCAAAGTTGATTATTTCTTCGTAGCGAGAATTGGGATTCCGGCGAATGATTTCCGCTTTTTTCATGTAGATGGATTTTATAAAGGTTGAATCTTCAAAGCCACCACCTAATTTCAAGAGGTCATTTATACTCATTGCGCTATAATAGTTATAAATACCAGGGGCTTTTACCTGGCCAATGAGTTGAACAAACTGCTGTTTCTGAAACAGACTGCGAACTGAAATGTGGTCCCCATTTTGAATCTCTATCAATTTGGTATTTTTTATTTCCAAGTAAAAATTTTCACGGGAATTTTTTTCAGTTCTAATATTTAGAGGGGTAATACGCTGTATGCTAATTGTTGAAGAAGCTTGGGGAGTAATACCACCGGCATATTGGATCAGATCATAAATAGTTTCCCCCGATACCCCTTCATATATTGCAGGATTTACTACAGCACTATCAACAGTTATGGTTGATTTTTTCACAGGAACGACCACAATATCTTGGTCCCGTAGCTGAATTTTTTCCGGGAGTTCACCCTTTAAAAAATAGGCATAGAGGTCAACCATGTGAAAAAGCTTACCTTCCCGTTTGATCTGAATGTTTCGCAGGGAGCCACTAGTATCTACACCACCAGCCTGTATGAGACCGGTTATAACAGTGGAAAATGGGTGTATTGGATATACTCCTGGATATGTTACTTGACCCACAAAATTAACATTGATAGAACGCAATGCCCCCAGGGAAACATCTATAAACGTAGAAGAATTTTTACCTTTTAAAGTTGAATAGACGCGACCAAACTGACCTTTGAGGTAAAATTCTGCTTCAACCATTGTTTTCCCAGTAAGATTAAGAAGACCCACTTTTGAATCATAAATATTACCCTCTCGGGAGATAGTGTAAGATTGCCTTAACTGAGTTTCACCCCATAGAGAGATAACAAGTTCATCCCCTGGACCTAATAAATAGTTTGCGGGGGTAGGGAGGTTTTCCCAAAAACTTACTGTATCACGTTTAGTGAAAAAGTTGTAGCCAAAATGCTCAAGTATTTCTTTATCTTTTATAGTTAATTGCATAGTGTACGGTGTTACCCTGGCCGTGAGCGGTAGCCCAGTGTTAGGATCAATACCCCCCAACTGTTCCAAAGGAATCTGCTGTTGTGATTGTTGTTGCAGACTCTTTTCATATTCAGCTTTCAAACGATTCAATTCTTGAAGGGACTGAGCATTTACTGGAATCATTAGGCTCAAGAGGAGAGTATACACAATTTGTTTATACTTTTTAATTATTATTATTATAATTTTATTAAACATTTAATGGATAATAGCACTGATAAATAAAATTTCATAATATTTTGGTTTTCTTCCTATTTTAACGGCTCCGCCCTGTCAGTCCCATTTTTCAAATGGATTGCGAAGATCAATAATAATATATCAATATATTATCTACGTTTGTATCGGTTTTCCTATCTGAAAACATCTACTCTCCATCTATTGCTTTATACCGATATCCCAATGATAAAGCTTATGATACACAAATATATAAAAACAAACCTTATTTTATAAATATTATGTGAATAATTGTGTTGATATAATTTATTTGGTTATTCATAAATCAATTACAATGTAACCAAAGTTAAATATCAATTACTTAAGGAAACTAATTATTCCTAATTTAGTACTTATAATTCAAAGAGATTTATCGATTATGAAAATACTTGTAACTGGCGGCTGTGGATTTATTGGCAGCAATTTTGTCCTAAAACAGATTCACAAATTAAAAAACGACTGTCTTAACCTTGATAAACTTACTTATGCAGGAAATGTGGATAACTTGAACTCTATTACAGATCGTTCCAATTACCAATTTATTAATGGTGATATTTGTGACGCACCGTTAATTGCACATACCATACACACCTTTCAACCAAATGCAATCGTTCATTTTGCGGCGGAATCACATGTGGATCGATCGATTGACAGTCCCATGGATTTTATTAATACTAACATAGTAGGCACCGCCATTCTTCTGGACGCCGCACTAGAATATTGGAATGAATTAAGTGATAAAAAAAAGGCTGCAAGTTTCAAATTTCTACATGTGAGTACAGATGAGGTCTTTGGTTCTTTGGGAGATGAAGGATTCTTTACTGAAACCTCTCCTTATGACCCTAGTTCTCCTTATTCTGCATCAAAAGCCGGATCTGATCATTTAGTTAGAGCTTGGCATCGGTCCTATGGATTCCCAGCTTTGATAACTAACTGTTCTAACAACTATGGCCCCTATCAATTCCCGGAAAAATTGATTCCACTCATGATTACCAATTGTATAGATAAAAAATCACTCCCTATATATGGAAAAGGTCAGAATATTCGCGATTGGCTATATGTAGAAGATCATTGTGATGCTATTTATTCTGTTTTAACAAATGGGGTAGTTGGGGAAACATATAATATTGGTGGTAATAATGAGATTCGGAATATTGATATTGTTAAAACCATTTGCGATGTTTTAGATGAATTGAGACCGCGGAAAAACGGTAATTCCTATGATGGGCTAATTACATATGTAAAAGATCGACCGGGACATGATTTTCGATATGCAATAGATGCATCCAAAATAACAAATGATATAGGGTGGGTACCAAAAGAGACCTTTGAAACGGGCATCCGAAAGACTATTCAGTGGTATTTGAATAATGAAAATTGGTGGAGGCGGATCCAGGATGGAACCTATAATCAAGAAAGGTTAGGATTAAATAAGTCAAATTGAAAAGGTCAGAATTAATGTATCAATATAACTATGTCACCTTCCCTTATTTCCCTGCGTATTTAATAAGGTAAGTGCAAAAAAATTGATTGTATGAATAAATGCATGAATTAGTTTTACTGAGACATGGCGAGAGTCAATGGAACCTGGAAAATCGCTTCACTGGCTGGACGGATGTTGATCTCACAGGAAAAGGCGTTACCGAAGCGCAATCTTCAGGACAATTATTAAAAGATGCAGGTTTTTTATTTAATCTGATATATACATCTGTTTTAAAGCGTGCGATCCGAACCATGGATATCTGCCTCAATGAAATGGGGTTAAAAGAAATTCCAATTGAATATAACTGGCGTCTTAATGAACGGCACTATGGTGCTCTCCAGGGTTTGAACAAAGCAGAAACAGCTAAAAAACATGGCGACAAACAGGTTTTAGCCTGGCGTCGGAGTTACGATACCCAACCCCCACCCTTGGATCGAGATGATAAGCGTCACCCTCGGTTTGATAAACGATATCAGAATCTACGCCCATCTGATCTTCCTGCGTCAGAATGCCTTAAGGATACGGTGGATCGATTTCTTCCCCTTTGGCATGATACTATTGCGCCGAAGGTCCAATCAGGGGAAAAGGTGCTGATTGTGGCTCACGGCAATTCTCTTAGGGCTTTAGTAAAACATTTAAATAATATATCCGATGAAGAAATTGTTGAGTTAAATATTCCTACTGGAGTACCCTTTGTTTATGAGTTGGATGATAAACTAAATCCAATTAAACACTATTATTTAGGGAATGAAGAAGAAATTGCCAAAAAAGTAGAAGCAGTTGCTGCACAAGGGAAGTCAGAGTAAATTTTAAAATTCATTATAATTGTTACACATTATTCTCTATAAACCCAAAATCCCCCCAAACACCGGCAATATCATTAGGCTTATGGTCAATACTGGTTTTCATTTGCATCTTATTGAACCTCTAGGATTCTCAATTAATGAAAAATCACTACGCCGGGCAGGAATGGATTATATTAAAAAGACAGATTATAACCTTTGGCCAGATTTGGATACCTGTCTTAATAAAATAAATTATCATTCAGTTTATTCTATATCTACCAAGGGTAAAAAAATATATTCTGATTTAAACTATAAAAAAGACGATGCTTTTATTTTTGGCCCTGAGACCACAGGCCTACCTCAAAAAATTATTGATCAATATGATTCTATAACAATCCCTATGAAATCAGCAGGTCGGAGCATCAACCTAGCCAATGCAGTTTCCATAATTGTTTATGAGGCCTGGCGGCAACTGAAATTTATCTAATCCAAGAAGCAATATCCTCTCCGATAGCAATGGCCGAAGTCAGCCCCGGAGATTCAATTCCGATTAAATTGATCCATCCCGGGAATCCTTTTTCTTGCTCATGGGATATATAAAAATCTGGCATGGGATTTTTATCCACCCATATTTTAGGACGAATACCAGCATAATCAGGCGATAAATCTTCTTTTTCTAACCCACGAATATATTGACATCCTTCTGAATAGAACTGATCAAGCAAATATTCTTCCACATTGTAGTTTTCTTCTTTCCCATCCATCCAATCGGCGCTGGGCCCTAATCGCATCATTTGAGTTTCATCGAAACTAAGATGTATTCCCAATGAACCATGCTTTTCATCCGGCAGTGGATATACCAAATGCTTAAAGGCTCCACGCCACTTGGACGATAATTTATAGTAACATCCTTTTGAATACCGTAGAGAAGGAAAATTTTCATCCAACATATGGGCAATTAAATCACTTTCTAACCCAGCAGCGTTAATCACCCACTGAGAAATGGTTTTTTCAATCTCGCCCCGTGCATTTTCAATATTCAGCTCATAGCCACTGTCTACTTGCCGAACATCTATAATCTGGGATTTAAACAGGTAATCATGGTCATTTTCTTGGGAAATTTTATAGAATTGTGCCATGAGATCATGAGTGGAAATAATTCCAGTACATCCCACATGTAGAGCAATATCAGCTTTAATATTTGGTTCGAGATTATTGATCTCTTTTTTATCAATAATCTGTATTTCAGGAACGTCATTTTCCTGTCCATTTTTGTATAGCGTATTCAGTTCTTCTGATTGATGATGCCTACCCACAACCAGCTTCCCACAGCGGTTATACCAAATATCGTTTTTTGCACAAAAATTATAAACCATATCTCTGCCAAGCCTACAATATTTAGCCTTGAGTGATCCTGGCTTATAATAGATACCAGAATGAATCACCTCACTGCTTCGGCTGGAGATACCACGGCCAAAGGATTCCTCTTTTTCAATCACCAATACCGATTTATTTGTGGTTTCTCCGATGGAGCGTGCAATTGCTAGACCTACAATACCAGCACCAATGATAATAATATCAAACATATATTTTAATCCGATAGTTCTTTAAGCAGTTCACCCGTAATAATTCCGGTGTTATGTCCATCTTTCCAGAACGGACGCAGACCATAATAACCTACTGGCTGAATACTGCTAATTTGATAGCTAGATTCTATTAATTTCTGTTCCGGGCCCTTATATAAATTGCCCAAGGCATCTGTTTCTCCGGCACAAGAGGCGCATGGACAGCGTCCTCTTAAGGTTCTTAGATTTACAATCGCTTCACTGTTATCCGAAAAAGATACCAGTAATAACTCATTTACAATTTCAAAATTCTTAATTACTATTTCTGCAGACACCATTGTTTACCCTGAAACACGAAGTTAAATTTGCAGGCCTTTGGTAGCATGGGACAACATTTAAAGGGCGATTAGCTCAGTTGGTTAGAGCGCTACGTTCACATCGTAGAAGTCGGGGGTTCAAATCCCTCATCGCCCACCATGAACTTTAGCATTGCAAAATACAGCTTGATTTTACTGCTAATTCTTTCGCCTTTGTTTGGGCAAAAAACTCGTCCCAGAGATATGGGTCTAGAGATCGGCCTATTCAAGACTGGAGAATGGAATGCAATCACTGATGTAGAAGGAGTCCTCGTGGGCCATGAAACCTTAATTGTCGGAGATAGTGTTCGGACAGGCGTTACTATCATTAAACCACACGGCGGAAATTTATTCAAAGAAAAAGTGATGGGCGCCGTCTATGTCTCCAATGGATTTGGTAAAGCTCTGGGATTTACTCAGGTAGAAGAACTGGGTACCATCGAGACACCGATAGGATTAACAAATACCTTAAATATTTTTTTAGTTGCTAATGCAATTGTGGATTATATGATTTCAGAAAACCCTAATATTCGATCTGTTAACCCCGTAGTAGGTGAGACTAACGACGGCGGGTTGAATGATATTCAGGGCAGACACATAAAAAAAG
>Ga0315338_1000533_pt1 | contig 83139 bp, 90 predicted proteins | sample ASW8metaG_FD_204518 | JGI IMG/M metagenome (GOLD analysis project Ga0315338, IMG submission 204518) | Ammonia-oxidizing marine archaeal communities from Monterey Bay, California, United States - ASW #8 | ecosystem: Environmental > Aquatic > Marine > Coastal | place: USA: California | collected...
GGGTTCCTTCTATTCCCTATTGCCCATGCTAATTGTTTCATCTCACTACGATATTTATTACTATGATATTCGTGGCTATGCTCGTCGGCTCTTTCTAATGCTTCTTGATGCCGCACCGCTAACTGCAATCTCCGAATCTTAAATGCGAACATATATGTAGCAGGGTGGTTCTCACGTATTCGTTTTAGATATCGCTTTAAAGTTCCAATATGAATACCTGCTATCTCAGAAGCTTCTTTATAAGTGGGCGCTTCTTCTTGTCCTGTTAGAGCAAGCAATGCTCGTTGCTGACCTTCTGGTAATTCAACTACATCTTCCTCAGATAAATGAATCATATCCACCTCCTAATTGTGGCATCCAATAAACGCTCTTTAGGGCATATGGGGTATAGTGCGACATATAACAGCCTCAATCCCTCATGTTTTGCACTACCCATAAGCTCCAATTTTGCAGCATTCTACCACAGCACTCGACCCGTGTGTACAGGGAAGGAGTATTCAGTGTAAGCGTAAGTATCAGAGCGGACACTTAGGCTCATTATGCTATGACATCCAGTAGCTAATACTATTCGACCTATCGGATGTCCTAGAACCATCCCCAAGAAGCCATGTATCCCCAGCCGATAAGAACTGCAAACAATACTAATAGTACTGCACCGATTATCCATACCTTACTTTTCTTCTTAGGTAATGGAGTTTCGCAGTTGGTACAAAAATGCGCTAGACCAGAATTTTCAGTCTCACATTCGGAGCAGTTCCAAGTCTCAGCAGCAACCTGCTTAGCTAATTCACCACGAAGGACTGGTGGTGGCTTTGGTAAGTCAGGTTTCGGTAAGAGGCGAAGAAACCTTAAAACCCCGATTATCGCCAGAACCAACATTATTAGGAGTACTATTGATAGCATAATGCTGGAATTATACACGCCCCTTTTATAGAAATTAAATTGGCACGGCTATCCACTACTACTAACCAAAACTACTAAGACATACCCCCCTGCTAACACTAAAGACGAGAACCACTGACAAACCACCCAAACCCAAGCAACTTGAAGCTAGAAAGAAGCTAAGGACTAATAGGATAATGTGACCCCAATTGTGACCCCTTTTTCTCAAACATTGCCTGATATTGCGTAATGTGTAGAAGTGTTTCTCATTGGGCAAGGAAAGTGTCTAGTGAACGTGCAATATGGGAACGAGCAATCGTCTGCGTATGGTACCCCTGCCCGGACTCGAACCGGGCCATATGGTTTAGGAAACCATTGCTCTATCCGCCTGAGCTACAGGGGCACCGTAATTAAAATTATATTCCAGACGACAGTAATGGGCAATCTAAAAGAATTCCTAGAATCCTGATACAAACTAAGACATTCCAAGAAACATTAATATATTCCTGTATATCTGCGAAAAAGGTTACCCAAAAGGTTACCCACGTTAGTTTCCTAGCTTCTTTCTAGCTTCAAGTTGCTTGGGTTTGGGTGGTTGGTTCTTCGTCATTTAGATTCATCGAGGGTGGGTATGTCTTGTACATTATGGTATTTAGTAGTGGATAGCTGTGACAATTTAGAATCTACAAAAAAGGGACGGTGCAACTAGTGGTTATGCATGTCACAACGCCCCGTGGCGGAACGCATCACAACGTTCCTTGTACAAGATATCATAGATGTCATGTGCGTAGGGCGTGTATAATCCCACCATTATGAAATGTCCTAATTGCAATTTTGAAACTGACGAACAGTTCTGTAGGAAATGTGGGTCTCAAGTAGGGAAACTATGGATCGAAGTCGTAGGCTTAGAATATGACTCCGATAATAATCCAATTGCTACAGTCGTAGTCTTTAAACCTTAATGACTATGTAAGCTTGTATTTTTTCTCGGGTGTAACTTTTATGTCAAGTGCAGGTTTGGCTTTATTAATTAACCTTAAAGACTCTTCTCCAACATTTGTGAGGTGAAGAGTTTTGCCTATCTTATTGTATTTAACTGTTTGAGAATCTAGTACTTCGAGTGCAGAAGAATCAGCGAGTTTAGCATTACTACAATCAATAATTACGTTTTCTTCATCAAATCTGTCAGGACGTATGATGTTTTTAAATTTCCACACAGAGCCAAAGAACAAGTTCCCATTAAGAAAATATAATTTGCTTCCGTCCTGATTATTGACTATTTTTATTTCGATTTGTTGACTAGATTTCCATGCATATACTAAACATGACACTAATACTCCAATCACAACGGCAATTGCTAAGTCCTGAGCTATGGTTACACCAGTAACTAGTATTATCACAAAAGCATCTAATTTAGGTATTTTTGTCAACAGTTTAAGTGATGGCCATGCGAAAGTTCCAATGACAACCATCATCATAATGCCTGTAAGTGCTGCTAAAGGTATCATTTCTATCAAAGTTGATAAAAATAAAATAAATCCTAAAAGGAAAATGGCTGATGATATACCTGATAATCTTCCACGACCACCCGATTCCATATTTATCATTGTTTGCCCAATCATGGCACATCCACCCATAGCTTTAAAAAATCCGCAAACAAAATTTGCTATTCCCTGTCCGACACATTCTTGGTTCGGGTTTCCTTTTGTTTCAGTTATTTCATCTACCAAAGTTAGAGTTAATAAGCTTTCAATAATTCCAATTCCTGCAATGGTTAATGAAAATGGCAGTACCGTAAATAATGTGGATAAATTAAAGGGTACCGAGGGTATATGAAAAACAGGAAATCCTCCAGATACGCTAGCTAAGTCACCCACGTTTCGGGTATCTATATTTAAAGCTAACGCTACACCAGATATTAATATTATTGCAGCTAATGGAGCTGGGATAATTTTTCCGATTTTAGGTACTTTTGGCAATAACCATATTATGAGCATTGTTAAAACCGTCAGCCCAATCATTGTCCACAAAGACGGGCCTTCCATCCAGCCTCCACTAAATAGAACATCGATAGAACTATGGCCTTTATCCAAGTTGTTAGAACTCGATACACTCAGGTCTCCAAATATTTTAAACTGACCCAGCTGTGCTAAAAATATGACGATAGCAAGTCCATTTACGAAACCAAGCATTACCGTATATGGGACTAGTTTTATGAATTTACCTAATTTGAATAATCCTGTTGCTATCTGAATTATTCCAGTTAATACCAAAGCAGCAAATAAGTATTCAGAGCCATGAATCACCACTAATCCCACCATTGCTACTGCTGTGGCTCCTGTAGCACCCGATATCATTCCGCTTCTGCCACCAACAGTTGATGTTATTAATCCTAAGAAAAATGCTGCATAAAGACCTGCAATGGGTGCTATTTGAGCTACAAAAGCGAATGCGATAGCCTCAGGCACGAGCGCGAGAGCTACAGTCAAGCCGGACAGAATGTCAGCTTTTGGATTCTTAGTTAAATTATAATTTTCAAAAAATGAAAATAACTTAATTTTGTTACCGAATGTCAATTAGACAGTTTACCCTTATAGTTTTTACATAGCACCAATTAGTACTACTACTACTCGGGCCTATCTTTCTTAATGTTAGTAACTTGTGAAAGAATTAACAATAGGTTTATGAACAAAATATAACCTTAAAATCACGATTTTAAGGCAAAGAAAAGAACTGTATTAGTAACTGAAACTAGAAAAAGTAGCTGATTTGGATTGTGATGTTACCCGTAGTGTTACCCATAATTGAGGAACAGGGTTTGCGCGCCTGTATCATCGTGTAAGTTTAGGCTTTTGGAAACCAACGCTCTATCCGCCTGAGCTACAGGGGCACCGTATTTAAAAGTATATTCCCTTCCACAGTATTGGGCAATTCATCAGGAATACTAGAAAGCCTTTACAAACTAAGATTTTCTAAGAAACTTTAATATATTCCTGTATATCTGCGAAAAAGGTTGTATAAAAGGTTGTATGTCTTAGCTTCTGGTTGCTTGGGTTGGGTGGTTGGTCTTTGTTCTTTAGAGTTATCTAGGGTGTGTAGGTCTTGACCATTGTGGTCGTTAGTAGTAGGTAGCTACCAATCTATTTGATTAATCAAGGTACTGTTTCACTGACGTCTACACTAGTCTCGACTATCGTACAAGTCGTAGCTATACATTCTTCCAGTGCCACGAGAACTTCAGAGTCAGGTGGATGACTGATTGTGAATTCAAATATTCCTTCTTCCTTTCCGGACAACTCGTTGCCTGTAAGATTTTCCGACCAGTTTAGGGTGGACTCCATGAAAGTTCTGTGTGCTTCACATGAAACTTTTTTTTCATCAATATTAAGTTCACAATTCGCACTGAGTGTAGTAGCTAACTTCCCTGCTGTTGAAGATGATTCTGCACTAGGGTCAAAATATTTGTTCCCTTTTTTAGATCCCTTAGGAGCAACCTTCACTCCATACTGACCAGCTAATCCCGTATTAGCAGGCGGCTTATAACTAGTGTCAACATCACCGTCTTCATCTCCTCCTCCTCCACATGATGCAGGCACGAAAACGATGACAAGCATGACAACAATTAAAACTTGTTTGATCGATGGAATCCTGACCCACTCATTTATCGCATTCATTGTTTTCTCCAATGTAAATTTCTAATCGTGTTTATGACATATTGCCTTTGGGTAGAGATTTCTTAAAGCACGGATTGTTTGTTTTGGATATATAGATAAAATAACAGTTATGGCCAGGAACAAGCAACATGCCATTAATACTATCCATACAATATTCATAGCATCTGATTTTCGGGGATCTCAACTATGTTTCGAAATCTGTTTCGCAAAAAGGGCAAAAAAGAAATTTATCGTTTTACAGAAGGATACTCTCCGCAATTTCACGGGGAACGCATGATGGGTATAGGATGTCTCGTGCTTATCCTATTGTTAGTCGTACTATTTTTTCTCTTTGCTAATTGAAAAGATGCTTGGAATTTGGACAATCCTATTTACAACACTCCAGATTACTTAAAAGGTATTATAAATTGACCACTATGTTTCGAAAAATTATTGGGTTTATATTGCTGGGAATTGTAGCGATTGGAGCCGTAGACTTAATCTGGATTATAGTCAGTAGGTTCTTCTAAATGCTTTACAAAACCGGTATTGGATCCTTCGGGTTTATATTGGTACAGTGTTTTGGTTTTACGGTGAGACTTTTTAGGATAATTCATAATTTATAAAAAGGTATAATTAAATTATGGATAAGGAACATGACATTAAAGAATCCGATTACAAATACACTTGTTAAGTCTGCGAAGATGAGGGCTGCGCAGATTGTGAGTATATGCAAATGAGGACTCACCACCATTACAAAAGGATGAGTCTAATTAACTAATTTTTATTGGATGACGAAATATACGACAATCCAAATAAGGATTATCGCTTCTACTCCTAAGATAATTGCTAGAGTAATCCATTCTTTTCTGGACTCTGGCCAGTAACCAGAGAATCCACGCCATCTGACTGGTTTCATAATCCTCTGATTATATACGTCCTTTTAATTTTCACAAAAGTCTTATAGTACTCATATGAATAAATACACGCATATTACACTTTCCTTGGCGTGATATTAATTTTGCTTATCTTAATATTTGCAGAATAAACCTTATCTTTAGACGAATTTTGATTTGGTGTTCGGTATATTGGTGGCATTTGTTGGCACTTTTGCAATTTGGGTTGTTGCGAGTAGCTAAAACCTGAGATAATACTTTGTGCCACCTAGTCACTATACGGTAACTTCTAGGTGGCGTTTCCGGAGGTGTCGTGAGGTGGTAATCATGACACCTTCACTACCAATTTCGACTGAATGCTTAACATTGCAGTGATTATTTTTCCTTCGATTACATCGACACTAACTTAAATGCAATTTCATTTTTCTGATATTATTTAATTACTTTATAAAATGGAGGAAAGATGATGTTGGGTGATAAAATAGGCGAAATGTCCGGAATTGCTATAAACAAGGCATTGCCGGCTGAGAATGGCTCTCCAAAAATTGAGACTTCTGCGGGGGGAACTGGAACTTTGTTGGGTGTAGAAGGTGGGTTTCAAGCAACTTATCAATCAGTTGTAAGTGCAGATGGAAGTATATACGGAGAGTGTCCAAATTCTGGGATGTTTATGACTTCTGCAGGAATAGCTACTTTTCGAGCAACAGGAGCTGGGGCTTTTACTGAAGATGGTGGAGCGAAGTTCAGAGGAGCTGTTTATTTTACGTCCTCAGCACCTTCACTTATTGGATTAAATGGCATGTGTTTGGTTTATGAATGGGATGTTGATGGAGAAGGAAACGCTTCATGGAACATTTGGGAATGGAAATAGAATTTATCGCTTGAGGTATCAATATAATTAGACGATGAAGTTTATTATTAAGAGACTGTGGTCGCTTTGGCGTTTAGCTGCGCTAATTCTTGGTAGCCTGGTTATTATAGGCTGGCTTCTAAATAGATTTGGCTCTTAACGAGGAAATTCTATCCGGAATTATTGAAACTATATTCCTTCGTTTTGTCGTCTTGGTAAGTTATTACACTGCTAAGACGACAACGGTGGAGTCGCATATATAAAACGTATAAATCTAGGTTTCCATATTTTTGAGGAGGATTAGATGAATATTTGTGTTGTATCAACTTTTGAAGGGGATGCAGAAGAATTCTTGTCAATGGTTGCAGAATTTGATGAAGAGATGAGATTAGCTATTTCAGATTATGATGTTGGTGTTGTTAAAACGGACAAAGAAGGGTCCAGTAAAATTATTACAATGCTAAATGTCATTGATCAGGAACGATTTGAGGAAATTATGTCGTCACCTAAAATGGTCGAGTGGGATAAATCGCATAATAATACCGACATAATTTACGCGCTCGAAAGAATTAATTAATTGGTGCTACTTTGGTAGCAAGAATAATCTTTAGTTGATTATTTTCGGGGATATAGAATTCCTCTTGATTTAATAATTGCACGCCTAGTATTTCCATCTGTGTAGGGTTGGTGTTTGTATTCGCGCGATGTCGAATGAAAGATAAACCTGCTGACATATGTGCCGCACGTTTGCATTCTTCACTTATGGATGCGTTCTCTTTATTTTTAGCGTACAAATAGCAGGACCCATAGCAAAGGTCATGAACTGATAAAAGATCTTCGTAACATTTAACGTATGCAAAGTTGAGAAATTCTTCAGCTTTGGAATGTCGGTAATCAAATCCAAGGCCAATACCTGCATTCCAAAACCATCTTGCACGATTAATGTAATTTGAAACAGTGGGGTTTTGGGATTTGGCAACTTCAATGTAGGGAATTAAATCCAAACCACAGTCCTCACACAAAGTATCTTCGCATACGAACCACTCGTCACAACGAGCGCATTTTATGTTGGGAATCATTATGTGTGACTCTCCTATAATAGAAAGAGCGGGGTCGTATGTGGATACGATTCCGCCCTATGTCGAACTAACGTGAAAGGTCAGTTCATTATTATTATCTCATTAAATCCTGACTAAATCTATAAAACCAATTTAGTTTCTAAAAAGATTATAATAATTGGGATTTAAACTAAAGGAATATACATGTTCGGCAAGTGGTTATTTAGAGTTGTATTAGTGGTTTTCGGGTTGATCCTAATATGGATGTTTTATGGGATAGCAGTAGTGGTGTTTGGATTAACAGGGCAGCAATGAGCTTCCTGAACATATATTACTAACTGGTGTTTTGAGATAAAATGCAGTTTTTAGTATTATCTGACTGTTAATGACTTTGAGACAGTTGAGGAGATATATTATGATTAATCGACTGATTGGTGGTTTGTCTACAAGACAAAAGGTGCTGTATATAGTGATGGCTCTGGTGGCAGTATATATCGTTTGGTATGTAGTTGATTCCCTTGAAGGACTTGATCCAGACTTCCAACCTGGAGCCCGTGGCCAATTGGAAGCTCAAAATAGCCCTGGTAATACGATGGGTTTTGACCCAACAAAGAAGACTCCAGAAGCAGTTCCTTCGAAGTAGATAATTTTGTAGCCTAATTTACAATAACGGCTATAGTTAATGACCACTCGCCCTTTTCGCCACCTTCCCACGGACGGCTATATAGGAGCTTTACACTGGAAGTTCCGTTCTTTAGTGCATTAAATGCCCATTCTTCCTTGCCTGGTGCTCCCATATTGTTGTTTTCAGAGGGGATAAATTTGTGATGAGTTTGTTTCAGAATTCTAGCGTCACTTATATATGCGGGTTGCTCCCATTGAAAACCTGTAGTGCCATTTGAACACATGCTAATGACTAATGAATCACCAGATTGCATACGGATATTTTGTGTGATGTGATTTTCTGCTGAGAATTGGTCACATGTGATTGCGAGTGAGAGTTGGGATTGTTCAGATGTCGAGTCACGGTTGCTGAAAATCAGTATCAGTAAAACTATTACTGTGACTACCCAGGCAGTCAGAATTGATAGCATTATGTTTCTACGCATGCTTATACCTGCGTGGCACTTCTGGAACTTGAGTGCCAAATGTTAAATCTAATTCATTCATGAATTTTTGGGAAAGCTATCATTCCCCCATCAACCAATATGGTTTCCCCATTAACGTATTGGCCCAAATCCGATGATAAATATAAAACTGCATTTGCTATATCACTTGGCAATCCACCTTTACCAGCTGGTACAAATTTTTTGAAATCGTCTGGGTTATGAGGTGGACCATCGATAGAATAGTCTTCAAGGTCAGGGAGTTTATTTGAAATGGCACCGGGGGCGATACAATTTGCAGTAATATTTTTCCCAGCTAAATCGGAGGCTATCCCTTTAACCATTCTCCTTAGTGCCATTTTAGCTGTACCATAGGCAGTCCAAGTTGGCATTGCCACATAAGAATGAACACTTGATAAGCATATTATTCTTCCACCTGAACCACTTGAAACCATTTCCTTTGCAGCTCTTTGTGAAGCGAAAAAATAGCCTTTTAATGATAAATTCATCATTCTGTCCCAGTAGGTTTCATCTGTTTCGAAAAAAGGTCTTTGTTGATCGGGGAAAATCGCATTGTTTACTAAGATATCAATTTGATTATGCTTTTCCATAAAGGAATCAAAAACTGAGTTTATTCCATCAATATTACTCACGTCACCTTTGTGAAAAGTAGCATTCACGCCTTTGTTAGAAACTATTTCCAACAACTTTTTCGTGAATTCGTCATCTAAAATATCATTGATTCCAACGTCTGCACCTTCATTTGCTAAAGTTATTGCTATACCACGTCCTATTCCCTTTCTAGCTCCAGTAATAAGAACCTTTTTTCCATCAAGTAACCCCATTGGAATCTCCTCAAAATTTTGTTTTGTATTCTTCTTTGCCCTGAATATCTAATTTCACTTTAAAAAGATCTCCACCGCGGTATGCAGAAGGATTATATCCATTTGGTTCTTCTCCATTAGGAGGTTGACCTGTTCCAGCATTGGCAGTTGTTACATAGAGCTCATTAAGATCTTTTCCACCAAACATTGGACATGATGTTTGAGTGGCAGGAAAGTATATTTCTCTCTCTAATTTCCCATCTGGATCAAATCTCATCACTTTAGAACTAAACCAAATAGCCGACCAAATATAACCCTCTGAATCAACGGTCATTCCATCTACTATTCCACTTGAGTCATCATTCAGATTAACAAAAACCCTTTTGTTGCTTACGGACTTCGTGGACTTTTTGTAATCCCATTGAAAAATAGTTTTCCGTAATGAATCAGTACTATAAAATGTAGATTCGTCTGGAGAAAACCCCATACCATTACAAAGCTTAATTCCTTCATCTATGACATCTATTGAGTTATCTGGATTGATTCTAAAAACGACATCATTTTTCCAATTCGTTGAGTCAGTTCCGCAATAAAAACTTCCATCAGGTCCAGATATTGCATCATTGACCCTGATATTTACTTTTGTGCCATCAATTTCCCCGTTTCTTAAAAGTTGAAAATTTTTATCTGAGTTCCAGTGATATATACCTTCCCATGACCCTATAATCAATCCTCCGGATTCGTTGAATCTAAAGCCACCTACCTGGAATCCATCATGTATTACTTTGTTAGATCCATTTTCTGGATCATGCTTGAATAATTTCCCGCCTTGTATGTCGGTCCAATATATCTTTTGTTCTTCTGGGCTCCATACGGGTCCCTCGCCTACAATCGCATTTGGAGATGCAACTTTTTCAATATGGTATTCCATGTGTCGTCCTTAAATAGAATATCGATTTGTTAATTAAAAGGGTTCTGCTGAGTTTGCGTGGAATAATTTTTTATAATGCCAGCTTTCATTACAGCATTTAATGTTTCTCCAGCTTTAACCGGATAAGAAGTACCATTATCTCCAGCTTGTTCAACACCCTCATTCCCCCAACTAGTACAAGGTTCTAACCCAGCGTTATAGCATCTGCCGTACCATGGATATCCGTAACCTCCTCCAAAATTTCGCCAGTACCAAATGTACTGAAATAAATTTTTTGGAAATTCTACTCCCCAAGTAAGATTTAATTCATTATTTGTTACCGCATACCATCCATCTGATAAATCAGAAAAGTATGCCATGTCTAGAGATCTGTCATCTTTCCCTGGGATGTTTCGAAAGTCATTTTTTGATCCATCTTTCATTTCTACATATGGCCACGGACCTTTAAAACCTGCTTTTAATTTAGAAGATTTGTCTGCATCTACTGGATGAGAAAGTATGGTGCAGTTGGGTACTGTCAGGGTGCAATTTTCAGACAAGAAATCACCGCCTATTGCTATATGCTCCAACCACACAATTTTTAAATCTTCTTCTGCGAAGTTGGTGACTTCTTGATTGAGTTCTATAAAGCTGTCTTCAGCTCTTAAAGAGATGGTTTTTTTAACTTCAAAAGGGCTTCTAAGACTTCTTCCTGTAAATTCAACTGCGCAAATTTCTGCTGTGTCCCGAAGAATTTTTGTGTCCCATGGAATCAAATTTACATCCCCATGAATTCCAAAATCTGCACCATAATATTTACCTGGATATCCGCCATGAGGAACTACTGTTTGCCAGCCTCCTTCATAATAGTCCATCCATACTGACGCAGGATCCCCAGAAGAAGGAACACTTTTATCTGGATTTCTCAATCCCCAGGGTGTTTTAAACATTAGTTCGGTGTCTGTAGGCTTATATACAAAACTTGAAATATCAGCCCCTTTGTCAGCAATTATGTGTAGCTTAATGTATTTGTTTTCTAAGATTACTGTTTTTAAACCTCTGTAGTGCCATGCATCAGAGACTCTTACACCAGATGATCTTTCTTCTTGATAGTTCGATCCCATAATAACTCCTTACAAAATTAACAAAGGATGAAATTGTGTTTTGATTTCCTTAAAAGATATGTAGCTTTAATGTACTTGGTGGAGGAGCAGATTGTTTAGATTGGTCACGGTTGTGAGGAAGAGTTTCCCATACTAGCAAATGCTTTTTATTATTCGTGTCCCCACGTCCCCATTGTGTTTTGATTTCTGTATTGTGATGATCGAATTCTGATCGAAAAATTTCTTTGGCGACATTTGGGGCAGCTCGGTGGTAGTCTTCTGGTATGTCTAGCATAGACTGTGGATAATCTCCAACAATTTTCATAGTGTTTTCATCCAATTTCCACATTCCAGAACCTTCTTTTATGTGCCACCAACTCATGGCTAAATTCTCCTCAGAGCGGATTTGAGCTCCACCAAGTTGTATTTCTGCTGCGATGGATCCAGGGCCTTCAAAGGCCCAAAGGTAGTTCCAGTCGCTTATTTGATAAATTTTCCACTCTCCGTTTTCAAGTCGAGCTGCGTAGGCTTGTGTATAAGGGTTTGAGTCATTCTTGTGATAACTAACAATGGGGCGTTTTTTAGAATCAAATCCTAAAGATTGGCACATGTTTATTAGCCCACCTCCTGGTGGGCAAGGATCAATTATTGTTGATGTGTCTTCAATTGTTATTGGTAACTTGATTGGATTTCCATCTCCAGCTTCCCAATTGACGAGATCTGCGCTGCGAGCGTATGAGATATCGTGATTTGTAGAACAACCTCCTGTATCACGCCACATCCAAATCATGTGATAGTATCCGTCTGGTCCGATTTTGGGTGTTCGAGCATATGCGTTCATTTTATCCATGCCATCTAATATAGGTTGATCTATTAGACGAGACCAACTGTTGGAGTTTTCATCATAACAATTGTAGTAGTCGACGCCATTTCCACTTGATCCGTCTCGGAAATTGAATATTAGTTCACCATTAGGCCCCTCTAAGAAGACAGGATAAGTACAGCGCATTTCGTTTTTCCCCACCATGAAATCAATACGTTCAAATGTAGTGATATCAAGGGGTTTGGTTGTACGGAAATATATTAGGGGATCAACATGCATGTTTCCGCAAAGGTGAATATAACCATTTTTATCTATGGCCATAGTGACATAATTGTGGCTGTCCCATCCTATTTCTGTTGAAAGTCGCTCTCGAGTTTCAAGCCAAATCCCTTCAAGTCTGACCAATTTGAAAGTGTTCTCGTCGAGATTGCGTTGCCCGACTGTCATTCTACGTTCTGAATCATAGAATGCGACAAATTGTCGTTGACCCTTAGTAATTAGATCGAAAGATACCGGGTGACCAGACCAAACTGGGGATATATCTATGCTTTGGCGTATTGAATTCATAAGACCTCAATGTTGACATATGTTGAAAAATGATTGCCCTTTATAAATCCTACGACGGAGTTTACAGGTGTTTGCGGGAGTTTGCAAAAACTTCAAATCCATTTGCGCTGTAATTTTTTCGTGTGATTTAGTATGGTGGTCAAGTACCAATTAAAACAATGAAAATTGAGAGGAAAAACCATGACCAAACATTCAATTTCTATTGGAAGAGTCGAATTGATAACTTTAACTGATGGATATGGTTCAGGGAAGCCTACTGATGTGTTTCCAGACAGCACTGAAACAGAGTGGGCAGAGTATAAACAATTTTTAGATAGTGATGGATTTTTGACCCCACGTTTTGGAGTTACTGCTGTCCATTCTGAGGGACAGTTGATTATTGTTGATACTGGGCTTAATGGCCCTGATGGTCAATTAATAAATGAAATGAATTCTAAAGGAGTGGATCCAAATGAAGTTGGGCTGGTTGTGCTTACGCATTTACATCCCGACCATGTTGGATGGAACATGTCAAATGGGAAGCCTACATTTCCAAATGCGCGGTATCTCATATCAAAGGATGATTTTAATTATTGGACTTCTCCTGAAGTTTTAGATTCTGCGGAGCATATCCACAATTATGTGTTGCCACTCAAAGAATTGGATGTGATCGACTTAATTGAAGGAGAATCTGTCATTACAAATGAATTGCATTCTGTATCTACGCCTGGTCATACGCCAGGCCATATTTCAATAATGGTCTCATCAGATGGTAATCACGGGATTATTCTTGGGGATGTTGCCCATACCCCTGCGCAGGCACATCATACGGACTGGAGTCCAGGGTTTGACGTGGATCCAGATTTAGCTAGAGAAACACGGTACAGGGTAATTGACTCTTTAGAGGAATCTTCCGCGATTGTTTCCTCAGGACACTTTCCTGAACCAGGCTTCGGAAGATTTGTAAGGGAAGAAGGAAAGAGGGTTTGGAAAGCACTTTAAAGTGCTAGAGAATCTATAGAAAGTGCTGTCGGGATTTTTAATAATTCTTCAGGTGGAAGTTTGACTTTACCGGATCTACTTCCTCCTCCTATTATTACGTAGTCAGATCCAAGTATTTTTGAATCGATATAAACAGGAATGGAATCAGGCAATCCGAAGAGAGTCACTCCTCCAGTAATCATGTTTGTTAATGCCATAGTGTCATCAGCATTTGCAAAGGACAATCTGGAAACATTCATCAATTGTTTGACCTTATGATTTACATCCAATCTGTCAGTTGCAAGAAGCGCAGAAGCTGAGTAGGTTTTCTCGCCTCTTTTTGAGGCTACAATAATTGTGTTAACGGATTTTTCTAGAGGGAAGCCATATTTTTCACAAAAATTAGCAGTATCAGCAAATTCTGGATCTATTTCGATCCATTCGTAGTTCACATCAAGATCCCTGAGTACAGATTTGATTCTTGATTCGATTTCTTTAGGATCACTCAAGAGTTCGCTCATTATTATTTCTTTCTTCGTTCAAAAACATTTAACTTTTTTTGATTTCTATAACAATATTGCTGTAATTTTCATCCCCAATATTGGTGTGATTATGTGTCGCCCCTTTTTTACCCATCACAACCTCCCCAACTGAGAGCTCTAAGATGTCTTCTTCTCCGTCATGATGTTCTCCTTTTAATCGTCCCGCTTGGGTAACAACATAACAATAATTAGAATTATGTCTGTGCCAACCAATTGACTCCCCAGGTGACAACTCGAAGTTCCAGACTCTAATCAAATCATTTTCAAACATCAATTTGGTACCTACATCTCCAAATTGTGAATCATCCATCATCGCCTCCAATTTTTTAATACTTTATAATACCTTTACAAAATGGAGAACCCTACAATACATAAGTTGAGGATTTCATGGCTAATAGAATAAATCGCGCAATAGAATTATTAGAAAATGATCAGCCGATCTACTATACAGGATTGCATGTTTTCGATAGAGATTACCTGACATTTGAACAAGGGCAAAAAGATTCAAGCACCTGGTCTGACTACATAAATATAGGTATGGAGCATGGCTGTTTCGATATGACTGGCCTGGAGTCGTACATGGATGGATTAGTTGCAGGAGGTCCTACTAATTCTGGCCACCTCACTCCGCCTATTATTGTTGAACTTCCAGTGCAGGGAGAGAGTCCTGAAATTATTAAATATAATTCCTGGCAGATCAGGCAAATCTTAGCCCGGGGAGTTCATGGAATATTGTTGTGTGAAGCTTCGTCTCCCGAAGCTGTTGCAGCTTTTGTTGAATCATGCAGATATAAGATGAATGAAATTGGTGTCGGATATGGGCTTAGGGATGGAACCAGAGGAGTGGGCTCAGAATTCAAGGCAAAAGAAAAATGGGGAATTGAAGATCACTTTGATTATATTGAAAAAGCTGATCCCTGGCCATTAAATCCAGATGGAGAACTTTTGTTAGGTCTGAAAATCGAAACGCTCGAGGGTTTAAATAGTTGCGAGCAAATTTTGAGTGTGCCCGGGATTGGATTTGCGGAAATGGGACCAGGAGATATGTCTATGTCTATGAAGATTAGAAGAGTTCCAGGTGCACCGACTGATCCAAGATTAATAGAGGCTGGGATAAGAGTTAAGGAAGCCTGTGATAAAAATGGAGTTAGGTTTTTAGAGCAAGGGACTCCAGAGAATATCAGGGGTATTATTGATTCGGGCTCCAGAGTTATTGCGGGACAAAGGCAGGATGTTGCAGAAATAGGTCGTGAATATACTAAACGTACAATGAAAGTTTAGATATCTAATTGCCCTGGAGTTGGTTAGTGATTTATTCCTCTGATCATTCCTCTAATGTATGCAATTTGTCCCAGGTGCTGACTTTCTTCGACTATGATATGTCCCCATATCCAGCTTACCTTTCGGGGTCCGTAATTTCCTGTTGAGAAATCTTTGTTCAAATCTTGCTCAGTAGAATTTTCAAGGCATTCGATTACTGAATCATGAACCTGGTCATAGTAGTCGATCAAAACTTGTATTGGTAAATTTGGAAATGATTGTATTTCTTCGGGGCTTTGCCCATAACCAGATCCTTCTGGTTGCATGTTAAATTTTTCGTGCCATTTTTCACTAATCCACAACTGTTGACCATTTTTTATAGTTCGATTAACCCAGGAATCTTCTACCCTAGCCATATGCCAAAGTAGCCAACTGATACTGTTAGATTCTAGTGAAGGTTGCCATTTAAGTTCATAGGGCTCTAATTCAGAAATAGCCTTTTTTAAATCACTATAATATTCATCGATAGCACTTCTAATGGCAGTTTTAAATTCATTCATTGTTGACGTCTCCATTTATTAATTAGCCGAAGATTTAATTAAATCTGCCATTCTTTCACCAATCATCATTGTTGGTACGTTGGTATTAGCTCTAATACAATCGGGCATGATTGATGCATCTGCGACTCTTATTCCCTGTAATCCGTGAACTCTTCCATATTGATTTACAACTGCCATTCCGTCATCATAAGGACCCATTTTGCATGTTCCTGAAATATGATGACCTGTTGTTGCTTCTCTCAGTATCCAGTCATCCATTTTTTCATCTGAAGAAAGATCATCCCATGTCGGAGATCTTAATTCGCCTAAGAATTTTGCCATTCCAGGTTTTTTTGCTAATTCCAAACAAATTCTTAGCTGTTCCCTAACTCTGGATCGGTCAAACTCATGATCTAACATGTTGTGATCTAAAAATGGTTGTACCTTCGGATCTGTGGATTGTAGATGTAATTCCCCCCGGCTTAATGCAAGGTATAAATGAGCTATCATCTTCAACCCAGGAGGGGAATCAGAATACCTTGAAGTTCTGACGTGTCCAATTCCGACTGAGCACATAATAATCATCATGTCATTACGTAGGTCTGATCCTTCAGCGGTATAACGGCAGGCGAATTGAAATCCTACGGGTGGAATCTCTGGATCGTCACCTTTTGTGTTCCAAGTTAAAAATACTACGGGATGATCACGAAGATTTTTACCTACTCCTGGAAGAGAATGTATTACTGGAATACCCATTTCCTCTAAATGTTCCTGTGGACCGACACCAGACAGCAATAAAATCTGAGGAGATGCCACAGCACCTGCACTCAAAATAATTTCAGGTGCTTCATAGATTTTTATTTCATTATTCTGTTCAACTTCCACACCTGTGGCTTTTTTACCATTGAAAATAACCTTACGTATCAATGAATTAGGCATAATAGTCAGGTTATCTCGATCACGAGCCTGATTTAAATGACCCATAGCAGTGCTAATCCTCACACCCATAGCGCTGTTAAGAGGCAAAGGTCCAATGCCAGTTGAATTCGGGTTATTGTGATCGGGTGCTTCAGGAAACCCATAGTCCAAACATGCTTGTCTGAATGCAGCCTGCTCTTTTGTCCACTCATCAGGCTTAAACCTACTTGCGACAATAGGACCTTCAGTCCCATGAAAATCATCTGGAAAATCTGTGTCTGTCTCTAGTTTTCTAAAATAGGGAAGACACTTTTCATAGCTCCATTCGTCACTTCCCCATTTAGCCCATCTATCATAATCATCAGCTTCACCACGTAGAAAGATTTGAGCATTAATTGCTGATGAGCCACCAGTTACTTTGCCTCTGGGAACAGGCATATCAGTATATTTACTTGTTGCTTTAGCGACATATCCCCAGTTATGTTCACTGCTTAGCACATCCTCAGATGCACTAAAAAATGAATTTTTGATACCGTCCGGTAATGAATCAAAATCTTCGTAATCATTACCTGCTTCCAAAAGCAAAACGTTTACATTTGAATCTTCAGTCAATCTGGAAGCAATAATGGATCCTGCTGACCCAGCTCCCACAACAATATAGTCAAAACTCATTTCGTTCTACTCCATTAAATGTTGAGAGAAGGATATATGTGATCGTATGGTAGTTTAGTTTGGAAATCAGTTCAACGGAATTAGTAATCTAGGGATCTTTGATTTTGTCTACTGGGTACTAGAAATTGCAGTATTAACAGTTTGAATTTTGTATTGAAGAGATACCTCAAGTGAAGGTTGGATTTGTAAGGCAGTGTTGTAATCAGACAGGGCTTCACTATAGTTTCTCAACCAACTATGTGCATCACCTCTTCTTGAAAAATGATATGCGTCATTTGGGCTGATGGATATGGCGTCTGAGAATTCATCTACAGCCTTAGAGTAATTAGCCAGATCGAAATAAACAGTACCTTTCATGTGATGAGCTATTGCACGTCGTGGAATATCATTTTCACTAAGCCTGATTACTTCTGAGAAATCAGACAAGGCTAAATTTAGGGCTCCCAAAAGATGATAAGCCATTCCTCTTCTAAGATAGATTTCTGCAGCGGAATTAGAAATTGAACTTTCTACTATTAATGTTCCCAATGCTTCTGAAAAATCATCAATTGCTAGTTCATAATCTCTTACTGCATAACTACCTAGGCCTCTTTGAAAGTGAGCATTGGCATTTTCATTTGCTTTGATAGCCAAAGGGCAGCATTTTTCATCTTTTGGATTTTCTGGTTGTGACCACATTGCAAAAAGTACAAGAACCATCAAAACAGATATGAATCCTACAATTGATATAGCTCTTATAAGTTGGTTTTTAGACATTGTGCCTAGTGACTTTTTTAGAAAATGATGAAAATAAGGTCAACTGCCCATAGGATAGTAGTTTCTAAGTTTTTGTCAAAAGTTTTTCTCGTTAACAGTTAGTCTTTGTGTGATGAATTTAACCTGAGTGTGTATTAAGATCAAATTGTGCTGCAACTCTAACTAAAAGTGATTGCCAACGAATAGAGAGTAACAATTAGTTAAATGGAATATGAATTTGAATTCATTTTATTTCAAGATTAAAGACAACAGAAAAATAATTTTTCGAACATTAGCCTACTTCGTGGTATTTCGCTCTGTTTATGGATTTTCGGTCTTGGCGATAGCATACTTTTTAGGTGTAACAGTGGATGATTTGCGGAACTGGGAATATTTTGGATTCCGAATATATTTTTTAATTATCGCGATAATCATATTTTTAATGTTTAGAAGATATAGAAAAGTTTATAAGTGGTGGAAAAACTTACCAAACCCAAAAGATTAAAATTCCCAGAATTAATTTAGTTAGGAATAGTTATCGTTTCTGTTACTTTATTACACGCAGTACCAACACATTCCTCTAATGTGACATTGATTTGGGATTTATCAGAATTGGAAACGGAGAATTCGAAATTTTCTTCTTTGGATGTCTGAGTACTATGATCTTCTTCCCAGGTTAAAGAAGATTTGTCTGAAGTTCTTTTGGCTGTACAAGACACTAACTCTGAGACGGAATTATATTCACAGTTAACACCCAGAGTTGTAGATAGTCCCGAGGAATTCTTTTTCTTGGTCGGGTCAAATGCTCCATATGACTCTTTAGGTTCACCACGGCTACCACCTTGATCCATTCCAGGACGGTAATTAGGATCAAATCCTTCTAGTGAATCAATAACATACCAGACAACAAAAATTGCGATAGCAATAGCAATAATTATTGAAATTACCTGCCTGGTGGTGAGATGTATAACCCAAAAATTCAACATTCTAAAAACTCCTTACTCCTTATGGAGATGACAGATCTATTATCGTTTCTGCGTGTTTACAAGCAGTGCTTACGCATTCATCCAGAGTTACTGTTACTTCTGAACTAGTTGGATCATCAATCAAAAATTCGAAAACGCCTGTTTTTTGACCAGAAGTTTCAGTCCCTGAAAGATTTTCACTCCATTCAAGTGTAGATTGCATCGATGTTCTATGTGCCTCACATGATACTGTCAAATCTGTAGAATTGAATTCACATTTCGCTTTTAATGAGGTAGATAATTTTCCTTCTGTGCTGGACGATTCGGAACTGGGGTCAAAGTATTTGTTCCCTTTTTCGGAACCTTTTGGGGCTACTTCCCCTCCAGCTACGTACCAAGAAGCGGGCTTATAAGGTTTGTATTCTGAATCAACTTGGCTTCCACCAAGTGAGTATATTACGTATCCTGCCACAGCAATTGCAGCAACAATACATACTGCTCCAATAATGATTTGGTTGGTTGATAATTTGCTAAGCATAAATTCGCTCCTTATCTGTCTGTTAACCATTTCGAAATGTTTGGAAATTTAATTGTAAATAAGTTTGATTGATACTTTATTGGGCGGTGTATCCTCCGTCAACTAGTAATGAAGACCCAGTGACGAAGGATGCATCTTCAGATGCAAGGAACAAAGCCGCATCAGCTATTTCAGAAGCCTTTCCGAGTCTCTTCATTGGGTGAAGATTTATTAGTTTGTTATACGTTTCAGGGTTGTCTCTAAGATTTTTTGTTAAATTAGTTTCTATATATCCTGGACAAACGCAGTTTACTCTAATTCCCCTGGTTGCCAGTTCAATAGCTAGAGATTTTGTGAATTGGACTACTCCACCTTTGGATGGTGGATATGGATCAAATCCCAACTTTGGTCGAATTTCATTTAAGTCTGAAGGGTATCCTACATGCCCCATAGTCGATGCAAGATTTATAATTGATCCACCACCTGAACGTTCGATTTCTGGAACCGCATGCCAAGATGCTAAATAGGTTCCCTTGAGGTTAATATCAATTACCCTGTCCCAGATTTCTTCTGGAGTGGAGTCATTACCAAGCGCGTTGCGGGAACTTACTCCTGCGCTGTTTACCAGAATGTGGATTCCTTCAAAAGTAGACAAAGTATACGTGATCATAGATTCGACTTCGGAGCTTTTTGTAACGTCACACTTAAATGAAGTAACTTGAGCATTGTCATATTCAGCTAAATCGATTTGTGTAATGTCTGAGGCTACGACTTTAGCGCCTTCATCGAGAAACTTTTTTACACAAGCTTTCCCTATGCCTGAATTTGCTCCAGTAATTAAAGCAATTTTCCCGCTTAATTTTCCCTGGTGATTCAAAGTTTTGTTCCTACTAAGACATGAAACCAATTTAGGCTATGTTAATGGATGGGAGGATTTTGTCAAAATTAGCTCTATGAACTAGACTAGATCCTCAGGAGAAGCCCTTAGGAGAAGCCCTTGAAAAAAACTAAACCAAATATCGTTTTAATGTATGCAGATGATATGGGATATGGTGATTTCGGGGCTTTTAATGATGGTAATGTCTTAACTCCAAATCTTGATGATTTAATTTCTTATTCTACTTGTTTGTCGCAACATTACTCCGGTTCTCCTGTATGTTCTCCTTCTAGAGCATCTCTTTTAACAGGACGTTATCCTCACAGGACTGGCGCGATTACTCCTCAGGAAGTAAGAGGTATGGATCGTATTCATTCTTCTGAAACGACAATTGGAGATGTGTTTGGGTCTAATGGATATGCAACTGGGTTGATAGGTAAATGGCATAATGGGGCACTCAATCCAAAATATCATCCTAACAATAGAGGCTTTCAAGAGTTTGTTGGATTTTCTGGAGGTTGGGCAGATTATTATGATTGGAATTTAGATATCAATGGATCAATTTCATCGTCTGACGGGCGTTATTTGACTGACGTTTTGGGCGACGCTGCAGTTGATTTTATTAAACGTCACTCATCTGATCCATTTCTTTTGATGTTGCCATTTAATGCACCACATACTCCGTTGCAAGCGCCGGAAGACATCACAAATTATTACGAAGAGAAGGGTTTGAATCGAGGGGTTTCTTTAACATATGCAATGATCCAAAAAATGGATGAATCTGTGGGACGCGTCTTGCAAACTTTGGAGGATTACAAATTAACCGATAACACCATTTTGATGTTTACTAGCGATAATGGTCCAGCATTTAGTTTACGAGATGATCATATTCCCAAAAATGGTAATGCTGACACGACTCGATTTAATTGTGGGTTTAAAGGTTCTAAGGCTTCCGTTTACGAGGGAGGCATACGAGTTCCAATGATTATTCGGTGGCCTGATGGACTTCCTGAAGGGACAAATGAAATTACAGAGCTAGTTCATTTTACTGATTGGTTACCAACATTGATGAGTGCTGCTGGAATAGAGCATAATTTCTCGAAGGACTTAGATGGTTTTAATATCTTGCCACAACTCAGGTCCGAAGAGCCATGGGTCGAACCTCGACGGTTCTGGCAGTGGAATAGTTATCAGCCTGTTGGGTTTGTAAACGCTGCAATGAGAAAAGGAGACTGGAAGTTAGTGCGCCCAAATATAATCCCTGAGTTTGCTACTGATTTAGATTTAGAATTAGATAAGGATTATGTCAAAACGGATATCGAATACAAATATTTTCCTGAGAATGTAACTGATTTAATGGATTCTCCCGACCCAATTCATTTATGGAGAGATCACCAAGCGCTCGAATTATTTAATATTAGGGAAGACCCGTTAGAATCTCAAAATTTGGTAGAGAAACATCCTCAATATGCTCAGTCAATGTTGAAAGAGCTTGAAACTTGGTTTGAGCAAGTGAACTCTGAATTATTGGTAGCCCAAAGGGAAACACTAAAGCGAATTTCTTGATGTTCGTATGCTATTCGAATCTGTCTGGGCGATAGAACTTTAACTCGGTTTCGGAAATCCCATTAATGATTTCTGAAGAGGCTAGCCTGCTAACTATGGGTGCTAGGCTTACCCCACTGTGCATGACAGCTAAATATACGTTGGGTGACTTTCTGGAGAATCCGATACATGGAAGTTCATCTATTGGCATGGGTCTGAATCCAACTGGAAAAGGTTGGGTCTTCACATCTGACAAGTCATGGAAATATTTTGAAGCATGACTCATTAGCTGATCTGTGTATTTTTCAGAAGAATCTGATCTCTCGGCATCTTGGTTTCCATCACTTAGTCTAATTTCTCCATATTTGTCTTGTCGGAAGTGGAGATCATGCTTATTTTCCGTAATGGCTGGGATACTAATTGATGAAAGATTTGGAAGGATAGACTTGTTTGTATGCCCATAAACTACGACACCGGGGCTTACTCTTTGAGGCAGATTTATTCCAACTTGGTTTGCTAAGTCTGTCGAATCAATTCCTGCACAAATAACTATCTTATCGAACATTTGCTCCTGTTTATTCGCGATAAGAGAAATTTTATCCCCCGATTGGTTGATTGAATCAACTGCTGTATTTAAATATATTTGTCCCCCTAACTGGGAGATTTTGTTTAAACATGATTTAGCGAATTTTGTAGCTGCTACTATTCCATCATCCATACAGTGAGCAGCAGAATAGACGTCTCCTGCAATTAAATTCGGAACGAGATCTAATAATTCTTCTTTTGTAATTCTTTTAATCGGATATCCCCAAGATTGAAGAATTTCAATGCGATTGATTAAATCTTCTCCTCTGTTTTCATCGGGATAGAAAAAGCACATTCCTCCCAATTTTAAGCTCATGTCGTCTTCAATTAGATCGCAAAATTCGGGCCAAATATTGATGGATCGTAAATGCAAATCAAAATAATGACGAGGGCGTTTAGGACCAAATGCGTTTATCCAGGCAAACGAATGATTAGATGCTCCTGAACCAGCATCTCCTTTGTCAAAAATAGATACTTCAGCACCTTTTCTTGTCAATTCAAATGCTAATGATGCACCGATTATTCCTGAGCCTATAACTGCAATTTTTTGATTCATTTGTACTACTTTGTAGATTCAGCTTCAGGAGTCTCTTTGGAAGGATCGAAGAATTCGTTTCCAGTTTTTGGTGCCCATGTTGAAGCAGGGCGCATAGGTTTATAATCTGGATTGAAGCCTTCTAATGCATCAACTACGTACCATACGATGTAAATTGCTGCTAAGATTCCAACGATTATTGTTATTACTTGCCGTGTACTTAACTTAATTTTCCAAAAACTAATCATGATTTTACTCCTGACTAATTCATATAATAGGTGTGCACATAATAGGGAAAATTAAGATTTTGTCAAAATTTTAAAATTGCTTATAAAAAGAAGGGCGCTTAAGCGCCCTTCTCTTTACTATATTTCGATTAGACTAGTCTACGTTTCTCTTTATAATAGAGAGTATACCTGTCGCAAGTGAACCGATTAACATTCCCAAGAATGCAATCATCCAGATAATGTCGGTCTCGGCAATATTCGCTACAAACATCGCAGCTCCAATAATTATAACTACTATTCCAAGGATAAGATGGAGATTCTTTTGTAGAACCATAGCGATTCCTATTAAAATCCATGATATTCCAAGAACGTTGAATATTGTTCCGGCTATTCCTTCTGAAACTCCATATAGCATCCCAGCTTCCGTCATTAGACCATCTTCTATTGCCCATCCAACTGATAGGGCCAATCCTGTAGATGCAACTGCTATAGGCACGCAAATTAATGGAAGAATCACAGCGACCTTGGCTAATAGGTTACCTGGCTTTCCATCTCCATGCATTGAATGTGCTAAGAATATCCAACCAGTCATCATAGCTACGAGTCCAGCCAATTCAAATAATGTTCCGACTCGGTGTAAACCGATATTTTCAGCGATTTTTCCAACAATAACTGCTGTTCCTTCATCGCCTGATCCAGTTCCGGGGAAACCAAATATTGCAACTGCCATGAGTATTGGGCCAACTGCTAGCAGTAGGCCTGTAAGTGTTTTAGAGTTCATAAATTACTCCTTAGATAGTTTGAACTAACCTTAAAGGACTTGATTACGGCATTACAACCCATGTTTGGGTCAAAATTTTTAAATTGTTTGGAAAAAAGAAAGGCGCCTAAGCGCCCCTCTCTTTACTATATTTCTATTAGACTAATCTACATTTCTATTTATAATAGTGAGTATACCTGTTGCAAGTGAAACGATTAAAATTCCCATAAATGCAATCATCCAAATAATTCCGATATCGGCGATATTTGATGAAAACAACGCAGCTCCAACAACTATTACTACAATTGCAAGGATAAGATGGAGATTCTTTTGTAGAATCATAGCGATTCCTAACAAAATCCATGATATTCCAATAATATTGAATATTGTTCCGTTTACTCCTTCTGAAGCTCCCCACAACATCCCAGCTTCCGTCATAAGACCATCTTCTATTGCCCATCCAACTGATAGGGATAATCCTGAAGACACAACTGCTATGGGCAAACAAATTAATGGAAGAATCACAGCGAGTTTGGCTAATAGACTACCCGGTTTTCCATCTCCATGCATTGAAAGTGCTAAGAATATCCAACCAGTCATCATGGCTATGATTCCAGTCAATTCCAGTAATGTTCCTGCGAAGTGCAAATTGATATTTTCAGCGATTTCTGCCACATAATCTGCTGTCACCCAGTCTTCGTTGCCTCCACTGCCAGGAAATCCAAATATCGTAATGGCCATAAGTATGGGACCAATTACTAGCAGTAGGCCTGTAAGTGCTTTAGAGTTCATGAATCACTCCTTAAAATTAATGAATCCGATGAGCACATAATAGTACTTTTTTTATATTTGTCAAAATTTATAGTGTCAATCAGTGATTGGTTGAGTCATTCCATCAATTTCAGTAATTGCAGAATATCTACAACCAGGAGCCACCATGTCTTCTTGATTGTATATGGATGAATCACCTATCCATGTTTCATAGGAATCCATCAATTCTTGGACAGCGGATTTAAAATATTGTTCGATGGTTTCATCTAGATACATTGTTGGACAGTAGTTGGTAACACCTGAATAATCATCGAAATATTTCATTATGGTGAGTTCAGTACGGCCATTAATACCTGTTTTGTCGTAATCTCTCCAATTGCCTATATAACCAAGAACTTGACCTGCTTCAATGAGTGAACCTTTTGAGATAATTGATCCATCTACTCTTAATGGAGAATCACACACCACAGGAGTAGAGCCAGTTCTGTCACAGTCGATACTTAAAACATGGTCGATATTGATTCCCCACATGGACCCTTGTGAAGGTTTAATGACTAGATCCCAGTCATCTTGAGTATAACTTTCGGATGGCTGCCAATTGAGCATGTCTACAACCCCGCTAACTGGAGCAAGTAGGATTGTGTCAGCGGGTGCACGAAATTCAAATGTCGGATTGTCATATTGATCTGGTTGTCCCTTGTTATGCAGCATTCCAAAATCGTCGAAAACGGTTTTTCCGAATCGTCGATCATATTTTAAATCCCCAAAACTTGAATCATTCGTATTCCAAGGTCCAAAATTCTCTAAGAGCAGATTTTGAAGTTTTGGAGCCTTGTTTGGATCAGGGAAGTTCATAAGTCCTTGCCCAGTAGGGTTGGTTCCTGAGGTTTGGGAAGATGGCATCATCATGCACATCATAGCTACCATCATATTTGGAGGGTTTTTACATAACTCTGCATTGTTTTGGTTGCTACCCTGAGGGGCCATTGATTTTGCTAGTTCAGTGGTTACTTTAGGATCGAGAGATTTTACTATCTCTGCAGCAGTTTCAGGATCAACAAATTTTACTAGTTCTGCCGCTACTTGTGGGTCGATAGATTTAACCAGCTCTGCAGCAGTTTCAGGATCAATGGATTTTACTAGTTCTGCAGCAGTTTCAGGATCAATGGATTTTACTAGTTCTGCAGCAGTTTCAGGATCAATGGATTTTGCTAGTTCTACAACTATTTCGGAGTCTATTGGCTTTGTGGGTTTTGCCGGAATTGGTGTATCAGTTTTGTTGGTCTTAAGTGCGGCTTTTGGAACAGGAGTGGGTTTAGATGCCTGAATAGGTTCGGAGCTTTTTTGAACAGTTTTTCCAGAATCAGGTTTTTTAGCGGAAGGAGGTTTTGATACTTGTTTTTCTGGTAAAGAAGAGGTTTTGAAATTTGTGGGATTAGCTTCAGAGTGTCTAGGTTTTTTGGTTTCAACCGGAAGTTCAGTTTTAGTTTCAGCTGGATTATTTGAAGTTTCCGACTTGTTATTACCACCACATGCAAGTGAAATGATTGAGAGAAGTGAAAAAAGTGCGAAAACGAAAAATAAATTCCTAATGCCCATTTTGATGCTCCTTTGTTTATCAGAATGTATTATAAGGCCATAATTGTTGTCAAAGACTTATTAATTGAAATTGACTGAATATTGAAAAATGTATAGAATCGCCACACTAAATTGACCAGTTCCTTAGGAGGTGATTTATGTCGAATCATGAAGTTCAGTTAATTGCACACCTTTTACGTAGAGCTGGATTTGGTGCTACCCGAGGCGAACTTGAGCAATATTCTAGCTTAGGTTATAACGCTACTGTCGAGAAGCTTTTGGATACATCCAATCCTCAGGCGATTTCTGAACATCTCCTGAGAAGGTATCACCCAGATGAAACCAGTATGTTAGTGGGATTAGGTGGATTAGGGGCTTGGGTTTATCGTATGACAACTACTGACTCTCCATTGTTAGAGAAAATGGCGTTATTTTGGCATGGAATTTTCGCTACTGGGTATGCGAAGGTAATCAATTCAAAACCCCTTTCGGATCAAATTCGAATGTTCAAGAGATTTGCGATGGGCGATTTTAACACCCTTCTTCTAGAGATGGCGAAAGATCCTGCAATGCTTATCTGGTTAGATAACCAGCAAAATCACAAAGAAGCAATAAATGAGAATTTTGGTCGGGAATTATTAGAACTTTTTTCAATGGGTGTAGGGAATTATACAGAGGAAGATGTCAAAGAATGCGCTCGAGCTTTTACAGGTTGGACTATTGGAAATTGTGAATACATGATGGTTCGATCAGGTAGAGATTCTGATTGGCCTTATGGGAGGATTTCGTGGCATTATGAGTTTGATGAGCAAGATCATGATTCTACAGAAAAAGAATTTTTGGGGCGTAAGGGGAATTTTTCTGGTGAAGATATAATTAATATTATCTGTGAAGAGGATGCAACAGCACGATTTGTTGCTAGGCATATGTATCATTTTTTTGTTGCTGATGAACCCCCAGTTCCTCAATGGCCTTATCAAGAACCAAGAGATCCAAAGGCAATTGAACAGTTAGTTCAGGCGTATTTTGACAATAATCATAGTATTCGATCGATGTTGGAATGCTTATTCCATTCGGATTTCTTTAAATCAGAGAATTGCTGGTATGAGAAAGTCAAAAGCCCGGCTGAGTTTGTTACAGGTGTACTAAGGCTTTCTGAAACTGTTGTTGATATGCCTCAATTCGAAATTCCTGGCAAACAACTTAGAATGCAGCGAATGGGACAAACATTAAGTAATCCTCCGTCAGTAGAAGGGTATGATGGTGGAACGGCTTGGATAAATACCGGTGCATTAGTAGAACGAATGAATTTTGCTTCTGAAGAACTTGGAAACATTAATACTCCTGGTTCTCAAAATTTATTTGATAGTGTAGAAACGGACAATGGCGTAGTGGTTTCACCTGAGCGACTTGTTGATATTTGTCTGGATCATTTGGGTTCTATAAATGTGCAGGATGATACTAGGTCTAAACTTGTAGATTTTGCAGCTCAAAATGGTGAAGTCCATATAATGGATAATGGGTTAGATGAATCTAGTAAGGTGAATATTTCGGGGATCTTAAAACTTATTGTTGCATCTCCTGAATTTCAAAGAGAGTAATTAAGATAATGGTTACCAAAAAAGTCTCCCAAAAACCCTTTTTAAAATATTCCCGAACTATAGGTATGACAACCATGAGAGGACGCGGATTTTATTTTCCTGTTGATTCAGCAATGTCTTCTGATGGGAGGATATTTGTCCTTAGTAGATCTTCTGAAATTGCTTCATCACCAGATACTATTCGGGTTACCGTTTTGAATGAGGCAGAGGAATATTTTGGTGTTTTTGGTAAGGGCGGAGATGATCCGGGTTCATTTAGATGGCCATGCGGGATCGCATTAGATAATTCTGGGAATGTGTATGTGACAGATGAACATCATCACCGAGTTTCAATTTTTAGGGATTCAGGTGATTTCATTTCTAATTGGGGGACACATGGTTCTGATGAGGGTCAGTTGAATGGTCCATCAGGTATTGTTATTGATGGTGACGATAATCTCTTGATATCAGATGCAAAGAATCATAGGATACAAAAATTTTCAAAAGATGGCAGGTTTATTTTTTCTTTTGGGACTTTTGGGGACAAAATTGGTGAAATGAACTTGCCATGGGGTATAACTGTAGGCCCTGCTTCTGAAATTTATGTCGCAGATTGGGGAAATGATAGAATTCAGAAATTTTCAAAAGACGGTGAATTTTTGTGTGAATTTGGTAGTGGAGATGGTGAATTCACAAAGCCTGCAAGCATAGTTGTAGACTCTGAGGGATACATTTTTGTGGCTGATTGGGGAAATGAAGCCATTCAGATTTTGGATTCTAATGGAGTATTTGTTCAAAAACTTCTAGGAGAAGCTACTGATTCAGAATGGGCTAAAGAGTATTTTGATCTTAATAGAGATGAAGGTGAAGTGAGAGAACTTTCTGATCTTCAACCAAATATAGAATTTTTCAATGACGATCCTCATGAAAAATCGTCACACATCGAAAAATTATTTTGGGGCCCTTCGGCATTATTTCTAGACTCTAAAGAACGTCTTTTCATAACTGAGACAAACCGTCACAGAATACAAATTTTTGAGCGCAATGCTTGATCCGGATAGGTAAGGAGACAAAATGGTAACAAATAAAAGAGTGAAATCTCTAGTGATTGTTCAGCTTACTGGCGGCAATGATGCTATGAACACTATTGTTCCTTATGGTGATAGTTTATATTATGATTGGCGTAAAGATGTGCGTATTGAACAAGATCAAGTTCTTAAAATTAATGATTATTTGGGTTTTAATCCGGCTTTGAATTCTATAAAGGGTTTATGGGATGAGAATAAAGTAGCAGTCATTAATGGAGTTGGATATCCAGAACCCAATCGGTCACATTTTCGATCCGTTGATATATGGAATACTGGTGAATCGGTTGGGATTGGCAATTCAGGATGGTTGGGACGCGCAATTCGAGAAATCGATCCAAATGCAGAAAATCCTATTACTGGGGTGAATTTTGGCAGAGGATTGCCTAGAGCCTTGTCTTGCAAAGGAGTTCCTGTTGCATCTGTAGGAGATTTGGAAAACTATGGGTTACTTCCTGATATAGAAGGTGAACAATCTCGTGAACTTGCACTGACGGCATTTTCACAAATTTATGGAAGTGCCATGGCTCATGATACCGTTTCGCAATTTATAGGAGAAACTGGAATTCAGGCCCTCAAGGGTGCTGACATTTTACGGACAGCTCCTCAAAAATATTCTTCTAGCATAGAATATGGGAATGATCCTATTGGTCAATCGATGCGAAACATAGCTCAAGTATTGACTGCAGACATCGGTACTCGGGTATTTTATACAAGCCATGGAAGCTTTGACACGCATGCGGCTGAAATGGAAACTCATACAAAACTTTGGACTGAAACTTCAAATGCAATTGGGGATTTCATGGCGGATATGAGGGAACATGGATTGGAGAATGATGTATTAGTTTTGCTTTGGTCCGAATTTGGCAGGAGGATTCGTGATAATTCTGCAGGAACTGATCATGGATCAGGTGGTGTTTCCTTAATTGTCGGAGGAGAAGTCAACGGCGGGCTTTATGGAGATTATCCATCACTGCACGAGAAAGATCATCTTGAAGGGGATCTTCAGTTCAATAACGATTTCCGTAGTATCTATTCTACTATTGCGGAGAAGTGGTTAGGTGTTGATCCTGATATTGTTTCGAATGGACAATTTGAGCAACACAACTTCATTCATTAAATTGGCTTCCCTCTTCCCCAACCCTAGGGATATCACGGTTAACTTTATCTACAGCTGATTCTTTATAAGGATCTGCATCGATAGGTAGTCCGTCTAATAGAATTGTACATTCTTCGAAGAAATGGTCCCAACCTCTGCCTAGAATTTCTCCAGATCTGGTATGTATGTCTTTGGCAACATCGGGAATTTCTTTTCTTTCTTCTGGTAATCGTCGATAAGATGAAATATTGAAATGATCGGCCACTCTGGTTTTTGGTGCTCGGCATAATGCCAAAATAGCATTCGAAAGCATCAGTCTGCGGCTACCGCTTTCTTTGCCTCTGAATTCAAGATATTGTTCTTTGCAAGTCCTTATGAACAAGATCGTATTTATAGACGTAATTCCAATGTCTTCATGTGAAATGACCTCAAGTCGATCCCATAAAGCTTGATAATATTTACCTTCGAGTTCTATTGCCCAATACATTGCCTCTACCTCATCACCTCTTCGGATCATTTTTTGCAATGCGGAAAACGACTCGTCATATTTGTAACCACTGGTTGTCGAATATTGTGACATGGATCTTTCTTCTTCTACCACTGTCTCCTCCTCATAAAACGATAAAATTTCTGTAAGATATTTCTTAATTTTTAATTGAATGAATTATTTTTCTTAGTAATGATTTATTTGAATTTTGATTGTCGGGAATAGAAAACTTGATTGATGATGCATAGTGACCGAATCTGGATTTGATGCGTGTTGCGATTTCATCAAAATCTCCAATTACAGCGAATGAGTGAAGCATTTCATCAGTGATTTCTTCCCCCATGTTGTTCCAATCTCCTGTTTTAGACATTTGGTAAAGTTTTTCGGCTGTATTTCCCCATCCATGCAAATCCATTACTCCTGAATATGAAGGGGTTGAAGCATAAAAAGCTAGCTGAGATCTTGTCCGGGTAATAGCGTCATCAATGTCACTTTCATTAGGCCCTGTGATAATGAATCCGCCTTCGTTTATTTCGATAGAATTGGTTTTCCTCCCTGATTTTTCTGCTCCCAATTTGATGTTAGGAATGATTACTTCATCAGTATATTTTTGTGTGTTAAATGGATGAAGTAGTACTCCGTCACAAAGCTCTCCTGCCAATTGAAGCATCAGTGGATTGACTGCTGCGAGATATATCTTAATATTTGGATTTTCTATTGGGTTAGGAGTAAAAAAAGGAGGCATTAAGTCAAAACTATAAAATTCGCCTTGGAAATTTAATTTTTCTTGTTTTTGCCATGCGTTCCAAATTGTTTTAAGAGCTAAAATATATTCTCTCATTCGTTTTGCTGGTTTGGAATAAGGCATGCTAAAACGTCTGGTGATGTGTCCCTTAACTTGAGCTCCGAGACCCAGAACGAATCTACCATTGGACATACTTTGAAGATCCCAAGCCATGTAAGCAGTATCCATGGGACTTCGGGAAAAAGCTAATGCAATGGAAGTAACCAATTGGATTCTTGATGTATGTTCAGAAGCAGTAATTATTGGAAAGAAAGGATTATGCTGAGCTTCATTAGTGGTTACAAAATCATAACCATTTTTTTCAGCTAGTGTTGATTGTTTTGCTATTTCTTTGATACTGCCATGAGTTAGAGCAGTTCCCACTTTCATTTTAATCCTCCGCTTAGTGATGAGGATATGTTAATCGGTTGAAAGATTTTGTCAAAATAAGGGACATTGAATTATCTTATAAGTTAAGATAGAAAAATAAAATTTAATCTAAGATAAAATTTTTTGGTGAGGAGACCAGAATGAAAAGATTTATTTTAATTGCGCTTCCATTAATTATTGTTTTTTCAGCTGTATTAATTAGTTGTGGTGGTGAAGAAGGCGGATATGATCCTAATTATAAGCCTGCAGGTGGGGAGACATCCACTCTTGGCGGTAATCGTGGAGCTAGTACGGGGAATGCGTTTTTTGATCCTACCAAAAAGAAAGAGCCTAGTGCTGATGGGGCTTTAGCTAGCAAACTCGCGGCTAAATGCGAATTAGATTCTGGGAATATGAAAATTTTGTGCGTGGCCCATAGAACATCTATGAAATCAGTACTCCACTGGGCGGAAGATCAGACCAATAAAGAATCAGATCAAGGAATTTTTGAATTTGCTATTTCCAATCCCCCAAAGTCTGAGATAATAGTCAAACTAGAAGAATGTATTAATACGACATGTAATCAAATTGAGGCCTTAGTAGACGTTTCTTCAGTTGCTCCATAACAGGAGAATTTGTGACCAAGTTGGCGAAATATATGCCTTTGGCAATGCTAATTTTATTGTTAGTATTTACTGGTTGTAAGAAAGATTCTGAGTCGGTAAAACAAGAAGGTAATGATTCACTCGAAGTAACTGTTACGGCATCTGATATCCCTGAAGATCCAAATAGCATCAAACAAGAAGTTTCCCCTGATTGTGATTGTGAAAAAGATGAGGATCAAAGGATGTGGGAAGCAACAGAGAAGAGATTAAAAGATCGGATGGATTGTCTAGAACGTAGTCGATTATCTGTAGAGAAGGGTGGTGAAGGAGAGTGGTGCCCTTAGTTCCTAAGGCATTTCAATTTTGTTCATCTTCTTTTTTAAAACCCCTGTTGTTTAGACAACATTTACCAGATAGTTTTGTTTATATCCAGTAATTACTTGAATGTACCCGTTTAATTCTTTGTTTAATTGTTGATCACCCGTATCAACTCTCAGGGGTTTCCCTGACAAAGCGTTAAGTTTAGATGTGGCTGCGGCAACAATAATGTTTCTTTTACCAATTTCCCTGATTACTTGAGAGCTAATTTGTTGGTTCCCTCTTCCAAAGATATATCCTTGACCTCCAATAATGGTGACGATCAATTTTACTTTCTCTCCCGTAATGAGTCTTAGAATTTCGGCTTCATTGACGTCATTGGCGATTATTTTTTTGTTTAAAATAATGTCAATTCCCAAAACTGTGTTTTTGAGTTCTAATTCATCCATTAATGGTTGAAGAGTTGTTCCGGAGCCCACGACATAATAAGTATTTTCCTCCATTTGGCGAATTAATTCTGATGAAATACCTAACAATTCATCCTTTTCGGTTGCAACTGAGGAATTTTTGGTTCCTTGAACTAATGAGGGCTCTTCGAATGTTTTCAGATATCCGAAGATTTGTACTGTTAGTTTGCCGTCCCTAAAATCTTCTTCATTTATATCCATTACTTCTGAGAGAGTTAGTTTTGTTAATTTCCCCAACAAATACTGCTGTACTGCCTTTCCTGCATAATAAGGTGTGAGAGCGTAGATTCCGGAGTAAATTTTCACCCCAGTGGGGATTCCTAAAATTGGAGTACTATCTCCGATAGCTTCAAAAACGTCTCTAGCTGTTCCGTCTCCCCCTGCAATTAAGATTAATGAAACTCCCAGGTTTTTCATTTCAGCTGCAGCAACTTTTGTGTCATCCGATTTAGTCACAGAATTCTTTTCGCCGATGATTTTGGCGTTAAACCCCAGTTCTTTTACTATATTTCCCCCCATTTCGCCGTGGCAAGTAATAAATTCAAACGAATCTTTAAGGGAAGTAAATTCTTTTAAAGCTTCCAGAGTTTTAAAATTGGATTCGGGTTTTGCTCCCAATTTCTCAGCTAAGGAAACGGTTTTTTCCCCATCAGTTCCTTTCAATCCAACTTTGCCACCCATTCCAGCTATAGGATTGATAATCAGACCTATTTTTAAACTTTTAGAGTTCAGGGTTGAAAAATCCATAATAATTTCAAAATCCCAATCATGTTGTTAGAGGAGTGTTTGGTAAGTTGGCCCACTCTCCCATAGAGCCATCATAATTTCGCTTTTTAGAATACCCCAAAAGTGTTAGTACGAAAACTCCGTGCGCCGCACGGATCCCACCCTGTCAGTAGGGGATAATTTCTTTGTCTGGTGTTACACCAGCCTCCTTAAGCATTTGTGTCAGTTCTCCGGGGCTTTTAAAAACTTGGTACTTATCATCTGTCACGAAATTGGTCCATTCAAGGTGAATAGATCCGGGAATTCTGCCTGATTTTGCATTACCTCTAGAATTGGTCCCGTCCCATTCTGAGTCAGATCTAACATCTAGAAATATTGATTCAGGGTCGTCGATTTTTGAAAGTGCCTGATCAAGAGTGCAAATTAATTTCTCATCTACTTTAGGCGAGAATGTTGTAGAAACTTTTTTGGGAGGGTCGATTGAAATTGGTTTTCCTTCATCAAACCATTTTTTCCAACCACCGTCTAAAACTTTTGCTTTTGTATGGCCGTAGTAGTTTAAAACCCACCAGAAACGGGAAGCCCACAGGCTTCCGCCGCTGTCATAGGAAACAACGGTTGTGTCATCTCCGATTCCCATTTCTTCTAAGATTTCTTTTACTGTTTCAGCATCTGCTACCCAAGGAAACTCTTTAGGATTATCTGGATAAGAAGGATGTTTTATATAATGATGCACGCTGATTCCAATAGCTCCTTTGATATGCGATCTTTCATAGGAATCGAGTAGGTCACAATCGACTATACGCAGGTTTGGGTCATCCAGATGGTTGGATAACCACTCCGAGTCAACCAGGATTTCAGAGTTAATAAAATTAGAATTTGTCATTTACATGTCTCCAATTTCACAGTGTTTGTTAATTTGTATTTGATTTTATCAAAAAAGTTTCCATGAATCAGATATTATCTATGACGATGATAGTATCAAAGAAAATTTTTTTTGGAGAATAATATGCGTACAAACATTACAAAAGAAAAACTATCTAGTGGAGAAGTAGTATTTGGAGCTGTTGTAAGTGATTTTTCTCCCGCAACAGTCGAAATTTTTGGTGCAATTGGTTATGATTTTGTGATGATTGATTGTGAACACGGATCAATGAATGTTGATCAAGTGGAAAACATGGTGAGAGCTGCAGAGGTTTTTAGTATTACTCCAATTGCTAGGATACCAAATCATTCGGACTCTACAATTTTGAGATTTTTAGATCGAGGTGTTCAAGGCATTATTGTCCCTCATGTTAATAATCGTGATCAAGCAGAATCAATTGCCAGAGCTGCTCGTTATTACCCGTCTGGTAATCGAGGCCTTGCCGGTGGACGTGCACATGATTATGGTGTTTCAATGGGAAAATATGAATCTTCTGAATGGTTGAACAGTAATATATTGGTTATTCCAATGGTCGAGGAAGTTGAAGGAGTAGAAAATCTTAATGAAATTGCGTCCGTAAAAGGAGTAGATATAATCCATGTCGCACCTAGTGATTTAGGACAAAGTATGGGAAATGCGCCACAGGATGAAGTCAGGGAATTAATGGATGAAGTTGTCCCCAAAATAAGAGCTTCGGGGAAATGGGCTGGTGTTGGCGGGAACTCCCCAGGTGATGAGTCTAGAGTTTCGGATTTAATTAATCTTGGAGCAAACTTTGTAACAATTTCAGCACAAAGCCTAATGCTTAACGCAGCAAAAGATTTTAGACAATTGGTGGAAGCATCTATTAGAACTACAGATTAGGACTATTTTGGATGGATTCTTTTTAGAATATTTAGGTCTGTCAGACTAGTTAAATTATGAATTCTGGATGCCCATTCTGTTGAGTTTGCTTCATTTACTTTTTGATCTTTCAAAAAATCAAGATTGTCTATTTCGTATATTGCTAGCCATCCTGGATCTTTTGAATTGCTTGTAGGATGTTGTTTTTCAGTCTTTACACAAAGTCTTGCGCTGAGCGCACCTGTAGCCTCTAGAATTAAAGGGAAATGCTCAGTTTTATTCCAAAGTATTAAATCTTTTGATATTGATTCATCAATTTTCATTCTCACTGTAATTAAAAATGGACTTCTGATTGCTCCCCAAGAATCTTGATGGGTTTTATTCTTTTTGAGGGGGGTTGGTGATATTCGATTTGTAACAATTTGTTCATAAACAGATGCGGAATGGTTTCTAAAACCATGTCTGAGTTTTGCTCCAGTTTCGTCATTATTCCGGGTTTCAGCATAAGATTTGGTGTGTAGAGTGTCGGGATTTGGGATTTCATAAATGTGTAGGTATTCCGGGTTTCCTTTAATGGATTTGTATCTCACGGCACTATATACTCCAACATCTAAAAGATCTTGAATATGGGAAGTATTAGTCCATTGATTTGTTTCATCTTCGATTTCTGGGATTAGGTCAAATCTTACAGTGTATATGTAAGGTATTTGATTCAAGGTGTAGTTCCTGTAAGCAAAATTAACTCCAATCAGGGTCAAGATGAGATTCTAGAAAATGTTCATCCAGTTCTACTCCTAGGCCAGGTTTTGAAGATAATTTTAAGAATCCATGTTTAATATTTATTGGTTCACTAATCATCTTATTCAAAGTTTCTAGACTTGAATGATTCATTTCAAGCTTATAGAAATTTGGTACAGCCATCATTGTATGAGCACCAGCGAGAATATTTATTGGACCACTTGCATCATGGGGGCTGATTGGCACATAAAATGATTCTGCTAATGTAGATATTTTGTATAATTCGGAAATCCCCCCTGTCCACAAAATATCAGGCATCAAATATTCGGCGAGATTTTCTTTGAGAATTGGTAGAAAATCCCATCTTGTATAAAGTCTTTCTCCCACACATATTGGTACATTCACGGATTCCTTTACTTGCCTAAGTGCTTCATTGCTGTTTGGCTGGACGGGTTCTTCAAACCATCCTATGTTATATGGTTCAAGCATTTTTGCTATTTTAATTGCAGTTGGAACATTAAAGTTTCCATGACAGTCGATAAGTATTTCAACTTCCGGTCCTACTGCTTCTCGCATTGCTGCAACAGTGTCACGTCCAAGTGAAGCAGCCTCAGGAGAAATCATTCCCTGGATGTATCTTCTGTGATGCTGTTTCATTTCGGGTTGAAAAGGGTCCAGTTTTAGAGTTTTAAATCCTTTGGAAACAAGTTCTTTTGATTGGCTGGCAGCATAGGCAGGATTCCCCGGCTGAACGTGAGTATACATTTCAATTTGATTTCTTAGCGGCCCTCCACCAAGGATTTCATAAATTGGTTTGTTTGCAATTTTACCCTTGATATCCCATAGTGCAATGTCGATTCCACTGATCACTGTAGTTACAAATCCACCGAATCCACCACCGCCAGTGAATCTTCTGAAAAGTTTATGCCAAATTTGATCTACATGCTCAGGATTTTCGCCAATCAATGTTTCTCTAAAATCTTCTTGTAGTGTAGAACTTTTCAGGAATTTAAGAATGTTACCTACAACGATACTTCCCCCGCCGCCAGAACTTGTTGCCTCTCCAATTCCAGATATTCCTTCATCAGTATCGATCCGAAGAAACACATAACTTCTTCCTCTAGGATCGGGCCGGGTGACCCAAATTTTCAGGTCAACTATTTTCATTGCGTACTGAGTAAGTCGTCTACTACGGCTTTTCGATCAGTTTTAAGTTCGTTGTATCTATCAAAAGCTACTTGAATTTGATGTTCAGCCGCATATAAATTGTCGCAGAATAAAACAATATCTGCGCCAGGTGAGGAATTTATAAAATTGCTGAGATCGGAAGATTGCTGTGCAGTAGAAAAAGAATTTAAATTGGATACAGTTTCGCAATTAATTTCGCCATTGAGAGTTAAGTTGAAATCCATAGCCAGATTTTTAATTTCTGGCTCTGTAACTTTAAGAATTGCAGAAGCTTGAGAAGAATTTGAAGTCCACTTCCCAATTTGGTCGATAAAGGTTTGATGTGTGTTGGCATACAATCTAGGAGGAGTCAAAGTATTTAAACCTTTAAGAATACTTAAATGATTACTAGTGTCTAAACTGGCTAATGAAACTTGTGCAGGAGAAAAATTCGTCTCTCCAATTTCTGTAATGTATGCATCCATTGGGTCAAAGTAGTCGGTTTCGCTTTGCGATCCATTACCACAACCACTTACAATGATAACTAAAAGAAAGGCAGGGATCAGGGTTTTTAAGAATCGATTCATTGATTTTACTCCACTTCTTTTGCCCATATACAATAGATTTATAATTGGAATTGTGTCAAAGAGGGCAGAATTTTTCAATCTGTAATTTTGAGGGATCTATTTTTGCATTATCTCAATATTTGTCTCGATCTGCCTTTGGACTTTATAGGTAATACCCACCAGATCAGAATTACCTATTGAATTCACTATTTCTATATCAGTGGGGCCTTCAAGGTATTCGATAGAACTTGATCCGATTTTAAAGGGTCTATCATGTCCGGGATAAAAAATTTTAGACTTATCTACCATTTTTTGGATGCTGTCAGTTGCTTGAAATTTGTCATAAAAAACATTTTGTGGCAGGCCACGAGTGATAGATCCCCCGTCAGACAGAGAATCCCCAGATACAATTATGTTCCCTTTTTCTGTTTCAACACAAACTGACATGTGTCCTGATGTATGTCCAGGGGTATCCACAATTTTTACTCCATCAGTTACTTCGTCCCCATCAGATACAGGATTAACGCTCATCTTAGAAAGAATTTCATTTATTAAAGGGACTGTAGCCCAATCGCCACTCTTGGGTGATTTCGCGTAATCTAATTCCTTTGGGTGAACAAGAATTTTTGAATTCGTAAACAAGTCTGTATTTTGACAATGATCCCAGTGCAGATGAGTTAGGATGACAATGTCTATATCGCTTGGTTCGAGTCCATGTGAGTTCAAAGTAGAAAGTAATAGACGCCTTCTTGAAGATGGTCCAGTATCAATTAAAATGTGAGTTTGATTGACTCTTAACAATGAGATTGTTGACCATCCAAAATTCCCTTGATTCGATGACAGAGAGAAGCCGTATGTGAGTACATCTATATTAGGCATAATTCCTCCTATTCGGAACGGTCGGTTTTTTCGGTAGTTATCATCATTAGTAAACAAGGTAATACCACAATTGAGGAAATAAATGCCAGGAAAATCATTAATGCTGTAAGTTGTCCGTATGAAGCGAACATTGGCATTGGAGCAAACCCCATTATGGTAAAACCTACGATACTTGATGCAGCGGATCCAAGCAATGCTGTTCCAGTTCCTCTAGCTGCTTTTTGAATTGCAGCAGATCTTGTGAAATTGCGTTTAAACTCCTCTCGGAATCTTACGGTCATATGAATTGAATAGTCGATCCCGATTCCAATTGAGATAGCTCCGATCATTGCGGTTACAAAATTTAAAGAGAATCCAGCCAAATTCATTATCCCGTATAGCCATGCTACAACCAGTCCAATTGGTATGACTGTCACAACCGCATACCTAACAGATCTCATTGCAATCATTAGCAGTAAAGTTGCTGCAACTATTGCTATGGGCAAAGAGGTGTAAAGAGTACGAGTAGATGCAGACAGTTGTACTTCCCGAGTAAATGGAGAACCTGTTAGTCTTGCTTTAGAAATTGAAGGTTGTGTTTCGAGGGATTGGAGTAAGGGTTTGATGGTTTTTGCTGCTTGGTTAACTATCATTTGATTGCGGGTGCCTGGGATTTGAAAAATCACCCTAGTTAGGTCATCGCCTGTATTTGAAAAATAAATGGCTTCTCTTACCTCATCGGGACTAACAATGCGAATTCCTTTATCCCCAGTGATGCCATTCACGAGGGTGAATTGAATGGCGGTTTGCAGCTGTAATTTTGTGTCTGGGACTAGATTCCTATCTTTGTCTTCAATTGAAATTCCCGTAGATGATTTGATTGCTTCAATTGTTCGAGGATTTTCAAGAATCATCTTGGAAATGTTTACTATGTTGTAACCCAGTGTAATTTCACCACTTGGTCTGATTGCGATGTATTCTATTTTTTTGAGGGATTCAATGAATGCTGAAATTGATGCTACAGATTTTGGATCCATTAGGTCGCCTTGAATGAAAGCAATCCCAGGTTCTCCGCCTTTTTCTCCTACGTGCTCGTCTATTTTGTCCAGTCCAATTACCATGTCAGAATTGGGGTCATAGAAATCTTTTACATCAAATGTTGGCTCTAGGTTAAGTGCTAAGAAAATCGATATTGATGTGATTAGCCCTGTAAGTAGAATTGTTAATTTGGGGTAAGATGTTGCAAGTTTGACGATGTCTTCTAGATACGATCTCTGCAATTGATGTGTTGTTTCAGTTGCATTTACAGAACTAGGATTTTGTGTATTGGTTTTATTTTTCGAAAGTAAAAAAATGTATGCTACGGGGATTACTATGAAAACAAATGTCGTAACAGCAATCATTATTACGCCGAAAGGTTTACTAACTGCAATAAGTACTATTACTGATCCACCTGCAGCGGATGATATCCCTATACCTCCAACAATTCTTAGAACTCCATACTTTAATCCCTTAAAGGCCCTTCCAGTGGATTGGATCAGATCATCTATTTTCATTAATGTTAGAGGGGCGATGAGGCCAAGCAGTATAAAAGATGAAATAGTTGCAATTGCTGCAGCCCCACCAAAATGAATTACTGCTTCGATATTAGATGATAGGTTTGATAGAAACGCAATACTATCACTCGCCATGGCTAAAATAAGTGCGACGAGTACACCAGCCAAACCTATTCTAAAGGCTTTTCTTGCGGTGTTACCAGCATCTTTTTCTTCTCTGTATCTGCGGATAGAATGTACAGCGAAATCTACTCCAAGGGATATCATGCTAATAGGAACTATCAGATCGATTACTAACCCACTTTTGATTCCGATTAATGCAGAAATACCTTTAACCCATATTATTAGTATGCCCAAACCTATTCCGGTTAATGACATTGCCCAATAAGATTTGAGGCTTATGCCCACGACAATTAATGCTGCAATTACAGTAAAAGTGATAAATATCCCAGCTTCTTGTCCCTCTTCTTGAGATTCGAGATTTGCATCGATTGCTACCCCCCAAATTTCGTATGAGTTTGATTCGCCGGTCATGATGGTGTCAAATTTTCTATTTAGATGCTCTTTGTTTATGACATCAGGACCACCTCCAATACCTATTTCAAGTCCAGCTCCACCTAGTTTGCTGTTATCTGCTACAGCTGTGAAGATCATTGCGGGGGATTTCCACCATTGTATTTGCTGCCCAAAAACCTCTTTTTTTTCAAAATTTGAATGTTGGGACAAAAAATCAATTACTCCTGACGTGTTAGGGTTGGAAAACAATTCATGAATTGCAAATTTTAACTCTTCTTCTGAGCATGATTCAAGGGATTTTCCTGAGGCGGAAAGTGTTGCTTCTATTGGATCTAAAATAGAACTAATCCCGCTGATTTCTACTCCTGTAATTGGGTCAAAAAAGCTAAATAGATAGGGTTGTTGTGTTAAAGACCCGGAAGCCAATTTTCCATTTGAATCTAATGATAAGAGTTTAAGTTTGTTTTGTTTGAATTCCAATAAAACATCTTTAGTTAGCACATCACCACTTTTTGCTTCCAAGACGAATGAAGCAAAGTGCACAGATGTCGGAAATTTTTTATCAATTTCTTTTTGAAGTTCATAAACTTCATGAGGAGGATTTGGGGAAGCCTGAATATAATTTTCTAGCTGGAATAATGGGATTAAAAGTAATATTGTGAAAGTTAGAATTCCATAGATCACAAACATTGATCTTTTGGCCAAAAAAGAAATAAAGTTTTGGTTCCAATTTTTGGGGTTCATGAAAATAATAATACCAAATTTTGAAACCTTGAGGCTTGGAATTACAATAGGGTTTCTGGTTGCGGTTTATGTTGTTTGGTATGTAATTAATGCCCCTGAAGGTTTTGATCCTACTTAAAACAACTTTGAATCAAATCTTATTTAGTTTGTACGTCTACTCTGAATTCGCTTGTTCCACCCGCTCTCATTTTAGGGTTTTTATCTTGCGAGTTGGTGATAGAGTCAATACAGCCCCAAACGAGCACTATTCCTATGAACAATGATAAACCAATTAGAAATAGTTGGTTTCGAGAAAGCTTTTTGAACATGCTGTCTCCTTAATTATGTTTTTCAGAATTGCATGATTTGCATAACCCCAGCAATTCTAAAGAATGGTCGCGAATAGAAATAGAATACCTTTTTTCAATCTTAGACACTTCCTTTGATAATTCCTTTTCAAATTTATGATTTAATTCAACATCAATAATCTGATCACATTTTTCACAGAAAATATGATGATGGTGTCCAAAGTCTTTATGTTTCAATTCCACAACGGTTGAATTGTCGGGTGTGACAAATTCAACGACAAGGTCAAATTTTTTAAAGTCGGCTAAAATTCTGTACAAGGTAGATTGGGCCAAATCACCATTTGATAATTTAAAAAGTTGATCGATTGTAAGTGGTTGTTGCGCGTTTAATAATAAATTAAGTACGGAAATTCTTGGATGCGTGATCGATATATTCTTTGATAGTAAGAGTGCCTTGGATTGTAGTTTCAGATCTGTCATAGGCGGATTGTACTTGACAAAATTAAAAATGGGAAGTATTCTCAAATTATTGAGAATGATTCTCATTTTAAGGATTTAAAGTTATGATTTTTTCAGTTGATTTTGGTTATACGATTCTTGCAGGATTTGCAGCTGCATTTTTGTCACTTTTGGTTGCCATCATCATGGTGCAAAAAGCTTCGTGGGCCAATTACTTAATTCGATTTGGGACTCCCTTTGCTGCAGGAGTTTTGTTAATTGCTGCCTTCAGAGATCTTTTGCCTCATGGTATTCAAGAGCAAGGATCAGTAGTTTTGAATGCTACTTTGATTGCAATAGTGCTTTTTTTCTTGATAGAAAAAGGTTTTAAAAACTTCCATCCTCATCATGAGGAAGATTTGCTGGAGAATGAGAATTCTGCTCAAGGGTGGTTATTTTTAATAGGTGATTTTTTCCACAACTTTGTTGACGGAATTGCCTTAGGTGCTGCTTTTCTAATCAGTCCAGGAACTGGAGTGATTGCAGCTATCGCTTTGGTTGCTCACGAAATTCCACTTGAAGTGGGAGAATTTGGATTGCAGTTAAGAAGCGGTTTTTCAAAACGCCAAACAATTATTCGAAATTTGTTATCATCGGGAACTTTGATTGTAGGGGCAATCTTTGCTTTTCAATTTGGATCAGAATTTGAGTTACCCCTAGGTTATTTGTATGGCGGCATAGCAGGGTTTTTCATATACATTGCTTTGAGTGATATTGTTCCAACTATTCACTCATCTGAAAGTAAAAGATTTGGTGCTCAGACTGCTTTTCTAGTCGTAGGTTTAATTTTTGGAACTTTTATTGCCTCCTATGCTCACAATTTTATTGCAGATAGTCATTCCCATGCCCGCCCGTCTAGTTACGAAGAACACGAAGAACACGAAGAACACGAAGGGCGCATTATTGAATGTATTACAGAACTTGCAATAATAAATCATACTATCGATGAGGGAGAAAACTTATTGAAAATTCAAGAAGGTATTAATTCATTGAATGAGGCGATGATTCAAAACAATTATATTTCAGCCTTCGATACAGCCGAAGAAGAACTTCGAAATCTGATTGAAAAATTCCATACGGGTGATTCTCTTTCGGTCATGGTTTGTAATTCATGGGTAGAGTTAATGAATCATAATCATTGAAATGACTCATTTTAGAGATTTCGAAAATAGTAACGTAATTTTTTTTGATGGCTATTGTTTTTTATGCAATAGAATTGTAGATTTTTTGATATCGAAAGATCGGAATCAGTTGCTTCAATTTGCCTCCATTCAGTCTGAATTTGCTTCTAAGATGTTTTCATTCCAGCAGATGTTTATCCCCGAGGATCAAAAGCTTAGCACAGTAGTTTTTTTGCAAAAAGGGAAAATAAAAACAAAATCTGAGGCGGTAATTGCGATCATTTCAACTTTTGGTGGTGTATATCGATTAGCCAATGTTTTCCATGTGATTCCGCGTTCATTTAGAGATTTCCTATATATGTTTGTGGCAAATCGTAGGTATAGATGGTTTGGGAAAAGAGACTTCTGCAGGATGCCGACTGATGAAGATTTGGGCCGGTTAATAAGGTAGACAGCTCGATTTTGGTAATGTTCTAAATTGAATTTGCCGTATATATCTTTTGGGCATGTGTTTGGTACCCTTTGACAATATTTGTCATATGATTACTATATCCTTATTGGATCTTTAAAGAGCGGAAAATTGGTTTTTGGGCAAATTAAGGACAAAATTAAAGGGAGAACTCGATGCCTGACTTTAGTTGGTTTAAAGGGAATATTCATTGCCACACTACTATGTCTGATGGAGATGCTGATCCAGGAGTAGCAGTAGATTGGTATCAAAATCATGGGTATGATTTCTTGGTAGTGAGTGATCATAATCACCTGACCCTATTCGACTATCAAGCATCAGAAAACCTTGATTTGATTTTGATTCCAGGTGAAGAAGTTACGAGTTCAGTTGGGGTTGATTCTATTCCTGTTCATATCAACGGGATAGGAATTAATCGGTTAGTTGAACCAGCTAATTGTGACACGGTACTAGAAAGCCTTCAAACCAACATTGATCGGATTTTGGATGCAGGTGGGTTAGTTTCTATTAATCATCCGAATTTTAAATGGGCATTGACTCCCGAAATTATTATTTCGTCAACAGGGGCGAATATGTTGGAGGTTTTCAATGGACACCCAAGGACCAACACCTTTGGTACTGGAGAGAAACTTTCTGCTGAGCAAATTTGGGATGAAGTTTTGACTAGTGGCCAAAAGATTTTTGCTGCAGCAACTGATGACACACATAATTATTATGATTTTACTCCTAATCACTCAAATCCTGGCAGAGGCTGGCTGAATGTTAAAGCTAGAAATCTAACGCCTGATGAAATAATCAATTCATTAAAAAGTGGCGATTTTTATTCTTCAACAGGGGTTATATTAAATGGAATTGAAGTGGATCAAAACGGAATTGAAATTGAAATTGAGAAGATGCCTTTTGTTGAATATCAAACCATATTTGTGGGGGCCGGTGGAAAGGTTTTAGGTAAGTGTTTCGGAAATAATCCCAAATATCTTTTCCAAGGGGAAAAAGGTTACGTAAGGGCGACAGTATCAGATTCTAACGGCTTTAAAGCATGGATTCAGCCGGTACATTTTTAATGACCAATGTTGGAAATATTCTGGAAATTTCGTGAGCATGAATAATATCATTTCCTTAAATCGTTTGGAATCATTTGACACCAAAGAGCTTGGATCTAAAGCATCGAGTATTGCTAAAATAATCGATCAAAAATTTGAAACTCCTGATGGTTTTATAATTCCTTGCTCGGTGTTTGTAAATACTCTGGGAGATCAAGCTAAATTATTTTCACAGAGAATTCAAAATCTCCAATTTGATGATTTAAATCTCGTCGATGAGATTTCTGAATTTGCTTACACGAAGATTTCATCCTTGAAAATTGACCAAAGAATTTTGTCGGAAATCGAATCAGAATATTCCAGGATTGGTGGAGGGTCTGTTTCTGTAAGATCTTCCTCTGTATCTGAAGATTTGGTTGGAGTAAGTTTTGCCGGTCAATATCGAACCGAATTGAATGTTGTCGGAATGGAAAATGTTGTTAGTGCCATTTTGCGTGTTTGGGCATCCACATTTTCATCTAGTGTGATTTCATATCGAATCCAGCACAATCTACTTAATGCGCCGTACGACATGGCAGTACTGATTCAAAAGCAATTGAATCCGGATGTTTCGGGAGTAATGTTCACAAGAAATCCAATAAATGGAGATAGACGTCTTATAATAAGTGCTGCATACGGGGTTGGTGAAGGAGTTGTGACTGGTGAGGCTGAATCAGATCATTTTGAAATTGATTATGAAGATCAAGCAAGCATCACATCGTTGATCAGGCCAAAGACTCAACAAATTGTACTAAATTCATTATCCGGTGTTGAGAAGATACCCGTTTCTAGAGACAGAGTAATGCAATCTACTTTGTCTTCGAATGAACTAAATCAGTTGACTCAAATAGCTTTGGTACTTGAGGAAGTATTTGCAACCCCACAAGACATTGAGTTCGCGCTTGAAGGGGGTGAAATAAAAATCTTGCAATCACGCCCTATTACTTCAAGTTTTCCTTTACTCGAAGAATGGGATAACACCTTAGATCCGAACTTTACTTGGGAGCTTAGGAAGGGAATTTTAGGAGGTGCTCCAGCGTATAAATTGCAAATTGACCTGGCAAGATCATATGCAGAGGGAGCAAAGACTTGCTACAAAAAAACTGCTACTGAACGTACCAAAAATCATGAGATAAAATTTGTCCGGAATTTCGCTTATATTCGCCATTCTGTAGAAAATGAATCGGAAGCTTCCGAAATTAGGAAGACCCATTCGTTGAAATGTAAATTATATCGAGATCGCGGAACATCAATTTATGAACAAGAAACTCTTCCTATGCTCCGAAAAATCCATGCAAGATTGAATCGTGCTAGGAAACAGGGGGAATTGCCACTGCAAAGGTTGAATTATCTAAAAAAATGTATCACTGAAGCAGGAATTGCTATGGGGCATCTTCATTGGTGTAGCAATGTTCGACCAGATGATTTTGATTGGCCTAAAGAATTTCACAGTATTACTGGTCTATCAGTGGATAAGGCAAAGATATTTTTGCAAGCTGTGCCTACTCCCACCACAAAACTCGTGAGAAAAATGAGAGATCTTGCTCTAATAGTTCAGGGGAATCAAGTGTTGAGTCAAGCCTTTAGAGAGAAGAATTATTCGATAATAGACGATCCAAAATATCAAAACCTAAAGGATTTTAAGCAATTTAATAAACTTTTTCATACATTATTAAAGACCTATGGTTATCGGTGGGGATTTGGCTTTGGTTCCGCGATTACCCTGATTAGTCCTACTTGGAATATGAAAAAAGGGATTCCCCTTCAATTGATTCGATTGTATTCTCAAGAAGATCTTAAAAAAGCTTTCAGTAAGTCAATATTTGAGAGGAATCAAAGATATTCCGAGACTAGAAGAATTCGTAGATCTTTAGCAGGTAATGTTGAAAAACTTTCCAGGTTTGATAAATGTTTGAAATGGGCACAAGATGAAATCAAATATATGGAAGGACACAATCATTTAATTGAACAGAATACGGTTGGGCAAATGAGGGATGCGATATTTGAGCTTGGTAGAGTACTTGTAGAAAAAGATTTCCTGACTCACCCTGATGACATAATTCATTTTTCTATTAAAGAACTTGGACCTATTTGCGAAGGTAAGAAAACCAAATCAGAATTACACAGTATGTTAAAAGATCGTAAAGAAGAATTTATACGTTTAAGCCGGATTATCCCCCCTGATTTTCTTGGCAAACCTAAAGAAGAAACGGAGTCAATAAATTCGGGGGATCCAAACGAAACAGATGATGATTATTTAACCGGTGAGGTTGCCTCACCGGGTGTGTCTTCAGGTAATGCTCGGGTAATCACAGAAAATGATACGCCTAGCAGGATTATAAAAGGAGATGTATTGGTTTCCAAAAATTTAGGCCCTGACTGGACTCCTTATCTTCCATTACTGTCAGGGATTGTTTTAGATGAGGGAGATATTTTCCAACACCCTGCGATAATAGCACGTGAATATTCTATTCCAGCGATATTTCAGACAAAACAAGCTACAACTAGAATAAAAGAGGGTCAGATGATTTCGATTAATACAGATGAATCCAAAGTTTTTTTGAATGATTCATTCCAAAGGTGAAGATAAAAAGCATTTGAATTTCCATAAAAGTCTCTCTATTTTAATTTTATGATTTGCGAAAAAAATCAATTCGATTAGAATGTCGATATTACTATTGAAATTTAGGAGGTAAGAATGGTGAGAATTAATAAATGTATTGAGCTCATGAAAGATGATCAGATGATTTTTTCGACGGGTGCTTCTGAATTGTCTTATGATGCGGGTAAGGAAATGTCTCAAACTTGGGCTGATTTGATCCAAGTTGATTTTGAACATCATCCATTTGACACGGTTGGTCTAACTGCATTCATGAAAGGATTGAAAGATGGTGGGCCAACTCCGAGTGGTCATTTAACTCCCACTGTTATTTGTACACTTCCATCTAATTGCAAGACTCCTGAAGAAGTAATATATAACTCATGGCAGATTCGACATGTGCTTACCGCAGGGGTACATGGTATTTTGCATACCCACGCTAGAAGAGCTGATGCTGTTGCGAATTTTGTGGCTGCTACTAGATATGTCTTCCAGAAAATTGGTCGAGATCAAGGTTTGCCTGAAGGGATGCGAGGTGGAGGTGGACAAAGAGGACCAGCTGCTATTTGGGGTCTTGATCCAAAAGAGTATGTACATAAAGCAGATCCTTGGCCATTAAATCCCGACGGCGAATTATTGTTAGGATTGAAAATAGAGGATAGATTCTGTCTGCCAGATGCGGATAATATCGCTGCTGTTCCGGGTTTGTCATTTGCAGAATGGGGACCAGGTGATATGGGTATGTCCCACGGCGATCCGGATATGCATGATCCTCCTTATCCTCCGGTAATGGAACGTGCAATGGGTATTGTTAAAGATGCTTGTGATAAAGCGGGGTTGAGATTTTTGTGCAGTTGGGGTGATCCTAACCTTACTTTTGAAGAACGTGCTAGGCATACCATTTTTAATATTGGAAGCAGAATTATGGGGTGCCCGGATGAAGAAGTTGTAAATAAAATTCGTAAGGAAATGGGCAGAAAGATGCCTTGGTAAATCTTTCCCCCTCAATTTATATTTAAGGTATTCAACGGAGGAATTAAAAATAATTCCTCCGTTGTTTTTTGGGTTTTCTGATATGAAAAAGTGTACTCACTGCGGTTTTGAAAACGCAGAAATAAGTATTTTTTGTATCAAATGTGGCAAAAAAAATAATTTTCAGAAATTGGCTATTGAAGAAACCCAAAGTCTCAATCCCAGGTTTCATGGATTGGATGCTCTAAGAGGATTTGCAATGCTTTTAGGGATTGTCTTGCATGCTGCTCTGCCGTACATGAATATTGGAGATTTATGGCCCTCAGATAATAGTAGTTCTCACGTAATAAAAGTGATTTTTGAGTTCATTCATATTTGGCGTATGCCACTGTTTTTTGTTTTAGCAGGATTTTTTGCAAATCTGATTGTTAGTCAAAATACCTGGAAGTCATGGTATCAAAATAGATTTCTACGAATTTTTTTAGTCGCGATAATTTTTATTCCAGTAATGTCTTTAACAATCCCATGGATATTTGCATACGGGAAAAGTGGCGAAATATTATTTTTCTATTCAAATGAAGGACAGCCTCATCATTTGTGGTTTTTATGGCACCTGATAATTATTGTCACCTTTGTGGCTATCTTGAGATTCATCTATGTACAATTTCTTAGACTAAGAAATATTTTAAATAGGATGGGGCTAAGTTTTGTTGGTAACATCTTGCATAAATGCAGACTTATTTTATCCGTTGTTTTATTTCGATCGAAAGTTCCTGTTGCATTAATAGCTCTTCTTTTTTTAATTAATATACCAATGCAAGGAGAATTGATAGCAAATCCTATGGCAACGGGACTCTATTTCGCTCTTGGGTTCAGTTTGTACGGTAATAGTTCGTTGTTCGAATTTATTAAGTCTCGTTTTCAGTACTATTTTTTTGTAGGACTCACTGGTTTTGTCATGTTAATGTTTTTACAGTTTAATAATCAGATACTTGATATCTATGCTCTTGATGAAATAATTTCAGGAAAAGAATATTGGGGATTAATCTCTGAAGCCTTTTTGCACCTTTCAGTCCTTTTGAAAACAATTTGTGCGATTTTGTTTTCGTATGCATTTATCGGGTTAGCAGAAAGCAGATTTAGCGCGTACAGTTCTAAACGAAGGTTTGTTTCAGATGGGTCATATTGGATTTATTTAATTCACTTGCCAATTGTATCGTTTTTGACATTTTCAATGTTCAAAATCCCTGTTTGGATTGAGATAAAGTTCCTTATTGCGATTATAGTATCGGCAATTATAGGTTTAATTACATATAAGTATCTTGTCAGATCAACTTTGATAGGAGTTTTATTGAATGGTAAACGAATTCCATTCAATAAAACCGAATGGTTCAAGTAATAACTTTCTTGGAATGCATAATGAATACGAATGTTGAAAAACCTTTCAGAAAATAGTATCTTTTCGGATAATCAAATTTTCATTCGAGGAATAGCAATGATTAATCAACTTTTCAGGCAACTAACTGTAAAAAAGATTGTTTGGATAATTCTAATCCTTGCTGCAGTAATCTATGTAACATATTACGTTGTTGATGCATTAGATGGTTTTGATCCAAATTATAGACCAACAGCCGGGCTTGATGGGTGGGCTAGTCCTGGTGGTACAGGAATGAAAGGATTTGATCCATCAAAAGAAACACCTGTAGCTGAATCAAAGTAACTCATTTCAATTTACGAGCATCTTCTTTGTCCATGCTCTCTAAAGTTTTCAATTCTGTGAAAAGTGATGTAATTTGAGTCATGTGCGTTATTTGCTCCACCAACTCCATCATCATGAGCGGTTCTAGATACGAAAACCATATCGGTTCCATCGATTTGCCAGGATTTACAAATATTTTTTGCTGTGACATCTTACATTAATGAATAGTCTATATCTATTGCTAAAGTTAAATCGTTTGAAATCCAATCATAAAAACAATCTGGGTATTGGATTATTGGCGTTCGGGCAAATTTTTTCTTGGGCAGGTTTGTTTTATGTCTTTGCGGCATTTTTGGTGACTTGGGAAAACAATCTTGCATGGTCTAAGGCCGAATTGACTTTAGGTTTCTCATTGGCAATATTTGTATCAGCAATCTCTGCTCCTCTAGTCGGAAAATTAATTGATTCTGGCTTTGGAAAGTGGGTGATGCCTACAGGTGCATTTGTTGGTGCAATTGCATTGTTTTCCATCACCTTAGAAGGAGATTATCTCACCTTTATTATATCGTGGATAATAATTGGATTCGCACAAAGTGCTTGTTTGTATGAAGCATGTTTTTCCCATGTTTTAAAACTTAATCCAACGGAGTCTAGAAGAGTGGTGACGCATGTTTCGATTGTTGCAGGGTTAGCACCTTCGGTTGCATTCGTGTTTGGAGCGATTCTAACAAATATTTTTTCATGGCAGATTGCTATCATAATTTTTTCTATTGGAGTTGCGGCTTTAGCTGCTCCAACATTGTTTCTTGGAGCTTTGATTTTTGAACATCCGGCAGGAGGAATCGAATCGGTTGTAAGTTCTCAGAGGGAAAAACTAAGTTCTTGGGAAGTTTTTAATAAGCCCATTTTTTGGCTTATAGGAATTGCTTTTTCCCTAATTGCTATTAACCATGGGATCCTGACAAATCATTTAATTCCTATCTTGATGGATAGAGGATCTGGATATTCTTTTGCCATTGTAACTGCATCACTTATTGGGCCTTCTCAAATAATGGGAAGATTAGCATTGTTAAAGTTTGGGTCGAAATTTGACATTGCGGTTGTTACATTAATTTCATTTTCAGGTCTTTTTGTAGCATCGATTTTTTTATTGATTGCCGATGTAAATATTTCATTAATTTTAGTGTTCGCTACTACGCAAGGGGTGTTTTGGGGAATGATTAGTATAGCAAGACCATTAATGACGGCGCAGTTTTTTGGGGTGAATTTTATCGGTGCTATTTCTGGTTTAATTGCATTACCTTTCTTGTTCGGATTTTCAATTGCACCATATTTAGGCTCTTTGATATGGGAATTTGGCGGTTATGACCTTGTGATTATAGTGTCGATATCATGCGCATTTCTTTCTGCGTTAATAGCTTTTTGCATATTTATTGTCTATAGAAAAAAGGTTTTTAGGATTGAATACAATGAAGAAATGAATTAGTGAAAAAGACAGAATCTAAAACATTCAGGACTTGTTCCTTTGCATTTTCAACATATCATCTAGTCGCTTTTGTCTAGGATCTATAGCTGCTGAAATATTATGCTGCTCCAACAGATGAAACAATTAGTGATGAAGTAGATAAAATGGAAGGAAAATTTGCGATATCGAGTTAGGTGGTAGTACCTGTAAGTCCCAGATCCTTAGGAGCGCCTATACTGACACTAAAATGTATTGGTTTCTTTTTGTATGGGTGATAAAATCTATCTAGATTTCATTTAGGAGATTAAAATGTATTGTCCAAATTGTGGTGCTGAAACAAATTCTGAAGGGCAGTTTTGCGGAAGTTGCGGGGCAAATTTGCAAACAGGGGAAGTCGTTTTTGGCACACCTCTACCAAGAGTAGGTTTTGTTGATGCCATTATGTTGGGTTTTAATAATTATTTCAATTTTTCTGGAAGATCGAGAAGGTCTGAATATTGGTATTGGGCATTATTTACGTTTCTAGGTGGTGCCGTTTTTCAGGTGCTTGATGGAATTACTGGTGTCGGGATTTTCTATTCAATCTTTAGTTTAGTAATTATAATTCCCGGCTTAGCTCTTGGTGCCAGAAGGCTCCATGATATTGGGAAATCAGGTTGGTGGCAGCTTTTGTGGTTCGCTATAATTGTAGGTTGGGTAATTCTGATAATCTGGAATGTAAGAGACAGTGATCAAGCGCCAAACTCACATGGTCACAACCCTAAATACGGGGCATAAATTTTCAAGGTTTTTCTTCTTTCGTCAATTCTAAATTGTTGGATTTAGAGTAGACTCTTCACAGCTAGGAATGACTCAGCTTAAGAGTTTAAAAAGCATGTAAGAAGACATAGAGACCATCACTAGGTTTTCTATTAAAGTTAAGTAAGATACAGGTAAATTAATTGAAGATCCTAAACATGCGCATTGAATAACCTCTTTTTTTCGAAGAACGTTCCCAACTCCAACACATTGAGAAATCATAAAAATTAGTGTTGCAAGATTTGCAGTTATTAATAGTGAATTAGTTAGAAATGCTACCCCAAGGCAGAATTCTAAAAATGGGTATGAAACAGAAAATCCTGGAATGTTTTTACCTAAAAGATCATATCTAGAAAAAGTGATGCTGAAACCTTTGATATTGAGTAATTTCAAAAACGAGAACAACATGAAGAATAATCCCATATATGTAATAAACCAGTTGTCTAGATCGAAATTTTGAAACGGTGTTTGGAGTGATAAAGATGAAACGACCACAATTGTTAACGCAAGTAATATTGGTTTTTTAGAATTTAAATGTGATAAGAATTTAGAGAACAAGTTAGCATTTTGATTCTTAACACTGTAATTTCCTAAATTGGATATTATAGAATCAATATATTCATCATTTACTGGAACCTTTGACTCCAATACTAATTCCTCATTCTCAAACGATACTTCTGCAGAAATGACATCGGATTCTTTTCTTAGGCGTGTTTGAATTGTGTCTGCACATCCTAAGCAAGTCATTCCCTGAATTTGAAATTTTTGAGACACTATTTCCCCTGTTTTATAAATTCTGCTATTTTTTCTCCCACCATCATTGACGGAACATTCGTGTTTGCACGAACGCAGTTAGGCATAATTGAGGCGTCACCAATTCGCAAACCATCAATTCCATGAACTTTTCCAAATTGGTTAACCACTGTCATTGGATCAGTGCTAGGACCCATCTTACAGGTACTGGTTATGTGGTGACTGGTAGTGGCGTTTTGTTTAAGCCATGAATTGAGAGCTTCGTCATCATTTAATTGTTCGTCGGTAGGTTGAATTCGATCAGAAATTATATGGCTATATGTTTCTCCTTCACCGACCTTGACACATAGCCTAACGCATTCGCGCATTCGTCTTAAATCTTCTTCTTCTCTAAAGTAATTATAATTTAGATAGGGTTGTTCAGTGGGGTCTGAGGATTTAATCTTAAGTTCTCCTAATCCTTTGGCTAGGTAGAGACATGCTGACATAGCAACTCCCGAAGACACTTCTCCGAAATACATATCAGGGAATGCTACGGAAGTTTGATGGATTAACATGTCATTGTGAAGGTTTGAGCCATCAGCTGTATATCGTAATCCTACTGTGATGACACGATTAGTTCCTTCTTTATCATGTTCATATGAATCTTTAACATTCCAAATAACAGAAACTTGAGGATGGTCACGAAGGTTTTGGCCTACCCCAGGAAGATTGTTGATAACAGGGATACCTACTTCGTTGAGATTGTCTGATGGTCCAATGCCCGACAGCATTAATAAATGGGGAGATCCTATTGATCCTCCACTTATAATGATTTCATTTCCGAAGATTTTGAAGTTTTCATTTCCACTTTCGACTTCTAAGCCTACAGCCTTATTACCTTCTAAGATTATTCGTTCTACCATGCAGTCGCTACGCAGTGTGAAGTTTAATCTATGTCTGGCAGGATTGATGTAACCCAAGGCTGTACTTTGCCTTACATGATCAATTGTGTTGAAAGGGATGGGGCCTACACCTGTGGAATCGGGGTCATTGTGATCGGGTGTTGAAGAAAAACCGATTTCCTGAAAACCTTTGTGAAACGCACTTGCATCTTCAGTCCACTCTGATTCAGGATGTCTTCGAACTTTTATTGGACCACTATTGCCATGGAAATCTCCTGATTCATCTGTATCATTCTCAAGTTTGATAAACGCATCTAGGCATTTGTCGAAACTCCATTGATCATTTCCATTTTTGGCCCAGGAGTCGTAATCATCTGGATCACCGCGAAGGAATATTTGAGCATTTACTGCACTGGAACCTCCTGTCACCTTGCCTCTTGGAACCATCATGACTTCAGCTTGTTCTTCCGTTGACTGAGCTTCAAAGAACCAACGTTTCAAATCGCCAGGATTTGTCCACCATCCTAGATCTCGAGACCAATATTTTGCAGGTCCGAACCCATATTTAAATACGTCAGGTAGTGTTTCAAAGTCGGGATAGTCACTGCCAGCTTCTAATAAAAGTACAGATTTTGAAGGGTCTTCACTAAGTCTTGAAGCGATGATTGCTCCTGCAGAACCAGCACCAACAATAATGTAATCATATTTCATTAAATTTCCCCAGCTATTTTCATATTATAGAAATTATTTTGATCGTATATGTTCACATTTAGGGTGTCAAAGTTTTGATGGATAAAGCGACCTTTAATGCAATTCGATAGTTAATTTATTTTAGATTTCCGAACATTATTGCAATCACTATTAATGCTATTAGAGCTAAAATTATTGTATATCTATTCATCAGTTGAAAACTATAATGAAAGATATGGTAAAAGCAATCAAGAAAATAATTACTAATCGACCAAGACCCCGCATTTTATTTGATGAATTAGTTTTTTCACCGCATTTAACACAGACTTTTGCAATGCCATTGTTTTTTGAACCACATTGCCTGCAACTCCAAGTTTGCCCCGCAATCTTCTTAGCCAATTCCCCTCGAATTTTTGGCTCGCGCTGACCTTTGTTTTTCCTCATTATATCGCCTTGTTTGCCTGTAAAATATTTTATTGTCAGTGAGAAGAAAACTCTGTTGTTATATGGTAACTGGAACTATAATTTTGTCAAAAAGTACGGATGGTAATTGACAGAATTTTGACAAATTAGAACCAATAGTTATGATGTTTCAAAAGCATTTGTTATTCAGGAGTAGACAGATATGAATGTGAGTTCCTATGGCGTTAACTTAATTAAGATCCCTTTATTGGTTTTAATACTTTCAATCGTTTTAATCACGATGGGGATTTCATGTGGTGGAAGTGGTGAAGAAGGCGGATATGATCCTAATTATAAGCCTGCAAAATCATCAATGCCATCTAGTGGTAATCTTGGAGCTAAAACGGGGAATGCGTTTTTTGATCCTACCAAAAAGAAAGAGCCTAGTGCTGAATCGTCTTCAACTGCAGGGAAATTAGCTACAAAACTTAGTGCCAATTGTAAATTGATTGTGGATCAAATGAAGGTTTCATGTGAAGCGCATAGAACTTCTATGCAGTCCACTTTGCGATGGTCTGAAAATGTTACAAACATTGAGCTGTCAGGAGAAGAAGAGGGTATTTTCGAATTTGATATACCTACTGGTTCAGATTCGAAAGTTACAGTGTTACTGGAAGAATGTGTCGCAACCACTTGTAAAGAAGTCGGGACAGACGTTTCATTGTCTAATACGCAGTAAGTCTTATTCAAATGAATTGGGTTTCTGTAGGATTATTTAGTGCTTTTCTGCTTGCGATTGTTGCTGTATTAGACAAGCGATTATTAGCGGTTTATATCACAAATATTCGGACGTTTTACTTTTTAGTGGGAATAGTTCAAGTAATTATAGGAATTGTTGTAGTTCTGATAAATCCTTGGAGTTCAAATCTCACATATACTTCTTTGATTTTTGCCGTGTTATCTGGTTTGGCTTGGGGAATAGGGCTCTTGGTATTGTTTTATGCGGTGAGCAAGCTTGAAGTATCTCGTGTGACAACAATTACTCATACTTACCCAGTTTTTGTGACTATTATTGCAGTGATTTTTTTGGGAGATGAAATTTTCCCTCTTCAGGCATTCGCAATTTTAATTACGGTAATTGGAGCCGCAATGATTGCAAGTATTCAGACTCAAAGCCATAGAAGCTCAGGCTCGAAATTTATATATCTTTTAGTCGTAATTGTCAGCTTTCTCGCAGCAATAAACAATATTTCATTTAAAATTGGATTAGAGGATATTCAATTTTGGGATTTATTTGCTTTCAGATCTGTTGTTCTTGGGTTGATACTTTTGGCTGCAGGATTACATTATAAAATTCTGCAAGACCTAAAAGATTTAGTTAAATCTCGAAACGGTTTGAAGGTTTTCTTTTTTACTGAAGGTGCGTTAGCTCCAATTGCAACCATCATAATGTTTGCAGCACTTTCATTAGGACCAGTTTCATTTGTTTCGACTATTATTTCTGTTCGTCCATTTTTCGTGTTACTGATTTCTGGGATTCTAAGTATGGGAATGTTTAAATTTTTAGATGAGCCATTTACATTGAAAACATTACCGGTAAAATTAGTTTCAGTAATTCTAATATTTTCTGGGGTGACAATTCTTACTATTAGAGGTTAAATTATGACAAATTGTTCGAACTGTAAAATTGATTTGCCAAAGTATACTGTAAAGTTTTGCTCGGAATGTGGTGATTTTTTAGATCGTGATGATTTTGGGATTAAGGAAGAACTTGACTGGGATTTAAAACATCCAGTTGAAATCGACCCGTTAATCACAAGCGACACGAGAATTTTTCCTGATTCTATAATCTCATCCGTCTTATTTACTTGTCAAAACTGTGATTATAAAATTCCTAATGTCCAATCTACTTTTTGTGAGAATTGTGGCACGAAAATCATTTCTTTGATGGTTGGTTTTGAGGGTCTTTAGTCTTGATACAATATAGAGAATATATTGCATTAAGTAATCGTCCTACTGCAATAGTTGCACATCGTGGGTTTTGGCATACTGCACCAGAGAATAGTCTGGCTGCTATCAGTGGTGCGATTTCTGCGGGATATGAAATCGCTGAGATTGATATTCAAAGTAGTAAAGATGGGATACTTTTCTTGCTTCATGATCGTGATGTTGATGCCCCTGGAGCTAGTTTAAGACGTATGACAGGGTTATCGGATTTAGCGAATAATCTTACATTCAATCAGTTGAATCAATTAAAGCTCAAAAATTTTGATGGTGGAAAAGGCAACTTTTTTTCTGGTCAATCAATTCCATCTCTAGAGTCTGTGTTAAAACTTGCAGATGGAAAAATTTTCTTGGATTTAGATGTGAAATCTTCCGAACTTTTGGAGGATACTTCAAAACTGGTTGCTAAAATGGGGATGCAAAATCAGGCTGCAATCAAAACACAAGTTCAGACAGAAAATCAGGCTCAAAATTTGAAAGCATTAGAATCCAAAATTGGTGTAATGGTTATGCCGATGATGTTTTTTCAATCTGAAGATTTCTCAAGGGATTTTGAGTTACTCCAATCAATTTCTCCTGCAATGGTAGAAGCAGAATTTGATGATCTTTTAATATTGTCATCGAATCAGAACCTGTTTAAGAAAGCTGGAATTTCCATATGGGTTAATACTCTTGACCCAGTGGCTTGCTGTGGTTTTAATGATTCGAATGCACTGATAGATCCCAACAAGGTTTGGGGAGAGCTGATTGAAGCTGGAGTAAGTATTATTCAGACTGATGAGCCTGAAGCTTTGAAAGAGTTTATAAATTCAAAGATTTCTATGGATGATTAAAAATTGAGGCAATCGTCTTCAATTTTGACCAATATGATCTTCTTAGATATCTTATGATTTCTAAATTAAGGAATAAATAGCCGACATGGCCAGAATTTTAGCAATATTATCTATAGGGTGTGGATGTGTTATTGGTAGCATGATCGTAATGTTTATAGCTTATCTTGTGACAATAGGATGGTATTCGGGGAATGATGGCTTAAATACAGAGATTTTGGTTTCATTTATTGTTGCTGTGGGGGGATTTTCAGGGTTTTTAATTTGGAAGAAATGGAAACTTAAAGGTTTGATTGTTCTATTAGCTTCTCCTTTAATGTTAATTTTGCTTTTTCTTTTAAAAGTGCTATTACCGTACGCGGTCTGAACACATAAAATTTTGACAAAATTGATTAAACAATTATCCTAAACGTAATTGTTTTGATTGTGTTTTAGGGGTGTTAGCATGAACGATCGCCAAGAAAAAGTTTCCGATACTGAAAAAATTTTAATTTGTTCAACATGTGGTTTGCATAATCTTAATCCTAAAACAACTTTCTGCTCAGATTGCGGATCTAAACTCTCAATCTCAAATTCAGAATCGCCCGATTTCTTAAAAGGGTTATTTTTCGTGCTAGGCGGATTAATAGGACTAATGTTATTTGGAGGTTTATTCGTTAGTATAATTCCTGATTGGGTAAATGGCTTGTTAGGATTTTTGCTTATATTTTTCTCCTTAATAATAGGGTTTTTAGCTGGTGGTTTGTTTGCGAATAAGCTCCTCAAGATGGCATGGAAAAGGAAGTGAAATTCTAGAATTGAATCTCTTTAAAAAAATTTTCTTCGCAACTTCTGAGATTCCCTATGGAAAAGTTTCTACTTATGGAGAGATTTCTCAATTGGTTGGTGCTAATAATCCCAGAATCGTCGGATATGCTTTGTCTAGTTTGGAATCCAGTACAACTGTTCCTTGGCATAGAGTTGTAAATAGATTTGGAATGATCAGTAGACGAGAAGAAGATAGTGAAATTAACCAAAGAGTTTTGTTGGAATCAGAAGGTGTTGAGTTCTCACCATCGAATCAGATTGATCTAAGTAAGTATTTTTGTAGAATCGAGAATTTGAAGTGAATGAGATGAAAGAGACGATTGATGACTATGGGAATAATACTTTGCTTGAAAATATAAGATCACGTAGAACTATTTCTCTTGATGGATTAGAAATACATTATCTGGAGGCAGGTTTTGAAAAACCAGGTCAGCCTTTAATTTTGATGTTACATGGATTTCCTGAATTGGCTTACAGTTGGAGAAAATCCATGGGTTTTCTGGCTGAAGCGGGTTTTCATGTTATTGCGCCAGACCAAAGAGGGTTTGGAAGAACTGTTGGGTGGGATTATTCCTACCATCAGGACTTGGACGCATTTTCTCAAACAAATCTAGTGATTGATATGATTAACTTGATTTACGCTCTTGGATATGAATCTGTTGCAAGTATAATAGGCCATGATTTTGGATCGTCTGTTGCAGGTTGGGCCGCCTTGATGCGTCCAGATATATTTCAATCAGTTGTTTTAATGAGTGCTCCTTTTGTGGGACCTTATAGTGAGTTGCTTCACTCGAAAAACGAATCAAATGAAAATGATATCGAAGAATCTTTAGCATCGCTTGAAAGACCAAGAAGGCACTATCAGGATTATTTTTGTTCAGATCAAGCGAATACAGACATGATGAATTCTGAAGAGGGGTTGAACTCATTTTTAAGATCTTATTTCCATATTAAAAGTGCTGATTGTGAGGGGAATTCACCATTTGAATTGAAATCGTGGACTGCTGAAGAATTATCTAAAATGCCTACTTACTATATTATGGACTTAGACCAAAATATGCCTCAAACAGTCATGCCTCACAAACCATCTCAATTTGATGTTGAGCAGTGTAAGTGGCTATCAGATGCAGAACTTGTGATTTTTGAGACTGAATTTCAAAGGACTGGGTTTCAAGGTGGTCTTAATTGGTACCGATCTACAAAGAGTTATAACAGCATTCGATGGCAATCATTGTTCTATGGTAGGAAAATCGTTGTCCCTTCAATATTTATTGCTGGAGAAAGTGATTGGGGGCCCTTTCAAAAACCTGGATCTCTAGAATTCATGCAAGAGGAAGTATGCATGCGTTTTGATGGCAGCTACTTTGTTGATGGAGCAGGTCATTGGGTGCAACAAGAGAATCCTGAAGCTGTTTCGAAGATATTACTATCATTTTTGGATAAAATTAGGTAGGATTTTCCAAAATCTCACTAATCAACCTTTGAGGTGTGAAATGACGAGATATATTCCTAGTCCAACAAATTGGGTCGCTGAACAAGTTGAATTATATGAAGGTAGTGGGGGGACCAAAGGTACTACTCTTAGAGGAATGCCTGTCATTATTGTGACGAATAGAGGGAAGAAAACTGGGGCTATCCGCAAAACTCCTTTAATGAGAGTGGAAATGGATGGGAATTATGTTTTGGTTGCTTCTAAAGGAGGAGCTCCAAAGCATCCATATTGGTATCATAATCTCAAATCTGATCCAGTTGTGCGGATCCAGGATGGTACTAAAATACAACAAATGACTGTTCGGGAAATCAAAAATTCTGATGAGAGAAGATTGCTATGGGAAGAAGCTGTGAAGGCTTATCCTCCATATCAAGAATATCAAGACAATACTGAAAGGATCATTCCTGTATTTTTGGCAGAGAGGGTCTAGAGAATAATAGCTACGAGATATTCGAAGTTCCTGACTGCTGTACTTTTCTGCAAATTAGCCTTTTTTAATCCTACTTGCTTTCGGGTGTTGTCTTCGAAGGATCAAAAATTTCAGCCCCCCCTTTTATTATATTGCCAGTAGAGGATGAAGCAGAGGGTGCATAAGGTTTGTAATTTGGATTTAGTCCATCCAACGCCTCAAAGATATACCAAACAACATATATTGCTGCGGCAATCAATACTAAAAAGATTATTATGCGCTTAGGCGTAAGTTGTGAAATCCGATCGAGAATCATAATATTCCTCATATGTTTATGAACCTGTACGCATATAGTAATCCGTAAAGGAGTTTTGTCAAAATCCCATAGGGATTTTGATTGGGTACTTTTGAAAAAATGATACCATGGAGTACAATCAAACAGAAAAGAATTTTTAATCGAGTTCTCACTATCTTTCTAATTTAAAAGCCATGGTTTCGAAAGTTTTCGGTGAAATCACTTGAAGTTATTATCTGTATTTTTTGCTATTTCTCTAGTAATTATCGGAATAATTTTCGGATCAATTTTTGGTTGGATCACAACATTTTTCGTAAGAATCTTGTGTTTGGGGATGTGTGATTTTGGGTTTGTGACAATTGGAATGATCATTGGAGGCCTACTTGGGCTTGTTGCAGGATTAATCCCGATATATTTAGCTTTCAAAATTGGGAATTTCTCTAATCAAATAAGGATTCTAAAAAAGGCATCATGTAAACGGTGTGGGTCTAGATTGGAAAATCCCAGATCAGTGACTTGTCAGGTATGTGGATTCAGCCCTTAGAGGAATGTGGTGATTATACAAGTTCTTACTAAAACCCTTGGCCCTGCGATGGAATTTCAATCCTTTAGGATTTATTGGTTTGGTACACTTGCTTCAGTAATTGGATTTCAAATTTTAGCATTTAGTCAATTTTGGATAATCCATGAATTAACGGGTTCCGCATTGTATTTGGGTTATGTGGGAGTTGCTAATTCACTTCCCTCAATGGCTTTAAATCTTTTTGGTGGAGTATTGGCTGACAAGATTGATAAGAAGCGGTTGATTGCAATTACTCAAACAGTGAATGTTTTATTAATTGGGATTCTTGTGTTTTTGATATTTACGAATATTGTAGAAGCATGGCATGTTATTATTTTGGCATTTTTGACCGGTTCTGTGAATGCATTTGATTTGCCAGCAAGGATCGCCCTTTATCCAACGTTAGTTGCAAAATCAGCATTAATGAACGCGGTCGCATTGAACACTTCAATTTGGACTGGAACTAACATAATTGCTCCTGCGATTGCTGGTTTGGTAATTAGTAACGCAGGTACAATGAGTGCATTTATTGTTTCAGCTATGGGGTTTTTGATTATGGCGGTTTTAGTAATGTTTTTGCCGAAAACCCCTATCAGGAGTTCAGGCATTTCTCCCTTAAAGGACTTAGCCGCAGGGATCAGATTTATTTTTAAAAACAATATTTTCGCATTGTTAATAGGAATGTCGTTTTTCATTAGCTTTTTTGGGTTGTCTTATATGCCAATGATGCCAGTATTCTCTGTCGATATTCTAGAGATAGGAGTTGATGGCCAAGGAATACTAATGGCAGTAGCTGGAATAGGCTCTCTTATAACAACACTAGTTTTGGCAAGAATCGGAAATTTTCCACATAGAGGAATCGTAATTTTATCTGGTGCAATTTTGTTTGGAGTATTACTTATTGTCTTTGCATCGACGTCATTGTTCTTTAAAAATTATTCTTTAGCGATAATACTTATGTTTTTCATTGGACTTTCCTATACATCTTTTGGAATACCGGTTATTAGTTTTTTGCAATTGATGGTGCCAGATAATTTGCGGGGTAGGGTGATGGGAATGTTTGGAATGACATGGGCTTTCACACCGTTAGGAGGTTTATACGTAGGGTTTTCGGCAGGATTTTTTGGGAATCCAAGCGAAGGGGTTCCTATTGTATTAGCATTTGGGGGGTTACTGATTGTTTTCTTTGCAGTAGCGGTAACTCTTATGAACAGAAATATCGTAAAAATAGGCCAGATAAATCGTTCTTTAGAATCTAACAATAATGTCTAAATTTGTATATATGGAGGATTAAAATGTTACAAGATTTAACAGGTAAGGTTGCGTGGGTTACTGGGGCAGGAAGTGGAATTGGGGAGTCAGCCGCCATGAAATTAGCTGATGCGGGCTGTAAGGTTATTCTTTCTGGACGTAGAAGGAATATGCTTGAAAAAGTGGCGGAGCAAATACAAAAGAAAGTTTTTGTTGAGCCAGTTGATGTTTCAGATTTTGACTCAGTAAATAGTGTGGCGAATAGCATTGTTGAAGCCTATGGTTCAATAGATATTGGAGTTTTTAGTGCGGGCATAAATATAAAAAATCGAGATTGGCCTGTATTGAGCGTTGAAGATTGGAACCAAGTAATAAATATTGACTTAAATGGAGCTTTTTATTGTTGTCAGGCTGTTTTACCTTTAATGAGATCAAATGGAGGAGGTTTGATAATAAACATCTCATCAATGGCAGCTAAAAATCCTGCATCATTGAGTGGCCCCGCTTATATTTCAGCTAAACATGCAATGAATGCAATGACTGCAAGTTTAATTTTTGAGGAAAGAAATAATGGTATTCGTGCAACTGCTGTATGTCCTGGAGAAGTGGCAACCCCAATCTTAGACAATCGACCCGTTCCAGTGAGTGAAGATGATAAGGCAAGGATTTTGCAATCAGATGATTTAGGCGAATTGATCCTTTTTTTGGCAAAACAACCACCTCATGTAACGATTAATGAGGTCTTGATTAATCCAACTTGGAATAGATTTGCACGTTGATACTCGGATTTTTGACAATGATGAGGCTTATGTTGATAATATTATCGTCATGGGGACTATCCGATTGGAGGCAAGATGATAAATCAATGGATTAGCCAGTTGACTGTTCGTAAAGTCATATTTTTGGTGATTGCGCTTTTCGCGGTAGTTTACGTAGTTTGGTATGTCATAGATGCATTAGATGGATTTGATCCAAATTACCAACCAACAGGTGTGAGTGCTAGAGGTAGTAGTTCAGACGGTAGTGGGGCAAAAGTGGGAAGCTATAAAGCTTTTGATCCATCTAAAGAAACTCCTGAAGCAGCTCAGTCGAAGTAAACTTTCGGTAAATGTATTTAAATCACTAATTGCTGATTAATATATTATATGTAGTGTTTGAAGTTGAATCAATTTAGATATATAGATACTAAAAGACTTCTTTTCTGTTTTGTTTTGATTGGGATTGGGTTGTATCTCGTTTGGTATGTTTTCCAGGCTTTGAAGAATTTTGATCCTGATGAAATTGGTCCTCCAGTTAGGTCTCATTATGTTCCTCGTGCAATCAAGGCTTCTGATGGGAATGAATATTTTCAACCCACCAGTGAGCCTAATATAGTGACGAGACCAAGTAAGACTGATTCAATGTCTGGAGGAGGTCGTTAAGTGGGAAAAAGATTGAATGCCTAAGTATGTAGGTCTGAATGTAAGGATAAGAAATCGAACCCTCTCGGTCGCGGTAACGCCCTATAACTCTCCTACCGTACCTCAGAACGTACCAAGATTGGTACCTTTTTTGACAAATAATGTAAAACCTGTAAAATTTCGGTACTTTTTAGCCTCTAGGTGACGAAATGGCTTCCAGACATGCTTCCAAATGCAGATGGGTAGCAATAACTCCAAATGGATGGGATGACCATTGTGCCAAAAATTGGACTGCCAAGAGTGGCAAAGCCACATCTTGTAACATCTCCCCCCATACATCTTCGATTAGCGCGCATTTTTCCAATCCTCACGCAACTCAATAGTGGTACAAAGATTATGGTTAATTCTTACATCAATCAAAATGAAATCACTTCAAATCAAATAAGTAGTGAAATTAAAGAATCTCTGACAACTCAACCTGGAGATTTTTTCGATTCATTGTTCAGATACTACTCTCAATTTCTTGAAACAGATTTCAAAAAATCTCGCCTACCCAAACGTAGAATAGAACACACTGATTCTAAAGGAAGATCTACAGGTGTCGCTATAAAAAAATTCCCAGACTTTGAGAAATTTTTATGGACTAAACTTTCAAAACCCCACAAAGACCTAGGCCCGATAAATATTAAAAGAAATCAATACACCAGCTCTTTTCCTGCTACTACACAATCATCATTGAAAAAACAAATTAAAAATATGAATGGGCAAAACCTGAGAAAAAACGTTACCACGATAATTGAAGAAGCTTCCAAGAACATTCAAGCCGATACCGATCCGGAAATCCTGCGAGATAATCTACTGGATGCAATATCAAAAACCATAAACATAGAGCTAGTCGACCCTCTATTAGACCGACTAGAGAGGATTTTTTCTGGCACTTCATCTAGCCCTGTAAATGCCATGATAGAAGTAGAAGATGAGTTAACCAATTTCATAATAGCACCATTAACAGAGCATTCAATAAATGAAATCTCAGTTTTGGTAGTTGAAAAAAACCCTGCTGCGATGATTCAAGTAATGTATTCCTACTTCTCTGACCAGATGCTTAAAAACAGATTAAATGAATTCTTCTTAGACTATTCGTTAGAAGACCTATTCTCTTACCTGAACCAAATAATCGGAACTCGTCAAATCCTAGAAAACTCTGACTTCTACTTAAATATTGGCGAAATCCACTTCAGGAATTACATTTTCCCAATGTTTTATTTGCCAATAGATATTACGAAGGGTGTCCAAAACACGATCAATTTAACTTTTGAGCCTCATCTCTACACTAATAAGAAGGCCATTGATTACATCTTAGGAGAAATACGTAAGCATGACCCTACTATAAAGCATTCCACAATAAAGGATCGAATTTTTTATTTAAATGATGACGAACCGATTTCAAATCAAATAATGCTACCTAGTGCAGAAATTTTAAACATCCTCTCCGTTGATGGACAATTAAATTTGAACATTCCCGAATTCCAAAATATTAATTCCGCGAACACTCAAATAAATAATCGACTTTCTTTTTCGATTTTTGACAAATCTGACGAATCTATTGTTAACGATTATGAAGCATTACTTACAGGCTTGGATGGTGGATCTGATTTACGTCAAACTTTTGAAGAACTTATTAACGCTTTCTTATTACAAAACCCAGGGAGTATTCATGAATCAATCGAACAAGATTGGGATGAATTACCGATTTCTGACAGGTTAGTATTCGAATCTCCTATTCCACTTGCTGAAGAACAACGAAAAATAATTAATGCAATCAACCATCCTGAATCAAGGTTTATATCATTAGAAGGCCCCCCAGGAACTGGCAAATCACACACTATAGCAGGGGTCGTTTTCAATCAGATTTTAAATGGAAAAAACATTCTAATCCTATCTGACAAAAAAGAAGCCCTAGATGTTGTCGAACGATTCCTAAATAGGACATTAGAAAAAGTAAGATTAGATCAACAATTCCAAAATCCCATTTTAAGACTGGGCATAAAATCCTCAAATTACGCCGAACTCCTGAGGCCTGCGACAAGACAAACACTAGAAAACCAAGCAAAAGTTTCGAGGAGAAACCAAGAAAGATTCAATCAGCAAAAATCCTTATTGGGACATAAATTACGTAACCAAATCGTAAAAATGGGACAAGCTTACAAGAAAATCTCCCTTTCTGAAATCGACGCTGTTCAGACTACAGAAGAAAACTTAATCGACCAATTTGATTCATTGGGAAATGTAGAAGAGATCATAGAAAATAATGACCAACTGAAAATGTTAAATGAATTCAAAGTCTTTAGTGACTATATTCGTTCTCACCGTGATGAATTCTCGGCAATTTTTCAAGAATTTGGAACTGATATTTCCCATGCACTACCATTGGCCCAAAGGTTGAAACATATATGTACAAACATGTCTCGAGTAGAAGATCTAAGAATCGCAAGTTTATTTCCAAAGCTTGATACTAATAAAATAAGTGCTCTGGCTAGAATTACCACCAGTTTGACCTCAGAACATCAAAGAAACTGGTTCGCAAAAATAATCTCACCAAATGATATTATTCAAAATTCTACTTCAGAATTATTGAAGGTCTTCGGTTTACAGGGTGTTAATATCGATGATAAGAATTCTCTAAACCTTTTAATTCGTGCACACTCAGTAGCTAGAGACTTGAAATTTGCATTGGGACATGCACACCAAGATAATTTCCAACAAGCTTGGTTTTTATGCCGAATCTTTTATACCAAACCTTTCCCACAAACATTCGAAAATGCCTTTAATAATTTAATCAAATATTTTAATAATGGCACCTTCCCTCTTGAAATAGATTTAGATGAAGTTCCATACACTATTCTTGAAGAGTTCGATTTTTTTGACGATTTCTTTTCACAACTAGAATCACTAAAAACTGCATCTTCAAACTTGAGGGAAAAATTTAATGAAGTTCCAAATTTTGACTATTTACAACAAAAAACCGATTTAGAAAAACTTCACTCTGTGGAATTTGCGAATGAAATTGACCGCCGAGCAGTAAAGTTTTATAGAGAACATAGAGCGGATGCAACAACATTGCGTCGAATAATTAGTAAAAAACAGAAGTTCCCAACCGACAAATTTCTCACTCTTAAGCAAGCCTTTCCGTGTATTATCGCCAATCTCCGCGACTATGCAGAATTTATCCCCCTTAAAAAAGATCTATTCGACCTTGTGATAATTGATGAAGGATCACAAGTTTCAATTGCTCAGGCTCTCCCCGCAATATTAAGAACTAGGAAAATGTTAGTTTTGGGGGATAGAGAACAGTTTTCAAACGTTAAAACATCAACTTCATCGAGAGAAGTAAATAATAATTATATGAACTTGATCATGAGTGATTTTAAAAAGAAATTTATTAACGCAAATTCTAGTTCAATCACACGTGCTGAACAATTTGATATCCACAGTTCAATCCTTACCTTTATCGAAATGGTATCGAATTTTAATACAATGCTCAGGAAGCATTTTCGGAGTTATCCAGAATTAATTTCGCTATCATCTAAATATTTCTATCAAAACCAATTACAAGTTCTGAAAATTAGAGAAAAACCAATCCAGGATGTAATTGAATTCCGACCAATTGATCATGATGGGCTCCACGATAGCACAAGAAACACAAACCAAATTGAGGCTAATGCCATTATCCAAGAAATTGAAGCTCTATGTAATTCAAAAGACAATCAATCTGTAGGCATAATCACGCCACATACAGCTCAACAAGGCCTAATCAACAAATTAGTCCAAGACCATCCTAAAAGTTCAGAGTTCCGACAAAAGCTAGACCTGTCCGTTTTTACTTTTGATACTTGCCAGGGAGAAGAAAGAGACGTAATACTTTACTCTATGGTTGCCTCAGAAGTAAGTGATAAATTAAACAGTATTTTCCCAAGAACCTTAGATAATCCAAGTGATAATGAGTTAGACGGAAATCTTCGGCGCCAGAGAATCAATGTTGGCTTCTCAAGAGCAAAAGAAAAGATTGTTATTTTTCATTCAAAGCCTATTCAAAATTTCAATAATGCTATTAAAGAAGCGCTACAACACTATGAAAAGATTCTATCTTCTGCGAATGACATGCCCTCAGCTGATAGTTTCGATCCTAACAGCCCCATGGAACAGAAATGCTATAACTGGATAGTTTCAACTGAATTTTTTCAAAATAAAATCAACGATATTGAGATTCATCCTCAATTTGAAATAGCACAATATCTGAAATCATTAGATTCAAACTATTCCCATCCAAATTACCGTGTAGATTTTTTGATTTCTGTAAAATTCCAAGATTCCTACCACAAAATAATTGTTGAGTATGATGGGTTTGCCCATTTTAGGGAACAATCAAAGGTTAACTCAGACAATTGGGAATATTATCTTACAGATGAAGACGTTGAACGCGAAAAAACTCTCGAGTCATACGGGTACAAAATGATTAGAGTAAACAAGTTCAACATAGGAAATGATCCTATTTCTGCAATAAACGAAATGTTAAATAATATGTTTACCCAAATAACAAATTCTAACGTTGAAATACCTTTGATCCAAGAAAATAACGAGCTGTTAGAAAAGCTACAATCAAATGTTGTGAAAGAATGTCCAAAATGCCTACAATTTAGAAGTATAGAAGATTTCAGAAATGATTATTTAAGAAGTGGATTTAGTAGAAATTGTACCCACTGCCGGCCAAAAAATTCTAGTCGTAGAACTACTACTAGTAAAAGTTCTAATGGGAAAAAACAGTGCACAAAATGTAACGAAATAAAACCTAGATCATCTTTCAAAGATTCCACAACAAAATCTGGAATTGGCAGAATTTGCCTAGATTGTAAAAATATAACTACATCCACTTCAAACTCTAGACAATTTACAAATAAACGATCGATCAACTACTCTCCACCCAAAAAGATAAGGGTATGTGTCAACTGCGGAAGTAAAATGCTCCTACGACATCGAAGAAGAGATAATCATCCATTTTGGGGATGTAGCAGCTGGCCAGGATGCAATTACACCTCAAATCAGTAAATTCTTAAGTACTTTTTGTTCTGTTGAGACAAGTCCTAAGCTATCAATCAGGAAATTATTCGCTACCAAAAAAGACGAAGTATAGTATGGGTACTACAATGACGAGGTATAGAACGAAATTCTTAAATCGATTTACCCAAAGTTTTTTTTGATGAGCTTTGACACTTGGGTCTAGGTGCGTTCCGACGTCCCGAATGTCAAACCCGCATTTTGGACATGGTTCAGCCCAAAAAAGTCTTATATCATCATGGTTAGGACAGTGGAATTTCCTCGTAGCATCGGTTTCCCATTGGTATTCAGTCGACTTATCTACGTCCCAAAACCCACACTCGGAGCAAGTATCTGTGTTTGGATCTTCGTATCTATGCCCGCAAACACCACAAAGCTCCCACCATCTATAACCTTTAGGGTTATTGTATCGACTCATAATGCTGGAATTATACATGCCCCTTTTGTAAAAATTAAATTGTCAGGACTTGTTCTTGTGCGATCCTTTTGATAAAACTACTGCAACGATTATCATATGTTAGTGGCTTCGCATAGGGAGATTGTATTTTGAACTATGGAACATTTTTTATTGTGATAGCAATTGGGTCTCTTATTCTTGCGTGTTCATCAGAGACAGTTCCTAGTAATGTAAATATCGATGCGACTGTTGAGACTAGTTTAGCCCAACTTAAGAAACGGACACCCTTGCCACTTCCAGACAAGCCTAGATATATCAAAAAAGTTGAGGAGCCCGTTGAGGTCATTGCAGAAGTGGTAGTTACTGCTACTGCAGCACCTGTAATTAAACCTACAATAGCTGCACCTACTCCAGCACCTGTGACAATGGCAGTAGCTACTCCAGTTCCTCCTGCGCCAGTATCAGTATCTGTGGCAACGGTGTCAACGCCAGTACCTGCGGCAATACCAACAGCTACGCCTGTACCGACTGCGACTCCTGTTGCTCCAACTCCTGCTCCTGCGGCAGCATCTGTTGCAATGCTAGTTGCAACGGCAGTACCCCAGACCATGCCGTATGTTACTTTATTGGACAATGACTTTGCAGTAACTAAGGAAAGTGATACCGCCCCTTTACTGGTAAATATTTTAATGAATTTGCAAAATAACACCAGTGATTGGATACAAGTAGGTGGAACTATTGAAGGTTATAGAAATTCTGGCATTAAAATGGATTTGGGGGGGTATGGTAATTTTTTGAGTACCCCAATACCGCCAAATTCAAATATTATTTATATAGCTGGTCTTTCAGCCGGTTATTCCGAAGGTAGTTCTCTTAACAGTGAATTAGTTGCTGATAATTATGAAATCATGCTATTTGATTGTTCGCACTGTTATAAAAAAGTTGTTTCAGTAACAGGAGAACTAGTTGATTTAAACAATAGTGATCTTATTAGCACAAATGGATCCATCCTTTCAAATACTTCTAATAAATCAATTAAATTCAAGAGAAAATTCGCTGCAGAATATGATCTGTATGCAGGCACAAACTATATTAATGGAATACTACAAGACTACAAATACCCGGGTATTTTCAAAAAATATCCTGATGTTAATTCAATTATTAGGTGGAGCGTGCATTCTTCTGACACAATAAATCCTTTAACTGAAAAGAGCCTTTGGTTTCTGGGCTCTAGATCATGTGGTTCTATGGATGAGACTACTTATATTAAATGTATTAGTGAGCCAGAATGGATAGTTGAAATCATTGATTAGTGTACCCTTTTATGAAAATTAAATTGTCACGGCTATCCACTACTAATAACCAAAACTACTAAGACATACCCCCCGGCTGACACTGATGACGATGACTACTGACAAACCACCCAAACCCAAGCAACTAGAAGCTAGAAAACCACGCCTCAAAACGTACCTCAAAAACACTCCGTACCTCAAGATTGACCTCGGAATGTTCCGGAATGAAGTCCACCCGAACACGAAGGCGCAAACAGAGACGCGAAAGGCGACGTCCGAAGAGAGGCTGATAGAAGAGTGGGTGTTACCGATTAACCGCGTGGATACCTTGTTGAATGTAAGGATAAGAATTTGAATTGTCCTTTGTGTGGGACTGGTAATAATTACGAATCAGATCTGTGTAATCAGTGTGGTAGGCCTATTAAGATTGGTGAGAGTGATTTCCTTAATGACGAATTACTGATAAGAATTAGTCAAATAGCTCAGCATAATTTCCGGCAAGGAAACTTTCTACAAGCGATTAATGATATTAGTGAATATATTGAAATTGTCGATACTGACCCAGGTGCTTATGTATTTAGAGGGAAGTTATATGATTATTTGTCATACGGATCAAATCTTAATCATCGGGAAGTTAGAAATATATTGACTCAAGGGATTGAGGATTTTTCACATGCGATTTTTTTGGATCCTAACAACACTGTGGCGTACTATAATCGGGGGAATACTTTTTTAGCGAGAAAAGATTTCGATTTTGCTCTGGACGATTTTTCTAAAGTGATCTATATGTCATCGGATGATGAACTGAACAAAGTGATGTCTTACAGTTTAAGTGCATTCGCACATGAAAAGCTTGGTGATTTGGATCAGGCGATGGTTGAACACGAAAAAGCCTTGAGTATTGATTCTAAGAATGAATTTGCGATATCACTAAGGGATGATTTTCTGAGAAGAAATATGAATTCTGAAGGTTCATTCAAAAAGCTTTTTCTTTTTTGTGGAACTTTAATTTTAGTGGTGATATTTTTTTATTTTGTCATCAAGTCTTAAAGAAACTTGGAAAATTCATGGCAGTTTTTGATATTAATCAATTAGGGTCTATAGAAGGTAAAGTTGCAATTGTCACTGGTTCAAATTCGGGAATAGGATTTGAAATTGCTAGAATATTATCATCATTAGGTGCGCGGGTGATTCTTGCTTGTCGTAGTGAAGTAAGAGGTTTGAATGCCCAAAGATTAATCAATGGAGATTCTGAATATTATCATTTGGATCTTGCTAGTTTTCGAAGTATAGAAAAATTTTCTGAGGAGATGAAGAGTAATTTTACTGAAGTGGATCTTTTAATAAATAATGCGGGCGTGTTGTTTCCACCATTTGGTAGAACTCAAGATGGAATTGAACTTACTTTTGGAGTGAATTGCATTGCCTATTTTTATCTTTCGATTAGACTGGTTCCATTAATGGAATCAGTCAGAGGGTCGCGAATTATTAACATGTCGAGTGTCTCGCAGTATCGGGTGAAAGAAATTGATTGGGAAAGCATCAATTCTCAAAAGAATTATCACGGTGTAAGAGCCTATTACTTAAGCAACCTCTTCCGTACGATGTATGCAATAGAAATGGATAGAAAATTACGAGACAAGAATGTAGAAACATTATCTCTTTCTTGTCATCCTGGAGTTTCCTTCACTAATTTGTACACAAATTTGCCTAAAATTTTGAACAATTCTATTTTATCAAATATTTTGAATCATACTTTTTTCCAAACTCCATATAAGTCAGCAATGCCAGCTATAATGGCTGCTTTGTGCCCGAAAATTAAAGGAGGAGATTTTGTTGGTCTTGATACAAAACTCCAGTTTCGTGGAAATCCCAAAATAGTTCAACCCAACCAATTGGCGCTTGAAAAGGATCTAAGGGAAAAATTGTGGAATCTTTCTGTAGAGTTAACGGGGGAAGATTTATCCTAATTTTGATGTCGAAGGTTTGGATTAGAGGGGTGAGATTCCGTCACCAAGTTTAATTTCCCCCCCAGACTCGACATATGCTAGCATGCCACGTTTCCCTTCTAAAAGTGATTGGAGTCCTGGTCGGATTTCATCCATTCTTGAACAAGGCTCACATTCTCCAGTAATTTTTAAAATGACGGTTGAGCCTAATGATAAACGTTCTCCAGATTGGAGTTGTGAAAGGTTTATCCCGGAAACAGTAATATTTTCTCGAATTTCTCCGTCAGCCAAATGAAAATCCTTAAGAGTTTCTTGGTCCATTAATAGAACTTGACGCTTAGAACGAGACCCGTCTTTTTTCAAGTGCCGATCCCCTTGAATTCCTTGTCCTGTAATCAAATTTGCGCTGGTTACTTCTTGCATTGGATCTCTACTTCCGATGCACAATCTCAGAGATATAATTTTGCCATCTTCTGACTTCATTTTTAATTCTCCTGAATTCCGGAAAGATTCTTTAAGGTATAAGGATTATATTAGGAAACTAGTTAATAGGCCAGAAATAAGGTTGGTTAGGATCCTTATCCCAACCATACTTCTGATAAAAATCTGGATTTTTGCGCAAAAGATTGGCCTTGTGTGAACTGTGGAATCTGTCATCGTCCATTTACCAGTAGTTTAGTTCCATGAGACAATATTGTGGATTTGAAGAGCTTCAACTCTTTGTTTGCCCAAGCGTTTAGAATCTAATACTTGAGCGGATTTCTTGAAATCTGAATATGGTAAAAAAGTTTGCATATAGACGTTCAAATTATTATATTTTAAGAATGAGTTTGTTTAAAGAAAGAAATTAAATATTTTGTAGGGATGATGTCTTGAACAATTTAGATTTAAAACAGAAAGAATTATCAGTTCGAAATCATGTGTAACAATAATCGAGAAGGATTGTTTGATGAGATCTTATCAATCTAAAATTCCTAGTATGACAAAAGACGAGGCAATTCAGTTACATTATGAAGCATTAGTAATTGATGCCCAACAGCCTCCAGCAACTACAGGATTCTTGTTCAATTCTACGATGCAAGAAGAGCTAGACAGAATGAATATCGCAGGGTATACCAGGGAAGAAGCTCATTCACGGCTTCTAAAATTAGCAGCTAATGAAATTCAAACCAACCAATCTGCTATCGATGATTATTTTGCTGTTTGGCAAGATTCTGGAATTACCGTTGGTGCAGGCACTTATGCTGGAGGGACTCGTATAGAGTCTGCATTTGAAGATGCCGTCACATTGTTAGCTCAAGCACGCTCAATCATTGATGTTTCAAATGGTAAATTGATCCTTGTACGTAAAGCTTTAGACATAGAATTGGCGTATAACAATGGGGTGAATGGTTTGATAATGGATTTTCAAGATACACTACCATTCGGTACTGATTTGGACAGAATAGATGTGTTTCATAATTTGGGGATAAGGCAAGTGCAGTTAACCTATAATTTAAGAAATTTGGTAGGTGATGGGTGTACTGAAGCTAACCCAAGTGGGATTAGTTATTTTGGCCGTACAGTAGTTGAGAGACTCAATGAGTTAAATATTATTGTGGATGTCAGCCACTGTAGTGAGCCCGTAGGATGGGACGCAATCGAAATTTCTTCTTCACCAGTGATTATTAGTCATTCCACTTCAAAGGCTATAGCTTTTCACGATAGGGCAAAGAGTGATGAATTAGCGCGTGCAATTGCTGAACAAGGGGGTTTTTTTGGCGTTGCAGTAGTACCAGGATTTTTACAAGATGAGTCGTATGTCGCAACACTTGATCAGTTTGTTGACCATGTTGTTCATTTGGTTGATGTGATGGGTATTGAACACGTAGGTGTTGGCAATGACAAGTGTGGCACAGGACCTCAGACAGGTACATTAATTGAATTTCCTGAAGAAATGCCGATTGATAGATTTGGTGATTTTGATTGGATAGGATTTAGGGAGGAACATCGGGTTCATGGAGAGTATAGGATGGAAGATTACCAAACCGTTAGAGACTGGCCAAATATTACTGTAAAACTTGCTGAAAGAGGATTTAATGAATCTGAGATTCGAAAACTATTGGGGTTAAATTATTTGAGGGTTTTTCGAGAGATAGTGGGATAGACCACATGAAGATAACTGAAGTAAAGGCAATTTATCCAAAATACAAAAAAATCCCAGTATCGTGGAGGACAAACTTTTGGCAAATTGTAGTTAGAATTGAGTCTGATAATGGATATGTGGGATTTGGTTTTGGCGGCGGTGGAATTGCATCTGAAGCAATTGTGAATTCACATTTTCGAGATCTTTTAATCGGTCAACAAGTTGATAGTATTTTTGATATTCAAAGAATTTGGGACATGTTATATGACGCCTCTTTGCCATATGGTAGAAAAGGGATAGCCATAATGGCTCTTAGCGGGGTGGATTTGGCACTTTATGATCTTTTAGGGAAGGCTTTAAAGGAGCCAGTTCACCAGTTGATAGGTGGAAAAATTAAGGATGAGGTGGACTGCTATGTGACGGGATCTGATTTGGAAAACTTCTTCAAATTGGGGTTTAATGCTTGTAAATTATCACATCGATGGTCTGGGGGAGAGTCTGGCTTCGAAGATGCCGAACAAAAAATTTCAACAGCGCGTGGAATTTTTGGTAAAGATGCCAAGCTGATGTTGGATGTTTATATGTCGTGGGATTTTGATGTGACAATAGAAATGTCCCGCAGACTTTCAAAATATAATGTATTTTGGTTTGAAGATGTTTTAACTCCAGACGATTTGGGTCAGCAATCTAAGTTGAAATCTTTGGTGGCCCCAATTCTAATTGCTGGAGGAGAGCACGAGTTTACACATCACGGATTTCAGGCTATTGCAGATTCTGATGCGTTAGATTTGTGGCAACCAGATATTACTTGGTGCGGGGGGATAACTGCCGGAGTTCGGATTGTTGAAATTGCCAATCAGTTTGGCGTACCAGTTTCACCTCATAGGGGGGCAGAGGTCTGGGCATTACACCTCATAGAAGCTTCCGATTGTTTGAATCTGGCTGAGTATCATCAAGATCATATTGTTTCAGAAAGAGATGAAGTATGGATCCAAGAACCGGTACCAACCGATGGAAAAATTTCTTCTTCATCTGAACCTGGATTTGGAGTAGAACTTAATGAGAAGATTTTGTAAATTCAATGATTGGTAAGTGTTCTATCCTCGACCGATGTAAGGCATTTTCGTTGCCATGATTGTCATGAATTGGATATTAGTTTCTATAGGTAAATTAGCAATAGTAACGACAGCTTCGGCAACATGGTTTACATCAAATGTTGGTTCGATTTCCACAGAGCCATTCGCTTGAGGAACACCCTGCTTCATTCTTTCTGTCATGGGGGTTCCTGCGTTTCCAATGTCAATTTGACTGCCCGAAATATTATATTTTCTGCCATCTAAAGAAATAGATTTTGTGAGTCCAGTAATTGCATGTTTTGTCGCTGTATAAGGTGCGGAGTTAGGCCTAGGAGCGTGTGCTGAAATGGAGCCATTATTGATGATTCTTCCTCCCATTGGATCTTGAGATTTCATTATTTTAAATGCTTCTCTAGCACATAAAAATGATCCAGTAAGATTTGTATCTACTACAGTTTTCCATTGGTCGAAAGTTAAATCTTCAAACAAGATTGGAGGAGCTCCAGTACCTGCATTGTTGAATAGTAAGTCAAGCTTGCCAAATTCTTTATGTGTTGTAGCAAACAGGTTTTCAATTGAATCTGGGTCACCTACATCAGTGGGGACGCATAGTGTATTTGATGAGGTGTCGGCCATTTCAGTAGTTTCCTGTAGGGTTTCTAGACGTCGACCTGCCAAAACCACTGAGTAACCTTCTTTTAAAAGGGCTAATGATGAAGCCCTGCCTACTCCGGAACCAGCTCCTGTAATAATAGCGACTTTTTGGGAATCCATTTTAAGAACCTCACAATGTATATTTTTTGTGTATTATAGCCTTAGACTACTGAAAAATACACAAAATTTTTTATGACCAAAAATGTACTATTCCTGGGTTAGAATGATATGAAATTTAATAATTTATATATTTATTTAATTTCAATTTTATTGCTAGGGTTCCTTGTAGGCTGTAATACTTCCGCCAGTGTATCTTCTAGTAAAACAAGTGATGCTGAAATTGAAAAGTTGTCCTCTCTAAAACAAGTAGGAAATACTGTTGGTGATTTGTCACCAAATTTTGATCTAGTGACCATTAAGGGTGAGAATATTTCCTTAGGTGGTACGAATAATCAAAATCATCCGGTATTCTTGTTTTTTTTCAGTCCCTTCTGAGGTACATGTCGTGCTGAGTTACAGCATTTCAAAGAAATTATTCCTGACTTTTCAGGAGAAATGGATTTCATTTTGATTGATATAGGTAGTGGTTTTGGTAATGAGGAATTAGAAAGTTTTGTAACCGAACAATCCTATAACGGGATTGTAGGGATAGCGGACAGAGGTATATTGAAGTTATTGGATGTAAAAATTCAATCTACTAAGATAGCAATAGATTCCGAAGGTACGATAATTTACAGAGAAGGTTATGGAAAAGGAGGAAAAGACGAATTTATAGATGTCTTTTCCAAACTTTCTTCATAGAATTCATAATGTTAAGAGATTGATTGTTTGAAAGGAGAATAAAATGTCGGTAGTTGGATATGGAGATCACAGATATGAATTGGATGATTCTTGGCCAAATATTCCTGAAGGATGGACATTAGGTAATGGGTGGGCAGGTCCTAGAAACCCTATTCCATACAATTGGTTTGCAATAGGAATTACAGATGTCGCTGCTGATTCAAATGATCGAATATATGTTTGTAATAGAGACAAACACCCAGTGGTTGTTTTTGAGGCGGATTCGGGTGATTTTGTCACTTCTTGGGGAGAATATGAATTCAAAGAAGCACATGGAATTCACGTTGATTCTGAAGATAATGTTTGGACTACTGATCGGCAAGATCATATTACAATGAAGCACACGAAGCATGGGGAGCTATTATTAGAAATCGGAAAGAGAGGGTGGGGAATGGCTTCAGTTAGCCCGTTTGGCACTCATCCCAGTCATGCTTTTTTAGGTGGTCCTTTTAATATGCCCGCAGGTGTATCGACTGCATCAACAGGAGCCATTTTTGTAGCCGATGGGTATGGTAATCGGCAAGTTCATAGATTTGACCCTTCTGGGGAGCGGGAACTGTCTTGGGGGATTTCGGGAACAGGTGAAGGAGAATTCTCTTTAGTCCATAATGTGGATATTGATTCACAAGACCGGGTATATATTTGTGACAGAGAAAATGATCGCATCCAAATTTTTGACTATGACGGAAATTTTATTGAGAGCTGGAATGATCTTTACTATCCCGGTGGAGTGCACTGTGACAGGCAAAACCTAGTATATGTTGCTGAACAGGGTGGAAGTAGAAGGAATAGAGATAACGGTTTTTCAGTTTTCACCGAATCTGGTGAACTTGTTTCTGCAGTTCGAAGACCTTATGAGGAAAGACATCCACAACCCCACGGAATTTGTATTGATTCGAAAGGTAATATTTACTTAGCTCAGTTGCCAGCAAGGAAGAAATCGGATATGGATCATAAAGTTTCGAAATATGTAAAGATAAGGTGATTGGGACCGATTCATTAAAAATCTGCTATAATATCCACACGTTATTTAGTGAATTCTGTAGGTAAAAATGCTGAAAAAAGCTATTGACCATGTGGTTGTTCGCCATGGTAGAACTGTTAACGATGAAGAAGTAGCTATACCGGTTGCTACAGACTTAACAACGGTTCCAGGCATTCCTACTAGAGAATCGGATGTTTCATTTTATTCTACTAATTATCCTTTAGAAACTCATAATATTGAAAAGACTGCTGATCGTGACTGGATTTGGACTGTATACGATGAAGAGTTGTATAAGTATTTAAAGCGGCATGATGAATTAGTAGGCCCTCTCATTGAAGCATCTGAAGGATCTGCAGAACTTGAACCGATTTCTATTCCTGATAAGAGCGTAGATGTTACAAGCCAAATTCGTGAAAAAGCAAGGAATTTAGGATTTGGAGAGGTAGGTTTTACAAGATTTGACTATCATTATGCGCTTCTTGCTAAGAAGAGTTGGGTGCAGTATGAGCATGTAATTTGTTTAGCAATTGAACAAGATTATGTTATGACACAATCGGCACCAAGTTTGATGGCAGAACAAGCTCATTATGGCGCCTATGAACTTGAAGGGGCACTTCTGTTAGATTTAGCAGAATATATTCGAGGACTTGGATATCATGCCCAAGTTCATAGTCCTAACGACAATAGCTCAGTTTTTATTCCTATGTTTGTAGCTGCGGGATTAGGTCAATTGGGAGCTAATGGGCAGTTACTTTCTCCCCATTTCGGATCTAGGTCTCGTTTGGCTCTTCTTACTACTGATGCCCCATTAGCGCATGATGCTCCAGTAGATTATGGCATAAATAATTTTTGTAAAGAGTGCCAAATATGTGTTAACAGGTGTCCTGGTCGAGCATTGGTTAGAGAAAAAGTATGGTGGCGAGGGGTGGAAAAATTTAAAGTGATTTATGACAGATGCCGTCCGATCATGGGAAGGTATTCTGGTTGCGCTATTTGTATAAAGACTTGCCCTATTCAACGTTACGGTATGAAACCAGTTATGGAATATTATGTTGAAACCGGAGAGGTTTTAGGTAAAGGGACAGAAAATTTAGAAGGATATGATTTTATGGGAAAGGGGCATTTTTCTCCTGGGGAATTGCCTGCTTTCGATAGAGATACTTTTCAAATTCCCCAGGGAACAAATGAGGATTGGCTTTTTGAAGAATTCAAGACAAAATTAAAAAGCGGCCAAAAAATTTCTGAACAGTATGCTACGAAATTTGTTTCTTCGGTCAAAGAAGTTTTAGAAAAGGGAAAAATTACTAGAGATTAATTTATATATCTTATGTGAGCGATACACTGGGAGTTTATAATGTTTAATCAATTTATGGCACAATTAACTACCAAAAGAATCATATTCATATTGGCTTTTGTTGCCATAGCTATCTACATCATTTGGTATGTGATTAATGCTTTAGACGGATTTGATCCAAACTATAAGCCGTATAAAGATCCGTGGCAGAGCGGAGCTCATGTTGGTAATGAATCGTTCGACCCAAACAAAACTCCTACTGTCGATTCGCAGAAATAAATTTTAGTTTAGATTTACATGTATCTTTTTCTTAATCAGTATTCATTTGTAGTTATAAGTATATTGATTCTATCGATTATTGGATTTTTAACATGGAGATTTTTGGATCCAAGGTTTTCGTTAGTTTCAATTGTGGTGATGGTCTTATTGTTGGGAGCTTTTTACTTCACTGCGAAGGGTAATATAGATCAAGTTGAGAATATATCTGAATTAAATTCTTTTCTTACTTCTGGTAAACCTGTAGTCGTGCAGATATTTTCTGATTTCTGAGTGGAGTGCCTGACGGTGAAGCCTGAAGTTGACAGGCTAGAAGAAAATCTTCAAGGACAAGCATTTCTTTTGAGATTGAATATTTCAGATAAACTTGGAAAGGATTTTCGGAAAGAATACAATCTAGATTTGGTTCCATCATTTATAGTTTTCGATAAATTTGGGAATGAAGCATTCCGAGAGAAACTTCGCATACCTGAAGCGTCCCAAGTACTTGAGTTGGCAAAGTGAATGAATATTTTGAATCAATAGTGTTAAGATTAGCGGCATAGAATTAATGTTTATTGGAGACATGGTGGATTATACCCTTATTACTGCTCCCGTCATTATTGATGGGACATCTCACGATCCAATTCTTAATGGAGCTGTGTTGATTCAAGACAGTAAAATTGTAAGCGTTGGTGAAGCTAGCAAAATTTCTGCTCCTGAGGGATCAGAAGTTAAAAAAATTGAATATCCAAATTCCACTATTTTACCTGGATTGGTAGATTCGCATGTGCATTTGATTGGGGTTGGTGATGGAAGGACTGGGGATGAACTGGTAGCTTTGCCTGATGGGGTTTTAGCAATTCAGGCCGCTCGTAATGCTAGAAAGCATCTTTATTCTGGTGTAACTACCATCAGGGATTGTGGCGCTAGGAATAGTATTACTTTTGATCTTCGTGAATCAATGGAACATGGTTTTACTCCTGGACCACGACTAGTGTTGTCTGGCAGGCCGATTGCGATTGTTGGCGGACATCTTAGTTATTTTGGTCAGCCGACAACAGGAGTTGTAGAATGCCAAGAATCTGTGAGACAACTTGTTAAGGAGGGTGCTGATTTTATTAAAATTACAGCCACTGGTGGAAGTACAAAAACATCATCTCCTTTGTTGCCATCTTTTAATCTTGATGAATTGGAATCGATTGTAAGTGAAGCCCATAAATTTCAACGGCATGTTGCAGCACATTGTACTAGTACGGAAGGTATACGACGTGCTTTCTTGGCCGGCGTTGATACCATTATCCATGCGATGTTTTTTGCTCCTGATGGGGAGGTTGATTACGATCAAGAATTAGTAGATCAAATTGCTGAAAAAGGAGTTTTTGTTAATCATAATTTGGCACAAACTTTGGAACTTGTTGAGAAGATGGAAATTCTTAAGAAGGATTTTGGTCTTTCTCCTGATGAAGAAGAGGAATTAGAAAAAGCCAAATATTATAATTCTTTGAGGGAGGTTTGGTTCGATCGGATGAAATGCTCTGGAGTCACTCTGGTTGCTGGTTCAGATTCAGCTTGGAGTTATTATCTTATGGGTGAATTTTATAAGGAAATAATTGCACATTTCGATTATGGAATGACTGCTATGGAAGCTATAGTATCAGCTACTCTTGATGCTGCAAAATCTTGTTGTGTTGATGACATTGTAGGTTCTATTGAACATGGCAAGAATGCTGATTTGGTAGTAATTGATGGGAATCCTCTTGAGGATATTAATTCCCTCTCCAATGTGCTTGATGTTTTTAAAGATGGTGTTTTGGTTGATCGTTCGGTCTAAATTGTGTCTCTACTCGTTCTGATTATTGACAAAAGGTTTTTGAAGTAATAGCGTAATGTGGTTTGTCTCATAATTTCATTTTGAGGCTCAAAACAGGAGGTAAAAATGAATTCACTCACTAATTGGTTCCGTAGCTTATCTACTAAACAAATCATTGTTTATTTAGTAGTTTTAGCTGTGGCCATTTATGTAGTTTGGTATGTGATTGATGCTTTAGAAGGATTGGATCCTAATTTTTCTCCACCCTCTTCTGGTTCAAATGAATCTCAGAATAGTGTAGGGAATAAGACGTTTGGGGAGAAGGAAGAGACACCTGAGCCAGAGGCTAAGAAATCTGATTCAAAAGAAGCGCCAGCAGCCAAAGCAGCAGCACCAGCAGCAGCCCCTGCTAAGCAGCCGGCAGCTCCTCAGGCAGCAGCCCAGGTAAAGGCTACAGCAGTAGCCGTAACCAAGGCAGCCGGAG
>Ga0315338_1000534_pt1 | contig 82706 bp, 65 predicted proteins | sample ASW8metaG_FD_204518 | JGI IMG/M metagenome (GOLD analysis project Ga0315338, IMG submission 204518) | Ammonia-oxidizing marine archaeal communities from Monterey Bay, California, United States - ASW #8 | ecosystem: Environmental > Aquatic > Marine > Coastal | place: USA: California | collected...
CGCGGGTCCCCCCGCGAAGAGGCCGGCCCTGCTGGCCAATTTCCACCGGCCGTTCACCGTTGCCGCCGCTACCGTATTCGCGGGTAAACCCGCTCCTACAGGGGGGCGGGGCCGTTACTTGAACCGTCTCTCCACGCCTTTTTCGACCAGGATCTTGGCGGAAATCTCTTCCACCGAAAAATGCGTGGAATTGATATTGGGAATGTTCTCCCTGCGGAACAGGCTTTCCACTTCACGCACTTCGAATTCGCACTGGGCAAAGCTGGAATAACGGCTGTTGGGCTTGCGTTCGTGGCGGATGGCGGTGAGGCGGTCGGGGTCGATGGTCAGGCCGAACAGCTTGCTGTGGTGCTTTTTCAGCACCGCCGGCAGCTGCAGGCGCTCCATGTCGTCCTCGGTCAGCGGGTAATTGGCGGCACGGATGCCGAACTGCATGGCCATGTACAGGCAGGTTGGGGTTTTGCCGCAACGCGACACGCCAACCAGAATCAGGTCGGCTTTGTCGTAGTAGTGGGTGCGTGCACCATCGTCGTTATCCAGGGCGAAATTCACCGCCTCGATGCGTTCCATGTAGTTGGAATTGCCACCAATCGAGTGGGATTTGCCCACGGAATACGACGAATGGGCGATCAATTCCTGCTCAAGTGGGGATAAAAACGAAGAAAAGATGTCGATCATGAAGCCATTCGACGTCGCCAGGATCTCGCGGATGTCCTGGTTGACAATGGTGTCGAAGATGATCGGGCGGACCCCATCCCGCTCGGCCGCAGCGTTTATTTGCTGGACCATGGCCCGCGCTTTGTCCGGCGAATCGATGTAAGGACGGGTGAATTTGTTGAAGGGAATGCTCTCAAATTGCGCGAGCAAACTCTGGCCCAGGGTTTCGGCAGTGATACCGGTGCCGTCGGAGATGAAGAACGCGGTTCGTTTCATTTGCGATCTGGGCCTTAAGCTGATGACGATTCTTGGATATGATAAGTTCGGTTTGCCGAATGCGGCTGTCGACATTCTGCCACATTTGCAGCGCCTATTTTCCAGGTACAGGCCACAAACGCCCGGCCAAGTCATAGAAGACAGGCGGGCGCCTTTTGAGCTTTTCCAACACAGTTAGTGGAGAGATCACCTTGGTAGAGTACGTAGTTTCCCTCGATAAGCTCGGCGTCCATGATGTGGAGCATGTGGGGGGCAAGAACGCATCCCTGGGCGAGATGATCAGTAACCTCGCCGGTGCCGGCGTGTCGGTGCCGGGCGGCTTTGCCACTACGGCTCAGGCGTACCGTGACTTTCTCGAGCAGAGTGGGCTGAACGACCGCATTCACGCCGCGCTCGACGCGCTGGACGTTGACGACATCAATGCCCTGACCAAGACCGGCGCGCAGATTCGCCAGTGGGTCATGGAAGCCGAATTCCCTGCGCGTCTGGATTCGGAAATCCGTACGGCCTTCGCCGAAATGGCCGCCGGCAACGACAACATGGCCGTTGCCGTGCGTTCCTCGGCTACCGCTGAAGACCTGCCGGACGCCTCGTTCGCCGGCCAGCAGGAAACCTTCCTCAACATCCGTGGCGTCGATAACGTGATCCGCGCGGCCAAGGAAGTGTTCGCTTCGCTGTTCAACGACCGCGCCATCGCCTACCGCGTGCACCAGGGCTTCGACCACAAGCTGGTGGCCCTGTCTGCCGGCGTGCAGCGCATGGTCCGCTCGGAAACCGGCACTGCCGGGGTGATGTTCACCCTCGACACCGAGTCGGGCTTCCGCGACGTGGTGTTCATCACCGGCGCCTACGGCCTGGGCGAAACCGTGGTGCAGGGTGCAGTCAACCCTGACGAATTCTACGTGCACAAGAACACCCTGCAGGCCGGCCGCCCGGCCATCCTGCGCCGTAACCTGGGCAGCAAGGCGATCAAGATGATCTACGGCGACGAGGCTAAGGCCGGTCGTTCGGTCAAGACCGTCGAAGTCGACCGCGCCGAGCGCGCACGCTTCTGCCTGACCGATGCCGAGGTCAGCGAGCTGGCCAAGCAGGCCATGATCATCGAGCAGCACTACCAGCGCCCGATGGACATCGAGTGGGCCAAGGACGGTGACGACGGCAAGCTGTACATCGTCCAGGCCCGCCCGGAAACGGTGAAGAGCCGTTCCAGCGCCAACGTCATGGAACGCTACCTGCTCAAAGAGAAAGGCACCGTGCTGGTCGAAGGCCGTGCCATTGGCCAGCGTATCGGCGCCGGCAAGGTTCGCGTCATCAACGACGTATCGGAAATGGACAAGGTCCAGCCGGGTGACGTGCTGGTCTCCGACATGACCGACCCTGACTGGGAACCGGTGATGAAGCGCGCCAGCGCCATCGTCACCAACCGCGGTGGCCGTACCTGCCACGCGGCGATCATCGCCCGTGAGCTGGGTATCCCGGCGGTTGTCGGTTGCGGCAACGCTACCCAGGTGCTGAAAGACGGCCAGGGCGTGACCGTTTCCTGTGCCGAAGGCGACACCGGCTTCATCTTCGAAGGTGAGCTGGGCTTCGACATCAAGCAGAACTCGGTCGATGCCATGCCGGAACTGCCGTTCAAGATCATGATGAACGTCGGCAACCCGGACCGCGCCTTCGACTTCGCCCAGCTGCCCAACGCCGGTGTCGGTCTGGCACGCCTGGAGTTCATCATCAACCGCATGATCGGCGTGCACCCCAAGGCACTGCTGAACTACGCGGGCCTGCCTGCCGACCTGAAAGACAGCGTCGACAAGCGCATTGCCGGCTACAACGACCCGGTCGGCTTCTATGTCGAGAAGCTGGTCGAGGGTATCAGCACCCTGGCGGCGGCCTTCTACCCGAAAAAGGTCATCGTGCGCCTGTCGGACTTCAAGTCCAACGAGTACGCCAACCTGATCGGCGGCAAGCTGTACGAGCCAGAAGAAGAAAACCCGATGCTGGGCTTCCGCGGTGCGTCGCGCTACATCAGCGAATCGTTCCGTGACTGCTTCGAGCTCGAGTGCCGTGCGCTGAAGCGCGTGCGCAACGAGATGGGCCTGACCAACGTCGAGATCATGGTGCCGTTCGTGCGCACCTTGGGCGAAGCCAGCCAGGTTGTCGACCTGCTCGCCGAAAACGGCCTGGCCCGTGGCGACAACGGCCTGCGCGTGATCATGATGTGCGAACTGCCGTCCAACGCCATCCTCGCCGAAGAGTTCCTGGAATACTTCGACGGCTTCTCGATCGGCTCCAACGACCTGACCCAGTTGACCCTGGGCCTGGACCGTGACTCGGGCATCATTGCTCACCTGTTCGACGAGCGTAACCCTGCGGTGAAGAAGCTGCTGGCCAACGCCATTGCCGCCTGCAACAAGGCTGGCAAGTACATCGGCATCTGCGGCCAAGGCCCATCGGACCACCCGGACCTGGCCAAGTGGCTGATGGAGCAGGGCATCGAAAGCGTGTCGCTGAACCCGGACTCGGTACTCGAAACCTGGTTCTTCCTGGCCGAAGGCCAAGGCGCGGCCTGATGCAGTAAAACGCGGGGGGACGTCTGGCGTCCTCCTGCCTGGTTTTTTCCAGGGCGAGCTCCAGCAATGGACCCCGCCCTTTTTTGTGCACCAAGCAACCTTATGCAAAGCAGCAGCACTCTATTCCCCGTGGCCCTGCTCAGTGCCGAGCGCCGCGGCGATCTCAGCGAAGACGTGTATCGGATCAAGGCCGGTAACGGCCCGGACCCCAGCGTCGAGCTCGCCATCACCCGTCTGGGGCTGGCCGACCAGGTTCAGGCCCAAGGCGTGCCGGTCATTCTCCTGCACGGCAGTTTTTCCAATCGGCGCTTCTGGTATTCGCCCAAAGGGGTTGGCCTGGGCGCCTACCTTGCGCGCGCCGGTTTCGATGTCTGGATCCCGGAAATGCGAGGCCATGGCTTGTCGCCGCGCAACCTTGCCTGGAAGCACAACAGTGTTGCTGCCTACGCCCGTGATGACCTGCCGCTGATCAACGCCTTCGTGCGCGAGCAATCGGGCCAGGCGCCGCACTGGGTGGGCCATTCGCTGGGGGGGACGACATTGGCGGCAGCACTGGGTGGCGGCTTCCTGGAACCTGGGCAAGTCGCCAGTGTGGCGTTGTTCGGTACCCAGATCAGCCGTGTCTATTGGCCATTGAAAGTGCCGCCGCTGGCTTGGGGCGCGAAGCTGGTGCTCAAGCGTTGGGGGCAGATATCCGGGCCACGTTTCAAGCGTGGGCCTGAAGACGAGCCGATAGGCCTCGCCTTGGAGAGCATGCGCTGGCACGGCCTGTTCGGGCGCTTTGGCGACAAGAAGCACGATTGGTGGGCAGGGCTGGCTGAAGTGGATGTACCGCTGCTGGCAGTGGCCGGTGCAGGGGACTTCCAGGACCCGGTGTGGGCCTGTCGCAAGCTGTTCGAGCAGTTGGGCGGCGAGCGCAAGCAGTTCCTGCGGCTGGGTCGTGAAGAAGGTTTCGAGGCCTTTGGGCATGTCGACATGCTGGTGAGCAAGGCCGCGCAGGTGCAGGTGTGGCCGCTGGTGGAGCGCTGGCTGCGCAACCCGCTGCTGCCGGTGCATGCGTCCACTGTCGTTGCGGAACCTGTGCCTGCCAGCTGAGTTTGCTGTACCTGTCATGACCTCTTCGCGGGTGAACCCGCTCCTACACAGATTGGTGGTGGACACACATCGGGGGTTGGACACAGGCCGTCGTAGGGGCGGGTTTACCCGCGAAAGGGCCGGGCCTGCTGGCCAATTTCCACCGGCCGTTCATCGTTGCCGCCGCCACCGTATTCGCGGGTAAACCCGCTCCTACACCGGATTGGTGGTGGACGCACATCGGGGGGTGGACACAGGCCGCCGTAGGGGCGGGTTTACCCGCGAAAGGGCCGGGCCTGCTGGCCAATTTCCACCGGCCGTTCACCGTTGCCGCCGCCACCGTATTCGCGGGTAAACCCGCTCCTACACCGGATTGGTGGTGGACGCACATCGGGGGTTGGACACAGGCCGTCGTAGGGGCGGGTTTACCCGCGAAAGGGCCGGCCCTGCTGGCCAATTTCCACCGGCCGTTCACCGTTGCCGCCACCACCGTATTCGCGGGTAAACCGGCTCCTACACCTGGATAACGGCGCGTTCCTGTGCAGGAACGGGTCACGCGTGGAAGGCCCGGTGCAGGATGAATACAAATGACTGCCCGGTCCCGGATGACTGCGACAGCCTCCAAGGTGTAGCCTTGGCCGATACCCGCTTTCGTTGTGACTGACAGGAGCTTCCCATGCAGCATTACGTAACGCCCGACCTGTGTGACGCCTACCCGGACCTGGTACAAGTGCTGGAACCGATGTTCAGCAATTTCGGTGGCCGCGATTCGTTCGGTGGCCAGATCGTTACCATCAAGTGTTTCGAGGACAATTCGCTGGTCAAGGAGCAGGTCGAACTCGACGGCAAGGGCAAAGTGCTGGTGGTCGATGGCGGGGGGTCGCTGCGCCGTGCGCTGCTGGGCGACATGCTCGCCGAAAAAGCCGCAAAAAACGGTTGGGAAGGCTTGGTGATCTACGGCTGTGTGCGTGATGTCGACGTGCTGATCCAGACCGACGTTGGCGTGCAGGCCCTGGCCAGCCACCCAATGAAGACTGACAAACGGGGTATTGGCGATCTCAACGTGGTGGTGACCTTCGCCGGGGTCACCTTCCGCCCGGGCGAATATGTGTATGCCGACAACAATGGCGTGCTGGTCTCGCCGAGCCCGCTGAAAATGCCGGAGTAATGCGCAGCACGCGCTGATGGAGCTTTGATGTTCGAGGAAGACAACGCGCAGTGGGGGCTGGTGCATGCCCTGGTGCTCGATGGCAAAGGCGGCGCGCGTTCTATTGCCCGTACCGAACTGGACGACCTGCAGTTGCAACCGGAGCAGAGCCTGTGGCTGCACTGGGATCGCAGCCATCCGCAAACCCGTTCCTGGCTGCTGCACGACAGCGGCCTGAGCGAGTTCGCCTGCGAGCTGCTGCTGGAAGAAAACACCCGGCCGCGCCTGCTGCCCATGGCGGACGAACAGCTGTTGCTGTTCCTGCGGGGGGTCAACCTCAACCCGGGTGCCGAGCCCGAAGACATGGTTTCGGTGCGCATCTTCGCCGAGGCGCAGCGGGTTATCTCGCTGCGCCTGCGGCCGTTGCGCGCCAGCGATGAAATTCTCCAGTTGCTGGAACAGGGCAGGGGGCCGAAATCGGCCTCGGAACTGTTGTTGTTGATGGGTGAGTTGCTCACCGAAAAGGTCCAGGGCCTGGTCAGCGACCTGGCCGAGCTCGTCGACCTGGAGGAAGAAAAGGTCGAATCCGACGAGCGGTATGCCCCGGAGCAGGGCAGCCTGCAGCAGATCCGCCGCCGTGCCGCTGGCTTGCGCCGCTTTCTCGCCCCGCAACGGGAAATCTACGCGCAGTTGTCGCGCAGCAAATGGAGCTGGTTCGCCAATGCCGACGCCGATTACTGGAATGAACTCAACAACAGCCTGATCCGCTACCTCGAAGAGCTGGAACTGGCCCGCGAACGCGCTGCGCTGGTGCTGGAAAGCGAGGACCGGCGGCGCAGCGAGCGGATGAACCGCACCATGTACCGCTTTGGCATCATCACCTGCATCTTCCTGCCCATGAGCTTTGTCACCGGGCTGCTGGGCATCAATGTCGGCGGCATCCCCGGGGCGGAAAACCCTTTGGGCTTCCTGTTCGCCTGCATTGTCGTGCTGGGGTTGGCCGTGGGGCAGTGGTGGCTGTTCCGGCGGTTGCGATGGGTATAGCGGTGCAATTTGAAACCTTCGTGCCAACAGGATGTGTGACCCGTCGCCCGGCCGTCTCGTCTCTTGCTGACACTGCGCGAGGTGCCCATGCACGATCCGTTTGAAGAATCCCTGCGCGACCTGCTCAAGGCGTCACCCTCCGGCAATGACCGGGACGACCGGGACGACGCCGCTTGCCTGGGTCGCGTGCTGAAAACCGCCAACCGCCAGGTTGGCGCGGGTGATCTGTTCAGCCTGCTTGGCCGTTGGAGCCAGGCGCTGCTGATTGCCGTGAACAATGGCTCGGCGCATGTTGCGCCGGTGCGTCGACACTCTTCCCGCAACGCTGCCCCCGGCAGCAAAGCAGATAAGGCCGATTGAATATGGAACTCGATCTCTGGACCCAGAGCCTGGTCACCGCGATGACAGCCCTTTGGACCAAGGTAGCGAACTTCATCCCCAACCTGTTCGGCGCGCTGGTCGTGGTGCTGCTCGGTTTCGTGGTGGCCAAGCTGCTCGACACGCTGCTGTCCAAGCTGTTGGCCAAATTTGGCCTGGACCGCCTGATGGCCGGTACCGGCCTCACCAAAATGCTCGGTCGGGGCGGCATCCAGGTGCCAATCTCGACCCTGATCGGCAAGATCGTCTATTGGTTCGTGCTGCTCATCTTCCTGGTCTCGGCCGCCGAATCGCTGGGCCTGGAGCGGGTTTCGGCAACCCTCGACATGCTCGCCCTGTACTTGCCCAAAGTGTTCGGCGCGGCCCTGGTGCTGCTGGCCGGCGTGCTGCTGGCGCAGGTGGCCAATGGTCTGGTGCGTGGCGCTGCCGAAGGCATCGGCCTGGAATACTCGGCAGGCCTGGGGCGTATCACCCAAGGCCTTGTGATCATCATCAGCATCTCGGTGGCCATCAGCCAGCTGGAAGTGAAAACCGACCTGCTGAACCACGTCATCGTTATCGGGCTGATTACCGTTGGTCTGGCCGTTGCCTTGGCCATGGGCCTTGGCAGTCGCGAAATTGCCGGGCAGATCCTGGCCGGCATCTACGTGCGCGAGCTGTACCAAGTGGGCCAGCAGGTGCGGATTGGAGAGGTCGAAGGGCATATCGAGGAGATCGGTACGGTGAAGACGACGCTGCTGACCGATGATGGCGAACTGGTGTCGCTGTCTAACCGCGAGCTGCTTGAACAGCGCGTCAATAGCCGCTAACCGCACAAAAGCTGTTAATGTATGCCGCCGCGAAATTCGACCCACGGGGTCGCGCGGCGACATTGACCTGACTGTCGGCCAGATCCGTTTTGAATAAAGTTCATTCGCCGCCCATGCGCTATGACCCCCGCGAGCTCACAGACGAAGAGTTGGTGGCGCGTTCGCATGAGGAGCTGTACCACGTTACCCGCGCCTATGAAGAGCTCATGCGGCGCTACCAACGGACCCTGTTCAACGTCTGTGCGCGTTATCTGGGGAACGACCGTGACGCGGACGATGTCTGTCAGGAAGTGATGCTGAAAGTGCTGTACGGGCTGAAAAACTTCGAGGGTAAGTCGAAGTTCAAGACCTGGCTCTACAGCATCACCTACAACGAGTGCATTACCCAGTACCGCAAGGAGCGCCGCAAACGTCGGTTGATGGATGCCTTGAGTCTGGACCCTGTTGAAGAGGCGTCCGAGGACAAGGCTCCAAAGCCGGAAGAAAAAGGCGGGCTGGACAAGTGGCTGGTGCATGTGAACCCGATTGACCGGGAAATTCTGGTGCTGCGTTTTGTCGCAGAGCTGGAATTTCAGGAAATTGCCGACATCATGCACATGGGCCTGAGCGCGACGAAAATGCGTTACAAGCGCGCGCTAGACAAGCTTCGGGAGAAATTTGCCGGCCTTGATGAAACTTAGGGGCGTGCAAATATCTCTAACGAACCGGCGAGTTCTGCTAGACTCGCCGTCGAGTTGTCCCTCTTGTTTGTGGTGGGACTGCTTAACTATCACCAGATGGGGATTTAACGGATGAAATTGAAAAACACCTTGGGCTTGGCCATTGGTTCGCTTGTAGCCGCCACTTCGATTGGCGCTATGGCACAAGGTCAAGGCGCCGTCGAGACTGAAATCTTCTACAAGAAAGAATTCTTCGACAGCCAGCGCGACTTCAAGAACGACGGCAACCTGTTCGGCGGCTCGATCGGTTACTTCCTGACCGACGACGTTGAGCTGCGTCTGGGCTACGACGAAGTGCACAACGCTCGTGGCGAAGACGGCAAGAACATCAAGGGCTCGAACACCGCCCTGGACGCCGTTTACCACTTCAACAACCCGTACGACGCCATCCGTCCGTACGTTTCCGCTGGTTTCTCGCACCAGTCGCTGGGCCAGACCGGCCGTGGCGGTCGTGACCACTCCACCTTCGCCAACGTTGGCGCTGGCGCCAAGTGGTACATCACCGACATGTTCTATGCCCGTGCCGGCGTAGAAGCTCAGTACAACATCGACCAGGGCGACACCGAGTGGGCCCCGAGCGTTGGTGTTGGCCTGAACTTCGGCGGTAGCCCGAAGCAAGCTGAAGCTGCTCCTGCTCCAGTTGCTGAAGTCTGCTCCGACTCCGACAACGACGGCGTGTGCGACAACGTCGACAAGTGCCCAGACACCCCGGCCAACGTTACCGTTGACGCCGACGGCTGCCCGGCTGTTGCCGAAGTCGTTCGCGTTGAGCTGGACGTCAAGTTCGACTTCGACAAGTCGGTCGTCAAGCCTAACAGCTACGGCGACATCAAAAACCTGGCTGACTTCATGAAGCAGTACCCACAAACCACCACCGTGGTTGAAGGTCACACTGACTCCGTGGGTCCAGACGCTTACAACCAGAAGCTGTCCGAGCGTCGTGCCAACGCTGTCAAGCAAGTGCTGACCCAGCAGTACGGCGTAGAATCCAGCCGTGTTGACTCGGTTGGCTACGGCGAAACCCGTCCGGTTGCTGACAACGCCACCGAAGAAGGCCGTGCTATCAACCGTCGCGTTGAAGCTCAGGTAGAAGCCCAGGCCAAGTAATTGGTTTGAAGCTTCATGAAAAACCCGGCCTCGGCCGGGTTTTTCTTTGCCAGGGGTTTAACCGGCCTCGAAGGCTGTTCCTGCTGTTAGCCTGCGATTGCGATCCGCCCCACAGCCTGTTGCTCTCCCACCACCTCTCCAATCACCAGGATTGCCGGGCTACGCAAGCCAAACGCCCGCGCAGCTTCCACCATTCCCTGCACATCGCTTCTGCACTCCCGCTGCTGCGGCAACGAGGCATTTTCGATCATCGCCACCGGCATTCCCGGCGCCATGCCCCCTGCCAGCAATCCTTGGCGCACTTGTTCCAGCCGCGCCACCCCCATGTAGACCACCAGCGTTGTCCCGCCCTGAGCCAAGGCCGCCCAGTTCAGCTCGCTATCGTCCTGGGTGTGCGCCGTTACCAGCGTCACCCCTCGGCTCACGCCCCGTGAAGTCAGGGGGATCCCGCACTGCGTGGCTCCGGCAAGGCCGGCGGTGATGCCATTGATCACCTCCACTTCGATGCCATGGCCCTGCAGCCACAGTGCCTCCTCACCGCCACGGCCGAAGATGCAAGGGTCGCCGCCCTTGAGCCTAACCACGCAACGGCCCTGTCGCGCGTGGCGCAGCATCAGGCGCTGAATGAACGCTTGCGGTGTAGAGCGGCAGCCGCCGCGCTTGCCCACGGTCATTACCCGGGCCTGCGGGCAATGCTCGAGCACTGCCGGGTTGACGAGGTCGTCGACCATGACCACGGCGGCTTGCTGCAACGCACGCACGGCCTTGAGGGTGAGCAGTTCAGGGTCACCAGGGCCGGCACCGACCAGCCATACTTTTGCATTCATCAGGGTTTCCTCATCGGCAAGGTGCGTTCAGCCCTTGAGCAGGGTGAACAGCAGTATCAGATTGATCAGCAACGACAACAGGGCCAGGGTGCGCCACACCTTCAACGGCTCGCGCTCCAGCAGCGGCCGGGGTCGGCTGGGCAGTTCCTGGCGGTCGCCGCGCTCGAGCAGCAGCAACCAGTGTTCGGCGGTTTCGAAGCGCTGCGCCGGGTCGCTCGCCACGGCCTGCAGCAGGTTGTGCTGCAGCCATTCCGGCAGGTCGGGTCGGTAGCGCGCGGCGTTGACCGGCTGGCTGAAGCGCGGGCGCTGAAAGGCCTCTACCTCGCCGTACGGGTAGTGTCCGGTCAGCAGGTGGTACAGGGTCACGCCCACTGCATACAAGTCCTGACGCGGGCTGGGCGGGTGGCCTTCGAATGCTTCCGGGGCGATGTACGAGGGTGTGCCGGGCAGCTCGTGCAGCGGGTCTTCGGACAGGCCCGGGCAATAAGCCAGGCCGAAGTCCAGCAGGCGCAGCTGGCCATCACGGCCCAGGTGCAGGTTGTCTGGCTTGATATCGCGGTGCAGCAAGTTGCGCCGATGCAGCACACCGACTGCCTGCAGCAGTTGCCGGGCGACTTCCAGCCATTGCGGCAAGGGCAGCGGGCCTTGTTCGGCCAGCAACGCCGCCAGGTTTTGGCCCGGATATTCGCGCATCACGTAGTACAGGTGCTGACGCTGACTGGCGGTGTGTAGCTCGGGGAAGTGCCGGCCGGCGATGCGGCGCAGAAACCACTCTTCCAGCAACAGCCCTTGTGCCGCCCCCGGTTCCTGTTCGCGTGCCGGGGGCAGGGTCTTGAGCAGCCAAGGCTGGTTCTGGCTATCGCGCACTTTGTACAGCAAGGACTGGCGGCTGTGCGCATGCAGTGTTTCGACCTGCCAGCCGTCGATCACCTGGCCTTCGCGCAGCGGGCCGGGCACTGGCCATTGTTGCAGTTGCGCCAGGGTATCGCCCAGGTTGGCCGTGCCCAGTTGATCGACTTGCACCAGCAAGGCGCTGGCGTTGTCCTTGCTGCCGTTGAGGTGCGCACTGGCCACCAGGGTGTCGGCGGCCAGTTGCAGGTCAGTTTGCTCGCGCAGCACGGCCTGGATGTGCTGTTCGCCCAGGCTGGCCCAGACCCCGTCGCTGAGCAGCAGGAAGCATTCACCCGGTTGCAGCTCGCCTTCCAGGTAATCCACCAGCAGGTGCTGGTCCAGGCCCAGTGCCCGTTTCAGTACATGCTGCATGCCCGGTTGGTCCCAGACATGGTCTTCGCTCAGGCATTGCAGCGTCCCCCCGTGCCAGCGGTACACCCGGCAGTCGCCTACATGGGCCAGGGTAAATCGTCGGCCGCGCAACACCAGCGCGCTAAGCGTGGTCAACAACGGCTGGCCGCTGCCCTGGGCGCGCAACCAGCGGTTTTGCGCCAGCAGCAGACGGTCGAGGGCCTGGGCCACGCTCCAGGTGGCCGGCGTGGCGTAGTAATCCAGGGCCAGTGCCTGCAGGCTGGCGCGTGCCGCCAGGCCGCCGTCGGCACATTGGCTGACGCCGTCGGCCAGCGCGAACAGGTAGCCTTTGCTGGCGGCCAGTTCTGGTGCCGGTGTCACCAGGCGCAGGGCGTCCTGGTTTTCCGCGCGCGGCCCGGTGGCGCTGGCCTGGGCAAAGCTCAGTTGCAGGCTCATCGGCGTGCCTCAGACCCGCGCTGCAGTGACTGCAGTCGAGCCCCAGGTGGTGCGCCAGCGCTGTTTCACCCCGTGCAGGCCGAACCAGGCCAGCAGGCCCAGGCTGGCGAACAGCCACAGCCCCAGTTGGTAGTCGCCAGTGTGCTGCTTGATGGTGCCAAGCCCGGCCGCCAGCAGGAAGCCGCCGATGCCACCGGCCATGCCGATCAGACCGGTCATGACCCCGATCTCTTGGCGGAAGCGTTGGGGCACCAGTTGGAACACGGCGCCATTGCCGGCACCCAGGCCGAGCATGGCGCTGACGAACAGCGCCAGTGCGGCCGCGGCAGAGGGCAGGTTGAAGCCGACGGCGGCAATGCAGATGGCGGCGACGCCGTACATGCCCAGCAGGGTGCGGATGCCGCCAAAACGGTCAGCCAGGGCGCCGCCAAGCGGGCGCATCAGGCTGCCGGCGAACACGCAAGCGGCGGTGTAGTAGCCGGCGGTGACCGGGCTCAGGCCGTATTGGTCACTGAAGTAGCCGGGCAGGGCACTGGCCAGGCCGATGAAACCGCCGAAGGTAACGCTGTAGAAAAACATGAACCACCAGCTGTCACGGTCGCCCAGTGCCTTGAGGTAGTCGGCCATGGCTTTCGGCTTGGGCCGTTGCGGGGCATTGCGCGCCAACAGGGCGAACACCACCAGCGCCAGTGACAGCGGGATCAGCGCAAAGCCGAACACATTGTTCCAGCCAAAGCCCGCTGCCAGTGCCGGTGCCAGCAGGGCCGCGAACACCGTGCCGGAGTTGCCGGCGCCGGCGATGCCCATGGCCTTGCCCTGGTGCTGTGGCGGGTACCACTGTGAGGCCAGCGGCAGCGAGACGGCGAAGGACGCACCGGCAAAGCCCAGGAACACGCCGAGCAGCAGGGCCTGTTCATAGCTGTGTACGCCAAGGTACCAGGCTGCGGCGAGGGCGACGATGACCACGACCTGGCCGATCAGGCCAGCCGTCTTGGGCGACAGGCGGTCGACCAGAATGCCCATGGCAAAGCGCAGGATTGCCCCGGCCAGGATCGGCGTGGCCACCATCAGGCCCCGCTGTTGTGCGCTCAGTTGCAGGTCGGCAGCAATCTGCACCGCCAGCGGGCCCAGCAGGTACCAGACCATGAAGCTGAGGTCGAAATACAGAAATGCGGCGAACAGCGTGGGCACATGCCCGGATTTCCAGAAGCTGGTACTCATCGAACACCTCACTCGGTAGTACAACGGAACGAAAAAAACGCCGCTACCCGCTCCACGGGCGTGGAGGGGAGAGCGACGTCTTTGTCGGGATTCAAGTGGGGTAACCGCCGTTGGCTACCGGTGAGTTTTGTTGAGCAAGAGATGGGCCAACTTCTGGTGGGGCTGGCTTGAGATTTTCAGCGCATCAGCCGAGCATCTCATGCATGGCAATGATCTGTTCGGCCACCTGGATCAGCTTCTGCTGCCGGCTCATGGCCTGGCGACGCATCAGGGTATAGGCCTGCTCTTCGTTGCAGTCCTTCATCTTCATCAGCAAACCCTTGGCTTGCTCGATGCGCTTGCGTTCGGCCAGTTGCTGGTCGCGCGCCAGCAGCTGCGCCTTCAGTGCCTGGTCGCTCTCGAAGCGGGCCATGGCCACGTCCAGGATCGGCTGCAGCCGCGCAGCATGGATACCCTCGACGATATAGGCGCTGACCCCGGCCTGGATCGCCTGACGCATCATCCCGGGGTCGTGCTCGTCGGTGAACAACACGATGGGCCGCGGCTGGTCACGGCTCACCAGCACTACCTGTTCCATCACATCGCGGTCTGGTGAGTCGGTATCGATCAATACCACGTCGGGGCGCACCGTTTCGACGCAGGCGGGCAGGTCGATGGTCAGGTCTGGGGCTTCGATGATCTCGAAGCCGGCCTCACTCAACGCCGCCCTGAGGCGGCCGAGCTTGCTCTGGGTGTCGTCGATCAGCAGGATGCGCAGCATGTTCGTCCCCCTCACGCGCCGACACGGGCATCGGGCAAGTCACCCAAGGCATGCAAGCTGAAACTGCGGGCATAGCCGAAGGGGTCGCTGCCATCCCAGCGGGAGCCATCGATCAGCAGGCTGCTGCGCATCGGTTGGCCTGGGCAAGCGATGCCCAGGCTGTGTGCGGCCTCGCTGTACAACTGCAGTTGCTGGACCTGCTGGGCCACGCCGAGGTAGTCGGGGTCTTCGCGCAGCAGGCCCCAGCGGCGGAACTGGGTCATGAACCACATACCGTCGGACAGGTAGGGCAGGTTGGCCCGGCCCTGGTCGAACAGGCGCAGGGCATGTGGGTCTTGCCATTGGTTGCCCAGGCCATCCTCATAGTGGCCGAGCAGGCGGGGGGCTATGCTGTCCAGCGGGGTGTCCAGATAGGCACTTGCGCTGAGCAGTTGCGCGGTGCTGCGGCGGTTTTCCGGGCTTTGCTCGATGAACCGGCTGGCGGTGAGGATCGCCTTGATCAGCGCACGGGCGCTGTTGGGGTTTTGCTCGGCAAAGACGCGGGCGCAGGCCAGGACCTTTTCCGGGTGATCCGGCCAGATCGACTGGCTGGTGGCCAGGGTGAAGCCTTGGCCTTTGGCCACCGCGTCGGCGGCCCAGGGCTCACCAACGCAGAAGCCGTCAATGCGCCCGGCCTGGAGGTGTGCAGCCATCTGCGCCGGTGGCACCACGACGCTGTCGACGTCGCGCAGCGGGTGGATGCCCTGGCTGGCCAGCCAGTAATACAACCACATGGCGTGGGTGCCGGTGGGGAAGGTCTGGGCGAACGTCAGGCGTGCGCCATGCTGGTGCACCAGGCGCGCCAGCGCCTCAGGGTTGGTCACGCCCTTGCGCTGCAAGGCAGGGGACAGGTTGATAGCCTGGGCGTTCTGGTTCAGGCCCATGAGCACGGCCATGTCGCTGGCGGGTACGCCGCCAATGCCCAGATGCACGGCGTAGACCAGGCCATACAGGCAATGCGCGGCGTCCAGCTCGCCGCTGACCAGCTTGTCGCGCAGCCCGGCCCACGAGCCCTGGCGCTTGAGGTTGAGGGTAAGGCCGTGCTGCTGGGCGAAGCCCTGGGTGGCGGCGACCACGACCGAGGCGCAGTCGGTCAGGGCCATGTAGCCGATGTTCAGGCTGGTTTTTTCCGGCGCGTCGCTGCCGTTGACCCAGGCCAGGGGCGTTGCTCGGGGTACAGTGTTCACAAGAGTCCTCGCCCTTACTGATAAGGCTGTGGGCTGAACAGGTGCAACCGATGTGCCAAGCGCTCCACGATTTGCTGTCCTGCCAGCCCCACGCTGGCTATAATCGCCCCCTCACTCACCCTGAGCCTTGCCCGCCCATGTATACCCTGGCCCGCCAGCTGCTGTTCAAGCTTTCCCCGGAAACTTCCCACGACCTGTCCCTGGACCTGATCGGCGCCGGTGGCCGTATGGGCCTCAACGGCATGCTGTGCAAGCAACCGGCGTCATTGCCGGTTTCGGTCATGGGCTTGAACTTCGCCAACCCGGTGGGGCTGGCAGCTGGCCTGGACAAGAACGGCGCGGCCATCGACGGCTTCGCCCAGCTGGGCTTCGGTTTTGTCGAAATCGGCACTGTCACCCCGCGTCCGCAGCCTGGCAACCCCAAGCCACGGTTGTTCCGCCTGCCGGAAGCCACGGCCATCATCAACCGCATGGGTTTCAACAACCTGGGCGTTGATCACCTGCTGGGGCGCGTACGCGCCTCGCGCTACAAGGGGGTGCTGGGCATCAACATCGGCAAGAACTTCGATACCCCGGTCGAACGTGCCGTCGATGACTACCTGATCTGCCTGGACAAGGTCTACACCGCCGCCAGCTACATCACGGTCAATGTCAGCTCGCCCAACACCCCGGGCCTGCGCAGCCTGCAGTTCGGCGACTCGCTCAAGCAGTTGCTCGATGCCCTGGCCGAGCGACGCGAGCAACTGGCCGGTACACATGGCAAGCGCGTGCCCCTGGCAATCAAGATCGCACCGGACATGAGCGACGAAGAAACGGCGCTGGTGGCCGCCGCGCTGATGGCGTCGGGCATGGATGCGGTGATCGCCACCAACACCACGCTGGGGCGTGAAGGTGTCGAAGCACTGCCGTACGGTGGTGAGGCGGGCGGCCTGTCGGGCGCACCGGTGCGGGAGAAGAGCACTCATATCGTCAAGGTGCTGGCAGGTGAGCTGGGCGGCAAGTTGCCGATCATTGCCGCCGGTGGCATTACCGAAGGCCGCCATGCTGCCGAGAAGATCGCGGCCGGGGCGAGCCTGGTGCAGATCTACTCGGGCTTCATTTACAAAGGGCCGGCGCTGATTCGCGAAGCGGTGGATGCTATCGCGGCAATGCCGCGGTGACCTGACGGGCCGGTTCGCGGGCAAGCCCGCTCTTGCAGGGATAGTGGGTACAGCTTATGAGGTTTGCCAAGGCATAAAAAAGGGCCCCTTCAAGGGGCCCCTGGGCCTTCGCCCGCCGCCCGGATGGGGCGTGCATGGTAAATCGAATTCAGTGTCCTCGTTCAGCCAACGGCGTGATTTTCGTTGAGTCTATGGATGCCAGCGGTGCCAGTCATTCCGTCCCAGTTATCACCGCGACCTTCACGCCAGCCGTTGATCCAGGCTTGGCGAACAGAAGGAAGATTGAAGGGGCAAAGTTCGCGGGATTTGCCGGTAACCCCGTATTGGTAGCCACGTGAATATGCTCTTTCCAACGGATCACGCTTAAGTCTTCTCATAGGGTGTTGCCCTCACTTGTTGACTGTAATGTCCCGTCGGCCTCTCCGAGGCCGGGCAGAGTCGTTCTGCCGGTTTGCGCTCGCTGCCGGCGTGGCGAGCTGAAAGTGCCGCCTCGTTGCGAAGCGGCCTGAGACCAGTTCTATCGAATGCGAGTCACGGTGTGAATGATCGATTTGTCATAAGCACGTAACCTTTCCAAGGGTGAGGGGATAAGTAAATAAATGCGACTCAACCTTGTTTGGTGTTTAGCCCTGCAATGATCGGGGTTTGCCGTTCTTTGACGTCATTTCGCCAGCGTTGTTTGCGGATGACAGAAATAATTTGAAATGCGACGAAGGGTCACATTGGCCCGCAGATCGCCAGAATTACGCGTACTGCCTGATGATCTAAGCTGTCTTTGCCACTGGGCCAAGCACGGATCGGTCAGGCGGCCCGGCTTTTCTGCAGCACGTTGTGTGCCGCAGAGGGCCACCCGCACGCCTGCTGGAAAGGTGTACGGGCAAACATCGCGGGGCGATGCGTCGCCCCGTCAGTCAAATAGCCCAAGGCGCTGGAATACTCATGTCGGACCGTTTCGAACTTTACCTCACCTGTCCCAAAGGCCTTGAAAGCCTGCTCGCCGAAGAGGCCAAGGGCCTCGGCCTTGACGAGGTGCGCGAGCACACCTCGGCCATTCGCGGCGCCGCCGACATGGAAACTGCTTACCGCCTGTGTGTCTGGTCACGTCTGGCCAACCGCGTATTGCTGGTGCTCAAGCGCTTCTCGATGAAGAACGCCGACGACCTTTACGACGGCGTGCACGCGGTCGACTGGGCTGACCACCTGGCAGCCGACGGCACCCTGGCTGTGGAGTTCAGCGGCCATGGCTCAGGCATCGACAATACTCACTTCGGTGCGCTGAAGGTCAAGGATGCGATCGTCGACAAGCTGCGTAACCGCGAAGGCCTGCGCCCGTCAGTCGAAAAGATCGACCCTGACGTGCGTGTGCACCTGCGCCTGGACCGCGGCGAGGCCATATTGTCCCTCGACCTGTCCGGGCACAGCCTGCACCAGCGTGGCTACCGCCTGCAGCAAGGCGCCGCGCCGCTGAAGGAAAACCTGGCGGCAGCGGTGCTGATCCGTGCTGGCTGGCCGCGTATTGCTGCCGAAGGTGGTGCGCTGGCCGACCCGATGTGCGGTGTGGGTACCTTCCTGGTCGAGGCCGCGATGATCGCCGCCGATATCGCCCCCAACCTCAAGCGCGAACGCTGGGGCTTCAGTGCCTGGCTCGGCCATGTGCCGGCGCTGTGGCGCAAGGTGCATGACGAAGCGCAGGCGCGCGCGCAGGCCGGCCTGGCCAAGCCACCGCTGTGGATCCGTGGCTACGAGGCTGACCCGCGACTGATCCAGCCGGGCCGCAACAACGTCGAGCGTGCCGGCTTGGGCGACTGGGTGAAGATCTACCAAGGCGAAGTCAGTACCTTCGAGCCACGCCCGGACCAGAACCAGAAAGGCCTGGTCATCAGCAACCCGCCCTACGGTGAGCGTCTGGGTGACGAAGCCAGCCTGCTGTACCTCTACCAGAATCTGGGCGAGCGCCTGCGCCAGGCCTGCATGGGCTGGGAAGCAGCGGTATTCACTGGTGCGCCGCAACTGGGCAAGCGCATGGGCATTCGTAGCCACAAGCAGTACGCGTTCTGGAACGGCGCATTGCCATGCAAGCTGCTGCTGTTCAAGGTGCAGCCTGACCAGTTCGTCACCGGTGAACGCCGCGAAGCGCAGCCTGAAGGCACCGAAGCCCGCCAGCAGGTGCCGCAGGCCAGCGAGCCCGCGCGGCTGTCGGAAGGGGCGCAGATGTTTGCCAACCGCCTGCAGAAGAACCTCAAGCAACTGGGCAAGTGGGCCCGTCGCGAGCAGGTCGACTGCTATCGCCTGTACGATGCCGACATGCCTGAATATGCCCTGGCGGTCGACCTGTACCAGGACTGGGTACACGTGCAGGAATACGCCGCGCCACGTTCGGTCGACCCGGACAAGGCTCAGGCGCGTCTGCTCGATGCACTGGCGGCCATCCCGCAGGCGTTGGGCATTTCGCCGCAGCGTGTAGTGCTCAAACGTCGCGAGCGGCAAAGCGGCACGCGCCAGTACGAACGTCAGGCTACCGAGGGCCGCTTCCAGGAAGTGAACGAAGGTGGCGTCAAGCTGCTGGTCAACCTCACCGACTACCTGGATACCGGGCTGTTCCTCGACCACCGCCCGATGCGTATGCGCATCCAGCGTGAGGCTGCCGGCAAGCGCTTCCTCAACCTGTTCTGCTACACCGCCACGGCCACCGTGCACGCGGCCAAGGGCGGTGCGCGCAGCACCACCAGCGTCGACCTGTCGAAAACCTACCTGGACTGGGCGCGGCGTAACCTGGCACTCAATGGCTATTCCGAGCGCAACCGCCTGGAGCAAAGCGATGTAATGGCTTGGCTGGAAGGCAACCGTGACAGCTACGACCTGATCTTCATCGACCCGCCAACCTTCTCCAACTCCAAGCGCATGGAAGGTGTATTCGACGTGCAGCGTGACCATGTTCAGCTGTTGGACCTGGCCATGGCCCGTCTGGCGCCGGGTGGTGTGCTGTATTTCTCCAACAACTTCCGCAAGTTCCAGCTGGACGAGCACCTGATGGCGCGTTACGTGGTGGAAGAAATCAGCGCGCAGACCCTGGACCCGGACTTCGCCCGTAATAACCGTATCCATCGCGCCTGGCGTTTGCAGCTTCGTTGAGGCGACGAGGTACATTGCACGGCTAATGGCCAATAGCTATAACTGAGGGCAGGGCAAGATAATCCGCAGGACGCTGACGTGACGAGATGGGTGTATGTCAAAGTGTGGCGTGCGTGCGCGGTTGCTTGGCTTGTGCACAGAGAGGGCGTCCGCCTGGGCGATGGCGCTGATTGCACTGGTGGCGGGCGGCTTGTTGACCGCCGCCTTGGCATTTGCCGCGCACACCTTCTACAAACAGCAGCTGCGCCAGCGCTTTGAGCTGCTGGCCAGCGAGCGCGCCAGCCGTATTGCCGAGCGCTTTGACGAACAGCAGCAGCGCCTGGACGGGCTGCGGCGGTTTTTCAGCTTTTCCAACGACATCAGCCCGCGCGAATTTGACGGCTATGCCCGGCCACTGCTACAGCGCACCCTGGCCTATGCCTGGGCGCCGCGCGTCGAGGCTGCGCAACGCGCCGAATTCGAGCGCCTGGCCAGTGACCATACCGGCCCAGGCTATGTGATCCGGGACAAGGACGCGCAAGGCCAGTGGCGCCCGGCGTCGCAGCGCGATCATTACTTCCCGGTACTCTATACCCAATCGGGCGAACTGCCCGGGTTGCCCTACGGCCTGGACCTCGCTGGCCGAAGCGAGCCTCAGGCGGCCTTGGCGCGGGCGTTGGGGCCAGGCAGCATGGCGGTGTCCGAGCCATTGGCCCTGTTCGATACCCACTCGGCAGAGCGCGGCCTGTTGATGGTCGCGCCGGTATTTTCCGATGCCGACCCCCGCGGTGCTGCAGCGGGTTATGTGGTGGCCTTGCTGAGCATGCGCGAGCTGGTCAGCGACGGTCGGCCGGTAGCGACTGATGACAACCTTGTCGTGCGCATCACGGACCCGTCTGGGTTACAAGGCCCCGTCGTGATGTTCGATTCGCAAAATCAGGTCGCGCCCTTGGCCCTGGCCAGCAATCAGTTGTTGCGCCTGGCCGATCACTATTTCCAGCTGAGCATTCAGCCGAGCCAGGCGTTCGTGCAGGCGAACCGCTCCTCGGCAGTGCTGGCGGTCGGTTTGTTGGGCGGACTGTTGAGCCTGTTGCTCAGCGTGCTGCTCTACAGCCTGTTGAGCCAGCGTCAGCGCGCCCTGGCCTTGGTCGCTCAGCGTACGGCCGAGTTGCAGGTCAGCGAGCAGTCGTTGCGTGGCACCCACAACCAACTGCGCAGTGTGCTGGATGCCGCGACCCAGGTGGCGATCATCGCCACCAACCTCAAGGGGGTGGTCAGCACGTTCAACGCCGGTGCCGAACGCATGCTCGGTTACGCAGCCAGCGAAGCGATCGGCCGCTTGCGCCTTGAAGACCTGGTGCTGCCGGAGGAGCTGAACCTGCGTGCCCATGCCTTGAGCCTGCGTTTTGGCCGCGCCATTGCTGGGGGCCAGGCGATGTTCGCTGAAACGGTACAGGAGCACGGGGCCGAGCCTGGCGAGTGGACCTTGCTACGGGCTGATGGCAGCCAGCTGGTCGCCAACATGCTGGTGACTGCCATGCTCGACGAACAGGGGTTGTGGGTTGGCTACCTGGCCATCTGCATTGACGTGACCGAGCGGCGCCGGGTGCATGAGGCGTTGGCAGCGCGTGACCGGTTGCTGGAAAAGCTCAGTGCCGAGGTGCCGGGCGGCATCTACCAATATCGCCTGGATGCCAACGGCCATTCGTGTTTTCCATATGCCAGCATGGGCCTGTATGACATTTATGAGGTCGACCTCATGCAATTGCGTGAGGATGCCTCGGGGGTGTTCGAACGTATCCACCCCGATGACCTGGAGCGCGTGCGCCGCTCGGTGCGCTATTCAGCCGAACACCTGTCACCCTGGCGCGAGGAGTATCGGGTCTGCCTGCCCCGGGCCGGACTGCGCTGGGTGCGTGGCGAGGCGACCCCGGAAGTGGGCGAGCAGGGCTGCACGCTGTGGCATGGCTACCTGACTGACATCTCCGACCTGAAGGGCGTGGAGGAAGAGTTGCGGGCGCTGTCGGTCACAGACTCCCTGACCGGTATCCATAATCGTCGCTACTTCCAGGAGCGGCTCAAGATCGAACTGGAACGGGCCCAGCGCGATGGCTTGGCGCTGGCGGTGATCATGCTCGACATCGATCACTTCAAGCGCATCAACGACCGCTTCGGCCATGCCGTCGGCGACCGGGTGCTGCGTAGCCTGTGCCAGCGCATCGGTCAGCGTTTACGGCGTACCGATGTGTTTTGCCGCTTGGGCGGGGAAGAGTTCATGGTGCTTTGCCCGGGCAGCGATGTCGATCAGGCGCGGTTGCTGGCGCTGGAGTTGTGGCAAGGGGTGCGCAATGTGCCGGTGGAAGGCGTGGGCCAGGTGACTGCAAGCTTTGGGGTGGCGGGTTGGCGGTCGGGCGAAGGCGCTGATGCCTTGCTGTTGCGCGCCGACGCCGGCGTGTATGCGGCCAAACAGGCCGGACGGGACCGGGTGGAGGGGGAGTCGGCCTAAGCGCTGTCGGTTGCCGGTACCGAGCCTTTCGCGGCGAAAACCGCTCCTACAGGTTGCACAGGTTTGGTAAGCCGTGCTCACCCCTGTAGGAGCGGGTTCACCCGCGAAAAGGCCAATACAGGCTAACCAATCAATTAGCTGCTGTACTGCCAGCCAGCTTCGGCTGGCGATACAGGTCAAGCAACACCTGATCCAGCACCTGCGAGGCACCCCACGGTTTAGGGTCGTTGAGAATCGCTGCCACCGCCCAGGTATGGCCGTTGCTGTCGCGACTGAAGCCGGCAATCGCCCGCACAGTGTTCAGTGTGCCGGTCTTGATGTGCCCTTCACCGGTCATCGCGGTGCGCTTGAGACGCTTGCGCATCGTGCCGTCCATGCCCACCAGCGGCATCGAGCTCATGAATTCGGCAGCGTAAGGGCTCTTCCAGGCGGCTTTCAGCATCTCGGCCATTTCCCGGGTACTGACCCGTTCGGCACGCGACAGGCCAGAGCCGTTTTCCATCACCAGATGCGGCGCAGTAATACCCTTTTTCGCCAGCCATTGGCGTACCACGCGCTGGGCAGCACGGGCGTCGTCACCATCGGCATCGGTGCGGAACTGCGCGCCAAGGCTCAGGAACAGCTGCTGGGCCATGGTGTTGTTGCTGTACTTGTTGATGTCGCGGATCACTTCCACCAGGTCTGGCGAGAAGGCGCGGGCCAGCAGGCGAGCACTCTTGGGCACATTCTCGATGCGGTCGCCACCCTGGATGTTGCCACCCAGTTCGTTCCAGATTGCGCGCACGGCACCGGCGGCGTAGGTGGAATGGTCGAGCAGCGACAAGTAGGTTTGCGAGTTGCAGCCGTCACCCAGTTGGCCGCTGACCGTGACACTGATGCCGTCGGCCTGGGGCACCGGGTTGTAGCGCACATCACCGGTGCATTTCTTTGAGGCTACCGGCTTGACCTGGTTGTCGATACGGATACTGGCAATCGGCGGCTCGACTGCGACGGTGACTTTGCCACCATCATTGCGCGCCACGAAGCGCAGGGCCTTGAGGTTGACCAGCAGCGAGTCGGGCTTGACCAGGAACGGCTTGTTATCATCGCCGCCGTCGTCGTTGAACTGCGGCAGGTTGGGCTGCACGAAATGGCTGCGGTCCAGCACCAGGTCACCGGTGACGGTGCGCACGCCATTGGCGCGCAGGTCACGCATCAGCAGCCACAGCTTTTCCATGTTCAGTTTGGGGTCACCGCCACCTTTAAGGTACAGGTTACCGTTAAGCACACCGTTGCTCAGGGTGCCGTCGGTGTAGAACTCGGTTTTCCACTGAAAGGTCGGGCCAAGCAGTTCGAGGGCAGCGTAGGTCGTGACCAGTTTCATGGTCGAGGCCGGGTTCACCGACACATCGGCATTGAACACGGTCGGGGTGCCGGGGCCATCCAGCGGCAGCATCACCAGCGACAGCGCTGTGTCCTGCAGCTTGTTGGCCTTGAGCGCCTGCTGCACTTTGGCAGGCAGGGTGGTATTGACGGCGGCGTGGCTGGGCAAGGCAAGTGGCAACAGCAGGCCGGCAAGAACGAGGGGACGAAGCGTTTTGATCATAGTGAGTGAATACCCTGCGGCGAGGGAAAAGGGCTTTGGGGCTGTAAGAGATGATGGCCCCACGACGTAAACACTACGCATTATGCCCCAAGCGCAGCCACGATGCGTCACGTTCGACGGAAAAGCATCGCCAATAAAAAGGCCACCCGAATGGGGTGGCCTTTTCAGCAATCAACCTTTCAGCTCGAAGCTGACAAGTATCACTCAGCCTTGTTGATAGGCTTTTCCGGGTACCAGGCATCCAGCAGCGGGCTGACTTCGATTTTGGTCAGTTCGCTGCGGCCTTTGAGCCAGGCTTCAACGGCAGCGCGCTGTTCTTCGCTGACCGAGCCGCGTTTGACCGAGCACACCAGGCCGAAATCGTCACCGCCTACATAATCCAGGCCGTTGGCGTCCATGGCTTCTTCCAGGAACGCGTCGAGGAAAGCATCGATTGCCTGGTCATCCAGATCTTCCTTGAATTCCAGGTTCAGCTCGAAGCCCAATTCCTGAAACTCGTCGACACACAGCTTCTTGCGCAGACGACGGGAGCGGTTTGTGGCCATGAAACAATCCTCTTAGGTAATAACGCCGCGCAGTCTACCAGTTAACACGTCTGGTTGCCTGCCTGAGTATCTCTGCTGGTGGCCAATTCCTTGGCCAGGGCACGTTCCACTCGGCACATATGCCGTGCCAGTGCCTGGCGCCGCAGGCGCACCTGGGCAGTGGGCAAGTCGCTGGCCTCGAGGGCTTCACAGGCCGCCATCAGGTCAGGGGCTTCCAGCATGCGTGCGGCGCTTAGCACCTTGTGGGCCTGCTCGGCAATGGCGCCGCTGTCGTGTTGCGGGTGAAGCGCCATCAGGCTGGCCAGGTCGGCCTGAAGGCTCTGGTGCAGGGCCTCCAGGAAGCGCTGGCGATCGACCGGGTCAGGCCCGACCACGGCGGCCAGGCCGTCCAGCTGGTACAGCTTGCGGCGGGGGCGTTGCTGGCGGCGCGGGCGAATGCCAGCCAGGCGCTGGCTGAGGGTGCTCAGGCTGATGGGCTTGAGCAGGCAGTCGTCCATGCCGGCGGTCAGGCACTTGCGGCGTACTTCCGGCTGTGCGTTGGCGGTATAGCCGAGGATGGTGCAGGGGGGGCGCTTGCCCTGGCGTTCTTCGGCGCGCACGGCAGTCGCCAGCTGGTAACCGTTCATGTGCGGCATGTTGCAGTCGAGTACCAGCACATCGAAGTCGCCTTCCCGCCAGGTCGCCAGGCCTTCCCGCCCATCGCGGGCGCTGGCGTGCTCCAGGCCCAGGTAGCCAAGTTGTTGCGCCATCAGTTGCAGGTTGGCCGGGTGATCATCAATGACCAGCACGTTCAGCCGTGGGTCGGGCACGTCGAGCTGCTCGGGCAGCGGTTTCGGCTGCTCTGCGCCATCCACCCGTTGCAGCGGCATCTTCAGGCGCACCTGGGTACCGACATCCTCCAGGCTTTTCATGGACAGGCTGCCGCCCATCATTTCGCACAGGTTACGGCAGATGGCCAGGCCCAGCCCGGTACCTGCGCGGGCGCCCTGGCTGTGCGGGTTGGCCTGGATGAACGGGTTGAACAGGCGCTGCAGGTCGTCGGGGTGGATGCCGATGCCACTGTCGCGCACCTCCAGCTCCAATACGGCGGGTGTGCTGGTACCGTCATCCAGCAGACTGACGCAGATGCGCACCTGACCATGCTCGGTGAACTTGATGGCATTGCTTACCAGGTTGGACAGCACCTGCTTGAAGCGCAGCGGGTCAAGCAGGACAGGGCAGCGTGCGGCCGGGGCGATCTGCACCTCCAGGGCCAGGCCTTTCTGCCGCGCCTGGCCATCGAAAATGCGCGCCACCGATTCGACCAGCGCCGCCAGGTCGACCACCTCCGGGGCCAGTGACAAGTGCCCGGACTCGATGCGCACGATGTCGAGAATGTCACCGATCAGGCCTAGCAGGTCTTTGGCCGAATGGTGTGCCAGTTCCAGCGCGCTTCGGTCCACCCGGCCCTGGTCGGCGCGCTTGACCGCCAGTTCCAGCATGCCGATGACGGCATTCATCGGGGTGCGGATTTCGTGGCTGATGGTCGCCAGGAACGTGCTCTTGGCGCGGTTGGCATCGTCGGCCTGCTGCTTGGCCTGGCGCAGCTCCATGACCAGTTGCCGGCGTTCGCTGATGTCGATCCAGCCGCCGATGATCCCCTGTACCTCACCCAGAGAGTCGCGGTACGGCAAGATCCAGTGGTAGATAGTCAATGCCCGGCCTTTGATCCGTAGTGGGCGGTCCTTGATCAGCGGCGAGCCCGCCGCCATGACTTTCTGGTAATCAGCCTGGATCTGCCGAGCCTGCTCGGAATCGGCAAACAGGCTGTCCTTGAGTTTTTTGCCGATCACTTGATCGGAGCGGGCCTGCACGGCTTCAAGGTAGCTGTAGTTGCAACTTTTCAGGCAACCCTCGCGGTCGCGCACATACATGGGGTGGGGCGTACCGTTGAGCAGGGCGCGCATGAATGCCAACTGGTCGTTCAGCGCGCGTTCGGCGCGCTGGCGCTGGCGAATCTGCAGGCGCAGGCGGGCATTCCAGAGCAGGGCCAGCAACAAGAGCACGACCGTGGCCAGCACCACCTGCAGGGCAAGGCGGCTGTAGACTTTGGTGTTGTCATCCTCATGCCTGCCAAAGCCGCGCCAGCGGTTGTTGATTACCCCCAGCTCCTCGGGTGAGATACTCAGCAAAGCCTTGTCGAGGATAGACAACAGCGCCGGTGACGGAGCCGTGGTGGCCATGGCGAAGTTGGCGGGTTCGCTGCCGACCGAGGTGCGGATGACCAGTTCGGGGTTGCTGGCCAAGGCGTGGTTGGCGTCGATCAGGGTGGTGATCACCGCATCGACGGCCCCGCTGTTGAGCAACGCCATGGAGTAGAACGCGCTTTCGGTCTCGACCCAGCTTATCTTTGGGTAGTCCCGGGACAGCATGGCGTTCATGGTGCTGTCCCGGGTAATGGCGATGCGATGCCCCTGCAACTGCTCCAGTGAACTCAGTGTGTTGTTGTCCTTGTGGTTGACCAGCACATAGGCGCTTTCGAGGTAGGGGCGGCTGATTTGCAGGTCGTCCCCTGGTTTACCGGCGCTGGCCAGTGCGGCGATGACATCGGCCCGGCCATCCTTGAGGCGGGCGACCATGTCGGCAATGCCACTGGCACGCTGCACTTCGAAACGCAACCCGGTGCGCAGGCGAATGAGTTCCAGCAGGTCGGCGGTGATGCCTCGGAAATGCCCCGAATCATCGAAATAGGACAGTGGTGCAGCCGCGTCATCGGCTGCCACGCGCATCACGGGATGCTTCTGCAGCCACTGCTGCTCGGCCGCGCTCAATTGCAGTTGGCGATCGCTCAGCAACAGGTCGCTGCCGGCGCTCCAGCGTTTGAAGATACTGGAGCGTATGGCCGGGCTTTGCCTGTCCAGGATGGTGTTCACCAGGTCCAGCAGCACGGTATCTTGCTGACGCAAGGCAAAACCGAAGCCGATGGCCTCGTGTTTGCCGAAGTTGGCCATGCGCAGGCGGGGCAGATGACCACGGTTGAGCTGGTAGTGCGTGGAGATGGTGTCGCCGATGAACACGTCGGCCTGGCCGAATGCGACAGCATTCAGTGCCTGGCTTGAAGAGCCAAAGGCCAGCAGCTCGGCCTTGGGGTAGGCGGTGAGTACTTCCTGTCTGGGCAAATAGTGGTAGAGCATACCCAGGCGCATGCCGGCAAGGTCCATGTCCAGTGCCCGGTTTTCGTCTTCACGCGTTACCAGTACAGGTTGGTCGACGGCATAGGGGCGCGACAGTGCCAGGCCGTCACTGGCCGCTTCGTAGCCATTGGCGCTGCCCAGCAGGTCGATATCCCCGTGCCTGAGCGCCTCCACCGCCGCCTGCCGGCTGGAGAAACGCAGCACCCTCACTGGCAACTGCAAGGCCTTGCCGATCAGGCTTGCATACTCGGCGGTCAGGCCCTGGTAGTCGTTGCCGCCACCGGTGATGTCGAACGGCGGATAGTCGGGGGCCGACGTGCCCAGTACCAGTTCCTGCTGGCCTTCGAGCCATTGCCGTTGTTCGGGCGTGAGCACGGGCTGGACGGGGCGGGCCGATGAGCGCGCCAGTAACGTAAAAGACGCGGCTTCACGATGGCCAGCCTGTGTCGCGCCGCTGAGCAGCAGCAGGACGAGCAGCAGGCAGTTGATAGCTCGGGCCATGACCATGTTCAGACCAGCGCGTTGCGCTTGGCCATCTCGATCAGATCGACCAGCGTATTGACTTGCAGTTTGTGCATGAGGCGCTTCTTGTAGGTGCTGACAGTCTTGCTGCTGAGAAACATGCCTTTGGCAATTTCCTTGTTGCTGCGGCCTTGGGCGAAAAGTTGAAGCACCATCAGTTCGCGGTCATTTACCTGGCGGAAAAGTTGCAGGTCACTGTCGGTCGTCTGGTTGTTTTTTATTGCCTGGCTGGGGAAGTAGTTATAACCGGCCAGTACGGCCTTGATTGCACTGAGCAGTTCGCTCAGGTCTTCCTGCTTGCAAACATAACCCGCTGCGCCCGAGTGCATGCAACGTACGGCAAACAATGCCGGGGACTGTGCAGTCAGTACCAGAACCTTCAAGGGCAGGGCCATGCTCTGAAAGCGGGCCAGCACCTCCAGGCCGTCTAGCTTGGGGATGCTGATGTCGAGAATGACCAGGTCGGGGTTGCTCTCGCGGATCATCTGCATGGCGTCTACGCCGTTGTCCGACTCGCCGACAATCTTGTAGTTCTGGTTTTCCAGCAGCATACGGACGGCCAGGCGAATCACCGGATGGTCGTCAACGATAAATATGGAATGCATGTTCAACTTCCCTGCGGTCGATTGAGGGTGACAGTGGGCACCTTATCGCAGTTGGAAGTCGTCAGGCGTGCGAGGAATGGCTGTTAGGCTTATATGGGAAACGGCTTACAAGATAAAGCAAAATGGGCTACGGAATAGGTGTGCTTAACTCGCTGTCAAAGCGATTTTGGTAACTTTTCATTAGTTTTTATTCGTGCCGTTTAGTGTGGTTACCTCGGTGTAGGAAGTTTCCTGCAGCGTGGTGCAGCGCCTGGCCGAGCCCGCGCTGCACCGACGCGTTTCAGGTCGGGCTGGAGCGCCCGGTCATCTCCCGGGCCATTTCGCTGGCATAGCTGTCGGTCATGCCGGCGATGAAGTCGATCATGCGCAGGAAGGCGCTGTGCAACGAGGCATGCGGGTCTGGCGCATTGTTGCCGATCAGGTCCAGCACCCTGCGACTCTTGAACGATAGCGTACGTCCACCGTGCTGCTCGAGGGCCGCACCGCAGAACGTGTTCAGCAGAATCTCCAGGGTGGTGTAGGCGCCGATTTCGTGCAGGGTCTTGCGCTTGTCCTGGAAGATTTTGTTGCGTGCCATGTCCTTGGCTTGCAGTACACAGCGTTTGGCTGGGCCATGCATGTGTTCCACCAGGTCGCCCGGCAGTTGCCCGGCCAGCAACGCCTGCTGCTGCTCGACGAAGGCGTGGGCGGCGGCGTTGGTCAGGTGTTCGATGGCCTTGCCGCGCAGGATGGCCAGTTTGCGCCGACGAGAATCGCGTGGGCCGAGCTGGCGGTAGGTTTCTGGCAGGTCTTCGCCGACCAGGTCAAGCAACAGCGCTTCGACTTCTGCGTATTGCAGCAGCTCCATTTCCAGGCCGTCTTCCAGGTCGATCAGCGCGTAGCAGATGTCATCGGCAGCCTCCATCAGATACACCAGTGGGTGGCGCGCCCAGCGCTGGTGTTCCAGCTGCGGCAGGCCGAGCTTGCGGGCGATCTGTTCGAGCAGGGGCAGTTCGCTCTGATAGCTGCCGAACTTGTGCTTCTTGTAGCCCAAGGCGTCGGCATGGCGGGCGCTCCACGGGTACTTGAGGTAGGTGCCGAGGGTGGCATAGGTCAGCCGGGTCCCCCCATCGAACTGGTGGTATTCCAGTTGGGTGAGCACACGAAAGCCCTGGGCATTGCCTTCGAAGTTGAGAAAGTCGGCCCGTTCGTCATCGCTCATGTCGTCCAGCCAGCCACGCCCGGCGGCCTGCTGGAACCAGTGGCGAATGGCGTCTTCGCCGGAGTGGCCGAATGGCGGGTTGCCGATGTCGTGGGCCAGGCAGGCTGACTGCACAATCATCCCCAGGTCACTGGGGGCGCACCAGTCCGGCAGGTTGTCGCGCAGGGTCTCGCCGACGCGCATCCCCAGCGAGCGGCCGACGCAGCTGACTTCCAGCGAATGAGTCAGGCGCGTATGGATATGGTCGTTGCTCGACACCGGGTGCACCTGGGTCTTGCGGCCGAGGCGGCGGAAGGCACCGGAGAAAATGATGCGGTCATGGTCTTTGTGGAAGGGGCTGCGCCCGAGTTCATCGGCGCTGTACAGGGCTTTGCCCAGCCGTTCGCGGGTAAGCAAGGTGTGCCAGTCCAAGGCGCGGTCTCCTGTCGTTCGAAGGCAGCAGCATACCCTGCAGGGAGCGCATTGTGCTGCGAAGAAAAGGCCGGCCCTTTGATGCATTTGTATCGATCGTACGGGCCTCTTCGCAGCACAAGGCTGCTTCTGCCGGGGCGAGCGTCAGGGTCGGCGGCTGCCTTGCAGGTAGAGGCGTACCAGCGGCAGCAGGGTGCTGCCCAACCGTACCAGGCGCGTCAGGTTGCCGCTGCGTACGCCCTTGCCGGTGAGAAAGCCCAGCGCCACCACAGCGCCGATGCCCCACAGTGGCGCATGCTTGATACCCAGGCCTTCATGTAGCGAGCTGCCCATGCCGCGCACGCGGCGCAGCGGTTCAAGCAACTGACCGGACTCATGACGGATTTCCTGGCGGTGCATCTCCATGCGCAGGCGCAGCAGCGCCTTGCGCAGTTCGCGCGGGTTACGCGTGTTTGGCAGTTCTGGCAGGCTCATGGCAACAGGCGCTCCCTGTCCTTGGCAAGTTCGTCGAGGGTGGCGCCGAAGGGCGATGATTCGTCGAACACCGCCGCCTTCAGGCGCACGCCACAGTACAGGGCGGCAATGCCATAGAACACGCACAGGCCAATGATACCGGCCAGTCGATAGCTGTCCCACAGCAGCACCAGCAGCAGCCCGGACAGCGCGGTCAGCAGCAGCAGGGCGAACACCAGCGCCAGGCCGGCGAACAGCAGCAGGCTCAAGGTACGGCCCTTCTGCTCCTGCAACTCGATACCGAACAGCTCGATGTGGCTGTGCAGCAGCCCCAGCATGGCCGCGCCCAGGCGCTTACCCGAAGCGCCGGCGCCGTTGGCGTCATTCTCCATGGGTTCCCCTTAGCGCCGGTTGGCCAGCAGACCGATCAACAGGCCGACGCCGGCCGCGATGCCGATTGCCCGCCACGGGTTTTCCTGCACGTACTGCTCGGCGCTGCCAAGCGCTGCCTGACCGCGTTCACGTACCGAGTCCTGGGTCAGTTGCAGGGTTTCGCGGGCCTGGGTCAGGCGCTCGTGAATCTGCTCGCGCAACTCGTCGGCCTGGTCGCCGGCCAGGTTGGCGGTGTCGGCCAGTAGCTTCTCGGTGTCGCGCACCAAGGCCTGGAAGTCAGCCATCAATATCTCTTGTGCATTCTTTGCCGATTTGCTGGCCATGGGTCTCTCCCTGTCGATGAGTGTTGGTAGTTCGAGTGACAGCACGCATGGAAGGTTCAAGTGCGGCTGCTGGTATGGGCCTTGCTAAGTTTTTGCCACGTTGCGGAGCGCCTATGACCGGTTTTGCGCCGATTCAGGGCGCCCGCGCAGCGGATACCGATAAACCTTAACCCAATCCACGACAAACCCAAGAAAAAACCACGCAGGCTTCACCCCGCTCACCTGAACAGGGTAGGGGCTGGCACCGATTCGGTGCAGGGATGCAGGTTCTTGAACTGTCCTGGTGCCTTTTTCAGCAGGTCTGCCTATTTCATGGAAAACATGCACAGCGCTATGGACTCTCTGGTCCACGGTTCCAACACCCTGTTCATTCTCATGGGCGCCATTCTGGTGCTGGCCATGCATGCCGGCTTCGCGTTCCTTGAAGTGGGCACGGTGCGCCACAAGAACCAGGTCAACGCCTTGTCGAAGATCCTCAGCGACTTTGCCATCTCGGCGCTGGTCTACTTCTTTATAGGCTACTGGATCGCCTACGGAGTCAACTTCTTCCAGCCGGCGACAACGCTGGCTGTCGACCATGGCTATGCGCTGGTCAAGTGCTTCTTCCTGCTGACCTTTGCGGCGGCGATTCCGGCGATCATCTCCGGGGGCATTGCCGAGCGGGCGCGGTTCGTGCCGCAGTTGTGCGCCACGGCGTTGATCGTGGCGTTCGTCTATCCGTTCTTCGAGGGCGTGGTGTGGAACGGCAACCTGGGCGTGCAGGCTTGGCTGCAGGCACGCTTCGGCGCACCGTTCCACGACTTTGCCGGGTCTGTGGTGGTACACGCCATGGGGGGCTGGCTGGCGCTGGCGGCGGTGCTGCTGCTGGGGGCGCGCCGTGGGCGCTACCGCGAGGGCCGATTGGTGGCGTTTGCGCCGTCGAGCATTCCCTTTCTGGCGTTGGGCTCGTGGATCCTCATCATCGGCTGGTTTGGCTTCAACGTCATGAGTGCCCAGACCTTGCAGGGCGTCAGCGGCCTGGTGGCGATCAACTCGCTGATGGCGATGGTGGGTGGCACCCTGTCGGCGTTGCTGGCCGGGCGCAACGACCCGGGCTTTCTGCATAACGGCCCGCTGGCCGGGCTGGTGGCGATTTGCGCAGGTTCCGATCTGATGCACCCGGTTGGAGCGCTGGTCACCGGCCTGGTGGCGGGGGCGCTCTTTGTCTGGACCTTCACCGCCGCGCAAAATCGCTGGAAAATCGACGACGTCCTGGGTGTGTGGCCGTTGCATGGCCTGTGTGGCGTGTGGGGGGGCATCGCCTGTGGCGTGTTCGGCCAGGTGGCGCTGGGCGGCATGGGCGGTGTCAGCCTGGTCAGCCAGTTGCTGGGCAGCCTGATGGGCGTGCTGGTGGCCTTGGCCGGTGGCTTTGCCGTGTACGGAGCCATTCGAGCGTTGCATGGCCTGCGCTTGAGCCATGAGCAGGAGTTCCAGGGCGCGGACCTGTCGCTGCACCGGATCGGTGCTACCAGCCAGGATTGAGCCTGGTCAGGTGCAGGGTGGGCGTGGCGCGCCTAGAATAGGCTTCTGTGTATGCCAACCCGGGACCTGCCACATGCTGCCTGAATGTCAACTGTTCGGCACCCTCGGCTGCCACCTCTGCGAAGTGGCCGAGGCTGTGTTGATGCCTCTCGTCGATCATGGCCTGCTGGTAGAGCTGGTCGATATCGCCGAGAGCGAGCTTTTGTTCGAACGTTATGGCCTGATCATTCCGGTGCTGCGGCGCTGTGACAACGGCGCCGAGCTGCACTGGCCGTTCGATACCGAACAAGTGGTGGCTTTTCTTGGGCAATGATGGCTGCAGAGGAGTTGCAACCCTGCTCCATGATCTGTGAAGCGAGCTGATGATCCGGTGGAGGCGCACCGTCGCCGGTAACCTTCTCCATCATCGGAATAGCTCGCCATGTTCATCACTCCACATTTCACCTTCGATGAAATGACCGTTTCCCAGCTCGCCGCCCGCGAAGGGTTCGATAATGCACCGCCTCTCGAAGCCAGGGCCAACCTGCAATTGCTGTGCTGTGCGCTGGAACAGGTACGTGCATTGTTCGACGCGCCCATCATCATCAGCAGCGGGTATCGCAGTGAAAGGGTCAATCGGTTGATCGGTGGCGCCTCCGATAGCCAGCACGTGCAAGGGCTGGCGGCGGACTTCACGGTGATCGAGGTCAGCCCGCGTGAGACCGTTCGGCGAGTCAGCGAAAGTACGGTGCCCTTCGATCAGCTGATCCTGGAATTCGATAAATGGGTGCACCTGTCGGTGACGCGCGGCACGCCGCGCAGGCAGGTGCTGACCCTGCGTAAAGGCAGCGGCTACCTGGCGGGGCTGCAATGAAGCGCATTGACGGCAGCAAGGGGATGTTCGTATGCTGTATATAAATACAGTATCGAGGTGAAGCCATGCTCAATGTCGAGCAACTCAAGTACAGCGTCAACCGCATGCCCGTGGATCGGGTGGCTGACGCCGTTCTGGAACTGCGCCTCGAAGGCCTGGTGACGGGCGACTGCACGCCGTTCGGCAAAGTCCACTTCAATACCTGCTTCGCCGAGATCGAGGCCTTGTTCCAGCGGGCCGGATACCACCGAGGGCTGGATGTGGTGGGTTATGAGGGGTTGCTCTATGCACTCTACGACCCTGGCCGCTGGGAGCCGGTGCAGGTACTGCGCTGGCTGAAGGAGCGCTGCGAGGCGATGGCACAGGCTGGTTGAGGGGGCGGGCTTGGGCGATAATGCGCGGCCATGAACGTCTCGAGCCCAGCCATGACCACGCCTTTCGACCCCGCCCGCCAGCAAGCCAGTACGGTGTGCCTGCCACCTGGTAACTGGGTGACGGTGCTCGATTGCTTGTGTGACCATTTCAAGGCCATCGACCGCGCCCAGTGGCTTGACCGCTTTGCCCGTGGCCGGGTGCTGGATGCCAAGGGGCAGGCAGTTGCCGCCGACCTGCCTTACAAGCGTGGCATGCGTTTGCATTACTTCCGCGAAGTGCCGAACGAACGGCCGATTCCGGCGCAGGAGGTGGTGCTGCATGTGGACGAGCACCTGGTGGTGGCCGATAAACCGCATTTCCTGCCGGTGACGCCGACAGGTGAATACGTCGAGCAGACCTTGTTGCGCCGCCTGATCCGTCGTCTGGACAATCCGCACCTGGTGCCGTTGCACCGCATCGACCGGCACACCGCTGGGCTCGTGCTGTTTTCCGCCAACCCGCACAGCCGCAGCGCCTACCAGCGGCTGTTCCCCGAGCGGCGTATCGACAAGCGTTACCAGGCCATTGCCGCTGCCATGCCGCAGCATGCATTTCCGCTGGTGCACAAAAGCCGCCTGGTGCATGGCGAGCCATTTTTCCGCATGCATGAGGTGGAGGGTGAGGCCAACAGTGAAACCCTGGCCGAGGTGCTGGAGAAGAACGGTGAGCGATGGCGCTATGGGCTATCGCCCGTGACCGGCAAGACCCATCAGTTGCGTGTGCACATGGCGGCCTTGGGGGCAGGGATCAGCAATGACCCGTTCTATCCGCAGTTGCTCAATGAAGAGGATGACTACCAGCGGCCGCTGAAACTGTTGGCGCAGAGCCTGCGTTTCGAGGACCCGCTGAGTGGCGAAGAGCGCTACTTCGAGAGCCGGTTGCGGTTGGACTGGTAACACAGCACGCGGGTTCACCTGCGAAAGGGCCGGGCCTGCTGGCCAATTTCCACCCGCCGTTCACCGTTGCCGCCGCTACCGTATTCGCGGGTAAACCCGCTCCTACGCACGCATCGGTGGTTCGGCACATTCCGTTGTAGGGGCGGGCTTGCCCGCGAACACCGGCAGAGCCGGTGCCCTCCACCGCGGCGGAGGGCCAAGTCGCGAGCTTCAGCGGTTGAAGCGCTCCACCAGCGAATACTGGCTGCCCGCCGTGCTGGTCAGTTCCTCGCTCAGCAGTGCCGAGTGCTGCGCCTGTTCGGCGGTCTGGTCGGCCAGTTCGGCAATGGTGCTGATGTTGCGGCTGATCTCGTCAGCCACTGCGGTCTGCTCCTCGGTTGCAGCTGCAATCTGGGTGGCCATGTCGGTGATATTGGCCACCGCTTCGCTGATGCCTACCAACGCCTCGTCAGCCTGCATTACCCGGTCGACGCCTTCCTGTGCCTGGCGGTGGCCGGTTTCCATGGTCTGCACTGCGTTACTGGCGGTCTGTTGCAGCTTGGCGATCAGGCCATGGATCTGCCCGGTGGATTCGGCGGTGCGCTGGGCCAACTGACGCACTTCATCAGCCACTACGGCAAAACCACGGCCCATTTCACCGGCGCGCGCCGCTTCAATGGCTGCGTTCAGTGCCAGCAGGTTCGTCTGGTCGGCGATGCCCTTGATCACGTCGACCACGCCACCAATCTCGTCGCTGTCTTTGGCCAGTTGCGTAACCGTCTGGCCGGTCTCGCCCACTGCCGCCGACAGACGTTCGATAGCCTCGCGGGTTTCTCCGGCAATTTGCCGGCCTTGGCTGGTCAGGCGGTTGGCTTCCTGGGTGGCATCGGCGGTGCGCTGCACATGGTTGGCCACTTCCTGAGTGGTGGCGGCCATCTGGTTTACCGCAGCGGCGACTTGCTCGGTCTCCACCCGCTGGCGCTCCAGCCCCGTAGAGCTCTTGTGCGCCAAGGCATCGGACTGGCGTGCCTGGTCGCTCAGGAGTTCGGCACTGTCTTGTAGGCGGGTCAGGCAGGTTTTCATGCGTGCGTCCTGGCTGAGCATGGCCATTTCCAGGCGCGCCTGCACGCCACGGCTGTCGGTGTACATCTGCGCGATCAGTGGGTCGGAAGTGGTTTGCTCGGCCAGGCGCAGCAGGCGCTTGAGGCCGCGCTGCTGCCAGCTCAGGCCGAGCAGGCCCAGTGGTACCGAAAGCCCTGCGGCCAAGGCAAAGCCCCAGGAATGACCCAGCCAGTTGCCGATCAGGAAGCCCACCTGGCTGATCAGGATGAACGGTAGCCAGTCCTGCAGCACTGGCAGCCACTTGTCGCGGCGCGGTACCGGTGGCTTGCCCTGGTTGATGCGCTGATACAGGGCCTCGGCGCGGCGGATCTGCTCGGCGGTGGGCTTGACCCGCACCGACTCGAAACCGACAACCTGGTTGTTATCGAAGATGGGGGTGACATAGGCGTTGACCCAGTAATGGTCACCGGACTTGCAGCGGTTCTTGACGATGCCCATCCACGGCTGGCCCTGCTTGAGGGTTTGCCACATATGGGCAAACACGGCAGGCGGTACGTCGGGGTGACGCACCAGGTTGTGCGGTGCGCCAGTCAGCTCCTCGCGGGTGAATCCACTGATTTCGATAAAGGCATCGTTGCAGTAGGTGACCACACCCTTGGCGTTGGTAGTGGAGATCAACCGCTGCTGTGCAGGGAAAGTCCGTTCTCTCTGGGTAATCGGCTGGTTGTTACGCATGGGTGATAGTCCGCAGGGCTTTCGACAGGTATCGGCAAGCCGCTGGTTTTATTGAATGGATATTTGGTTCATTGATTGCACTCAATGACGGGTAAGTCAGATGATGACCGAATGGATGGCCAAGGGCCAGTGCTGTCGCGTGGGACTTTGAAAGCATATAGCTTTGAGGTATTGGCGTGTAGGAGACCGAGCGCCGCCCGCGCAGCGCTCGGTCTAGAGAGCGGAACACATCTTCGGCCAGACGCTCCGTCTCAACCGGCGATCATCTGGCGCAACACATAGTGCAGAATCCCCCCGGCCTTGAAGTACTCCACCTCGTTCAGGGTATCAATCCGGCATAGCACCTCGATCTGTTCCTGCTGGCCATCCTCGCGGGTAATGCGCAAGGGCAGGCTCATGCCGGGGCGAATATGTGCGCCGTCCAGCCCCAGTACATCGATCTGTTCCTTGCCGGTCAGCCCTAGTTGTTTGCGGTTGTGCCCGGCCTTGAATTGCAGCGGCAACACGCCCATGCCCACCAGGTTGGAGCGATGAATACGCTCGAAGCTTTCTGCCAGCACGGCCTTGACCCCCAGCAGGTTGGTACCCTTGGCTGCCCAGTCGCGGCTCGAGCCGGTACCGTACTCCTGGCCGGCAATCACCAGCAGCGGGGTGCCCTCCTGCTGGTAACGCATGGCCGCGTCGTAGATCGACAGCTTCTCGCCAGTGGGCACATGCAAGGTGTTGCCGCCTTCTTCACCTGCCAGCATTTCGTTGCGGATACGGATGTTGGCGAAGGTGCCGCGCATCATCACTTCGTGGTTGCCACGCCGCGAACCGTAGGAGTTGAAGTCGCGAGGCTCCACACCCTGTTCGCGCAGGTAGCGCCCGGCCGGGCTGTCGGTCTTGATGTTGCCCGCGGGGGAAATGTGGTCGGTGGTCACTGAGTCGCCCAGCAGCGCCAGCACCCGTGCGCCGTGAATATTGGCAATTTGTGGCGGCGGCCCGCCGATGCCGTCGAAGAACGGTGGGTGCTGGATGTAGGTGGAGTCAGCCTGCCACACGTAAGTGGCGGCCTGTGGCACCTCGATGGCCTGCCATTGCGCATCACCGGCGAACACTTCGGCATATTCCTTGTGGAACATCGCCGTATCGACCTTGGCCACGGCCTCGGCAATTTCCTGCTGGGTCGGCCAGATATCACGCAGGTAGACCGGTTGGCCGTCCTTGCCTGAGCCCAGCGGATCGCGCGTCAGGTCCAGGCGCACGCTGCCGGCCAGGGCGTAGGCCACCACCAGCGGGGGCGAGGCCAGCCAGTTGGTCTTGACCAGCGGGTGCACGCGGCCCTCGAAGTTGCGGTTGCCCGATAGCACCGAGGCCACGGTCAGGTCGGCGCTGCCAATGGCTTTTTCGATCGCCTCGTCCAGCGGGCCGGAGTTGCCGATGCAGGTGGTGCAGCCATAACCGACCAGATCAAAACCCAGTTGGTCGAGGTAAGGCGTGAGCCCGGCTGCCTTGAAGTAGTCGGTGACTACCTTGGAGCCTGGCGCCAGCGAGCTCTTGACCCAAGGTTTGCGTTGCAGGCCTTTTTCCAGTGCTTTTTTTGCCACCAGCCCGGCAGCCATCATCACGCTGGGGTTGGACGTGTTGGTACATGAGGTGATCGCGGCAATCACCACGGCGCCATCGCGCAGGGTGTGGGTCTGGCCCTGATGGCTGTAGTCGACTGCACCGGCCTGGTCGGCGTTGCCCACCGCGACACCGCCACCACCTTCGCTTTCCAGGCGGCCAACTTCTTTGGCCAGCGGCTTGGGCTGCAGCTCGATGAAGTGGTCGAAGGCTTGGCTGACCTGGCCCAGCGCTACGCGGTCCTGTGGCCGTTTGGGCCCTGCCAGGCTGGCTTCGACGTCGTCCATGTCCAGCGCCAGCGTGTCGCTGAATAACGGCTCCTGGCCGGGCAGGCGCCACATGCCCTGCGCCTTGCAGTAATGTTCGACCAGCTGCACGGTCGTTTCGGGGCGACCCGAAAGGCGCAGATAGTCCAAGGTGACTTGGTCGACCGGGAAGAAGCCACAGGTGGCGCCGTATTCCGGTGCCATGTTGGCGATGGTTGCGCGGTCGGCCAGGGGCAGCTCGGCCAGGCCGTCGCCGTAGAATTCGACGAACTTGCCCACCACGCCTTTCTTGCGCAGCATCTGTGTCACGGTCAGCACCAGGTCAGTGGCAGTGATGCCCTCCCGCAGCTTGCCGGTCAGCTTGAAGCCGATCACTTCGGGGATCAGCATCGATACCGGCTGGCCGAGCATGGCCGCTTCCGCTTCGATGCCGCCGACACCCCAGCCGAGTACGCCAAGGCCGTTGATCATGGTGGTGTGCGAGTCTGTGCCTACCAAGGTATCAGGGAAGGCATAGGTGCGGCCGTCGGCCTCACGGGTCCACACCGTGCGGCCCAGGTACTCCAGGTTGACCTGGTGGCAAATGCCGGTGCCCGGGGGAACTACGCGGAAGTTGTCGAAGGCGCTCTGGCCCCAACGCAGAAAGGCATAGCGCTCGCCATTGCGCTGCATTTCGATGTCGACGTTTTCGGCAAAGGCTTGCGGCGTGCCGTAGCGGTCGACCATTACCGAGTGATCGATCACCAGGTCGACCGGTGACAGCGGGTTGATCCGTTGCGGGTCGCCGCCAGCCTTGGCCATGGCGGCGCGCATGGCCGCCAGGTCGACCACGGCGGGCACACCGGTGAAGTCCTGCATCAACACCCGCGCCGGGCGGTACTGGATCTCGCGGTCCGAGCGGCGTTCGCCAAGCCATTGGGCAATGGCGCGCAAGTCGTCGCCGGTGACGGTCGCGCCATCCTCCCAGCGCAGCAGATTTTCCAGCAGCACTTTAAGCGACATGGGCAGGCGCTGCAGGTCACCCAGCTGGCGGGCGGCCTCGGTGAGGCTGAAGTAGTGGTAGGTCTGGTCACCGACCTTGAGGGGCTTGAGGGTGTTCAGGCTATCGAGCGAGGGCATTGCCAACTCCTTCTGCACCGGTGCCCGGCAAATAGTCACGGTTTGCCGGCAGCACCGCTCTGTATCGGTCCGCACGGCACGGACCTGGCTGAATGGTCAGGTTAGACCGGTTTACGCTACCTGACTCTTTTCTGGACCGGCGGGGCGTGTCGCAGGTTCCGAACTTCCTTTATCATCGCCGCCCTGCCGGCGCCTGTGGTGCGCCAGCCGTCGTGGAGTGAGAGATGAATACCCTGTTCATGCATTGCCGGCCCGGTTTCGAGGGCGAGGTTTGCGCCGAAATCAGCGAACATGCCGCCCGCCTGGGTGTTGCCGGCTATGCCAAAGGCAAGCCGCAAAGTGCCAGTGCCGAGTTTGTCTGTAGCGAGGAGGGCGGTGCCGAGCGCTTGATGGGGGAACTGCGTTTCAACCAGCTGATTTTCCCGCGGCAGTGGGCACGTGGCGGTTACGTTGAACTGCCGGAAAGTGACCGCATCAGCGTACTGCTGGCGCAGCTGGCTGACTTCCCGGTGTTCGGTAGCCTTTGGCTGGAGGTGCTGGACAGCAACGAAGGCAAGGAATTGTCCACTTTTTGCCGAAAGTTCGAAGTGCCGTTGCGCAAGGCCCTGGAGAAGGCCGGCCGCCTGGTCGACGACCCCGGTCGCCCACGCTTGCTGCTGACCTTCATCAGCGGCCGCCGGGTATTTGTCGGCGTGGCATCGGCCAGCAACAGCGCCTTGTGGCCCATGGGCATCCCGCGCCTGAAGTTCCCTCGCGAGGCACCTAGCCGTTCGACACTCAAGCTGGAAGAAGCCTGGCACCAGTTCATTCCGCGTGAGCAGTGGGAGCAGCGCCTGGGGGATGACATGACCGGCGTCGACCTGGGAGCCTCACCGGGTGGCTGGACCTACCAGCTGGTGCGCCGTGGCATGCTGGTGACAGCCATCGATAACGGGCCGATGGCCGAAAGTCTGATGGACACAGGCCTGGTCCAGCACTTGATGGCCGATGGGTTTACCTGGCAGCCGAAGCAGCCGGTAGACTGGATGGTGTGCGATATCGTCGAGAAGCCGGCGCGTACCACCTCGCTGATTGAAACCTGGCTGGGTGAGGGGCTGTGCCGCGAGGCGGTGGTCAACCTGAAGTTGCCGATGAAGCAGCGTTATGCCGAAGTACGGCGCCTGCTCGACCGTATGGAGGCAACATTCAAGGCACGCAAGATCAAGGTGTCGATTGCCTGCAAGCAGCTGTACCACGACCGTGAAGAAGTAACCTGCCACCTGCGGCGGCTCGACTTGAAGCCCCGCTGAGGCCAGCGCGTCGTTCTGCTTCTGCTTCTGCTTCTGCTTCTGCTTCTGCTTCTGCTTTGCTTGTGCTTGTGCTTGTGCGTCTGCGTCTGCTTTTGCTTTTGCTGTTGCTTCTAAGCGCGCGATAGTTCAGGCGACGCAGATTGCGACTTCAGGAGGCCGAGTGCAGGGCTTGCGAAGGGAGGTGACGGGCATGGATGCCCGTCAAGCGCTGGGCCCCAGGATGGGGCCTGCAGCGCGGTCCTCCCGGGAGCAAGCCCGGAGCGAGGGGACCCCGGAGCGCAGCGCAGGGGCCGGATGATGGGAGCCGACGGTTTTTGGTTCCTTTTTGCCACGACAAAAAGGGACCCGCCGTAAGGGCGGAAAGGTGACTATGCGCCACCTTCGCAAATGAAAAAAAAACGCTGCGCTCCCATCATCCGGCCCCTGCGCTGCGCTCCGGGGTTCCCTCGCTCCGGGCTTGCTCCCGGGAGGACCGCGCTGCAGGCCCCATCCTGGGGCCCAGCGCTTGACGGGCATCCATGCCCGTCACCTCCCTCCGCAAGGCCTGCGTTCGGCCTCCTGAAGTCGCGAAGATCAAGATCAAGATCAAGAGCGCTGGGTTTGAAAGCCGTGCTTGGACCGCGTCGCGCTATGCGCGACAATAGCGATCATTTTCGGAGCCCCCCATGACCGATTTCACCCCCGACGCCATCCTCGATGCCACCGGCCTGAACTGCCCGGAACCCGTGATGATGCTGCACCAGCACGTACGCAACCTGGCCGCCGGCGGCCTGCTCAAGGTCATCGCCACCGACCCGTCGACCCGCCGCGACATCCCCAAGTTCTGCAACTTCCTGGGCCACGAGCTGCTGCAGCAGCAAGAGGACGCCGGCACTTTCCTGTACTGGATCCGCAAGAAAGCCGACTGAATCGCTCTGGAACACGCCCGGCGTTGCGCCTACACTGCGCTCCCCAGACAGGAGAGCGCCATGCTGATAGTTGCCGACGAGAACATCCCGCTGCTCGATGCCTTCTTCCAGGGTTTCGGTGAAATTCGCCGCTACCCCGGCCGAAGCCTCGATGCTGCCAGCGTCAAGGACGCCGATATCCTGCTGGTGCGCTCGGTGACCAAGGTCGACCGTCAGTTGCTCGAAGGCAGCCGTGTACGCTTTGTCGGCACGTGCACCATCGGCACTGATCACCTGGACCTGGACTACTTTGCAGAAGCTGGCATCCGCTGGAGCAGCGCACCTGGCTGCAATGCCCGCGGCGTGGTCGATTACGTGCTGGGCAGCCTGCTGACCCTGGCCGAACTGGATGGCGTGGCATTGCCTGAGCGCGTATACGGCGTTGTCGGCGCGGGTGAAGTGGGTGGCCGCCTCGTGCGGGTGCTGCATGGCCTGGGCTGGAAGGTGCTGGTGTGCGACCCGTTGCGTCAGGCCGCGGAGGGCGGCGACTACGTCAGCCTCGAAACCATCCTGCAGCAGTGCGATGTGATCAGCTTGCATACCCCCTTGCAACGCGGCGGCCAGTACCCGACCTGGCACCTGCTGGGGCAGGCGCAGCTGGCACAGTTGCGCCCGGGTGCCTGGCTGGTAAACGCCAGCCGTGGCCCGGTAGTGGACAACGTGGCCCTGCGCGAGCTGCTGCTGGACCGTGAAGACGTGCACGCGGTGCTGGATGTGTGGGAAGGGGAGCCGCAGGTCGACCTGACGTTGGCCGACCTGTGCACCCTGGCTACGCCGCACATTGCCGGCTATAGCCTCGATGGCCGCCAGCGTGGCACGGCGCAGATCTACCAGGCGCTGTGTCGCTTCCTCGGTGTGAATGAGCAGGTGCGACTGGCCGAGCTGCTGCCCAAGCCACCGCTGGCGCAGATCGAGCTGGATGCCAGCACCGACCTGTCCTGGGCCTTGGCCACCCTGTGTCGCGCCGTGTATGACCCGCGCCGTGATGATGCCGATTTCCGCCGTAGCCTCAGCGATGATCCGCAGCAACAGCGAGCAGCGTTCGACCAGTTGCGCAAGCAATACCCGCCAAGGCGCGAGATCGAGGGGCTGGCCGTGCGCTTGCACGGGGAGGCGCCGCAGTTGGCGCAGTTGGTCAGTGCCCTGGGTGGGGTGTTGGTCTAAGCACGCCTTGCCTTGATCTTGCAGGTAGGTGCGGTTACCTGTGGGGGCGGCCAAGCCCACTGGCTGGGCCAATAAAAACCCGGCGCAAGCGCCGGGTTGCAAAGAATTCGCCGATCAACCTTTGCGTACGCGCTCGACACGGCTTTCTTCCAGGGCCTTGCAGGCCTGCTGGATCATCTGCTCGGTGATCGGCACTTCGCGCCCCTTGGCGTCGATTATCGAACCGCATACTTGCGGTTGCGGGGAGGTCTGGGGCTTCTGGTTATCACTGCCATGCTGCAAGCTCATGCACTGTCTCCTCTTCAGGTTCAAGCTCAGGGTAGCCCTGCGCCGTGACTGGCCTGTGACAGCTTCCGGGTCACGGCAGCAACAGTCCAGCAGAAACCCTGTGAAAGCTCCATAAGCTGGTTAGATCGATGCGTTATAGCAACCTTCATGCAGTCTCCCGACCGGGATGAGTGGTAGGCTGCCGCTTCCCCACCCTTTGTGGTCGTCGCCATGCCCGAATCGGTTTCCCCGCGCCAACGCCGTGCCTTGCGCCTGGCTTGGCAGTTTGTTCGCCCTTATCGCCGCCAGGTGCTGCTGGCATTGCTGGCGCTGGTGGTCACCGCTGCCATTACCCTGTCGATGGGCCAAGGCATCCGCCTGCTGGTGGATCAAGGCTTCATGACCCGCTCCGCGCATCAGCTCAATCAGACCATCGGGCTGTTCCTGCTGCTGGTGCTGGCGCTGGCGCTGGGTACCTTCAGCCGTTTCTATCTGGTGTCGTGGATTGGCGAGCGTTGTGTGGCCGATATCCGTCGTGCGGTCTTCGATCACCTGATCGGCCTGCACCCAGGTTTTTTCGAGGACAACCGCAGCTCCGAGATCCAGTCTCGGCTGACTGCGGACACTACCTTGCTGCAATCGGTGATCGGTTCATCGCTGTCGATGTTCCTGCGCAACGCGCTGATGGTCATTGGCGGTGTGGTATTGCTGTTCATCACCAACCCCAAGCTCACCAGCATCGTGGTGGTAACGCTGCCGCTGGTGTTGGCTCCGATCCTGTTGTTCGGCCGTCGGGTGCGCAGCCTGTCGCGGCAGAGTCAGGACAGGGTCGCCGATGTGGGCAGCTACGTGGCTGAGACGCTGGGGCAGATCAAGACCGTGCAGGCCTACAACCACCAGGCGCACGACCGCGAACTGTTCGCTGATACGGTCGAAGCAGCGTTTACTGTTGCCCGCAAGCGGATTACACAGCGTGCCTGGCTGATAACCCTGGTGATCGTGCTGGTGTTGGGGGCGGTGGGGGTGATGCTGTGGGTCGGCGGCATGGATGTGATCGCCGGGCGTATATCCGCAGGCGAGCTGGCTGCATTCGTGTTCTACAGCCTGATCGTCGGCAGTGCCTTCGGTACCCTCAGTGAGGTGATCGGCGAACTGCAACGGGCCGCGGGTGCCGCCGAGCGCATTGCCGAACTGTTGGCAGCGCGAAGTGCCATCCTGCCCCCCGACGTGGCGCAGGTGCTGCCGCAGCCGCGGGCCAGCGGGCATATCGAGCTGCAACAGGTCGTGTTCGCTTACCCTTCACGGCCCACGGTGTCAGCTGTCGACGGCCTGAGCCTGACCATCGAGCCCGGGCAGACCGTCGCCCTGGTAGGCCCTTCCGGGGCAGGCAAGTCGACCCTGTTCGATCTGTTGCTGCGTTTTTACGACCCCCAACAAGGGCGCATCCTGCTTGATGGCCAGCCGGTTACCGCATGTGATCCCGACCTGCTACGCCGGCAGTTTGCTTTGGTGGCACAAAACCCCTCGCTGTTCCGTGGCACGGTGGAGGCCAACATTCGTTATGGCCGGCCCGAGGCGACCTTGGCAGAAGTCGAAGCAGCAGCCCGCGGCGCCCATGCCGACGAATTCATCCGGCAATTGCCCCAAGGCTACCAGACACAACTGGGGGAGGGCGGCATCGGCCTTTCCGGCGGGCAACGCCAGCGCCTGGCGATTGCCCGCGCCTTGCTGGTCGATGCGCCGATCCTGTTGCTGGACGAAGCCACCAGTGCCCTGGATGCACAAAGCGAATACTTGATCCAGCAAGCGCTGCCCAGCCTGATGGCCGGCCGTACCACGCTGGTGATCGCCCATCGCCTGGCCACGGTACAGCATGCCGAGCGCATCGCGGTCATCGACCAAGGCCGGCTGGTGGCGGTGGGCACCCACCGTCAGTTGATCGAGGACAGCCCGCTGTATGCGCGGCTGGCAGCGCTGCAGTTCACCACGGGCTAGCGTGTCGTGGCTTTGTAACATTTCTGTAGTAATTGCCTGAGAAGATTTGCCTCAACTGTTGCGTAAGTGCTCGACCTGGCTGCCATTGCGTGATGGCAGCTTTTTTTTGGCCTGCCAGTAATGAGGCTGTACAGCGGCCTCAGCCTACTCCCTCTGGTTCCGAGACCCTCGATGTTGCGTAAATCCCTCAGAGTGCAAATTCTCTCGCTGCTCGGCGGCAGTGTGTTGGCGATGCTGCTGATCGCCCTGGTGTGTTTCCAGTTCCTGTCGTCCAGCGTGCGGGGCTACGCCGAGCTGGTCGACGGGCCGCTGCGGGCCTCGCAATTGATTGACGAAGCCAACCTGCAGTTCAAGATCCAGGTGCAGGAATGGAAGAACGTGCTGTTGCGCGGCCGCCAGCCTGCGGAAATGGACAAGTACTGGCAGCAGTTCCAGGCCCGCGAACAGCAAGTTCAACAACTGCTCGGGCAATTGATCGACAACAGCGATGCCAGGCTCAAGGCGTCGCTGCAGCAATTGCGCGACAGCCACCGCCAGTTGGGCCAGGCCTATGCGCAAGGTCGCCAGGCCTTCCTGGCGGCAGGCGGCGACCCGGTAGCGGGCGACCGGGCGGTCAAAGGCGTGGACCGTGCCGCCAGTGAGCAAATGAGCGAACTGGTCGAGCAACTGCGCGCCGATGCCCGCCAGCGTGCCGCCAGCATCAATGCCAGTGCCGAGCGCACGGTATGGTTGGGCCTGCTGGTGATGCTGGCTTCTGCGGTGCTGGTGGGGCTGCTCAGCCTGTGGCTGGTCAACCGTAGCCTGATCGAGCCGATCCGCCAGTTGATCGAGTACGTCGCGCAGCTCAGCCAGGGCTGCTTTGCTGCCCGGGTCGACAGCCGTCGGGAGGATGAGCTGGGGCGCCTGGCGCGGGCGGCCAACACCCTGCGTGACTTCCTTGCCGATACTGTCGGCCGGCTGCAGGACAACGCTCAGGAGCTGGAAGGTGCCAGCGGGCAGTTGCGCAGTATTGCCGGTGACATGGCCCGCGGTACTCATGACCAGTTCCAGCGTACCGACCAGGTGGCCACGGCCATGCACGAAATGTCCGCCACTGCCCAAGAGGTCGCTCGCCACGCCGCCGAGGCTGCCCGTGCGGCCGATGACGCCGACCACAGCGCCCAGGCGGGTGAGCAGGTGATGCAGCAGACCATCGACATCATCGGGTTGGTCAACCGCGAAATTGCCGGCACGGCGTCGGTAATTCGCGACCTGGAGCATGACAGCACACGTATAGGCAAAGTGCTGGAAGTGATCCGCGGCATTGCTGAGCAGACCAACCTGCTGGCGCTTAACGCGGCCATCGAAGCGGCCCGTGCGGGCGAAGCCGGGCGTGGTTTTGCGGTGGTCGCTGATGAAGTGCGCAGCCTGGCCCAGCGCACGGCAGCGTCGATTGCAGAAATTCACCAGATCATCGAAGCGGTACAGTCGGGGGCGGTGGAGGCGGTCAAGGCCATCGAAAGCGGCCAGCAACGCAGCCAGGAAGGGGCTGAGCAGGTCGAGCAGGCCGGGCAGATGCTGCAGCGTATCACCCAGGCGGTGGAGGCGATCCGCGACATGAACCGGCAAATCGCCACTGCGGCCGAGGAGCAGACCAGCGTGGCCGAAGATATCTCGCGTAACCTGATCGAAATTACCCGGATTGCCACGGCCAACCAGGAAGCGGTGCAGCATACCGAGCAGGCGGGGCAGCGCCTGCATGGTTTGTCAGGGCAGTTGGGCGAAGTCACCTCCCGGCTGACCGCCTGACTGGGTCTGCAGGGGTTGCATGTGCCCCTGGAGGCTGAAACGGCGCACTGACGTATTTTTCGCACACAACAAAAAGCCCGCGCAAGGCGGGCTTTTCGACAAGGATTTGGTCGGAGAGACAGGATTCGAACCTGCGGCCTTCTCGTCCCGAACGAGACGCGCTACCTGGCTGCGCTACACTCCGATGACCAAAATCCTACTGCATCCCGTTTTTGCCCGCAAGCCCTTGTTGTTTAAAGGGCCATGGCCTGAACGGGGCCTTGATCAGAGCTCTTTGACGGTGCGGATCTGGTCCTTGTTCAGGCGCGTGCGCTTGCCGTCGAGTTGCTCGAATTCATAGAAGCCAGAGTCTTCGTCGTAGGACGGTTTGTCGGTTGCCTGGATCTCCCGGCCATCGTTCAGGGTAATGACGGTTGGGGTCGAGCAGCCAGCAAGGGCGCCCAAACCCAAGGCAAGCAGGAAGGCGGGTAGGGTCCGTTTGATCATCGTGTTTCTCCAAGTGCGATGGTGCTAGATGACTTTTATGACGCAGGACGTTAGTGCAAGTTCACTCCAAGTGCAGCATAGCGATTAATTCGTTCTCTTGACCCAAGGCAAGGCTGAGGGGGGCAACGCTGGAAAAGGTGCGCTGTGATATAACTGCGTCCATCTCATCCTGTTGTGACGGACACCCATGAAAGCCAAGGCAGATACCCCCTTCGTGGCGCTAAGCATCGCCGTACTCACGGTCAGCGACACCCGTACCTTCGACACCGACACGTCTGGCCAGATGTTCGTCGACCGCCTGAGCGCCGCCGGTCACCGCCTTGCCGAGCGCGTGCTGCTCAAGGATGACCTGTACAAGATCCGAGCCCAGGTTGCCACCTGGATCGCCGATGACAGCGTGCAAGTGGTGCTGATTACCGGCGGTACCGGGTTTACTGGCCGCGACAGCACCCCCGAGGCGGTGGCCTGCCTGCTGGACAAGCAAGTGGACGGCTTTGGTGAGTTGTTCCGGCAGATTTCCGTGGCCGACATTGGCACCTCCACCGTGCAATCGCGAGCCTTGGCCGGGCTGGCCAACGGCACGCTGGTGTGCTGCCTGCCGGGCTCGACCAACGCTGTGCGCACCGGTTGGGATGGCATCCTTGCCGAGCAGCTTGATGCCCGTCATCGCCCGTGCAACTTCGTGGCGCACCTGAAGCAGGCAGCGGCCTGTGACAGCCGTGGCTGAGGTCAGCCAGGCCCGGCCGCTGATGCCGGTGGAACAGGCGCTGGAGCAACTGCTGGCGCTGGCCGAAGCTGCACCGATCCGCGAGACCGAAAACCTGCCGCTGGCCGAAGCCGAAGGCCGCGTGCTGGCCACTGACTTGGTGGCCTCCCTCGACCTGCCGCCTTGGCCGAACAGCGCCATGGACGGTTATGCCTTGCGCCTGGCTGATTGGCAGGGCCAGCCGCTGCCGGTCAGCCAGCGTATTTTCGCCGGCCATGCGCCCCAGCCGCTGCAACCGGGTACCTGCGCACGGATCTTCACCGGCGCGCCTGTGCCGGAGGGGGCCGACTGCGTCGAGATGCAGGAAAACACCGAAGTACTCGAAGATGGCCGGGTGCGCTTTCTCGAAGCGTTGCGCACCGAGCAGAACATACGCCCTCAAGGTCAGGAGACCCGCAAGGGCGAGCAGGTGATGAGCGCCGGCACCCGCCTTGGGCCGATCGAACTGGGCCTGGCGGCGACCTTGGGGCATGGCCGTCTGGACGTGGTGCGCAAGGTAAAAGTGGCGGTGCTGTCCACCGGCGACGAACTGGTCGAGCCAGGCCTGCCGCTCGGGCCTGGGCAGATCTACAACAGCAACCGCAGGCTGCTGGTCAGCTGGTTGCAGCGGCTGGGTTGCGAAGTGGTCGATGCCGGCATCCTGCCGGATGACCTGGCCCGCACTCGCGCCTGCCTGGCTGAACTGGGTGGCGTAGACCTGATTCTGTCCACCGGAGGCGTCTCGGTGGGCGAGGCCGACTACCTCGGTGCCGCCCTGCGCGAGGCCGGCGAACTGGCGTTGTGGAAGCTGGCGATCAAACCGGGCAAGCCGCTGACCTTCGGCCACTTCCAGGGCGTGCCGGTGATTGGCTTGCCGGGCAACCCCGCCTCGACCTTGGTCACCTTCGGTCTGCTGACCAGGCCCTACCTGCTGCGTCGTCAGGGTGTGATTGACGTCACGCCGTTGCGGTTCGACATGCCGGCAGGGTTTGACTGGCCCAAGCCGGGTACGCGTCGCGAATACCTGCGCGCGCGCATCGAACAGGGCCGAGTGCGCATCTACAAGAACCAGAGCTCGGGTGTGCTGCGCAGCGCAGCCTGGGCGGAGGGCCTGGTGGAAGTGCGTGAAGGCAGCACGCCGAAGCAGGGCGACATCGTGCCATTCATCCCCTTCAGCGAGCTACTTGGCTGAGCGGCCCAGCCAGGCACTGGCCAGCGGCGCGGCCTCGGCCGGTGCCGCCTGGGTCAGGCGTATGTGCACATTCTCCAGTTGTTGGGCAGCCACGCTCCAGTCGTGGCGCTGGCGGGCAAACTGGCGTCCGGCGGCGCTCAACTGGCTCATGCGCCAGGGCTGATTGAGCAGCTGGGTGATCAGCAATGCCAGTTGATCACCGTCGTCACTGCCCAAGTAGTGTTCGCCGTTGTTCACGGTCAGGCCTGAAACGCCCTTGTCGGTGGTGATCACGGGTAAGCCGGCGGCCATCGCTTCGAGGATTTTCACCTTCGAGCCACCGGCATAGCGCAGGGGGGCAAAGAACAGGGCTGAACGTCGTTGCAGTTCACGCAGGTCGGGGCGGTAGCCGAACCATTCAATGCGTGGGTCGTTCCAGTGAAGCTTCCAGTTGGCCGGCATGGCGTGCCCGGCAATCGCCAGGCGCACCGCCGGGTTGCTCATCCACACCTTCGGCATGATGTCGTCCAGTGCCCATTCGATGGCCTCCAGATTGGCGCCATATTCGAAATTGCCGACGAACAACAGACGCTGGCTGTGCAGCGCAGGTTGCACCTGCTGGTAGAAATCACAGTCCACGCCGTTAATCACCACATTCACCGGGCGCCCGCTGATCTGCGCGATCAGCTCGGCATCATGGGCGCTGACTGCCACCAGTTCGGTGGGCTGACGCAGCACACGGTGCTCCCAGCGCCGGTAGCGCCAGCGGTCGAAGGCGTTGAGCGGGCGCAGCCACAGCGGCAGGCGATCGTGGCAGGCGCCGCCCATTACCGACTCCAGGGTGTGCTCGCTAAGCATGTAGGGCAGCCTGCGGGCCTGCAGGGCTTTTTCGAACGGCTGGAAGCTGTAACTGTGCTCAATCTGGATCACGTCCCAGGGTTCGTCCAGCAGTTGCTCGAACCGGTGCCGCAGGCAAGGCGCCAGGCCATTGATGATAGCCCGCATGGGGTAGTCGATGATGGGTGAAGCCAGCAGGTTGAGTGGGCTGTGCAGCGGTCTGCGGGGTAGCACGATCAGGCGTTCGAGTAGGGGCTCAAGGGCCTCACGTGCTGCGTCGCAGAGAGGGATCTTCGACTGCACCAGCAGGGTAATCCGGTGGCCGCGCTGGGCCAGTGCGCGCAGCAGATGGTATTGCCGGGTCTTGTGGCCGCTGGTGGTCGGCCAAGGCAGGTAGGGCAGTGTCCAGAGAATGCGCATGACCCGAAGTCCTCGCGAAAGGCTGCAGATAGCAAAACGCGCCCGTTGGGAGCAGTGGGGGAGCCACTGCCGGGCGCGTCCATGGCAATAGGGGTATTTGCTGAGCATAGCCGGGATTGTCAGGTGTGGAAAAAATGACCGGCGACGTGACCAGTTGCAGGCCTGGCGCCGGCACACTGTTTTTTCCAGGGCATGCAACGATCCGGGTGGGCCAGTGGTCGAGATAGGGGGTGGTCCACTTTACGGAGACGCGCACATGCAAGGGCGCAAGGCAATGTTGGTGCTGCACGGCAAGCAGGCGATGAACGAAGACGTGCGCAGCGCCGTGCGCGACCTGCGCGATAGCGGCTGGGTGCTGGATGTACGGGTTACCTGGGAGGCGGGCGACGCCCAACGGCTGGTCGCCGAGGCACTGGCGGCGGGTTACAGCCATATCGTCGCCGGTGGCGGGGACGGCACGTTGCGGGATGTGGCCGAGGCCATGGGCTTGGCTGCTACCAACGCCAGCCTGACCTTGTTGCCATTGGGGACGGCCAACGATTTCGCCAAAGCCGCTGGCATCCCCCTGGAGCCAGCGTCGGCGCTGGCCTTGCTGAATATCGCGCCACAACCAATAGACTTGGGGCAGGCTGGCGATCAGTTGTTCCTCAACATGGCCACGGGTGGCTTTGGCAGCCAGGTCACCGCCAATACCTCCGAAGACCTCAAGAAAGTGCTGGGCGCTGCCGCCTACCTGTTCACCGGGTTATCCCGCTTCAGTGAGCTACAGGCGGCTTCGGTAGAGCTACAAGGGCCAGGCTTCCACTGGCAAGGGGATTTGCTGGCGCTGGGTATCGGCAATGGCCGACAGGCTGGGGGCGGGCAGGTGCTGTGCCCCGAAGCCATGGTCAACGACGGTTTGCTTGACGTCGCTATTCTGCCTGCACCACAGGAAGTGGTGGGGGCTCTGCGGGACCTGTTGGGCGGTGACGGCCTGTTCGTTCGGGCCAGGCTGCCATGGGTCGAGATCAAGAGTTCGCAAGGGTTGGACATCAACCTCGATGGCGAGCCGTTGCAAGCTGCCAACCTGCGCTTTCAGGCAAGGCCGGCGGCGTTGCACCTGCACCTGCCGGCCGGGTCACCGTTGCTCAGTCATCCAGGCTGATGATTTTTTCGCGTACGGCGAACAGCACCAAGCCGGCCACGTCGTGAATCTGCAGGCGCTTCATGATTTGTGAGCGGTGAGTTTCCACGGTCTTGATCGACAGGCCCAGGCCTGCCGCGATTTCCCGGGTGGACTTGCCGCGCACGATCAGGCGGAGGATCTCAAGCTGCCGTGAAGTCAGATTATGCCGTTCGCCAGCGCTTTGCTTGCCTAGTTTGGTGTGCCGCAGCGCCTGGTTGATGACGGTGTGGGCGATGGCCGGGCTGAGGTAGCGCTCACCGTGGCGTACGGCACCCAGCGCCTGTTCCAGCTCGGTGGCGCTGGTGTCCTTGAGCAGGTAGCCGTGGGCACCGCTTTCCAGGGCCCGCATGATCAGGTCCGGGTCGGTGTGCATGGACAGGATCAGCACTTTGCAGGTACTGCCGCTGGCCCGCAGTTGGGTGAGGGCGTCCAGGCCGCTGGTCGAACGCATGGAGATGTCCAGCAAGATGATGTCGGGCGCCAGTGTGCGTACCTGGTCGAGTAGCTGGCTGCCGTCGTCGGCTTCGCCGACCACGTCATAGCCGGGGATATCGCAGACCAGTGCACGCACCCCGGCGCGGATCAGCGAGTGGTCATCTACCAGCAGTAGTCTACAGGTCATGGTTGGTAATACTCCTGGCGCGTTGCTGAGTGCGCGGGGACCACGGGAACATCGCTTCGATCTGTGTGCCTCGGCCAGGCTGACTGGTGATGTCGAGGCTGCCCTGCAGCGCGATTACCCGCTCCTGCATGCCGGCCAAGCCGCGCTGACCGGCCTCGGCCGGGTGCCGGGCAGGGGCGAAACCACGACCATCGTCGTGGATCGACAACGCCAGCCCCTCAGGGGTGCGTTGCAGGCGGATGACCAGGTTGTGTGCCTGGGCGTGGCGCAGCATGTTGGTCACTGCCTCCTGGGTAATACGGAACACCGCCATGGCCACGGCTTCGTCGATGCCGCCCAGGCGCTGGTTGCACGCCAGGCTCCAGTGCACGCCGCTGCTGGCCAGGGTGCGTACCAGGTGCGCGCGCAGGCTGGCCTCCAGGCCAAGGCTGGCCAACTGCCGGGGGTTGAGCAGCGCGGAAACATCGCGCACGTTACCGAGGGTGTCATCCAGCGTGCTGCGCAGGGCCTCGCAGTGCCCCTGCAAGTCTTCGGGCATGCGCCGTTGCAGCCACTGCAGTTGCAGCTTGGCAGCGGTGAGCAGTTGGCCGATGTCGTCGTGCAGTTCCCGGCTCAGATGCTGACGCTCGTCTTCTTGCACCTTGAGCATGCGCTCGGCCAGCTCGGCCGGGCGCAGGTGGATCGACCTGGCGCTCAGGCCCAGTTGTACAACAGCACCCAGCGTGGCGACCAACTGCAGCACCAGCAGGGTGGCCGGGATTGTCTGGTTGGCCAGGTACAGCGCCATGTTGGCAACCAGTGAGGCCACGCAAAGCCCGACCGTTGCCCAACGCAGCACGGCGGCGCGGGAGCAGCAATGCAAAGAAGTCTTCAAGCGTGGAAACATAGGTAGGGAGGCCACTGAAGTATTGCTGATGGAGGCCTTGCACAATGCTGGTCAGAGGCTTTGGCGCAGTACTTTCGATGTTTTTTCGAACACGCATTCTTGCCACCGTTGTTCCGGCAGCAAGCGTTTGTGGGGGCGCATATTATCACTTTGCATTGCATTGGTCGCGGCCGTGTAACGCGTTGAAACGCCTACTGGTCGGGCCTTTTCGGGTAGCAAAGTGCCACCCTTTAATCGCGTTGTACCCACTTGTGCTGTAACTAGCGCGGCAATGATTCAACGGCATGCACCGAAAGCCTGGTGAACTTTCCAAGTTCGACCATGGTCGGGTTTCAATCAAGTTGCTTAGTTGCACTTTGCGTCAGGTTAATGCATGCGATTAGAGCGGCTGGGGCGGTTGCCGGTTGCCACGTCACTGTGCGGGTGAATGCACGCGCTGCCTTCTTCATCGCAGGACGCGCAGGCTGGCGCAAAGGGTGCTTGTACGACTTTGGCCAATTCACCCAGCAACACCAGTTGCTCGCCGATGTCCAGGTTCAGCCGCCCTGTACGGCTATCGACCAGCTCCAACTGCCAGGCCAGCAAGGTCAGGCATGCCCCTATGGCGGGTAGGGCTTCACGCTGCAGGCAACCACCGTGACAGGCCGGGGCGAGCAACTGTTGCAGGGCGGTGGTGTAGTGGGCAACTTCACGCAGGCCAAGGCGCGTAGCTTGACGGGCGATAGTGTCGAGGGTGTTGTTCAGGCAACTGCAGGCATCCGGGTCATTGTCTATAAGCTCCAGATGCTGCAGGCATTCCTGGGCCTGGGTCAGCAGTACCTGGGCATCCAGCAGGAAGCCCTGCAGGGCGTCATCGAACGATAAGGCAGTGTCCATCATCAAGTCCCCGCGCGTGGGGTAGGCGCAGGGGGCGGGCACGCCGAAACGATAGCTAGCAAAAGCCTGACTCCATTCATGCAATGAGAATGGCGTCACATTAATGGCTAAAGGATATCGCGAACATCAGGTTGCACCCGATTGCCGCTAAGGGTTTCCCTGATCAAGGGCTAGGGTAGGGAACTTTTGTCGTGCCCCTGATTTGCCCTGGCGTGTCGGCAGTAAAGCATGATGGTAAAGTGATATCAATTATCTGCGCGGCATTTTCCCGCAGGGGTCAAGGTGTGCGTGAAGCCGCCGATACAGGGTAGATGATTTCACCTTTTAAGACTCAAGCCTGGGGGCTTTCCAATGGCTGGCATTCTCGACACGGTAGACCAACGCACGCAACTGGTGGGTGAGAACCGCCTGGAAATTCTGATGTTTCGTCTGGCCGGTCGCCAGCTGTTCGCGATCAACGTGTTCAAGGTGCAGGAAGTACTGCAACTGCCCAAGCTGACCCTGATGCCCCAGCGCCACGCCTATGTCTGTGGTGTGGTCAACCTGCGTGGGCAGACCCTGCCGGTGATCGACCTGTCTCAGGCGATCGGTATGCGCCCGCTACAGCCGGGGCCGGACAGCACCATCATCGTCACCGAATACAACCGCTCGGTGCAGGCCTTCCTGGTGGGCGGTGTCGACCGCATCGTCAACATGAACTGGGAGTCGATCATGCCGCCGCCTTCCAGTGCCGGTCGCCAGCACTACCTGACTGCCATCACCAAGGTTGATGAGAAGCTGGTGGAAGTGATCGACGTGGAAAAGGTGCTGGCCGAAATCGTGCCCTACAACGCCCGGGTTTCTGGCGACAAACTCGCCGACCCAGTGCTGGCCCGGGCCCGCGGCCGCGAAGTGCTGCTGGTGGACGACTCCAGTGTGGCCTTGGCGCAATTGCGCGATACCCTGTCTCAGTTGGGCATGAAGCTGCACGTGGCCAGTGATGGCCTGAAGGCGCTGCGCATGCTCAAGGGCTGGGCCGACGCCGGCGAGGACGTGTGCGAAAAGCTGCTGATGGTGTTCACCGATGCAGAAATGCCGGAAATGGACGGCTATCGGCTGACCACCGAGATCCGCAGCGATGCCCGTCTGCGCCAGCTCTATGTGGTGCTGCACACTTCGCTGTCGGGCAGTTTCAACGAGTCCATGGTGAAGAAGGTGGGCTGTGACAACTTCCTTTCCAAGTTCCAGCCTGATCGCCTGGTCGATGTGGTCAAGCAGCGCCTGCTGCTGGATACCACCGCCGCGTGAACGTTGTGCCGGCCAGGTATAAGCTTGGCTTTTGGCATGAAGCGAGGCAGCAGGGATGTTTCTCAGTGAGTTGTATCGATACCCGGTGAAGTCGGGGCAGGCGCAAAGCCTGAAGGCATCACCGGTGGGGTTGCTGGGGTTGCAAGGCGACCGGCGCTGGATGGTGGTCGAGGAAGAAAACGGACGCTTCCTGACCCAGCGTGCCTGGCCACAACTTGGCCAGATCGACGCGAGCGATGACGACAGCGGCCAGTTGCTGCTGCAAGCCCCTGGACAGGCGCCGTTGCGGGTGCCTGTACCGCCTGCCGATGACGCCCTGCGCGGCGTGACGATCTGGCGCGATACCCTGCGTGTGCCGGACGCTGGCGATGCCGCGGCGGCCTGGTTGAGTGAGTTGCTGGGCAAAGCCGTACGCCTGGTACATTGCCCGGAGCAGCGTGCGCGTTACCTGCCCAATGGTTACGGCTTCAACAGTGACCGTGCGGCGTTTCCGGATGGCTTCCCCTTGCTGCTGATTGGGCAGGGCTCGCTGGACGAGCTTAACCGGCGTATTGGCCGGCCCATGTCGATGCGGCGCTTTCGGCCCAATCTGGTGGTGCAGGGCGCGGAGCCGTTTGCCGAGGATGCCTGGAAGCGGATTCGCATCGGCAGCTTGGTATTTCGCGTGCTCAAGCCCAGTGTGCGGTGCATCTTCACGACCATCGATCCGGCTACCGGGGAGCGCAGCGCTGACCGTGAGCCGATGGCTACGCTGAAGACTTTCCGCGAAAAAGAAGGCGACGTCCTGTTCGGCCAGAACCTGGCTGTGGATGGCAGTGGGTGGCTGGAGGTGGGGATGGAAGTAGAAATCCTGGAGTAGATGTGTTGCCTGAACCGGCCTCTTCGCGGGTGAACCCGCTCCTACAAGGGTTACGCGGTCGTTGTAGGCGCGGGTTCACCCGCGAAGAGGCCGGTACAGGCTCAACAGCAATCACATGTCATCGAAATACCGTTCATGCCAATCCACCAGTGGCTGCGGTGAATTCAGCTTCTGCCCGTAGATCACCGAATACGACAGCACGTTCTGAACATACTGGCGTGTTTCGTCGAACGGGATCGACTCCACCCACACATCGAAGCTCAGGTGCTTGGCCCCTTTGAGCCACTGTCGCACGCGCCCGGGGCCGGCGTTGTAGGCTGCCGAAGCCAGCACCCGGTTGCCGTTGAACTGGCTGTGTACCTGGCTCAGGTAGGCCGCACCCAGCTGGATGTTCTTGTCCGGGTTCAGCACTTGCGCCGGTGAGGCCAGCGGGATGCTGAACTTGCGTGCGGTTTCTTTGGCCGTGGCCGGCATCAGTTGCATCAAGCCGCTGGCGCCCACGGGTGAGCGTGCGTCCTCCATAAAGGCGCTTTCCTGGCGAGTGATGGCGAATACCCAGCTCGAATGCAGGCCGCGAACCTTGGCTTCACGCACCAGCGTGTCGCGGTGGGCCATGGGAAAGCGGATGTCCAGGTCGTCCCAGTACTGGGCCTGGCTGATGGTGCGGATGGCTGGGAAGTACCAGCGCAGCTCATAACCCAGGCGTGCCTGCGCAACCATTTCGTCACGGGTGAAGTGGCGGCTGACGTGGTACCACTCACGGCGGCCGTCGACGATCTGGCCGCGGGCGTGGAATTCCAGTGCGCGCTGGATGCCGGGCGTGTTGCGGACCTTCTTGACCAGTTGTGGGCTCAGCAGCAGCGGCTTGTTGTTCAGCTGGTAGGGTGTCTGTGCCCGATCGGCGGCGAGGAAGCCATAGAAGTCACGCTCACGCGCTGCGGTCTTGTAAAGCAGCGGGATCTGCGGGTTGTTTGGCTGTGCCAGCTCCAGGCTGCGAGCCTGCCAGTACTTCCAGCGGCTGGTGCTGGCCAGGTCCTGGGGAAGGCGTTTGGTCAGCTCGTAGGCGTCCTCCCAGCGGCCCAGGCGCAGCAGCAGGCGAAGGCGCCATTCGCTGACAGTGTTGTCACGCAGCTCGGGGTCATAGCGGGTCATCAGGTCGAGCGCGCGTGGGTCGTAGCGGCGTGCGAGGGTCAGGCCGATTTCGCGGGCGATGGCCACCTTTTCGTCACGCGAGAAGTGCATGCGCTGGGCGTAATCGTCGAGCAGCGCCATGGCCCGCTCCGGGTCCTGCCGGGCCAGGCGACGAAGGCCGAGGCTGACCACGTCGGACATGGCCTCGTTGACCGGGGTAAAGCGCGACGGCTGGTTGAGCAGCTCGGGCTTCTGCGCGACGTCGATCAGCAGGCGCCCCTGCGGGCCGAGGGTGGTCAGGGTCTTGACCAGGGTGTTGGCCAGGCCGTAATTGCGCGCCTGGGCGGCCAGCTTGGTGCGTTCCCAGCGCTTGGCCTCGGTCAGTTGGCCTTCGGCTGCCCACATGCCGAACAGCGTGTCGCAGGCGGCAGGTTGCGATTTGCCGACGCTCCACAGCTTGTCGGCGGTGGCGTAACCTTCGGCGCGCAGGCCGTGGCTGAGCTGGTATTGGCCGTTGAGGCAGTCCAGTTCGGTGAAGTTGAGCTTGGGGTCGTAGTACTTGACGAAGGTATCCCACTCGCCGCGTTCGGCCAGCCAGCGCAACCAGCGCAGTTTCATCCAGTTGGCCTGGGGCAGGTCGCCATGCTTGGCAAGGAAACCTTCGATTTCCTGGTTGCTGGCACTCTTCAGGCGGGCGGTGAGTTCGTCGTAGACCAGGTAGGGCGTCAGCGGGTAGTCGCTCAAGGCCTGGGCATAGCGCAGGTACGGGCCTTTGTCGCCTTTGGCCAGCGCTCGCTTGGCCTCGTCATAGTACTGGCGTTGCAGGGTCAGGTCGGTGGCCTGCGCTGCGCAGGTGGCAGCGGTAAGCAGCAGGCAGGATGCGATATGTAACAGGCGGCTGCGCATGATACGTCCGGGCAGTTGAACCATGGGAAGTGTCGGCGGAGCCAGCACTATTGAAAGCTATTGCCTTAGCTTAGCTGTTTGCCGGCAGTGGGTGAAAGCACTGTGCTTGTATCGGGATATTAAGTTCGACCAGATGTCACCAGGTGCTCACTGGTTGGCCTGGCGGATGCCGTCGAAGGCCAAGTCAGGTAGAATGCGCGCCCGATTTATGGAGACGAACATGACCCTGCTCAAATTCAGCGATGTGTCCCTCGCATTCGGCGCCATGCCGCTGCTGGACAAAGTGTCCTGGCAGATCGCTCGTGGCGAGCGGGTGTGCATCATCGGCCGCAACGGCACCGGCAAGTCGAGCATGCTGCGCCTGGTCAAGGGCGAGCAGAAGGGCGACGACGGTGAAATCTGGCGTGCGCCTGGCCTGAAGATCGGTGAGTTGCCACAGGAGCTGCCGGTAGCCGACGAGCGCACGGTGTTCGACGTGGTAGCCGCTGGTCTGGACGGCGTGGGCGAATTGCTGGCGCAGTTCCACCACCTGAGCATGAACATCCAGGGCGATGAAGACCTGGAAAAACTCATGCACGTCCAGCACGAGCTGGAGGCCCGCGACGGCTGGCGCCTGCAACAGGTGGTGGAAAGCACACTCAGCCGCCTGCAGCTGCCGGCCGACAAGACCCTGGCCGAGCTGTCCGGTGGCTGGCGCCGCCGCGTACTGCTGGCCCAGGCGCTGGTGTCCGAGCCCGACCTGCTGCTGCTCGACGAACCGACCAACCACCTGGACATCGGTGCCATCGCCTGGCTCGAAGAGGCCCTGCGTGGCTTCAACGGCGCGGTATTGTTCATCACCCACGACCGTTCGTTCCTGCAGAACCTGGCCACCCGTATCCTCGAACTGGACCGCGGCGGCCTGATCGACTGGAACGGTGACTACGCCAGCTTCCTGGTGCACAAGGAGGCCGCACTGGCCGCCGAAGAAACCGCCAACGCGCTGTTCGACAAGCGCCTGGCCCAGGAAGAAGTGTGGATCCGCCAGGGTATCAAGGCCCGCCGTACCCGCAACGAAGGCCGCGTGCGTGCACTGAAGGCCCTGCGTGTGGAGCGTGGCGAGCGCCGTGAACGACAGGGCAAGGCCAACATCCAGATCGAAGCCGCGGACAAATCCGGCAAGCAGGTGATGGTGCTGGAAAATGTCAGCTTCCATCACGCGGACGGCCCCCTGCTGGTCAAGGACTTTTCCATGGTCCTGCAGCGGCAGGATCGCATCGGTCTGCTGGGCGCAAACGGCACTGGCAAGACCACGTTGCTCAAGATGATGCTGGGCGACCTTGAGCCCACTGCCGGCAAAGTGGAGCGCGGCACCAAGCTTGAGGTGGCCTATTTCGACCAGATGCGCCACCAGCTCGACCTGGAAAAGACCGTAATCGACAACCTGGCCGAAGGCCGTGATTTCATCGAGATCGATGGCCAGAACCGCCACGTGCTGAGCTACCTGGGCGACTTCCTGTTCAGCCCCCAGCGCGCGCGTACGCCGGTCAAGGCGTTGTCGGGTGGTGAGCGTGCACGGTTGCTGCTGGCCAAGCTGTTCAGCAAGCCGGCCAACCTGCTGGTACTCGACGAACCGACCAACGACCTGGACGTGGAAACCCTCGAGCTGCTGGAAGAGGTGCTGTCCAACTACAAGGGCACCGTGCTGATGGTCAGCCACGACCGGGCCTTCCTCGACAACGTCGTGACCAGCACCCTGGTGTTCGAAGGCGAGGGCAAGGTGCGTGAGTATGTGGGCGGTTACGAGGACTGGATTCGCCAGGGCGGCTCGCCGAAGCTGCTGGGTGTGACCGAGAGCAAGGGCGGTAAGTCTGCGCTCAACAGCGCGGTAGTGGAGAAGGTCGAGGCCAAGCCTGAGCCTGTTGCGGCGCCGGTGGTGGAAGACGCTTCGAAGAAGAAGCTGAGCTACAAGCTGCAGCGTGAGCTGGAGATGCTGCCGGGGCAGATTGATGAGCTGGAGCAGCGTATGGCTGAAGCCCAGGAAGAAGTGAATGCGGCGGGCTTCTATCAGCGGCCGATTGCAGAAACTTCGGCGGTGCTGGCACGGATCGAGAAGCTGCAGGGCGAGCTGGATGTATTGGTGGAGCGCTGGGCTGAGCTGGAAGGCTGATTGGCGTTAGCCTGTTCCGGCCTCTTCGCGGGTAAAGCCGCACCTGCAGGGATTGCCATACCCTTGCAGGCGCGGGCTGGCCCGCGAAGAGGCGGGTTCAGGTCCAGTCAATCCTTCTTCAGCAAGCGTACCGCCAGCACGTCACACGGCGCGCCGTGCAGCACATCATTGGCCGTGGACCCCAGCAGCAACGCCAGGCCATGACGGCCATGGCTGCCCACCACGATCAGGTCGCACTTTTGCTCCTTGGCCAGCTGGTGGATTTCCTGGCGCGGTTGGCCGTAGGTCAGATGCGAATCGCCACGCTGGATGTCCGGGTACTTGTTGAACAGGCGTTCCATGCGCTCCTTGGCTTGGTCGAACTGCTGCTGTTGCAGCTGCGACAGGTCCATCGGCACGTCACCGCCGAATGCCATCGCCATCGGCTCGACGATATGCACCAGCGATACCTTGGCGTTCGAAGGTTTGGCGAGCGCCATGGCGCGCTTGATCACCGGGTCGCATTCTTCGGTCAGGTCGACGGCGACCAACAAATGTTCGTATTCCATGAGCGGTACTCCTGGCAATCGCGATAGAAGAAGTATGGTCGCTTTCGGGCGGGTCTTCCGTGAAAAATGGCTAACCAGCTCATTTGCAACGCTTTATGGGAACTACTGATATGACGGTATTGCTGGTGGTGTCAATCCTTGCGCTGATTCTCAGCCCGCTTTCCTGGCTGCGCAGCTCGCGCAAGCAGAGCGAGCAGATGAAGTTGCGCCTGGAGGCGCGGCGCATGGGTTTGGCCATGCAACTGGCGCCGCAGCAGTGGCCGCACTGGCTGGAAAAGGAGCCGCCAAGCCCCTGCCCGCAGTATCACAGAGCCCGGCGCCGTGGGCATGAGGACAGCTTCAGCTTCTGGCAGGTCAGCCCCGGGGTGTGGTGGAACCAGTGGCGCGAGCCCTGCGAAGACCCACGTTTCATGGGCGCGTTGTCGCGCTTGCCGGCGAGTGTGTACAAGGTCGAGGCCGATGCGCGGATGATTGCCCTGTACTGGACCGAACGTGGCGATACTGCTGTGTTGCAGGATGTTGCCTACGCCCTCGAAACCTTGGCTTGAGCGCCGCCCATGCGCGACTCCTGTAGGCGCGGATTCATCTGCGAACACCGGCAGAGCCGGTGCCAAACTGCGCGGTGCCTGCTTCGCGGGTAAACCCGCTCCTACGGGGCATCCAGGCTGGTCAATCTGTTCTGCAACGACAAAGCGGCGGCTCGGCATAACCCTGAAGGGGTGGGGTGCCAAGTCGCCGCTTTGCGTTCTGCTGCGCAGAAAAGGCCAGGCAGGCCGGGTTATTCATTCAAGCAAGTGCCAGTGTAGTCGCACTGGCTCGCCGCGCAAGCGCAAAGCCGTCAGCCAATGCTTGTGGTCAATCGCTGACATGAATGACCGGCGATCACTGTCATCATGTTTTGTACCCGGACGATAGAAAATGACTGGAAAGTCGCGTTTTCGCCGTGCTCGTGAGCATTTGACAACGCCCATCTTTTCGGAGAATGTGTGCACACCCAAATCAAACGGGCGTATGAATTGAGCGTTTGTATGTCATGACGCCAAGCCATACTTCCGACTAGCGCGCTGACGGGTGTGCCTGGGGCAAGGCAGCTTAGGCCTGCTTCTGCTGCAGTGATCGGCGTGTACAGTTCAGCTTCCATATCGTGGAGATCAGTTGATGATTTACGAAGGTAAAGCCATCACGGTTAAGGCTCTTGAAAGTGGCATCGTCGAGCTCAAGTTCGACCTCAAGGGTGAGTCCGTCAACAAGTTCAACCGCCTTACCCTGAACGAGCTGCGCCAGGCCGTCGATGCCATCCAGGCCGATGCCTCGGTCAAAGGCGTGATCGTCAGCAGTGGCAAGGACGTGTTCATCGTCGGCGCCGACATCACCGAGTTCGTCGACAACTTCAAGCTGCCTGAGGCCGAACTGGTCGCCGGCAACCTGGAAGCCAATCGTATCTTCAACGCCTTCGAAGACCTCGAAGTGCCGACCGTTGCCGCCATCAACGGCATCGCGCTGGGCGGCGGCCTGGAAATGTGCCTGGCGGCCGACTACCGGGTCATGTCCACCAGCGCCAGGATCGGCCTGCCGGAAGTCAAGCTGGGTATCTACCCGGGCTTTGGCGGTACCGTGCGCCTGCCGCGCCTGATCGGCTCGGACAACGCCATCGAGTGGATCGCCGCCGGCAAGGAAAACCGTGCCGAAGACGCCCTGAAAGTGGGGGCCGTCGACGCGGTGGTCGCCCCTGAGCTGCTGCTGGCCGGTGCCCTCGACCTGATCAAGCGTGCCATCAGTGGCGAGCTGGACTACAAGGCCAAGCGCCAGCCGAAGCTGGAAAAGCTCAAGCTCAATGCCATCGAGCAGATGATGGCCTTCGAGACGGCCAAGGGCTTCGTCGCTGGCCAGGCCGGCCCGAACTACCCGGCCCCGGTCGAAGCGATCAAGAGCATCCAGAAAGCCGCCAACTTCGGTCGCGACAAGGCCCTGGAAGTTGAAGCCGCAGGCTTTGCCAAGCTGGCCAAGACCTCGGTCGCCGAGAGCCTGATCGGCTTGTTCCTCAACGATCAGGAACTCAAGCGCAAGGCCAAGGCGCATGACGAGATCGCCCACGACGTGAAGCAGGCCGCCGTGCTCGGCGCCGGCATCATGGGCGGCGGCATCGCCTACCAATCGGCGGTCAAGGGTACGCCGATCCTGATGAAAGACATCCGCGAGGAAGCCATTCAGCTGGGTCTGAACGAGGCCTCCAAGTTGCTTGGCAACCGCGTCGAGAAGGGCCGCCTGACCCCGGCCAAGATGGCCGAGGCCCTCAACGCCATTCGCCCGACCCTGTCCTATGGCGATTTCGCCAATGTCGACATCGTCGTCGAGGCTGTGGTCGAGAACCCGAAGGTCAAGCAAGCGGTACTGGCGGAAGTGGAAGGCCAGGTGAAGGACGATGCGATCCTCGCTTCCAACACCTCTACCATCTCGATCAACCTGCTGGCCAAGGCGCTCAAGCGCCCGGAAAACTTCGTCGGCATGCACTTCTTCAACCCGGTGCACATGATGCCGCTGGTTGAAGTGATCCGTGGCGAGAAGTCCAGTGAAGTGGCGGTTGCCACCACCGTGGCCTACGCCAAGAAAATGGGCAAGAACCCGATCGTGGTCAACGACTGCCCGGGCTTTTTGGTCAACCGTGTGCTGTTCCCGTACTTTGGCGGTTTTGCCAAGCTGGTCAGCGCCGGTGTCGACTTTGTGCGCATCGACAAGGTCATGGAGAAGTTCGGCTGGCCGATGGGCCCAGCCTACTTGATGGACGTGGTCGGCATCGACACCGGCCACCACGGCCGTGACGTCATGGCCGAAGGCTTCCCGGATCGCATGAAGGACGAGCGCCGCTCGGCAGTCGACGCGTTGTACGAGGCCAACCGCCTGGGCCAGAAGAACGGCAAGGGCTTTTACGCCTACGAAACCGACAAGCGCGGCAAACCGAAGAAGGTCTTCGATGCCACCGTGCTCGACGTGCTCAAACCGATCGTGTTCGAGCAGCGTGAAGTCACTGACGAAGACATCATCAACTGGATGATGGTCCCGCTGTGCCTGGAGACCGTGCGTTGCCTGGAAGACGGCATCGTCGAAACCGCTGCCGAAGCCGACATGGGCCTGGTCTACGGCATTGGTTTCCCTCCCTTCCGCGGTGGTGCGCTGCGTTACATCGACTCGATCGGTGTGGCCGAATTCGTCGCCCTGGCCGATCAGTATGCCGACCTGGGGCCGCTGTACCACCCGACCGCCAAGCTGCGTGAAATGGCCAAGAACGGCCAGCGCTTCTTCAACTGAGCGGTCAACGAGCTAGAGCGAGAGATTTGATATGAGCCTGAATCCAAGAGACGTGGTGATTGTCGACTTCGGTCGCACGCCAATGGGCCGCTCCAAGGGTGGCATGCACCGCAACACCCGCGCCGAAGACATGTCGGCGCACCTGATCAGCAAGCTGCTGGAACGCAACGGCAAGGTTGACCCGAAAGAAGTCGAGGACGTGATCTGGGGCTGCGTCAACCAGACCCTGGAGCAGGGCTGGAACATCGCCCGCATGGCCTCGCTGATGACCCAGATCCCGCACACTTCCGCGGCGCAGACCGTCAGCCGCCTGTGCGGCTCGTCCATGAGCGCGCTGCACACGGCCGCCCAGGCGATCATGACCGGTAACGGTGATGTGTTCGTGGTCGGTGGCGTGGAGCACATGGGCCACGTCAGCATGATGCATGGCGTAGACCCCAACCCGCACCTGTCCTTGCATGCCGCCAAGGCTTCCGGGATGATGGGCCTGACTGCAGAAATGCTCGGCAAGATGCACGGCATCACCCGTGAGCAGCAGGACCTGTTCGGCTTGCGTTCGCACCAGCTGGCCCACAAGGCCACGGTCGAAGGCAAGTTCAAGGACGAGATCATCCCGATGCAGGGCTACGACGAGAACGGCTTCCTGAAGGTGTTCGATTTCGACGAAACCATTCGCCCGGAAACCACCCTCGAAGGCCTGGCATCGCTGAAGCCTGCGTTCAACCCGAAAGGCGGTACGGTCACGGCCGGTACCTCGTCGCAGATCACCGACGGCGCCTCGTGCATGATCGTCATGTCCGGTCAGCGTGCCATGGACCTCGGTATCCAGCCATTGGCGGTGATCCGTTCGATGGCAGTGGCCGGTGTCGACCCGGCAATCATGGGCTACGGCCCGGTGCCATCGACCCAGAAAGCCCTCAAGCGTGCGGGCTTGACCATGGCCGATATCGACTTCATCGAGCTCAACGAAGCCTTCGCTGCACAGGCCCTGCCCGTGCTGAAAGACTTGAAAGTGCTCGACAAGATGGATGAGAAGGTTAACCTGCACGGCGGCGCCATTGCTTTGGGCCACCCGTTTGGTTGCTCCGGGGCGCGGATTTCCGGCACCCTGCTCAACGTCATGAAGCAAAATGGCGGTACGCTGGGTGTTGCGACCATGTGCGTCGGCCTGGGCCAAGGTATCACCACTGTCTTCGAACGCGTCTGATCGCGTAGCGGGACAGCAGCCGGGGCCTAGTGCCCCGGTTTTGTTTTTTCAGGTTTTATTCAGGAGGTGTGCAACATGCAGATACAACCAGGCGTATACCGGCATTACAAAGGGCCTGAGTACCGTGTCTTCAGTGTTGCGCGGCACTCCGAAACCGAAGAGTGGATGGTGTTCTACCAATGCCTGTATGGTGATTACAGCTTCTGGGTACGTCCCCTGTCGATGTTCCAGGAGTCCGTCGAATTTGACGGCGAGCAGGTGCCACGCTTTGCTTTGGTCAAGGCCGAAGAGGGGCTGCCCGGGTTGCTGGGCAAGTCGCACGCGTGATCGTCCGAGCTTGACCTCACACTTTTGCCACTATATATAGCGGTGCCGCGTCTGGCACTTGGCGCGTTTTTTATCTTCAGATTCAGGAATACTCCGATCCATGGGCAAATCGCTGGTCATTGTGGAATCCCCGGCCAAGGCCAAGACCATCAACAAGTACCTGGGCAACCAGTACGTGGTGAAGTCGAGTATCGGCCATATCCGAGACCTCCCCACCAGCGGTTCGGCCAGCGCGAGCAAAGAGCCGGCCGCCAAGCGTGGCAAGGCTGCGGGTGAGGCGCCGGCGCTTTCGCCGAAAGAGAAGGCCCGCCGCCAGCTGGTGGCACGCATGGGCGTCGACCCCGACCATGGCTGGAAGGCCAAGTACGAGATCCTGCCTGGCAAGGAAAAGGTGATCGAAGAGCTGCGCCGCCTGGCCAAGGATGCCGACACCATCTACCTCGCAACCGACTTGGACCGCGAAGGGGAAGCCATTGCCTGGCACCTGCGCGAGGCCATCGGGGGTGACGACACCCGCTACAAGCGCGTGGTGTTCAACGAAATTACCAAGAAGGCCATTCAGGAAGCCTTCTCGCAGCCAGGCGAGCTGGACATCGACCGGGTCAACGCCCAGCAGGCGCGGCGTTTCCTCGACCGCGTGGTCGGTTACATGGTTTCGCCACTGCTGTGGGCCAAGATTGCCCGTGGTCTGTCCGCTGGCCGTGTACAGTCGGTGGCGGTGAAGCTGGTGGTTGAGCGTGAGCGTGAGATCCGCGCCTTCATCCCGGAAGAGTACTGGGAGATCCACGCCGACCTCGGCACCGCCAAGAACGCCAAGGTGCGTTTCGAGGTGGCGCGCGAGAAGGGCGAGGCCTTCAAGCCGCTGAACGAAGCTCAGGCCATGGCTGCGCTGGAAAAGCTCAAGGCTTCCAGCTACAGCGTGGTCAAGCGCGAAGACCGCCCGACCAGCAGCAAGCCATCGGCACCGTTCATTACGTCCACCTTGCAGCAAGCGGCCAGTAACCGCCTGGGCTTCGGCGTGAAGAAAACCATGATGATGGCCCAGCGCTTGTACGAAGCCGGTTACATCACCTACATGCGTACCGACTCGACCAACCTGTCGGCTGACGCCCTGGATATGGCACGCAGCTACATCGAACGGGAGTTCGGCAAGCAGTACCTGCCGGAGGCGCCACTGGTTTACGGCAGCAAGGAGGGCGCCCAGGAGGCGCACGAAGCGATTCGGCCTTCTGACGTGAATACCCACCCGACCAAGCTCAGCGGCATGGAGCGTGACGCCGAGCGCCTGTACGAGCTGATCTGGCGCCAGTTCCTGGCGTGCCAGATGCCGCCAGCGCAGTACCTGTCCACCAGCGTTACCGTCGCTGCCGGCGATTTCGAGCTGCGTGCCAAGGGCCGCATCCTCAAGTTCGACGGCTACACCCGTGTGCTGCCACAGCAGAGCAAGCCGGGCGAAGACGACGTGCTGCCAGAGATGGTTCAGGGTGAAGCGCTGAAACTGATCCAGATCGACCCGAGCCAGCACTTTACCAAGCCGCCTGCACGCTTTACCGAAGCCAGCCTGGTCAAGGAAATGGAAAAGCGCGGCATTGGCCGCCCATCGACCTACGCGGCGATCATTTCCACCATCCAGGACCGTGGCTATGTGACGCTGCACAACCGCCGCTTCTACTCCGAGAAGATGGGCGATATCGTCACCGAGCGCTTGTCGGAGAGCTTCTCCAACCTGATGGATTACGGCTTTACCGCCGACATGGAAGAGAACCTCGACGACGTGGCCCAGGGCGAGCGTGACTGGAAGAACGTGCTCGACGAGTTCTACGGCGATTTCAGCAAAAAGCTGCAGACTGCCGAGTCCAGTGAAGACGGCATGCGCGCCAACCAGCCGACCATGACCAACATTCCATGCAAGGAATGTGGTCGGCCGATGATGATTCGCACCGCTTCTACGGGTGTGTTCCTGGGCTGCTCTGGCTACAGCCTGCCGCCGAAAGAGCGCTGCAAGGCTACCGTCAACCTGGTGCCGGGCGACGAGATTGCTGCTGACGACGAGGGCGAGTCGGAGTCGCGCGTACTGCTGGGCAAGCACCGTTGCCCGATCTGCGCCACCGCGATGGACGCCTACCTGCTGGACGAGAAACACAAACTGCACATCTGCGGTAACAACCCGGATTGTGTCGGTTACGAGATCGAAGAAGGCAACTACCGCATCAAGGGTTACGAAGGGCCGAGCCTGGAGTGCGACAAGTGCGGTAGCGAGATGCAATTGAAGACCGGCCGTTTCGGCAAGTTCTTCGGCTGCACCAACCCGGCATGCAAGAACACCCGCAAGCTGCTCAAGAGCGGCGAGGCGGCTCCACCGAAGATGGACAAGGTGGACATGCCGGAGCTCAAGTGCGAGAAGGTCGATGATACCTACGTGCTGCGCGACGGTGCTTCTGGGTTGTTCCTGGCTGCCAGCCAGTTCCCCAAGAACCGCGAAACCCGTGCGCCGCTGGTGCTGGAGATTGTGCCGCACAAGCATGAGATTGACCCGAAGTACCACTTCCTGTGCGATGCGCCGCAGAAAGACCCGGATGGCCGCCCGGCGGTGATTCGTTACAGCCGCAAGACCAAGGAGCAGTACGTGCAGTCCGAGGTCGATGGCAAGCCGACCGGTTGGAAGGCGTTTTACGACGGCAATGCCTGGAAGGTTGAAGACAAGCGCTGATCCATCGGTGCTGTGATTTGGGGCCGCTTTGCGCCCCTTCGCGGGCTTGCCCGCTCCCACAGGTATCGCGCCGCCCTTGAATGTGGCGCTGTACTGGTGGGAGCGGGCAGCCCGCGAAGGGGCGCAAAGCGGCCCCAATCATTTATGATGCAGATATCCGCCTTGTAGCCTTATGGGAGGGCACTGAAATGGCCCAGGAACTCTACACCCGCACCAACCAGAAACTGTTCTTCGCCGGCCTCGCCCTCGAGTCCATGGCCAAGGCTGAACAAAGCCAGGCCATGAATGCCCAAGGCCTGGTCCAGGCTGAGCGCGAGTCGGCGCTGTTCCACCTGTATGGCGCTCTGTTGGGGCTGTGCCATGAAATCGGGGGCTTCTATCGCCTGCCGGTCGTCGCAACGGTAGAGCAAGCCCTGGCCGACGATGCCCTGAACGGTATCGCCATCCCGGAAGTGGCCGAGTTGCTGGAGCTGGCTCGCCAACGCGAAACCTGGCTGGCGCAAATGCTCGGTGCTTATGCCGATTTGTTCCGACCACCGGTCGCCAGAAAAGCGCCGAAAACCGACGTTACCCAGCCTCTGATTCAAGCCGTCAATCTTGATGAGCCTGAGCATCCAGCGCTGTCGCGTGCCGAGCTGGAAAGCTGGCGCAACGACCTCAAAAGTTTGGTGAGACGTTTCCGCGACGCGTTGAGTGAGTGCTGATAGACGCAACGGCTGGTACAATAATCGCCTTTCGCGGAGAACTGCCATTTATGTCTACGTCTTTTCTGGAAATTGTCGAGTTGCCTGATGGCCGCATCGAACTTCGTCGCGCCGAGGATGAGGGCTCTCTGGTAACCCTGGATTTCTCGGAAGACGCCAAGGTGTTCCTGCAGGGTCAGCATGTGGAAGTGGCCAAGGCCATGCTCAGTGTGGGCGTGCAGATGGCCGGTCGCCTGATGGATGGCGAGCTCGAGCGTGATGAAGGGCCGCGTGTGCTGCACTGAGTGTGCAGCAGCGTATCAGGCTATTTGAAGTGACAGGCAAAGCCTGAACATCAGCCGAGGCGGATGTTCAGGCTTTGTGCGTTTCCGGCACTGGCTGCACGTAGCAGTTGCTGGCGTGCAGTGGCATTGACGTTGCCCAGCCAGCTCACCACGGTGTGGCTGAGGCCCAGGCGCAAAGCCTCGCAGGCCAGCTGCAGCGCGCTTTGATTGCTGCGGGGTTGCAGCAGCAGAATACGTTCACGGTTGAGCCCGGCATCGCGCAGCCAGGCCTGGGTCAGGCTTGGCGGTGGGGCGATCAGGGTCAGCCAGCGGGCCTCGTCCTCTTCGCTCAGCTCGCGCAGCACGGGCGCCAGCAGGCTTTGGCAGTGGCCAGGGGCGCCGCGCAGCGACAGTTCGCTGAACAGCTCGGGCTGGCTGCTCTTGCGCGCCGGTTCCCTGGCTTTCAGGCCTGGCAGCACGGGCTGGGCGAGGAATGCTTCGAACAGGGGCAACTGGACTTGCTCGGGTGCGTGAATGAACTGCTGCATGACGCCTCCTGGATCAGCGGCGAATGACGCCGACGCTCAAGCCCTCGATCACCAGCTCCTGTTCTTTCAGGTCGACTTCGATGGGGGCGAATTCGGGGTTTTCGGCAAGCAGCCAGACTTTGCTGCCTTCACGCTTGAAGCGCTTGACGGTAACTTCGTCGCCGATGCGCGCCACCACGATCTGGCCGTTACGGGCTTCACGGCAGGTGTGCACCGCCAGCAGGTCACCGTCGAAGATGCCGACGTCCTTCATGCTCATGCCGTGTACGCGCAGCAAATAGTCGGCTTGGGGGTGGAAGAAGGCAGGGTTGATGTTGCAGGATTGCTCGATGTGCTGTTCGGCAAGAATCGGCGCACCGGCAGCGACCCGGCCGATGATGGGCAGGCCGGTTTCTTCGGCCTTGGCTTCCAGGCCAGGGATGCGGATGCCGCGGGAAGCGCCCGGCGTCATTTCGATCGCGCCCTTGCGGGCAAGGGCCTTGAGGTGCTCCTCGGCGGCATTGGGCGACTTGAAGCCCAGCTCCTGAGCAATCTCGGCGCGGGTAGGCGGGAAGCCGTTGTCTTCCAGGCAGCGCTTGATGAACGCGAGAATTTCGGCTTGGCGTGGCGTCAGTTTCAACATGGTAAGCGCTCTGTCTTTTTGTACAGTGACTGGGATTATATACAGTACTGAGTGCGCTGCAAGCCAAAAGCCGCAATAAACAGAAGAGGTGGCGCTTGCAGTGGGCCGGCTGGCGCTTTTAAATGGCGACCGCCCAGTCACCGAGCCTTGACAGAAGCAGGGCTGAAACGTATGTTTCAAACACCTGTTTGTCTGGCGGAGTAGTCGGAGTAGTCATGGCCCAATCGGAAACCGTTGAACGCATTCTCGATGCTGCCGAGCAGCTGTTCGCGGAAAGGGGGTTCGCCGAAACCTCGTTGCGGCTGATTACCAGCAAGGCCGGGGTCAACCTGGCGGCAGTCAACTATCATTTCGGCTCCAAGAAGGCGCTGATCCAGGCTGTTTTTTCGCGTTTCCTCGGCCCATTCTGCGCCAGTCTCGAGCGTGAGCTGGAGCGCCGCCAGGCCAAGCCGGAGCAAAAGCCCAGCCTTGAAGAACTGCTGGAAATGCTCGTAGAGCAGGCGCTGGCCGTGCAGCCGCGTAGCAACAACGACCTGTCGATCTTCATGCGCCTGCTGGGTCTGGCGTTCAGCCAGAGCCAGGGTCACCTGCGGCGCTATCTGGAAGACATGTACGGCAAGGTGTTCCGCCGCTACATGCTGCTGGTGAACGAGGCTGCGCCACGCATTCCGCCACTGGAACTGTTCTGGCGTGTGCACTTCATGCTGGGTGCCGCGGCCTTCAGCATGTCCGGTATCAAGGCCTTGCGGGCGATTGCCGAGACTGACTTCGGCATCAATACCTCGATCGAGCAGGTGATGCGCCTGATGGTGCCGTTCCTGGCGGCAGGCATGCGCGCTGACAGCGGTGTGACCGACGAGGCGATGGCCACTGCGCAGCTGCGTCCGCGAACCAAGACCAGTTCGGCTACCGCCAAGGCCTGAAGGCTGGGCGTGGCGGGGCGCTTCCGCTAAGCTAGCGCCCATGCCCTATCTCGATTTACTTCACATTTCCCTTGCTGACCAGCGCCTTTATGGCTTCGCCTGTGGCCAATAGCGCGTGTCTGCCGGTGTCTGCTGCCCCCCGGTGGGCTTCTCTCTGTCTTCAATGAAGGATTACCCATGACTGTCAGCCTGCAAGGCTCCCTGATGGTGGATATCGCCGGTAAATGGCTGACCGCCGAAGACCGTCAACTGCTTCGCCAGCCGGAAGTGGCTGGCCTGATCATCTTCGCCCGCAATATCGACAGCCCGCGCCAGGTGCGCGAACTGTGCGCGTCCATCCGCGCCATTCGCCCCGAGCTGATCCTGGCCGTGGATCAGGAAGGTGGTCGCGTACAGCGTCTGCGCCAGGGCTTTGTGCGCCTGCCGGCCATGCGTGCGCTGGCCGATAACGACAATGCTGAATACCTGGCTGAACAGTGCGGCTGGCTGATGGCGACCGAGGTACTGGCAGTTGGCCTGGACCTCAGCTTCGCTCCGGTGCTCGACCTGGACCACCAGCGTAGCGCCGTGGTGGGCAGCCGCGCCTTCGAGGGTGACCCGCTGCGTGCAACGCGACTGGCCGGCGCGTTCATCCGAGGCATGAATGCGGCAGGTATGGCCGCGTGTGGCAAGCATTTCCCAGGGCATGGCTGGGCCGAAGCCGATTCGCACGTGGCCATCCCCACCGATGAGCGCAGCCTGGAACAACTGCGCCGGGCCGACCTGGTGCCGTTTACCCGCCTGAGTGGGCAGCTGGCGGCAGTGATGCCGGCGCATGTCATCTACCCGCAGGTTGACAACCAGCCCGCTGGCTTCTCGCGGCGTTGGTTGCAGGACATCCTGCGTGGCGAGCTGGGCTTTGATGGGGTGATTTTCAGTGATGACCTGTCGATGGCCGGTGCGCATGTGGTGGGCGACGCGGCCAGCCGTATCGAGGCGGCGCTGAGCGCCGGTTGTGATATGGGCCTGGTGTGCAATGACCGGGCGGCGGCGGAGCTGGCGCTGAGTGCGGCGCAGCGCATGAAGGTCAAGCCATCGCCGCGGATTGCCCGGATGCGTGGGCAAGGGTTTGCGCGGACCGATTATCGCCAGCAGCCGCGCTGGCTGGAGGCGTTGGGGGCGTTGAAGGAAGCTCAGCTGGTCGATTGACTGCGCTGGCCTGTTCGTTCCCACAAGTCGGGTTTACCTGCGAATACGGTAGCGGCGGCAACGGTGAACGGCGGGTGGAGATTGGCCAGCAGGCCCGGCCCTTTCGCGGGTAAACCCGCTCCTACGACGGCCTGCGTCCAACCTCCGATGTGTGCCCACCACCAATTGCGTTGTAGGAGCGGGTTTACCCGCGAATACGGTAGCGGCGGCAACGGTGAGCGGCAGGTGGAGATTGGCCAGCAGGCCCGGCCCATTCGCGGGTGAACCCGCTCCTACGCTGTATCCCCCTTTGGCCTACCGCCCGCGCTTTCCAGGCAATGGCGCAAACAGGGCCTCGATTTCTTCATCGCCAAGCCGCCATTGCCCAGCCTGCCCGCCGTCCAGCAGGCTGGCCGCCAATGCAGCCTTTTCCTGCTGCAACAACTGGATCTTCTCTTCCACCGTACCCCGGGTAATCAGCTTGAACACGAACACCGGCTTGTCCTGGCCGATGCGGTAGGCACGGTCGGTAGCTTGGTTTTCGCTGGCCGGGTTCCACCAGGGGTCGAAGTGGATCACGGTGTCCGCCGCCGTCAGGTTCAAGCCTACGCCCCCTGCCTTGAGACTGATCAGGAACACTTCGCTTTCACCTTGCTGGAACTGCTGCACTGGCGCGCGACGGTCGCGAGTATCACCGGTCAGCAAGCTGTAACGGATTTTGCGCTTCTCAAGCTCCTGCTCGATCAGCGCTAGCATCGAGGTGAACTGTGAGAACAACAACACCCGGCGCCCTTCGCTGAGCAGTTCTTCGAGCATCTCCAGCAGCGCACCCAGCTTGCCCTTGTCGGCCTGGTTGCCTTTGCTTTCTACCCCCTTGACCAGGCGCAGGTCACAGCACACCTGGCGCAGCTTGAGCAACGCATCGAGGATCACGATCTGGCTGCGTGCGGCGCCATTGCGGGCGATTTCGTCGCGGACTTTCTGGTCCATGGCCACTCGCACGGCTTCGTACGTATCGCGCTGGGCATCACTGAGCTCGACCCAGTGCACCATCTCGGTCTTGGCCGGCAGTTCTGTGGCTACCTGCTCCTTGGTGCGGCGCAGCAGGAACGGCCGGATGCGGCTGGCCAGGTGGGCCATGCGCTCGCTGTCACCGTGGCGCTCGATCGGGTTGCGGTAATCCTGGTTGAAGCGCTTCAGGTCGCCCAGCCAGCCGGGCATCAGGAAGTGGAAGATCGACCACAGTTCGCCCAGGTTGTTTTCCATTGGCGTGCCGGTCAGGCACAGGCGCTGCCCGGCCTGTAGCTCGCAGACGGCGAGGGCAGCCTTGCTGCTGCTGCTCTTGATGTTTTGCGCCTCGTCCAGTATCAGCACGTGCCAGGCCTGGGGGCGCAGCTGTTCCAGGTCGCGTGGCATCAAGGCGTAAGTGGTCAGGACCAGATCGTACTCATGGAGTTTGGTGAAGTGCTTGCTGCGCCCCGGCCCATGCAGTGCCAGGACGCGCAGGTCGGGGGCGAAGCGCTGGGCTTCGTCCAGCCAGTTGGGTATGAGGCTGGTCGGCATGACTGCCAGGGCCGGTGCATTCAGGCGCCCGGACTGTTTCTCCAGCAGCAGATGGGCCAAGGCCTGCAGGGTCTTGCCCAGGCCCATGTCGTCGCCGAGGATGCCGCCGGTACCCATCTCGCGCAGGGCCTGCAGCCAGTTCAAGCCTTGCTGCTGATAGGGGCGCAAGCTGGCCTGCAGCCCTGTGGGCGGTTCTACCTGTAGGTCCCGGGCATCGCGCAGGCGCCGGCCCAGATCGCGTACGTGCTCGCCACCTTCCCAGTGCAGGGGCAGGCCTTCTATTTCGTTCAGGCGCGCGGCGTCGGCGCGCTCCATGCGCAGGGACGGGCCTGCAGTGTCCTCGTGCAGGTAGAGCTCGCCCAGGGTGCCCATGACTGCCTTGATGCGGCCATAGGGCAGGGCGACGCGCAAAGCCGGGGCATCGAGACGGCCGCGATTGAGGTCGATCAGCAGGTGTTCATCATCGCTGCGCCGGGCCAGTTCGCTAGGGCGTAGCAGCTCCGGGCTGCTGCGCAGCAGGTGCAACACGATCGGCAGCAGGCTGTGGCGCTGGCCATCGACCACGATGCCGAGTTCCAGGTCGAACCATTCATGGCCAGGCGCTTCGTCGATGGTTGCATACCAGTCGTCCACCTCCTGCAGGTTGAAGGCGAAGTCGCGATGAATATCGATGTCCCAGCCGGCTTCGCGCAGGCGCGGCAGGCCTTCGCGGGCAAAGCGCAGCCAGGCTTCGTCGTCAGGCAACTGGTGCATTTCGCCGGCGCTGTCGGGTAGGGCCTTGCTCTGCCGTGTGGCGGGCTTGAAGCCGAAATCGCGCAGTACCTTGCGCAGCGCCTGCTCGGCTTGAGTCTGGCGGCGAATGCGCTGGCTGGTGCTGCCTGCCAGGCGGGTCAGCGGCTTTTCGTCGGTGCCGCTGGCCTGCAAGCCGTCATAATCGAACGCCAATGCGGCGCGGTGTTGCATTTGCCGTTGCATGCGACCGGTTTTCGGCATGTAGGCGGTGTATTCAAGGCTGCCGAGAGCAAGAAGGGGCTTTGGCTGGATGTTATCGAGCAACTGCTCCTGCACTTGCGTCGGGGTCGGCACCTTATGGCTGAGGGCATTGAGCTTGTGGCTCAGGGGTACGACCAGGTGTTCCGGCACGTCGGGTGCAATAGTCAGCTGTACGGCGACGTGGGGATCCAGGCTGTGCTCGACCTTGCCCACTTCACGGGTCGGCAGGTCCAGGTAGTAAAGCGGCAGCAGCGGGATGACGCAGCGCAGCATCGCTTCGCCGCTGTACCACCGCCCCCGGTAATTTCCGTTGCCCAGGCGTACCCAGCGAAACTCGGCGTGGCGCACCGGGCCTTCATGAAGCAGGGGGAGGTCGGTGTCGAAGAACATCCGCCCGGTTTCGAGGGCGCGCTGGAACAGCTCGCCACCTTCATGGCCCTTCAGTCGGTAGCCGCGATCCTGGCCGCCGCCCTGATTCAGGGCCGAGAGCAGGCGCAGAATGCGGATGTCTTCGTCTGTTACGAAGCGCGGTGGCTCGTAGAGGAAATCGTAAAGGGACTGGACGCGGCTGAAGCGGATGCCGTCCTCCGTTCGCGTGCCCTTGCGCACAAGCAGGGCGCAGCCCGCATCGTCGGTGAGCTGCAGCTGATAGCACACCATGCGCCCGCGTTTGTCTTCGGTCGCGTCGGTCTTGGGTGGGGCCTGCTCCAGGCCGCTCAACCAGTGCTGCAGTTCGGCGGACAAGGCGCCCGGGTTGGCTTGCGTGTCCTTACTGCTGGAAAAGCGCTCGCTGACGCAAAAAAGGACAGCGGCGCAATGCTTGCAGTTTTGCCGTACCGGGCAATCGCAGTCACCGCGCACATGGCACCGGCCGCCCGCTACGTGCAACTTGATGTGTTGCCGGTAGTGGTTGTTGCCGCTCCCCTGGCAACTGGCCGTTATGGTTGGCCCATGAATGCCTTCCAGTTCGGCCCTGCCTTCCTCGGCATAGCGCTCACCGCGCTGCAGGGCAGCTTTGCTGAACGATTGAATCCAGTTCGGATAGGCGTTCACCATTTCGGCGGCATCGTCCTTCATGGGCTTACTGCTCCATCATCTCCGGGTCCATCACCGGCATTTTCGGCGTGCCTGGTGGGGTCACCTTCAGCAGCACCGCCAGGTGCCCGCCGTCGAGAAAGGTCAGCTGGCCGCCCTTGACGTTGCTGTTGCTTTGCCTGAACTGCTCGCTTTGCAGCACGTTGCCGTTGCCATCCAGCTGGTTGACCCAGAAGTTGGCCTCGACGGTGATGAAGCGGCCTTCAGCGATGCTCAGGTTGCCTTCGATAGGGAAGTGCCCGAACTGTTCGGTGCCTCCGCCCAGTGCGATGCGGCTGGGTTCGCTGCCCACCTGCTGTTGCCAGGCCTTGTGCATCAGCACCGTGTAGTCGGCGGTGGCTTCCAGGCGGGTGGCTTCATCTTCAAGTGCTGGGGGGCGCTCGGCCTCTTTCGCCAGGCGTGGGGCGCCAGCGCTCCAGTCTTCGGGGGCGAACGGGCTGGTGAAGGCGGGCACGCTGTTCTGCCGCACCAGAATCATTTCTACCTGATACAGGCCTTCGGCGAAGGCCGCTGGGGCGAACAGCGCCAGCAGCAGGGTCAGGCAACGGATGGCACGCATGAGTCTTCCTTAGGCAGGCTGTGGGGTCAGGCGCTCGAACAGCGCCTCCAGGGTATTGAAACGTTCGTCGGGGCGTTCCATCGGTACCAGGAAGCGGAACTGGGTGGCGCCTTCGAACTTGTAGCGTTTGGGTTGACCCTGGATCAGCTTGATCAGGGTCAGTGGGTCGACCGGTGTTTCGGCTTCGAACTCGAGCTTGCCACCGTTGGGCCCCGCATCGACTTTCTTGATGCCGAGCTTTTCCGCGTGCAGCTTGAGTGACGTCAGGCGCATCAGGTTCTTGGTCGGCTCTGGCAGCAAGCCGAAGCGGTCGATCATCTCGACCTGCAAGTCCTTGAGGCCCTCCTCGTCGGCAGCCGAGGCAATGCGTTTGTACAGGATCAGGCGCGCATGCACGTCAGGCAGGTAGTCCTCGGGGATCAGTGCCGGCAGGCGCAGGTTGATCTCCGGGCCGCCACCCAGGGGTTGCTCAAGGTTCGGCTGGGTACCTTTTCGGATTGCCTTGACCGCACGTTCGAGCATTTCCATGTACAGGGTGAAGCCCACTGCCTGGATCTGCCCGCTCTGGCCTTCGCCCAGCAGCTCGCCGGCACCGCGGATTTCCAGGTCGTTGGTGGCCAGCACAAAGCCTGCGCCAAGATCTTGCGTGTTGGCGATCGCCTCCAGGCGCTTTTCGGCGTCGGCGCTCACCTTCTGACGGGTAGGTGTGAGCAGGTAGGCGTAGGCCTGGTGGTGACTACGGCCAACCCGGCCACGCAGCTGGTGCAGCTGGGCCAGGCCGAACTTGTCGGCGCGCTCGATGACGATGGTGTTGGCGCTGGGCACGTCGATACCGGTTTCGATAATGGTCGAGGCCACCAGCACGTTGAAACGCTTGTGGTAGAAATCGCTCATCACCTGTTCCAGCTCGCGTTCGCGCATTTGCCCGTGGCCGATGCCGATGCGTGCCTCGGGCACCAGCTCGGCAAGGTCGGCGGCGCATTTTTCGATGGTTTTCACATCGTTGTGCAGGTAATACACCTGGCCACCGCGCAACAGTTCGCGCAGCAGCGCCTCCTTGACCGTGCTCTTGTTCTGTTCCATGACGAAGGTGCGCACCGACAGGCGGCGTGCTGGCGGTGTGGCGATGATCGACAGGTCGCGCATGCCCGCCACCGCCATGTTCAGCGTGCGCGGAATCGGCGTGGCGGTCAGGGTGAGGATATCGACCTCGCTGCGCAGCGCCTTCAACTGTTCTTTCTGGCGCACGCCAAAGCGGTGCTCTTCATCGATGATGGCCAGGCCCAGGTCTTTGAAGCGTACGTCGTCCTGCAGCAGCTTGTGGGTGCCGATGAGGATGTCGATCTTGCCTTCGGCAAGGTCCGCGGCGGCGGCGGCCACTTCCTTGGCCGATTTGAAGCGGCTCATCACTTCCACGGTCACGGGCCAGTCGGCAAAGCGGTCGCGGAAGCTGTTGTAATGCTGCTGGGCAAGCAGGGTGGTGGGCACCAGTACGGCCACCTGGCGGCCACTGTGCACGGCGATGAACGCCGCACGCATGGCCACTTCGGTCTTGCCGAAGCCCACGTCGCCGCAGACCAGGCGGTCCATTGGCTTGGGTGCCAGCATGTCGGCGCGCACGGCCTCGATGGCGGCCTGCTGGTCCGGGGTTTCCTCGAACGGGAAGCCGGCGCTGAAAGTGGCGTAGTCGGCGGACGGGTCGGCAAACGCGTAGCCCTTGCGCGCGGCGCGGCGGGCATAGATGTCGAGCAGTTCGGCGGCCACGTCGCGGACCTGTTCGGCGGCCTTGCGCTTGGCTTTCTGCCAGGCCTCCGAACCCAGCCGGTGCAACGGTGCCAGGGCGTCGTCGCTGCCGGTGTAGCGGGCGATCAGGTGCAGGTTGGCCACCGGCACATACAGCTTGGCGTTCTCGGCGTATTCCAGTGTCAGGAATTCGGCAGCCTGGCCGTCGATTTCCAGGGTGGCCAGGCCCAGGTAGCGCCCGACGCCATGGTCGATGTGCACCACCGGCGCACCTTCGCGCAGCTCGGTGAGGTTCTTGATGACCGCGTCGTTGGCGGTTTCGCCGCGCTTGTCACGGCGCCGGCGCTGCATCACTCGCTGGCCGAACAGTGGGCTTTCGGCAATCAGGGCCAGCCCTGGATCGTCCAGCAGCAGGCCGTCGTCCAGCGGGGCGATGGTGATCGCCAGGCGCTCGGCACCGGTAATGAAATCGTCCCAGCCTTCGACGGTATGCGGGCGCAGCTTCAGCCGTTCGAGCAGTTCCAGCAGCACTTCCCGGCGGCCCGCTGATTCGGCGGTGAAGAGCACGCGGCCGGGGAACTGGTCGAGGAAGTTGGCCAGCTCGGCCAGCGGCTGGTTGGCCTTGGCCTCGATGGCCAGGTTGGGCAAGGCGCGCGCCGGGAAGCGCTCGCGGCCCACGCCAGGCTCCAGCGCTTCGCTGCTGACCACCACCCGGGGCCACTGCTTGAGCCGGGCGAAGCAATCTTCCACCGGCAGGAACAGCTCGGCCGGCGGCAACAGCGGCCGGCTGAGGTCGCCGCGGCGGTCTTCATAGCGCCCGCGCACGTCGTTCCAGAAGTGCTCGGCGGCCTGTTCCACACCGGGTAGCGAGAACACCTGGGTGTCGGTCGGCAGGTAGTCGAACAGGGTCGAGGTTTCTTCGAAGAACAGCGGCAGGTAGTACTCGATACCGGCGGGGATGATGCCGCTGGCCAGGTCCTGGAAGATTGCACTGCGGCGGAAGTCGACGTCGAAGCGCTCGCGAAAGCGTGCCTTGAAGCGGGTCACTTCTTCCTTCTGCATCGGGAATTCGCGTGCTGGCAGCAGGCGCACCGAATCCACCTTGTCGATCGAGCGCTGGGTCTCGGGGTCGAAGGTGCGCAGCGTTTCGATCTCGTTATCGAACAGGTCGATGCGGTAGGGCAGCTTGCTGCCCATCGGGAACAGGTCGATCAGCGCGCCGCGCACGGCGAACTCGCCATGCTCGTAGACGGTGTCGACACAACGGTAACCGCTGGCCTCCAGGCGCAGGCGCATCTGTTCCACGTCGATGGTCTGGCCCACATCCAGCACCAGGCTGCTGCCCAGCAGAAAACGCGTGGGTGCCAGGCGGTGCAGGGCGGTGGTGATCGGCACCACGAGGATGCCGTGGCTCAGCTCCGGCAGACGGTACAGGCTGGCGATGCGCTGGGAGATGATGTCCTGGTGCGGCGAGAACAGGTCGTAGGGCAGGGTTTCCCAATCGGGGAACGGCAGCACTGGCAGGTCTGGGGCAAAGAAGCGCAGCTCCTGCTCCAGACGGTCGGCGGCCTGGCTGTCGGCCGTCAGCAGCAGGGTGAAGCGGCCAGCGCTGCTGGCGGCTTCGGCGATGGCAAGGCTGAGGGCGGCACCGGGCAGGTTGCCCCAGGTTTGTTTGCCGGCCGTGGCCGACATTTGCGGTAGGCGCAGAACTGACACGGGAGATTGCACTCCAAGCGTTGCGGCAAAGAGACCGATTGTACCGGTGACAGTGCCGGCTGTCAGGCTCGAAAGGGCATGAACGCTGGCTTGCGTCACTGTGACAGGCACTCATTGCCGGTTCCGCGTTGGGGCGTCATAATGTAGCCCCTTTTTTCTGTCCCTACATGTGGAAGGTTCCCGTGACTCAGAAGCCCGACCAGTGTCTTGGTGAGTGGATTGATCGTGAAGCCCTGGCTGAAGCGATGATCCCGCTTATCGGTCAGCTCTACCGCAATAACAATGTGGTGAGCTCGATTTATGGCCGCAGCCTGATCAACCGTTCGGTTATCTCGATCCTCAAGGCGCACCGCTTTGCGCGCCACCGCCAAACCGACGAAACCGAACTGTCCGTCCACGAGACATTCCCCCTGCTCAAGGCCATGAGCGAGCTGAAACTGGGCGCCGCATCGGTCGACCTGGGCAAGCTGGCCAACAAGTTCAAGCAGGAAGGCAATGGCCGCACTGCCGAGCAGTTCGTCCGTGAAGAGCTGGCCGACGTGGTCGGTCAGCAGAACGCTTCGGCGCGCAAAGGCACCGACGTTGTCCTGTACGGCTTCGGTCGCATCGGCCGCCTGCTGGCGCGCATCCTGATCGAGAAGACCGGTGGTGGTGACGGCCTGCGTCTGCGTGCCATCGTCGTGCGCAAAGGCGCCGAAAACGACCTGGTCAAGCGTGCCAGCCTGCTGCGCCGTGACTCGGTGCACGGCCCGTTCGATGGCACCATCACCATCGACGAAGCCAACAATACCATCACCGCCAATGGCAACCTGATCCAGGTTATCTACGCCAAGAGCCCGAGCGAAGTCGACTACACCCAGTACGGCATCGACAATGCGCTCATCGTCGACAACACCGGCGTATGGCGTGACGCCGACGGCCTGGGCCAGCACCTGGCCTGCCCGGGTGCTGCCCGCGTGATCCTCACCGCACCTGGCAAGGGCGCGCTGAAGAACATCGTGCACGGTATCAACCACGGTGACATCACTGCCGATGACAAGATCATCTCGGCGGCCTCCTGCACCACCAACGCCATCGTGCCGGTGCTCAAGGCCATCAACGACCAGTACGGCATCGTCAACGGCCACGTCGAAACCGTTCACTCGTTCACCAACGACCAGAACCTGATCGACAACTTCCACAAGGGCAGCCGCCGTGGCCGTGCCGCGCCGCTGAACATGGTAATCACCGAAACCGGCGCCGCCACCGCTGCGGCCAAGGCACTGCCAGTGCTGAAGGGCAAGCTGACCGGCAACGCGATTCGTGTTCCGACGCCGAACGTTTCGATGGCCATCCTGAACCTGAATCTGGAAAAGGCCACCACTCGCGACGAGATCAACGAGTACCTGCGCCAGATCGCCATGCACTCGGAGCTGCACAAGCAGATCGACTACGTGGCTTCGCAGGAAGTGGTTTCGACCGACTTCGTCGGCTCGCGCCACGCCGGTGTGGTTGACGCAGAGGCGACCATCGCCAACGACAACCGCGTTGTTCTGTACGTCTGGTACGACAACGAATTCGGTTATAGCTGCCAGGTGGTTCGTGTGATGGAAGACATGGCTGGTGTGAACCCGCCAGCGTTTCCACGCTGATTCGCTTGTAAGGCAATGAAAAAACGGGAACCTTCGGGTTCCCGTTTTTTTTTATTCTGAATGTGTGTTGTCAGTGCTGGCCCTTTCGCGGGTAAACCCGCGCCTACAGGATTATCGCTGCCTCTGTAGGCGCGGGTTTA
>Ga0315338_1000535_pt1 | contig 82516 bp, 71 predicted proteins | sample ASW8metaG_FD_204518 | JGI IMG/M metagenome (GOLD analysis project Ga0315338, IMG submission 204518) | Ammonia-oxidizing marine archaeal communities from Monterey Bay, California, United States - ASW #8 | ecosystem: Environmental > Aquatic > Marine > Coastal | place: USA: California | collected...
AAGGGAGCGCTGGCTTGGAAAGAATCCTTCTAGTAGGCAGATGATAAAAACACTGTGCCACTCGAGCCCTTTAGCTTGGTGGATAGTCGACAGGACAACGGGCGACTCATCCTTGTTGCTTCGGCGGCCATCACTTATTTCTTGACCATAGAGCTCGCCGAGCAGCAGAAGCTCCTCCAGCAGCTTATTTAATGAGTCGTATTGGCCAGCGAAGATGGCTAACTGCTGCAGGTCTTCAATCCGAGATTCTGAATTGTCAAATTTCGAAAGGACGTATTCCATGTACCCCGATTCCAGAACAATGTTGATTGCGGTTTCGGGATCTTCCTGGGAGGCGTGGGTTTTGCGTATCGTTTTAACGAAGTCGGGCCAGCAAGAACGAGCCTTAGAGGGAAGCAATCCAGCGATGTCCATCTTTTCAAATGCACCGACCAGAGCGTCGCCTTGCGAAACCTGTGGGGCAATCGCGCTCCAGATACGGTTTGCTGTTACGTTGCCGATGCCTGGTTGCAACAAGAGTACCCTTCTGAATGCCATTTCATCCCGGGGGTTCTCTACTAAGCGCAGATGGGCCACCAGATCCTTGATGTGGGCCTGCTGAAAGAAACGCAAGCCTCCACGAACTTCGTAAGGAATATCGTAACGAAGTAGTGTGGTTTCAACAGACAGGCGGTGAGAGTGAGCTCGATAAAGGACGGCCATATCAGAAAGGGCGACACCTTCGTCACGTAATTGCAGGATACGTTCCGCAACAAACTCTGCTTCCTGTTCTGGACAGCTACAAGGAACAAGCGCCGGGAGCATCCCGTCCGAACGTTCTGCACGAAGAACCTTCTTGTGCTGCTCCTTGTTGTGTTCGATGCTGGCATTAGTTAGGCGAAGAATCTGCGGGGTACTGCGGTAATTAGTCTCGAGCCGAAACACCTCAGTGGTTTTGTTGCGCTTTGGGAACTTCAATATGTTGTCATAGTTCGCGCCTCGGAAAGCGTAGATGCTCTGCGAGTCGTCACCAACGACCATCAAGTTAACCCCCATATTTTCCCCAGCCATAATTTCGACGATTTCAGCTTGGACAATGTTGGTGTCTTGGTACTCGTCGACAAGGATGTGGTCGAATTGCTTCTGGTAGCGATCTCGAATTTCCCTATTGTCTTTTAGGGCCTCGAGCCAACGCTGTAAAAGGTCGTCGTAGTCCATTGCATTGGCAGCCTGCTTCCGTAAGGCATAACGGTCGGCAATTTCCTCGATGGTTTCCAACCATTCAATGAATTGGATGTAGCGATCGCTAAGTAATTCCTCGAGCGGTTGGCGTGTATTGGCCTGCAATGAATAGATCCCCGCCAGGACTTTCGCCGATGGAAACCGCCGTTGTTTCACTGGGACATCTAGATCGGTAATGCATAGTTTGAGCAAATCGCGTTGGTCACGCTCGTCAAGTATGGAGAAACTGTCGGTGTACCCAACTAGACCAGCATGGCGCCGCAACATGCGAGCGCAAACTGAGTGAAAGGTTCCACCCCACAGGCGGTGACGGGACAGGCCCGTAAGATGCTCAACTCGTCCGAGCATTTCTCGCGCCGCCTTATTGGTGAACGTGACCAGAAGGATTCCCCTAGGAGCAATCCCTTGTTCAAGGAGATAAGCGACTCGGTATGTGAGTGTCCGGGTTTTGCCGGACCCAGCACCTGCGATGACTATCTTTGACCCAGCCCCACAGGTAGCGACAGCGAGTTGCTGTTCGTTGAGATCTGTTTCGTAATCGATCTCAAGACTAGAGGTTCCCCTCCCGGGAAGGACAAAGTGGCGCATCATCTGCTGAAACTTAACACACTAGCGATTTGATTTTACGCTGGAGAAATAGCGGGTCGATCGTGCACCCGGATGGCTAACACTAACGAGCCGGAACCGGCAGAGAGGTATCCATGATCGCCCAGAGCGGACCCGAAATTTGCAAAATACGAATCCGTTCCCACATTGCCTCTAAAGTAAGTGATAGAGGTACTGAGGGCATTGGGGATAATTGGCGGGTCATTGCTGACATATTAAACAGGCTTGCCAGTTCGTCGAAGATTGTCCGGGTCGGCGGGAAGACACGCAGGGCTGTCCTCTGGCCTGGTTCAATACCTGCGTCAGCTTTTGCCGCAACTAATGCCTCCCGCAAACCCCCGATATCGTCCACAAGATTATGGTCGAGGGCCTGCTCGCCAGTCCACACTCTGCCCTGTGCCACCAAGTCGACGGCATTGCGATCCATGTTACGGCCCTCAGCAACTACACCGAGGAACTCTTCGTATATGTCTGTGACATTCCGGGTCAGGATATCTATCTGGTCGGGCCGTAATGGGCTTGTCGTGCTCATAAGATCAGCGTTCTTTCCCCGCTTAATAATCTCCTGGTTAATACCCAGTAGTTCGTAGGTACCCTCCAGGTCGGGGCGAGCCATTACGACACCAATCGATCCTGTGTAGGTGGCACGGTTAGCGAATATGCGGGTTGCCTTACTCGCAATCCAATACCCTCCGGACGCGGCAACGTCGGACATGCTTACCACTACGGGTTTCTGTTGCGCAGCCAGTTCAATCGCACGCCCCATGACATCTGCCGCAGTTACCGCCCCTCCCCCGCTGTCGACACGGAGGACAATCGCCTTCACAGATGGATCCTCGGCGACTTCACGGATGTAACGTTCGATCGTCCCACCAGCAGCGACTTCAGCCCCAAATAAGCCTGTATCGAAGTCTCCCGGAACCATCATGCCACTGATATATATGAGCGCGATGGCGCTTTCGGGAGCGAACAATTCAGTCGGTTCAGTATCACGGAGGTAGTCACGAACGGAAACGTGGAGTGGGGTCTTCCCGGCAACCTCCGCGAGTTTCTCATTGAGCATATCGCGATACCCGAGTTCGTCGATAAACCCTACCGCTTGTGCCCGACGAGCTGACAGATAGCCTTCGTCAAATGCCGCAGCGACAGATTCAACCGTCATTCCACGGTCAGTCGCAACGTCACCAAGCCACTGGAGATAGAGATTCCCAAGGAGACTGTCCTCCATCTCATGTTGGGCTTCGGAAGCTTCCGTGTCGGTGTACGAAGCAAAGGCGCTTTTGTACGGCCCGCTGGCAAAAACTTCAAACCGGATACCGAGCCTGTCAAGAAAGTCTCGATAGAATGGTTGTTGCATATACATACCGAGCACCAAATCGCCGGAAGGGATTTGATAGATGATGTTGGCCGCTGAGGCAACATACAAATCAAGGTTCGATGCCAGTTCCAGAAAAGCTACGACTGGCTTGCCACTTTCCCTGAAATGTTTTACTGCGGCCCGTACTTCCTGCGCTTTTCCGTAACCACCAGTGAGTGGTCCAATTTCAAGCAACACGGCATTGACCCTTGGGTCGGTGGCGGCACGCCTAAGAGCTTCGTCAATCTCGCGGACCGTAATAGCGGCCCCTAAGAAACCTTGCTGGGGAGATTCGCCAATGGGTCCCTGGAGGGGGACCGTAAGAACTGTGCCACTGCGGATCGTCGGTGTGCTGCCCCCTAATATTTGATTCAACCCCCACACGGAGAGGGTAAAAAGAAGTAGAAAGCAAAAGAAAGTTATTAGCAGCCGGCGGCTAGTTCGTCCAAGTTCCATATTGAAAGACTATCGCTGTAACTTCACACCATCAATGCCATGGATATTTCGTCCACTAGCGAAGGGGGATAACCCCTCATTGGTGATGTTTACAGCCGTGTATCAGACATGCAAAAAGTAGTGTTACTCGACGAGCCGTTCGATCAAAAGAGGTTACCGTTTCATTGGGTTCTTGGCCACAAGAAGAGCTGGGCCTATCGTTGCTGGTTGGCTCGTGGCGTCTCAACCCGATATCGTTGGCCCGGGGCCAGGAGAGAATCATCATTTTGAGTTCAGACTCGACAACTAACGGAAGCCTTGCCACCGGGATTTTCAAGTTCGCCACAATACTTGCGACGGTCTGGCTTATGGCGATCACGTTTTCGATCGTGGTGGCCGAGACTGCCCTTTGGCTGGCGGCGGTGGCTTGGGGGGCAAGCTGGTTGTTACGCGAAACTGGGGGAACAGGTCCCCCGCGGGTAGCAAGTCCTAGTTCTTCTACTGGAGACCTGTTTGGGTTGGTTGGTGCTCCTATTGTCGTTTTCTTTGCGTTGTCATTACTTTCAGTTATGGCTTCGCGGGACCGTGTGGAAGGCCTGTTTGAACTTAGGGAAATTTTTCTGTTCGCAGCACCGATAGTTACATGGGCGCTGTGGCGTGATGCGGACGCGCGGGCACGCGGCCTTAAAATTTTTGCTGCTGGGATATTCGCGGCATTATTTGTGGGGTTTTACCAGGCGGCGGTAGCGATACCCGCAACTGGCGACGCCATCTATCGAGCGACTGGCCCCCTCGGTCACTACATGACGTTTTCCGGAGTTCTTTTAGTCTCGATTCCGGCCTTGCTCACAATCCGCGGTGGACTTGTACGGGTCGCGGCTCATCTTGTTGCCGCATTGGCAGTTGCGATGATCGGGCTCACCTTGACTAGGAGCGCCTGGATTGGGTGTGGCATCGCCTTAGTAGTGTTTTATGGCACTAGATTCATACCGGCACGACAGAAATTGAGCGGCAAAGGAGGTTTCCAGGGAAGGCCAGCGCACTACGCGATAAGTCTACTTGTAGCGCTAATCGTTATTGCTTTGTTTGTTTCAGCGTTGGCAGGTCCTGATGTCCTTTTCGAGCGTGCGGCGAGCACCTTTTCAATGGAGAATCCAAACGACCGTGATCGGCTTGCCATGGCGGCGACGGGATTAAAAATAATTAAAGCGCACCCGCTGTTAGGTATCGGTCCAGGGTTAATGGAACGGGTCTACCCTGCCTGGGTAGTCGATTGGGGATTCCGGGAACAAAATCCTCATCTGCACAATAACCTACTGCAAATTGCCGCGGAACGGGGACTTTTGGGTCTAGGTGCCTGGGTATGGATGATGGCAGCTTTCGGAATTCTCGCTTGGCGTATTCTCCGATCAGTGGGTGCGACCGGTCCCGGTGGTCCAGAAGCCAGTGCAGCGCTTGCTTCTTTGGCTGGGTTTCTAGCTATGGGGATGTTCGAGTATAACTTCAGTGACTCAGAAGTATTGATGGCCTTGCTATATGTGGTTTCGTTACCCCTGGCCGCAGGGACGAGCTCAAACCATCAAGCCGCGACTAGATAAAAACTGAAAAAGTTCAGTCGTTTGGGATGTTATTCGGAACCGGCAAGGCCTAGCTCAGAAGCAATTCCTTGCAACGCAGACAGCACGTTCTCAACATGGTCGCGGAACGGGACGCTGAATTCTTCGGCGGCAGTGCGAAGATGCTCCCTGTCGATGGCCCTGCAGAAGGCTTTATCCTTAAATTTTTTCATGATTGACTTCAGTGGCAAATCCAAAAGGCTTTTTGTGGGCCGCACAAGTGCGCAAGCAACGATAAAACCGGTCAGTTCGTCGACGGCGTATAACGCCTTTGCCATATCTGTTTCACGGGGAATACCAGTGTGGTCTGAATGGCCGAGGATAGCCTCGATTATTTCATCTGGGTATTCTAGGGATCTGAGGATATCGGCGCCCACATAGGGATGTTCCTCAAGTGAAGGGTGCGTTTCATAGTCAAAATCGTGAAGAAGCCCAGTGAGCGCCCAAATGTCCCCTGCGCCACCGTGTTGCCGGGCATAAAAGGTCATAGCAGCTTCAACGCACAAGGCATGCTTGACCAGGTGGGGACTCTTAGTGTGTTCTGTGAGCAGCGTATAGGCTTGCTCGCGCGTCGGGACCATGGCGCCAGATTTAGGGTTTTAGGCTAGTGGCAACAGACGCGTTCCTACTTAGCGTCCCATTAATGCCGCCGCCGGGTTTTCAAGGCTGATTACCACAGCACCATCGGGCGACACCATGGCATGTCCATCAATCACAGCCTGCACATTGCCTTCCTCGCCAAGCTGCCGCAACTCCGGCGGGGTCAATCGTCGCAAAACACCGCGCACGACAACGCACTGGTCACCAAGCCGGTCCAGCCCCCAGCGGTGCTCGGAAAGGAGGCGCTGATTGTAATAGACGTTCGCGCGGCGGCCTTCACTGTCTTCGACTACGAAATAAGGTGACATGACATTGGTATCCTGGTCGACAAGCTTTACCCCCTGTAAGTCGAGCAGGCTGCCGGCAAGGCGGCTCCCTGTCTGGATGTATTCCGTGTCGTTATCGAGCTCCTCTAGGGTGCTAGGTTCGCCGTCCCGCTGCAGGCCCGGGGCAAGCCGTAGCTCGCCGGTCTCCACATAGGGATTCCTGACTATGTTGCCGTCCATATGAATTTCAAGGAGCTCAAGCTCGTCTATCTCATCTTTAGTGAACTTTTCTTCGAGATCCGAATCTAGTTCGGGATGCAGTGGTACCCACCCAAGGTCGGTTTCATGCAAGCCAAACACTTGTAAATCAACCTGTTGCCCGACAGACAAACCGAGCAGGTCCATGTTGTCACCGGCGATAAGAATATCGGTCATGGGGGCGGGTGCTTCAGCGTCCATGGAGATAGGGTTCTCCGGGTCAATGTCGCAAGCCACTAGGCCCGGACCGGCCACTGGATCCCCGCCAGTCACGGCATCGGTGAGGTTCCCGCTGATGTCCGCGCGAAGTGCCCGTGAAGGAGGAGGGTCGCTGCTGAGCGTGATGGAGTCGTTATCGACGTGCTTTACATTGAGGCCCTCGATCACAATTTCAACGCTGGGTGGAGGCGCCCCAAGTGTGCGGAGCATCCACTCTCGAGGGTGGCTGGGGTTGTCCATGTACTCCTGCAGGCTCATGACCTGTGGGCTACGTTTCAGATACTCGTCCTGCCAAAAAGGAACAGCTAAGATGTAGTAACCGAATGCTGAAGCCAAGACCAGCAGTGTCCAATTAAGTGGGTCTTTAAAAATTCCCAGCAGCTTTGATGATTCAAAATTATCCGAAGACGCCATCAGTTCCTCACTTCGTAATCAAAAACTAAAATTCCTTGTGAGCGGGGCGATTATAGCTAAACAGATGGAAAGCTGTCGAGCGCTCAACAAGTAGGAGAAAGGATACATCGATAATCAAGTCGCGCAAGTGTCGGTTGACGGGAGGCGGAATGCAACCGGTCTGCTCAGATTATATTCGAGAATGACCCTATGCCTCTTAGTGTTAATGGTGAGACTTCCCGCTCTTAGCTACTGTCACTCTGGCTGATTAGTTAGTCGTCCACGTCTGGCGCGTCATGGACCGTTGAGAACTCAAGGATTTCATAGCTTTTTGTTCCTCGTGGAGTCTCTATTTGGACCTCATCTCCATCGGTTTTCCCAATAAGCGCCTTTCCAATTGGTGATGAAACTGAAATACGACCGTTTCGAGGGTCGGACTCATCAGGGCTTACAAGCCGGTATTCAATTTCTTCATCGTTGTCTAGGTCGAGCACTTTGACCTGGGACCAAAACCCTATCGAATCACGGGGAATCATTAGTTCGCTAATTCCAGATAAAGACTGCCGCTTTTCATAGAGGCGCCGTAGTTGAGCCTGTACAAATTCCTTACGTTGCTTGGCAGCGTCATATTCTGCATTTTCGCTAAGATCGCCATGGGCCGCTGCCTCGGCAAGCTGGCGCGGCAATTCGACCGTAAGTTCACGTTCAAGGGGCCGAATTTCCTTCTCAAGTTTCTTTATCAGTCGATCGCTGATTCCCATTCGAAAATTGTACCGGCCAGTCGGCTGTGTGCCAATTCGTTAGTGGCGTGTAACACGAGCTAATCCAATCTGTGCCGGTGCTAGTTTGGGGTCAACATGTAAGGCTTGCCGGTAAGCAAGTTCTGCTTCGACGAGTCGGTCTTGGTACTCAAGCGCAAGCCCAAGGTCGTACCAGCTAGCCGCGTCGTTAAGTCGATGGACGAGGACATCCCGAAATATTTTTTCAGCGGCTTTGTAATCCTCCAGTAAAATCGCGGCATTACCGCGTGTAGCCATCGCGACAAGGTCGGAGGGGTCATCCTTTAGTAGCTCATCAAGTAAGATTGCCGCGTCACCTGGCACCCCTGTCTCAAGCAGTACTCGAGCGAGATTGTATTTGGCAAAACGGTAGTCAGGAGCTAAACGCAAGCTGGTTTGGAAAAACTGCTTCGCAGTCTGTAGGTCACCAGACTGATAGGCATCAATGCCTTTTACTGTCCAGTGTTCCGGGTCATCTGGACCTGGACGACCGACAGTGATTACCTGGGTGCCTAACTCGACCAGAGGGCCGTCCCCTTGTTCATATGATCCGGGGCTGGCATCAAAATAGAAAGCAACTGGTTCTCCTAAGCCTCTCCCTTTTGGTGCAGCAACAAATATTTCAGTGAGATATAAAGCGATTGAATTTGCACGAGCCAGGCCGACCCCAACGTGCGTGAATTGGGGGTCCATACGGTTCCGGCGATGGCCTTCGCTACGCAGGAGTGCCTCGTGCAATAGCTTGACGCTTCGATTGCGGGCGACGTTTTCGGCAAGGCGACCTAGATTGGGATATGAAATCAGGATGCGACGTTCCGTTGATAAACCAAACTCGTAGGAATAGTGACTAATTCGTCCACGTGCAGCCTGCTCTTGGCTATGTCGGGTGGCCAGCATGGAGAGTGCCTTATTTTGGCTGAGTGAATTTAGGCCCGCCTCTTGTCGGCTCAGGTTTAATAGCTCAAGTGTCTCCTCCGCGAGTTCATTGAGATCTGGCAAGGCCTTTTGCGCATAAGCAATGGACGGGAGCACTAGTGGTATCCAGAGGAGTGCGGCCAAGGGCAATCGGCAGGTCATGAGAAGAGAATCGCGACCGTGCCGCATGCCAGATTGAACTGCATCGATAGTGTCGAGAACTGGTGGAGCCGGTCAAATTCGGCAGCGCCATCTGGCGTCTGGCGTTCCGTGGGATTACTCCGCAAGCTGCGCATTCTAGGGGCCACAATAGTCATGCACACCGTTGCCGATATGCTCATGAGGGCGATGCACGTGTACTGGATCGCGTACCACGGCGACCACCGTCCGTACCATAACGCCATTAACATACTGGTAGAGACAAGCAAGACGATGCAAATGGCAACAAGGGCATCGAAGCGCTGCAATGAAAGGCCAATAACCTTCCCTGCACTGCCTCGGTCCGGGAGTTCACGGAAGGCCACCGGCGCCACGATTCCGCCAATTGAAACTATTCCGCCAACCCACACAACGAGGGCCATGGTGTGAAAGAAGTGCAAAGTAAGGAAGGTCCAATTTGGCATGGGCTCAACTAGTAATAAATAAAGGCTACTGACGACTGCCGGGGCGGACTCCGTAATAGCCAGGACGTGCCTGTATCCGTCCCGCACGGCCTTGCAAGGAAACTTCTAAATCTCGCCATTCCCCATCCCAGTTTTGGTTTGTCGGATAGTAGGATACGGAATATTGGCTTTCGAGTTCGGCAGCGATTTCAGAATAAATTGTTTCTAACTCATCGAGTACGAGCGGGAAATATGCTGAACCGCCAGTCGCCTCAGCCAATTCGCGAAGGTTTTCGACGCTGGAACGGACCGCGTCACTGGCATCCCCTAGATCAGTGGAATCGTGCATGAGTTGGAGTCCGATTGTGTATACCAGTACGTCTGATTGGCGCGTGTATTCGAGAACGTCTGCGAACCTGAAGCGACTTTGGACATCTAAACCGTCCGACAGAATCACTAAGGCTCGTCGCCCAGACCGTCGGTTTACCTTCCGAATTGATTCGACGGTGGCGTCGAATAGCTTGGTCCCGCCGTCGGGGTTAGTGGCATCAATGGCTTTTAGAAGCACGTCGATGTCGCTGGTGAAATCCGCATATAAGTAAACACGGTCGTTAAAGCCCATCACCATGGCACGGTCGTTACCGCGCAACAGGTTGTTGACTAGCTGTTTAGCGCCAGCACGAGCGCTCGTGATACCGCCACCAATCATACTGCTGCTGGTATCCAGCAACATGGCAGCCGACACCGCTGTGTTTTCTCCTTTTGCAAAGTTCACAATCTCTTGAGGCACTCCGTCTTCAATAACGGTGAAATTTTCATTGGTGAGATCCTCAACGAATCCCCCACCTGGTTGCCGTACCGTGAGATTCAGTGTTACGAGATCAACGCTGGCCCCAAATCCTAGTGCGCCACGTTGTAGAAGGCGTGTATCACTCGCGAGTTCACCATCTTGGCCAACCGCCAGAGCTTGCAATAGGTACACGCTTTGGTCCTCGGTCGCCATAAAAGTTGCGCGCGTTGAGGTGCCTGTGCCCCTTCCAATAATCTCGTCATTAACATAAAGCTCGAGCAGACTCGCTGGTGGTCCATCGACAGCGACGGCAAAGGTCATTTCATCGATGGGCGTTGCGCCGGTAGGTGGTGAAAGAATCCGCACACCAAACGGGGTGGAGGCCAGCTCAGTGAGCTGAGAACTGCCCAGGGGGTCCTTGTCTGGGGAAACAGCAGGGGGAGTTAAACCGCCGCCCGTAATCGTTAACTCCGCGGCCGATTCAATTTGTTCTGCCACCAGCCGTTCCAATGGTGCCCCGTCAGGACCCGTAACCTGCACCGGATTGCGGATGACTAGATAGGAATTCAACAGGTCGGCAGGATCCCGTAACAATCGTTCAGTGAGAAGTTCAGGTGTCGAAGCGCTCCAGTACCGTGCTTCGATCCGTGCTCGTCCAGTCCCCCTGCGTGGATATTCAATGAAGTCCTGCGCAACCATCGACTCTCCAGGAGGAAGCACTATAAAGATTCGCCGTTGCGTTCGGGAAGCAGGGCGGTCAACCCATTGCGCGCTTACCAAAAGGCCAAGCCCATAAGGTGCGTCTGTCAGATTGCGCAAAGTCACCGAAAAATCTTCGGCGCGTTTACGGCCAACCTCTCGGATCTCTCCCTCGAAATGAAGTTCGCCAACCCTTAGCTTCTCATCGAGAGGAAAGAATTCTTTGATGCGGCCGGCGTCGCCGAAGCGATATCGATTATTACTTCGGTTAATGTCGGGCAGACGGCTATCTCGATCGATTCGAACTCCAATCGGCTCGCTGGCGATTTCGAGTTCCCACGTTTCAGGTGCTGTGCTGGCGGGTATGTCGACATATAACCGTTCACCATTGACAAGCTCCACCTCGACTTGGCTCCAGACTGGGACATTCCCAGACCGGGAGGCTGTGCCACTAATGACTCGCCCACTCCTTGCCACGCGAACATCAGAAAGTCCAAGGTCGATTCTCGCCCTCGGATCCATCCAGGCGTCCAGTATCACGCGAGGGTCGGCCGGAGAGCCTTGAGGTAAAGTGGCGAGAACAGTCTCTTTCATCCCATTCACCGTAGGTGAGTTAGACATTGAGAATAGAAGCTCGCCAATCACGGCCTCCCCATAGAGCCCTTCCAGCAACCTAAATGTTGCAAGTGCTTTGCCTCGAGCCGCTGCGCTGTCTTCATCCATCATGTGAACGTCGGCGCGGCTTCGCATCGCGCGACTGTATGCCGCTTCGATGTTGTACAGGACCGGAGTGGTGGAACGATCGCGGCGTGCTAGCAACTCTGTCATGAATAATGCTGCACCGTCGACCCACGCAGCTTCAGAGGCTTTGACGTTGCCAAAGTAAAGCCGTGCTACAGAATAGGCAGTTATCCACCGGGAATATCCCTGGGCGAAGGCAACCCCAAGGTCCTCGGCAACGAGGGCAAACGGTTCATCAAAGCTTAAAACCATCCCATCTGTTCCATCCTCAATTATGACCTTCGCGTCGATCTTGGACACGGCTAAGGGATTGGGGGCCCAGCGAATCGTTCCGCCAGGAACAGTCTTCCCTAAAATAGCTTTGTAGGATTGGGCAGCTTCGTCAGCGAAGAGTGCAAGACGCCTAAGCCACTGCCCTCGATTCGGCGGTGCGACGATCCGCACCGGGGCAGATTGAATGCTTAGTGACTCGGTGTCCTGCCCTGTGGAGGGATGAGCACCAGTCGATGCGAAAAGAAAGCCTTCCTGAGCTGTGAAGATTGGGCTGATCAGTAGCAATAAAGCAGCACAGAGCCGCACCGTGCGCGGGACGCGTAAAGAGGGATACATCCTCGAAGTATAGCATCGACCCTATGGACCTTTCGGTTGAGCACCCCCCTTGCCCCATGCTACGATCATCCGCACAATTATGACAGTAAGTCTTTTATTGTCAGTCATTTAAGGCGTTCTATGTCGAACGATAAATTCGAAGTCATAATCGTTGGAGCTGGCTTGTCGGGAGTCGCTGCAGCGCTCACCCTTGCAAGGAATGGCGTTGAAGTTCTAGTGATCGAACGGGGTGATTTCCCAGGGGCGAAGAATCTGTTCGGGGGCATCCTGTACAGTGGTGTGCTCGCTGATTTAGTCCCTAGGTTTTGGGAGAAAGCGCCCATTGAGCGCCATATTGTCAACCGCCGATGGGTAGCGCTTGATGTTGATTCGCAGGTTGCGATCGACTTGAAAAGTGCCCACTTCGACAAGCCTCCATATAACAATACCTTCACCGCTTTGCGCTCACGATTCGATCGTTGGTTTGCGGAGCAGGCGGAAGAAGAAGGCGCCCTAATTATTTGTGAGACAACGGTGGAAAGCCTGCTCACCGAGGGTGATCGGGTGGTAGGTGTTCGCACGGGGCGCGATGACGGAGATGTTTTCGCAGACTGTGTAATTCTGGCCGAAGGCGCCAACGCCTTGCTTTCAGAGGGATCGGGGTTGCGGCCTACAATGACCCCAGTAAATCGGGTTAACGCGGTCAAAGAAGTCCTGGCCCTTCCTCCTGAGATTATCGAAGACCGGTTCCATCTTGAAGGTAGTCAAGGGGCCGCCGTTGAGTATTTTGGCGGAGCTGTTAAAGGGATGGTTGGCTCGGCGTTCATATACACAAATCGGGACAGCATCTCAGTTGGCGTAGGTTGTTTGATCGAGGATTACCTCCGAACCAAAACAGCGCCCTACGAGCTTCTTGATGAGTTTAAGGCTCACCCCTCGGTTGCGCCTCTGCTTCGTGGGGCGGAGACGGTCGAGTACGCGACTAAGATGATCCCAGAAGATTCCCATGATGATTTCAGTGACCTTTACTCCGATGGAATTATGTTGGTTGGAGACTGTGCCGGGCTAGTCAATCCTTCAATCCATCACGAAGGAACAAACTTGGCGATGGCTTCTGGCGTGTTTGCGGCAGAGGCATTCCTGGAAGCTCGCGAGAAGCAAGATTTTTCACGAACTGGTCTAGAGTCGTATCGGAATAGGCTGGATGCCTCGTGGGTCATGCAAGATTTGAAACATTATCGGGGCACGGTGGATTTTTTGCGCACCAATCGAGAATTTGTCGACAGCTATCCTCGAATCGCCGTGGAATTGATGCGTGATTACTTCACCGCCGACGATACGCCAAAGACAGAGGTACGGAGCCGCCTGATACGCAAGGTGCGTGACGAGGTGGGCTTTTTTAGGTTGGCAAGACAACTCTGGCAAGCCCGGAAGAATTTGATTTAGATCAGGAGATTCCACGTGACAATCAACGTCAAGGATTATTTGAGGCCGCATGTGAGCTTGTCGATGAACGAGCGTCTGGATTTGGTCCGTCGCCGCTTCACGGACGAGAGCCACATAGAAGTCGACCAAGAGGCTTTCAGAAATGACGTTGATCGCGCAGTTCTTTTTATCTGTCCGGCAGGGGTTTTCAAGCTTAATGAGGAGGAGGACAGCTGCATCGTCAACTTTGAAGACTGTCTGGAGTGCGGGACTTGTCAAGTTGCAAGACGCTACACGTCGTGGCGCAATCCCAAGGGTGGTTACGGTGTCACTTATCGCTATGGCTAAGGGTGCTTAGGGGAAGCCCGGCGGACAAAAACCTTGTAGCCAACCTCTGCCTTAAGCAGGCCAAGATATTCGTTTCCGGTGCTAAGGCACCACGCTGGGATATCAATTTCCACCCCGACATCATCGGCAAGAAGCATTGCGATTTCACCAGACTTGGCATGTGCCATTCTGTTTTGCGTTCGAATGACCGGCTCTGGGCAAAATGTACCGAGTGCGTCAACTCGTATGTCCGGGACGAGTCTTTCCAGGGTGTCTCTATCCAGTGTGCCGTGGACATAACGGCGCAACTCCTGGTCGTTTTGATGTCGGCGCGCCGACCTTTCCTGCCTACTCAAATGCGCAGTGCTTCCAATTCCGTGTCGTTTTGACAAGGGACAACGGTAAGCTGGCCTTCGCTTTCCCCTATCCGCCAGCGTACTGGCACGGTGGGTTCATGGCGGCCGTCACTGTATCGGGCCGTTATCCGGCAGGCGGTTTCAAGGTCAATGGCAGTGGGTTGGCCTTCGACGAGCACCAACGGAGACGGGAAGTCGTCAACCCAGACCTCCGCTCGCCCCTGGATGAAACGCTCAAGGTAAGTGTTTTCACCTTGGTCCCGGCCAACTACCATTTTCACGTCGTTACTGAGACGGAAATGGCGTCCCACCTTAAGTAGCATCATGTCATCAGGCGTAACGTCAGTGCCTCGGTGGGCAAGAAAATCGCGTAGCTTTCGAGCGTAGTTTTCGTCCGGCAAAGAACAGCACCCGCCTGCCGGTTGAGGGTAGTCAATAATATGGAACTGGCTGGCCAGTTCCATTTGCCTCTTCCGCGACCGGCCTGAAATGTCAAAGAGTTCCTCTCGGTTTACCCACCCCTGCTCCTCGGGAATCGATTCTGGCAATAATCTAGCACTGAGTGGGCGAAGCAATAGACGGCCCAATCCTGATTCTTTTGCGACGTCGTCTAATGGAGGGCGTCGCTGGCTCATGGGTCGCTGGCCCAGAACCTCTCCAGTAAAGACGAAATGGTACCCGCGCTCCTCCATGATTTCTCTGGTCTTCTGCAGCATAAAAATCCGGCAGTCGATACACGGGTTCATCCCTGACCCATAGCCAAATTTGGGGTTGAGCACCACTTCGGGAAGATACTCATCTTTGATATCGATAATCTCGATGGGGATTCTCAAGTCAGCACCTGCACGAAGAGCCTCGTTCCTGTAGGGCTTATCAGGGTTGCTCCGGTTACCTAGGATGCGATGGCGATCTGCAAGACAAAACCCGGTTGAAAAATGGAGGCCAAGCACCTCCACATTTTGGGCTTGAATGACACTGGCAGCCAAGGTGGAATCAAGACCGCCCGAGAGCAGCCCGAGAGCTCTAATTTGCTTGCCCATGTTTTTTATTCAGGGTGGCGTTACGGTGATGATAATGAGTAGAGATTAGCAGACGATAGGTGGGCCCGGCTGAAAAGGGTCATCGCCAGGGTGTTACCCCTGGGTGCCAGGCCAATAGACTGCTTTGAGAAATGGTTGCCATTGCGGATGCGGCAGCCCGTTGCTCACCGGTGTTAGTGCCGGATGCCACCGAGGCCGCTTCGGTTTCCGGGAAGGGTACATTCCAGCTTCTTCAGGAAGTCTGTTTGCCTTACGCCTGTTGCACGGAAGACAAGCCACGACGACATTGTCCCAAGTGGATCCGCCGCCTCGTGATCGCGGCACCATGTGGTCGATGTTCAGCTCCGGCTTCTTGCCCTTTACGCCGCAGTATTGACAACGGTATTGATCGCGCAAATAGATATTGGCACGAGTGAACTTTACACGGGAGCGTGGAACCCTATCGAAGCGCCTTAACTGAATGACACGGGGCACACGGAAGCGTGCCGTGACCCCTTGAAGGAATTCATCAGAGTTGAACTGGGAGTCATGAAGGATATTTGTCCAACCGGACCAATCATAGGCGACGTAGTCTTGGTCAAGAGCCTTAGCGCGGCCAGTGTATAACAAGCAGACTGCACGGCGCGCAGTCGTGATGTGCACTGGTTGCCAAAGCCGATTCAGGACAAGAACATTTCCTCCGAGCATGTCACCCTTGAATATAAATCTAGGAATCTTCCCAAGTATTTCTAACCCTAGCAGCTTTGTAATTGCCGTCCAGCACGGCCCGGACCCCTTTGTTTGTCATCCAATTAGCGCAGAGCGCCGTGCTCTGCGAGAATTTGACGCACCCGTTCTAGGGGTAGTGCCTCGACGCGACGGCCACCGAAGCCATCGACCGTTTCAGCCATGAAAAGACTGTTGTAGATTGCTTCTTCGGTGGCTTCAATTGCCGCTTGAAACAGGGGCGACATGGCTGCAGTTGGCAACGTTCGTACCGCCGGAGGCGTGCCCGCACCCGGGCCGGAGCGTAAAGACGGATTGGTAGAAAATGCGATTACATAGTCTCCGCTGCCGTTACTGAAATTGGAGCCGGTACGAGCCATTCCCATTAGAGCGCGGAGCCCTAGTCGCTCAAGGCCCCGATGCTGCAGTGGAGCATCAGTTGCAACGATTATCATGCACGAGCCGTCACCGGGCGAAGTATCTTGCTCAAAGCTTTCCTCCGCGAGCATAGCGCCAACAGGAGCGCCATTGATGAGTAAACTTCGGCGCGCCCCAAAGTTAGTTTGTACGAGCACGCCAACTGTCCAGCTCTCAGGCGTTTCGCCAACAATTCGAGAGGATGTACCTATGCCGCCCTTAAACCCGAACGCAACCGTGCCAGTTCCAGCTCCGACCGCTCCTTCCCGGACGGGCCCGGTCGTGGCGCCCCGGATGGCTGAGTAGACATGATCAGGTTGAATTGGTCGTGCACGTATATCGCTTAGCCTTCCATCATTCGTTTCGCCGACGACCGGATTAATGGAGCGAACATTTTCGTTCCCTGGGAGCCCAAGCATGTAGCTCATTAGGGCATCTGCGACACGCGGCACACTGAGGGTGCCAGTTAGTAAAACAGGCGTTTCAAGGGTTCCTAGCTCTTGGACCTGGCTGAGGCCAGCGAGTTTGCCGAAGCCATTGCCCACGACAATTGCAGCGGGAACCTTGGAACGAAACACGTTTTCATTGTGCGGAAGGATCGCCGTAACCCCAGTTCGAAATCGGTCCCCTTCATAGATGGTGGTATGGCCTACGCGGACCCCATCAACATCAGTGATGGCGTTATTTGTCCCCGGCAACAGTACTCCCGGAGCGACCCCCATCTCGCGAGCACGTACCCGAACATCACTGTCTTGCTGTGCCGTGGAAGGAGCGGAAAGGGTGACAGTCAAGCAACAGACTCCGACGCACGTTTTTAGAAAAACAGGCAACGAATGTTGCCGTTTAGAAAAAGGTCTTTGCTGAGCAGTTAGTGAGTGGTCGGCGCGCCGACAATCTTGACGCAGCAAGAATCCGGTCATGACGATGGTGGTTTGTCGAGTTCATCTATTGCCTCGCGCAACGCGCTCTGGATATTAGGGACGGTGATTTGGTCGCCACTAAGATGTAAAGTTACAGTGATTCCCGTTCCTGAGTGGTACGTGAGCCGCCGCCGCTTTCCAGGGGATTTGCCAGGTTCTTTTCCCGTTGATTCAATGGGAGGCGCTTCAGACTCGTGCCTCAAGGCACGCAATTGATCGCGTGTGAGACCTTCCTCGAGAATGCGATCCACCAACGCCGCCTGTTCAGAGGGATCTTCCCTTCTGGCAACCTCTAGAAGAATTGACTTGGTGTTTACGCCGCCGCCGTCTAGTTTTGTCTTGATGTCTTCCGGCAGATCGGCGATTGACAATGCTTCGGTTACGCTTGTCCGCGCTTTACCAATTTTTTGAGCCACCTCTTCATGGGTGTAATCGAAACGGGAAACAAGGGCTCGAAGGGCTTCGGCTTCCTCGAATGGTGATAGGTCCTGCCGTTGGAGATTTTCGATTAGTGCAATGGCCAGGACCTGCGCGTCATCTACGTCCAGCACCATACATGGGAGCTCATCTAGCCCCGCCTCAACTGCTGCGCGGTAACGTCTTTCGCCAGAGATAATTTGAAAACCTTGGGGCCGCTGACGGACTAACAAGGGTTCTAGCACCCCAACCTCTCCAATTGAAGCAACAAGCTCATCGATCCGTTCAAAATTCTGGCGCGGTTGCTGAGGATTTGGTGCCAAGGAGTCCACAGCAATCTTTTGGCCAATCCCCTCGACTTCTCGGACAGCTAGCTGTTCAACAAAGTGGTGGTCATGGCGCATTCTAGTGTTTGCCGGAAGCCCACGTTGCTTAGGCACGTTCCATCACCTCATCCCCTAGTTCTGCATATTGCTTGGCGCCGCTCGATCTCGGTGCATGGGTAAAAATTGATTCTTTGTAAGCCGGACTCTCTTCTAGTCGAACGCTCTTTGAGATAATTGTTTGAAAGACCTTCTCTCCAAACACTTCGCGTACTTGTGTAACAACATCCCTGCCTAGGATTGTTCGATTGTCGTGAAGAGTAATTAATACACCGAGGAGTTGCAGACGGCGATTCACTTGCCGGCGGATTCTGTCGACGGTTTCAAGTAAATCATCCGTACCTTCTAGCGAAAGGTACGATGACTGAATAGGAACGAGGAGATGAGTCGCGAAGACCAAAGCGTTAACAGTTAGCAAGCCGAGAGTCGGTGGTGTGTCAATCACAATGAATTCGTAGTTTTTGACGATTGACTTGAGTTCATCGCGCAGCCGGTAGTGACCATCGAATTCACCAAGCAGTTTGCCCTCAAGCTTTGCTAGCGAAATCCGCGCTGGGGCCACGTGAAGATATTCATCAGTGGTCGGACGAATGATTTCAGCAGCCGCAACGTCCGGTTCCACAAGGACGTCATAGATCGACCGATCGATCGATTCATGGTCGAGGAAGGACAAAGTACTGTGACCTTGCGGATCAAGGTCTACAAGGAGAGTACGCTGACCCTTGCGAGCGAGTGCCGCTGCAAGGTTGATCGATGTGGTGGTCTTGCCGACGCCGCCTTTTTGATTGGTAACCGCCAGGATCATTCCTGTTCCACGTCAGACACTCGGGACCTGATACGAATCTAAGCGAGCACGAGAAGCCCGGTCCGAGGACGCTCTCGTCTGGCAGCGCGATGCTAGCGGTGGGGCTGTGAAGGTGTCAAGCAACGTGCCGATCCAGCACGCTACATACGAGCTAGCGCTCCTACATCTCGTACTTCGAAAAATCCTCGGGGTCGAGGTTCTCGAACCATCTGCGGAGCCGCTCGGAGTTTGAAGGCTCGCCGCTCTCGTCGAGAGACCTGGATTGGTCTAGAACCTCCTGGTGAACATAGATTGGAGCTTGAGTACGCAACGCTAAGGCGATCGCATCACTCGGGCGTGCATCGATTTGTCTGTGTTTCCCGGCAACGTCAAGATGAATTTGAGCGAAGTAGGTATTGTCCTTGAGGTCTGAAACTACAATTTTCTCGACGGTCGCTTCGAGAGAGTCGAGAAGATCGCAGAGCAAGTCGTGGGTCATGGGACGGGGCGGTTGTATTTCCTCGATACGAAGAGCAATGGCATTAGCCTCGAAAATCCCGACCCATATCGGGAGAACACGTTCCTCAGCTTCATCCTTAAGAATGACGATAGGCATGTTGGTGACTGGATCGACCATCAGGCCCTTAATCTTCATTTCGATTTCCATACATGTCCTCCAACAGCATTGCGGTACCAGCCGAAGCCGACAAATCGACTATAGGTCCGCCTCGAAAGACGGTCAAGGAATCAATTCTGTGCTGCTGTCAACGTGAATGGCTACGAATCTCACCGTAGAGGCTATGCGCGCCCGAGCGGATGATCTGAACATCCACAAGCGTTCCGATCAGTTTCCCATCTCCCGTGAAATTGACGATCTGGTTCGAGCTTGTCCTGCCGCTGACATCGTCCCTCGTTTTACGGCTGTAACCATCGACAAGAACCTCAACGGTCTGTCCTTCCCATTCGCGGTTCTTGCGGGCCTGGATGCAGCGTTGAAGTTCCTGTAGCTCCACAAGACGCTGCCGCTTTATTTCCGGAGGGAGCGTATCACCGTACGAAAGCGCCGCAGTATCCGGTCGCGGGGAGTACTCGAAAGAATAAAAGGAGTCATAATCTACTTCGCTAACGAGCTCCAACGTAGCTTCAAAGTCTTTGTCAGTCTCTCCGGGGAATCCGACGATAAGGTCGGTGGAAAGGCCGACCCTATCTACTGTCCCACGCAAGCGTTCGACAATTCGCAGATAGTCGCGGCGCGTATAGTGTCTATTCATTTCGCGAAGGATTCGGTCCGACCCGGATTGTACCGGTAGGTGCAAATGTTTGGCGATTTTGGAACACCTTCCCATCTCCTTGATCAGCGAAGGGGAAAGATCCTTTGGGTGAGAGGTGAGGAACCGGACACGTTCGACCCCGGTTATGTCTTCCGCTAACTCTTCGTCAAGTCGGCGAAGGAGTCCCGGGAAGTCAAGGCCGGTTGACTTGTCTGTCCAGGAGTTAACATTCTGTCCTAAGAGTGTGACCTCCCGGTAACCACGGATACTTAACCCTCGTACCTCATCAATGATTTCGTCGCCAGTGCGGTAGATTTCAAGTCCGCGTGTCGCCGGAACAATGCAAAAAGAGCAGTAGTTGTTGCAGCCTTCCATGATTGTGACAAAAGCGCGGACTTGATCTAGCCGGTCGGCGTCAGAGGCATCGAAATCGATGAAGTCCTCGGTAACAACCTGAGCTTCCTGTCCGCCTGCTAGTGCATCCAAGACCGATGGAAGTGCCCGGATTGCACGGGTTCCAAGGACAAAGTCAACCGAACTTTCACGTTCGATTATCTGCTCCCCCCGTTGTTGAGCAATACACCCAGTAACGCCAATTCGGATTGGCTCCTTGCCGGCCTGTCGCCGGGCTTCATCCAGTTCCCTCAAGCGGCGGAGACGGCCGAGTTCTGAGAAGAGCTTTTCTTCTGCCTTTTCCCGAACACTGCAAGTATTTAGCAAAATCACGTCAGCCTGCTCGGGAGTCTCTGCGGGAGTTAGGCCGAGTCGTCGCAGCTGTCCTGAATAGATTTCCGAGTCGTGGACGTTCATCTGGCACCCATATGTATGGATCCAGAAAGTTCCACCATTCTTCCCCGTGTCAGCGACCGGAAGAGAGTCAGTACACTGAGGGGCGCAACGAGAATTGTCCTCTAGCATGGCAGCAGGAACTCCGGAAATAGTTGACTATCGGATCAACAGTCTGGCAAATTATACCAGTCGAATAACCCGGGCGAGCGCCCTAGCCTCGATCGCGCCATGTCTAAGTATTCTGGGGCAATCGTCGACTAGATCGAGGACGGTTGATGGTTTCGCCCCAACCGTGGGGCCTCCATCAACGACGGCACCCAGAACGTTGCCCAGTGTGGCCCGCACCGCCTTGGCATCGCAGCAAGGGCGCGAGCCTGCCCGATTCGCTGAGGTTCCCGTCAGGGCGGTTCCAGAGGCACGAATAAGCGCACGGGCTATGGGGTGTGAGGTGAGGCGCACCGCGATTCCACGGCCGGGCCCGATTAATGGATCCGGCAAGCCTGCTTGAGCTGGCAATACCAACGTCAAGGGGCCTGGCCAAAAGTGCGCAACCAGCTTGTCAAAAGATGATGGGAATTTGCTCACCCAATTAGGCAGGTCATCCAAGGTGGCAATGAGAAGAAGAAGGGGTTTGTTTAAATCCTTTCTTCCCTTTGTTCGTAAAACACGTTCAATCGCTTTGGGTTGGGCAGGGTCCGCGCCAAGGGCATAGAAAGTCTCGGTTGGATATGAGACCACACCACCTGCCTTAACGACTTCTGCGGCATTGGTTAATTCCGCAAGACTTTGAGGTATCACCGGTGCCCGCTCCTTTTGATGTTGGTTCCCGACAGTACACTCATACAGTCATAAAAAAACGGCGAGCAGCAAACGTTATTTCCAGAGACGGATTGCGTGCCTCATTGGTCTGCCGGCCCCTTCTGTTCGCCTAAGGCGTCTTCCAGGTGGCCTGTGTCGTTGTACGCTCGCAAATACGCTCGTGCGGAGCCAATATCGAGAATTGTCATTCCCGCGTTGGATACCGTTATTGCCCGATAATTATCCAGAGAAATTCCAAGCGCCAATAAGACGGCGATTCGGATAATTCCGTCATGTGTTGCCACCGCGATATTACCTCTAGGGTGGTTCGTGGTTATTTGCTCGAGACCTTTCTGAATCCGGCTCTGAAGTTCCACAAAAGATTCGATTCCGGATATAGATAAACTCCTCGGATTGGTACACCAAATATCCCACGCTTCGGGGTCCTGGGCCGCAATTTCGGTTGCCGTAAGTCCGGCCCAGCGAGACAAATTAAGTTCGTTGAACTCAGGGACAATTTCAATATTCAGGTGGTGTGGCTGCGCAATGATCTGCGCCGTTTCTTTCGTCCGTTGCAGGGGGCTTGAATAGACTGCTGATAACTCGCTGCTAGCCAGTCGTTGAGCGAGTTGTCGTACCTGCCAACGGCCATCACCTGACAGTCCTTCTTCAGACCTGCCCATGTAGCGACCAGCGCGATTGGATTTTGTAGAACCGTGTCGGAGGAGGTATAGACGGGTCATTATGGCGACTATTCGATAATTCGTTTGCTGTAGGCGCCGTCGCTAGACGCGAAATTGTTATTGGCTTTGCCAATCTCGCACAGAACTTTGGTCATTCTGCTAGTGCGAGTTCTTGCATGTGCCGATCCCCTCACCTATTTCATATTGCGGCGAGGATCGTAGGGATGATCGCGCTCGAATTGTTCTAGCAACGCTTTGCTACCCTGGTTCAGCTCTCCCGGTAGCTCAATTCGAATGCTTACAAACAGATCTCCACGGCTCTTTTGGTTGTCTGGCTTAGGCCGTTTTGCGCCCTTGTCTGACAAGCGAATAACCTGCCCGCAGCGAGTTCCAGGAGGTAACTTGATTGACGTGGGGCCGTCCAAAGTGGGGACTCGAACGGTGGACCCCAGACCTGCTTCATAAACTGTGACTGGAAGTTCAAGGTACAAGTCGGCTCCCTTCCGTGTGAACAGAGGATGCGAAGCGACCTGAATACGTAAATATAAATTCCCAGGTGGTCCGCCTCCGATGCCCGGCTCTCCGCGTCCCTTGACCCGAATCCGTTTCCCATGCTCTATACCAGCGGGAATCCGGACTTTTGTAGAAATCGTATCTCTGGCGCCAGTGCCCTGGTGTGCGCCATACTGCACTGTGCGCTCGACGCCCTTCAAGGCCTCCTCAAACCCAAGTTGGACATTGATTTCCAGGTCACGCCCCGCCTGTGAAATTGCGTTTGGATACCCCTGCCCGCGGGCCGCTCCTCCTCCGCCAAACACATCAAATAAATTGCCGAGTCCTCCAGACTCAAAATGTACGCCTGCTCGTCCACCGCCAGGCCCGTGGCGGAACTGGTTGAAAAAATCACTCAGGTCAAACTCTTGGGCGAACCGTTCTGGACCACGGTCATACGCAGCACGACGTTGTTTGTCTCCCAGGACATGGTATGCCTCGGCAACTTCCTTGAACCGTTCCTCAGACTCACCGTCACCCGGATTTACATCTGGATGATGTTGTCGAGCCTGTTTCCGGTACGCTTTCTTGATCTCGTTCACTGGAGCATCTTTTGATACTCCTAGAATCCGATAATAGTCCTTCTGTCCAGCCGCAGGCATTGTCCTTAGTCTTCTGCTTTGCCTCGTGGCCCTTGTGCCGGAAGGCAATTAATTAACTAGAATTTACGCAATCACGTCTAGATACCAGGGACACATATCAGGAAGAACGCATTCTTGACAGAGTGGAGTTCTTGACTTGCAAGTGTACCTGCCGTGCCAGATAAAAAGACGGGTAATGTCCGCCCAAAGTTCCTTGGAGTACAGCTCTTGGAGGTCGTGTTCTACCTTCTCAGGTTTATTTTCGACTGTTAGGCCGAGCCTTTGACTAACTCGGCGACAGTGGGTATCAACCGCAATAGCTGGAGTGTCGAATGCTATTGCTAATAACACACTAGCTGTTTTCCGTCCTACACCAGCTAGGGATGTCAGCTCTTCCATGCCGGACGGCACTGCTCCATTGTGACGCTCAACTATATCGGCGCAGCAAGCTTTGATGTTCTTGGCTTTTTGTCGAAAAAAACCACTTGGCCGAACGGCTTCTTCTAATTCTTCCAGGTTGGCAGTTGCGTAGGCGGCCACGTCTGGATAGTTCAAGAACAGGGTCTTGGTGATTTGGTTCACTCGTTTGTCGGTGCATTGTGCCGACAGGATAGTTGCCACTAGGAGCTCAAGAGGATTGTGGAACCTAAGTTCTACCTGTGCCTCTGGATAAGCCTCCGCTATCCGACGAAGGGCTTCGCCAGCATGATCTCCTGTCCGATTTTTCACGTACGGAATCCTGCCTTAATAGATGCGTATAACCATGACAGAACCGAAGGGGAATACCAGGCCTTTGTGTGAACCTCGGCATCGCTCAAGTACATACACCCTGCAGGGTACTAACAGCGGTGGTCAACAGTTGAGTATGGCCAACCATCCGATGTCCCGGGCGAGTACGCCCCGGCCGCGCCAAAATTTCTCGCACCAGAATCTCAATAGTTTGAACCATGGCAAACTTCTCGCCTATCAAACATGATGCCAATCGCTCGGCCTGATTGAATGTCGGTGTGGCAGAGGCAAATCGGCCGCTGCCAACGAGACATTCACGTGCCGCGGAAACCTCGTCCCACGGTTCAGGAATATCGCACGTGACGGCAGAAACATCCCCTGGAAGAGCTTCACCAACCCCCCTCAAGCGGAATTCAACTAGGGACGAGGGGACTCCTGCACGTTCACAGTTCGCAGCGGCTTGCCGAAGATGCTCTTCGCGTCGATCGTATGAGTATATTTTCCCGCCTGGTTGTACTGCGTGCGCAAGCGCAATGGTCATTGCGCCTGAACCAGAACCGAGTTCAACGACTTTATCGCCGGGACCGATGCCGAGATGAGCGATCAGGTACCCAACGTCTTTTGGGTACATGATGTTAGTTCGTCGCTGCACCTTCATCATGCGATCAATCCAGGTTGGAAACACGGCCAGGATGTCGGATTCTGAGCTGGTTTTGAAAATCTGCCCGTATGCTTGACCGATTAAAGAGTCATGCTGAATGGCACCTTTGTGGGTCGAAAAACTGCGTCCGGGCTGCAAATAGATAAGGAATTTCCGGTCATCCTCTAGTACGAGGAGTACCGGAGATCCGTTTACCATACGGTCACGACCCTCGGCGGTCATGATGAAGCCTCTCAATGGGCGGTGGGTGATATTGGCGGCAGGCAGGCCGCGAGAAGCGAAATAGTATCACTCGCGATGCTATTCTCGGTGCGTGCAACGCATCCTTTGCGAACTATCCACTGCGCGTAGGTATTTGCAGCTACCTACGCGATCCTTTTCTTGAGGTAACTCCGATGCTTGACCCGGGCTTGGCGCTCGTCAGCCTATTGTCCCTGCTTCTATTGTCTGGTTTTTTTTCTGGCGCAGAAACTGCGCTGCTGGCTGCCAATCGATACAGGATCTCGTACCTTGCCCGGCAAGGGGACACGCGTGCTCAAAAGGTTCGCGAGTTGCTCGATAATAGGGAACGCGTGCTCTCGACTATGCTAGTTGGCAACAATTTCGCCATCATTGCTGCATCGGCGTTGGCGACGGCCTTTGCTGTTGGCCTAGCTGGTGACGAGGGGGCAATTTACGCCACTATTGTGATGACGTTCTTGGTGCTGATCTTTGCGGAAATTGCTCCTAAAACCTTTGCTACACGCCACCCTCAGCGAGTTGCGTTCGCTATTGCACCGCTAATCAGGATTTTCGTAAAGATCCTTCATCCTCTGGCCAACTTTGCTGTCGCAATTGCCAACGGGGTCCTGAGAGTGTTTGGGAAGCCAGTTTCCTCTACCTCTCCGATTTCCGAAGAGGATATCAAGGGAATGATTTCTCTCAGTGAGGAGGAAGTCTCAATCGCTCGCGAGAAGAGGCAAATGCTGCGGGGCGTATTCAGGCTTGAAGATCTCTCTATTGAAGATGTCATGATTCCGCGGACCAGAGTCGTTCCGGTGGAGGTTGACGCTAGCCCTCAGGAGATCATCGATACTATTCGATCATCCGGTTTCACGCGGTTCCCTGTCTGTCGTGGGACGCTCGACAATGTCATAGGTGTTCTCAACTCAAAGGACGTTTTCAGATATTCTGAGGACCTCGAAGAGTTGTGCATCGAGAGCATGACGCGCAAGCCAATGTTCGTTCCAGAGTCGGCTCCCCTTCAAGTTGTTCTTCAGGCGTTTCAGCAAGAACGCCAACACCTGGCGATGGTTATTGACGAATATGGTGGGGTTGAAGGGATTGTGTCGCTAGAAGACGTTCTGGAAGAAATCGTTGGGGAAATTGAAGATGAGTTTGACGAACCATTTATTCCACCCGTAACTGAACTCTCGGACGGCTCTTTAAGGATTGCAGGCTCGTGCCCAATAGCTCTTTTAAATCGCCGCTACAATCTCAACTTGACGAGCGAGGAAAGCACAACACTAGCCGGGCTGATCTTGGAACTCTCCGGAAAGATCCCAGCAGTTGGTGAATCAGTGGCAAACAAAAACCTTAATTTCATAATAGAGATCGCTTTGCCATACCGTGTAGACCAAGTAAGGATGGTCCGTACCAACTCGGATGCTCAATCGCGATAGGAGACGCCAGACATCCGCCGCTGCAAGGCTGCAGTGGTTTCGATGAATTGCCGCCTGAACCGTAGTCGCCAGCCTTGGCCCTCTGAGACAAGGGATACAGGTTCGATTGAAGTGCCCGTCGTCTGCTCGTCTAGTTGTGCCAGGAGACACTCTGCAGACGCCTTATTGGATAGCCACACGCTATGTTCGGTGGCAAGAGTGTTGCCTTTTGCAACTTGGTCTACTCCCCCGGCAAGGCCCGCTAATAAAGATCGGCCTACTGCTTCCCAATCCCAGGGGCCAACACCCAGCTCGAGCTCATTTGCGCCGCAACACGCTTGAAAAAGTCGCGAGCGACACAGGTCGTCCCTGTCCCTGCCAAGTTCCAACAGTGTCAGAAGTTCGTTGAATTGTGCTGATGGAAGACCGTATTTCAGTGGTCGATGGTGAGGTTCCGAAGGCTTAAGGATCACTCCTTTGGCTCCGGACTCGTCAAGTGACCGCATCCAATCGATGATCGTCGAAATATCCCCGGAATCGAGGGGCCCGATGTGCGGGACATTCTTGATTTCGAATTCGTTGAAAAGTTCGTACCGCTCACGTGTGGCTAGTGGTTCCCGCACGCCATATTGAAGGACCTCAGTACCCCAAGCATCGATTTCTGCCTTATTGCCGTTGCACGATGGTGTCGCGTAGGGAGTACCGTCCCCCGCAATGGCGAGGCAGACGATCAGATCTGGGTGCTCTTTAAAGAATGCTCGCGGGATGAATTCGGAGGCCCGATCAGAAGAAAACGCACAGTATCGGCCATCTCGGGTGAAGGCGACCTCTCTACCCCCGAGCCACGCAACACGTGTGTGATAACCGGGAACCTGAGTCTCCAAATAGAAGGGGCTGTAGTAGTACTTAGTAATCGCATTTGTAAGATGATAGACGCGTCGGATGCCGGGATAGTCAGGAATCACACCAGCTTCGGTTACAACAAGACCCTTTCCCAGGCATGTGGCTTTCCGCGCGACACGGTAACTGCTGTGGCTGCCCATAGACTGAGCGACCAGCCTGTTTTCAGTATGTGGGCCGAGTTTCTTTCGGTCGCCTCGTCCTACAAACTCGGAGAGCCTCTTGAGTGTCCAATCCTGCACAAAACTTCTCCTTCGATAGCTTATGTTGATATTAGCATTGGCTAACCGAGTTTCAGGATCGGGTCAATCACTAAAACAAAGCCACCTCGACCGGATCCCCTGAAGCCAGAGCAGTGGTTTCTTCTGGGATCTCGATCCATCCATTTGCTCGTGACATGCTGGTGATCGTGCTTGAGGCTCGATAGACAGGAGCGGCTTGTTTTCCGTTTACCTGCACCGAGACAAACTGTCTCTTTCCTGGAGGAGAATTGACCGTAGTGGAAATAAGGGCGGATACGCGCGACCGGTGATTCAGAGGCAATCCCGATAATGCTCGAACCATCGGTTCCGCGAAAAGATATCCTGTAAATAGGCATGACGTTGGAAATCCAGGCAATCCGAGAATAGGGACTCTCCCGACACGCCCGATTAGGACCGGTTTGCCAGGCTTGATTGCGACCCCGTGAACCAAAACCTCCCCCATCTTCTCAACGATATCGACGACGAGGTCATGCCTCCCGACCGACGTGCCCCCGAGCGTAACAACAAGGTCTATATCGTCCGCACTGACTCCCTCGATCAAGGCTGTGGGGTTGTCACGCACAATCGCAGTCCGGTCGACTATGGCGCCGTTCGATTCAAGTAAGGCCTGCAACGCGACCGAGTTCGAGTCGTACACTTGCCCGGGTTCGATACCCCCACCGAGTGGAACTAGCTCGTCCCCATTGGGCACCAGTAACACTCGGGGTCTCCTGCGTACCGTTATCGAACTGAACCCGACCGATGCGAGTGCAGCGGCGATACTTGGGGAACCGACGGCGTCCATGCTGACAATGATGTCCCCTTTCCGAAGGTCTTCACCCCGCACTGAGACATGATCACCTTGGTTTACGGAAGCAAGAACAGTCAGTTGGGTGTCGTCGCAGGTCGTGTTTTCAACAGGGACGACAGCATCAGCGCCAACCGGGAGCTGTGAACCAGTCGCTACTTCCCAACATTGTCCACTTTGCATAGTAGGCGTACTTAAATTTCCGGCCAGAACCCTGCCCAGCACCTCAAGTTGGACTGGACAATCATCTTCGGTGGAACGGGACAAATCACCAGCCATGACTGCGTACCCGTCCATCGCCGCCCGGTCTGTTGCTGGAACGTCTGCGGGAGCATTCACAGCATTCTTTATTACTCTGCCTGTGGATCTCGCCACGGGAATATCCTCAGTCTCAGTAACCGGCTCGCAGAGTTTAAGCATAGTGTCTATTGCGGATCTGTATGGGGTTAGTTCGCGAAACAACCGCATTTCCCTGGGTGGCTTTCCATCTTTTTTCATGGATGACATTGTAATCCCTATACGGGTTACTGGTTGCTGTTAGTGCGTGCGCGAAGTAGCGTCCCAGTGAAATTTCCGGCCAGGAAGAGTTTTGGGCGGTAGCCGGCGTAAAAGAAAGGGAGTCCCGGGAGGCTAAATGGTGAGACTCAGAGTAACGGTCAATGGGGTAGCTCATGCCGACGAGGTCGAGCCACGCACGTTGCTTGTGCACTACTTACGGGAGACCTTGGGGTTAACCGGGGCTCACGTTGGTTGCGAAACAAGTATCTGCGGCGCATGTACAGTCCTGATAGACGGCCAGGCTGTGAAATCTTGTACCCAGCTTGCCGTACAGGCCGACAGCGCTGAAATCACGACAATTGAGGGACTCGCAGTTGGAGAGAGCTTGCACGCTCTCCAGCAGAGCTTCTGGGATGATCATGGCCTGCAGTGCGGATTCTGTACTCCTGGGATGATCCTTGCTGCTCAGGACCTCTTGTCGCGTAACACTGATCCAAATGATGCCGAGATTCGCCATGCACTCGATGGAAACCTTTGTCGCTGTACGGGTTACCAGAACATTGTTAAGGCCGTCCGGTCAGCGGCTGCCACGATTCGAAATACCGACGGATCGCCATGACTACCCCCACTGCACCTAAGTTCATTGGGGCTCCTGTCCGCAGGAAAGAGGATCCGCGACTTATCACTGGAAAGGCCACGTATACGGATGATGTCGTCCTTCCAAACATGGCCCACGTAGCGCTCGTCAGGAGCCCAGAGGCCCATGCGCGCATTGTGTCCATTGATTCCGTGGGGGCCGAGGATATGCCCGGTGTTGTAGCGGTGTATACCGGAATGGATCTTCAAGACATGCTCGCTCCCCTGCCCTGCGTCCACAGCATCGAAAACTTAAAGGAACCTGCGCACCCGGCTGTTGCCCCAGAAATAGTTCGGTACGCAGGCGACGGAGTCGCGGTAGTTGTTGCCGATACTGCAGCTGCGGCAGAAGACGCAACTCGTCAAGTTCATGTCGAATATGAACGCCTCCCGGTGGTTGTAGATGTCGTTGAAGCTACGACCGCCGACAGCGACCTTGTACATACTGATATGGGCACTAACATCGCGTTTACCTCGGTTACGGATGTTGGCGATGTCGATTCTGCGTTCGAGAAAGCTGACGTGGTAATCAAACAACGGCTCGTCAACCAGCGTCAGATTCCAATCGCAATGGAACCACGGGCGGTTGTTGCTGATTATGATGCTGGATACGACAAACTCACGATTTGGAGCTCAACCCAGGTCCCTCATTTTGTTCGTTTGTTAATCGCGGCAGTCTGCGGCCACCCTGAAAACAGGGTGCGTGTCATTGCACCGGAGGTAGGTGGAGGCTTTGGCAGCAAATTAAATTTTTATGCTGAAGAAGCCATCGTCGCTTATGTTTCAAAGGCCCTTTGCCGCCCTGCGAAGTGGACCGGGCGTCGCACTGAGGACATCCTTGCGACTATTCATGGCCGAGACCAAATCTGCGACTTGGAAATTGCCGCCGATAATAGTGGGAACCTTCTGGGCATCCGCGCCGATCTCTATCAAGACCTTGGTGCTTATCATCAGCTCTTAACACCGGTGATCCCCGGGCTTACGGTTGGGATGCTCCCCGGCTGCTATACGCTCAAGAATCTCCATGTGACCTTGCACGGTGTTTTCACCAACAAGACGCCGACGGACGCCTATCGGGGTGCTGGTCGTCCTGAGGCCACCTTTATCATCGAACGCGGAATGGACCTCATTGCACGGGCTACGGATATGGACCCCGTCGATGTCCGACGCCTAAATTTTCCGGCAAGTAACGACTTCCCTTTCACAACAGCCACAGGCATGGAGTACGACTCAGGCAACTATCAGGCAACACTGGACAGTCTCCTGGAGAAGGTTGACTACGACAGCCTACGGTCCGACCAAGAAAGACGTCGGAAAGCGGACGAACTAGTAGGCGTTGGACTTTCCACCTACGTAGAGGTCTGTGGGATGGGCCCTTCCGCGGCAATGACTGCCGGTGGATGGGAGGCCTGCGAACTAGAGGTTAGACGTACCGGCGGAGTTATTGTAAAGACGGGAATTTCCCCTCACGGCCAAGGAGAGGAAACAACGTTCGCCCAGATTGTTGCTGATGGCTTGGGCATTACGCCTGACCAGGTAGAGGTTCTCCATGGTGATACTGATACTACCGAGCAAGGAATTGGGACCTTCGGGTCTCGTGGGCAGGCGGTAGGCGGTGGAGCACTTTCGCTATGCGTCGAAACCATCCGAGAGAAGGCGCGTCGCATTGCAGGCCACCTTCTTGAAGCGAGCGAGACAGATATTGTCTTCGAAGAGGGAAAACTCTTTCCGAAAGGTGTTCCTGCAAAAGCGCTTGAGTTTCAAGAGATCGTTGATGCTGCATATGTCGCCAGCGCTCTGCCGCCCGAGATCGAACCAGGCCTTTCGGCAACCCATTTTTTTGACCCGCCTAACTTCACATTCCCTTTTGGGGCGCACCTTGCCGTTGTAGCGATTGACAAAGAGACTGGGGAAGTAAACATCGAACGATACGTTGCCGTGGATGACTGTGGCCGTATCATTAACCCTATGATCGTCGCAGGCCAGCTCCATGGAGGCATTGCCCAAGGGATCGCCCAAGCCCTCTATGAAGAGGCCGTCTACGACGATAACGGGCAACTCTCCACCGGGTCTCTGATGGATTATGCAGTTCCCAAAGCGGCATGGATCCCCACTTTCGAACTTGGCCACACTGAGACGCTGACCCCAGTCAATCCGTTAGGCGCCAAAGGTGTTGGGGAGGCTGGGACCATCGCCAGTTCGGCAGCAGTTATCAACGCTGTCGTGGACGCGTTATCGTCATTCGATGTAGCCCATTTGGATATGCCTGCATCACCGCAAAACGTGTGGCGCGCGATTAAAGGAGGCCTCTGATGCTACCGGGGGAATTTGAATACCGCCGGGCAACCTCTGTTGAAGAGGCCGTTCGCCTCCTTGCAGAAAACGAAGAGGCAAAATTGTTAGCTGGTGGGCATAGTTTGCTTCCTATGATGAAACTCCACTTTGCAGCGCCATCAATGCTAGTTGACATCGGGGGCATTCAAGAACTTGTCTTTACCAAACAAGACGGGGATAGCCTTGTCGTTGGGTCGATGACGACACACGCACATATAGCTTCCAGCGACACTGTTGGGGCGGAGTATGGCGCGCTGGCTGAGGCCGCAGCTTCAATCGGTGACGTTCAGGTTCGTAACCGTGGCACGATCGGGGGGAGTCTTGCTCATGCAGATCCTGCAGCTGACTATGGCGCAGCTACCTTGGCGCTTGATGCCCAAATCGAGTTAATGGGCCCCAACGGTCAGCGGTCGGTCGACGCGACTAATTTTTTCTCTGGCTTCCTGAGTACTTCAATGGAACCTGCCGAATTGATCACCGTTATCCGTTTTCCAAGTACTGGGAACTCTGTCAGTGTCTACGAAAAATTCGCTCAGCCTGCATCTGGGTTTGCGATAGTTGGGGTTGCGGCAAAAATTACTAAACAAGATAACTGCTGTGTGGTAGCACGGATCGCTGCTACTGGAATCGCCGACCGTCCAGTCCGGCTCCCTATAGTCGAGGAAGCACTTACTGGAGGAGAGTTGGACAATCCTGCCATTGTCGCCGCAGCTGACCAGGCGGATGCGAATCTCGAAAATGTTCGCGCGGACATGTATGCAGCGGAAGACTATCGGCGGCATTTGCTTCGCGTCATGGTGCGGCGCGCTGTCGTGAGGGCAGTCTCATAAAGAATCTTGTCGATCCTGCCGATCGAACTCGATTAATCCGTCGGTTGAGCGAGGCTCACGGATTCGATCGTTGTGCGATCACGCACATCGAAGAGCTCCCAGCCAGCATACGTCTTCGGGAATGGCTCCATCGCGGAATGCACGGTTCGATGGAGTGGATGGCGAGAACTGAGGACCAGCGCAAGGACCCCAAGCTTGTTCTGCCTGACGCTAAATCGATCGTGATCGTAGCGGTTAATTACCATACCGATGCTCCATCGGTTGATTCTGCAAACAAAGCTTGTATATCCCGTTACGCCTGGGGGAACGAGTATCATCGGGTGCTTGACAGAAAACTCAAATCACTCCACTCGGAACTATGTAAATGGTTCCCAGAACTCAACGCGCGTTGGTACGTTGATACTGGGCCTGTGCTAGAGAAAGCTTGGGCGGAACGTGCTGGCCTTGGCTGGATTGGGAAGCATACAAATCTCATCAACCGCGACCTTGGATCTTGGATTTTCTTAGGGGCCTTGATCCTCGATATTGAGCTTGAAAGCGGTCGGTCCCACGCTGACTATTGTGGGACCTGTGATGCATGCATCCAAGCGTGTCCGACCGATGCCATTGTCGCACCGTACGTTCTTGACTCACGGCGGTGCATCTCGTACCTCACGATTGAAAATCGGGGTCCAATTCCAAGAGAGTTTCGGCGAGCAATGGGCAACCGTGTTTATGGGTGTGATGATTGTCAGGATGTTTGCCCCTGGAACCGTTTTGCACATGAGGGACCAGAAGCATTTGAGTTCTCTCCCCGTTCTAGGAGTGCCGACTTGAATCTCATCGAATTTCTTTCCATGACTGATATAGAGTTCCGTAACCGCTTCAAAGACAGCCCTGTTCTTCGAGCTAAGCGCAGAGGGTTTGTTCGAAATGTTGCCGTGGCGCTTGGCAACAGTAATGATGTGCAAGCGATACCTCCCCTCATGCGACAACTCGAGGACGATGATGAGCTGGTTCGTGGCCACGTCGCATGGGCCTTAGGCGAGCTCGGCGGTGAAGACGCTACGAGTGCGCTCCGCAAACAGCTAAAGATTGAAACGGTGCACTGGGTCCGCGAGGAAATAAACGCGGCACTTATAGAGTGCAGCTAGTCGCTTAACCCAGCAGCGTAGAGTTCCGGGCGGTGGCTCTGGAGCTCTTCGTCCGTCAGGCCGATGATCTCATGCGGAAACACAATCCATCGATCTTCGGCAAGGACGTAATAGGATGGCTCGATAGCCGTCTTGTTGTTTGCGGGTTTGTAATAAACGGTCGCCGAACGGCATTCGGCGTCGCCTATTTTCGTGATTTCTGAAATCTTATTCATTATCGCCACCATCGTGTGTCCTGTATCAAATACATCATCAATGATAAGCAAGCGGTCGTCGTTCTTTACGATCGCAGCAATGTCCTCTATCCCCTCAACCTGAACACCGGACTCCCCCTGCTCCATTCCATCGTATGACTGTGCCTTAATAACCGCGTGATGGAGCCTCTGGCCGCGACACCGAAAAAATTCATCGGTCGCTATTCCCGGTAACGTCCCCCCACGCCAGACGCTGACCAGGACCGTGGGGCAAAACTTGTCGTTCCAGACCATACGGGCAAGTTTTATCGAGTCGACCAGAAGTGTTTGGGCATCCACGTAAAGTTTCTTAGATGATTCTTGCATTAGACCCCAAACGATCTATTCCTTAATGAAGACCGTATCGTTGCGAATGCGCAAACAACCGCGCCTGCTGTGATCCCTAACAAGGATGGCCATAGGTTCCCTGGTCCTGGAAATTCGCCTGTAACCCATAGTGTCAGAGACCAAACAGTGACTGATGCCATAACAGCTGCTAGAGCTGCGCGGCTGTCTGTTTTGGGCGAGTAAAGTCCAGCAACTAATGGCACAGCCAATACGACCACTAGAATCGTATAGAACACACTCAAACCACCAAGGATGGACGGAATGAATAGTGCCATAGTCGTCGAAGCCGCCAATCCAACAAAGGCGGCGATGCGGCCGGCGCGTAACAAGCCAGCATCGTCGACATTCCTGTTCCAAAATCGCTGATAGAAATCACGCGCCATTGATGTAGATAACATGAAAAGTACTGCGTCAGCTGATGAAAGTTCAGCGGAAACCACAGCAGCGAGCGCGAGCAGGCCTATAAATGGCGGCAATATCTCCACCAACATTTGGGGGAGCACCCACCCACTCCCATCGAAAGAAAGAGGCTCCACCCAGTAGCTCCGCGCCATCATTCCAAGGGCAACCGGGATAACGGAAAAGCAGCCGAGGCCAATGGCGCTGAGCAGCAAACCTTGTCTGACAGCGGTCTCGTCCCGAGCTCCAAACGTCTTTTGTAATAAACCCGGAGAAATGACGAAAGAGGTGCCTAGAACGGTGATATAGCCAACTATGCCCAGTGCTCCAACACTCAAAGGGGAGAGGTATTCTGGGCCCATTGTTGCCGCTCCCGACTGAACGGCACTAAATCCGCCCAGGATCCGGGACGCTGCCAATAGGGCTATGGGGAAAGCAATTAGCTTTAAACAAACTTGAACGACGTTAACCACTGCTGAAGACCACAATCCTCCAGATGCGTAATAGACAAAGACCACAGTGCTTCCGCCAAGGATTCCATAGCGAAGCGGGACCCCGCTGAATGCTTCAACGACATAACCGATTGCGACAAGCTGGGACATCAGGATAAGCACTGAACCTACCCACAGAAATCCGGCGACGATGGCCCTTACCGAGACACTAAACCGTAGCTCCAGGTAGTCACCAACGGTGTGGCATTCAAACTCGCGGGCGACCCGCCACATTCGGGGGCCGATTGTTAGGGCCAGTACCACTGTTCCCAGTGCGGCCGATCCCGTCCACCATATCGCTCCTGCACCTATGTCGTAGGCTAGCCCAGTTACTCCGACGGTCGTTCCCGAACCGATATTTGCAGCCAGTATGGTGGCTGCAAGCAGCCCTGGTCCAAGCCGATGGCCAGCGACATAGAAGTCCGTAGCGTCCCGAACCCGTCGACTTGCCCAAACACCAATGGATGCCAAGACAATGCCGTATAGAACCAGAACAATAACGGCTGTTGTATTCACGAAGCTTCCCGGGTTGCTGCAAAAGTCACGTCGCGGCTTAGTAAGACCTTAACTCACAGCGGCGTGTGCGGGGACTGAGTTGACGCTGTGGCTCTTCGGTCATAAGCTGCGTTCAGCCCACCTCATTTGGTTGTCGAACCATTTCTTTGTAGCAATGCACCGGCCCGCCCGAGCAAGGGGCGACTCGCGAGGGCCTGCCGGCCCGGGACATATCTCCAACTATGTCTTCGGCCGCTAAGTACTCGCGACGCGTCAAACGGGCCGAACTCGGAACAAGGACGCATGCGCACATGAGCAACGATTTTATCGAGCGGGTACGCGAGTTCTCTGGCGAAATGGTCTCCTATACGGCAGATCATGTTTCAATTAAGAATGGAGTTCCGCAAGGCTTAAACCTCACCACTAAAGAAGAGGTGATGGCCTACATTGAGGCGCACGAGATTACTTCGATTCGCCTCTGGTTCACTGACATTCTTGGCTTTGTCAAGATGTTTGAGGTAACTCCCTCGGAGATCGAAGGGGCTTTCGATGAGGGAATGGGATTTGACGGGTCCTCTGTACAGGGCTATCAGCGCATCAATGAAAGCGACATGGTTGCCTTCCCCATCCCTGAGACGGCTCAGTTTATTCCGTTCCAGGTCGGCCCGGCTCGGTGCATGCGCATGTTCGCCGAGATACGAAGTCCAGATGGGATTCCGTACGCCGGCGATCCTCGCGTGATTTTGAAGCGTGAGCTTGGCCGCCTAGACGACTATGGTTTTTCCCATATGAACATTGGGCCGGAGGCCGAATTCTTTTACTTTGCCTCCGATGAGGCTCCCGAGGTGCTCGACAAGGCCGGCTACTTTGACATGGTTCCAGTCGATGTTGGGGACGATTTTCGTGAAGCGACGCGCTTCGCGTTGCAAGCAATGGGTATAAACGTGGAGTACATGCATCACGAGGTGGCTCATAGTCAGCACGAAATTGACTTGAAATACTGCGATGCTCTACGAATGGCTGACAATCTCCAGACATACAAGTGGTTGGTGAAGGAAATCGCTCGCCGGAATGGCATTCACGCAACTTTCATGCCCAAGCCACTGTCAGGCCAGAACGGGAGCGGGATGCACGTTCATTTGTCGATCTTTAACGACGCGAACAGCAATGCTTTCTATGATGCGGATGATCCTCACCACTTGTCGCAAACAGCGCGCCATTTTTTGGCGGGAGTTTTGGATAACGCGCGTGGGATGTGCCTGATCACCAACCAGTGGTACAACTCATATAAGCGTTTGGTTCCCGGCTACGAAGCCCCGGTCTACATAGCCTGGGCGGAGCGGAACCGTTCAGCCCTGGTCCGAATTCCAATGTATAAACCAGGTAATGAGGTAGCAACCAGGATCGAGCTTCGTTTCCCCGATGCGGCTTGCAACCCTTACCTCGCTTTCGCTGTGATGTTGGCATCGGGTTTCAAGGGCCTTGAAGACCAACTTCCGCTGGCAGATCCGGTAACCGACGATCTTTACAAATACACCGCCGTACAGCGTGAGCAGCAGGGTATCGATTCCTTGCCACATGATCTCTATGATGCCGTGCAGACCGCGGCCTCCTCGGAAGTAGTGCGTACCACCTTAGGAGATCACGTTCTCGATAAACTGCTAGAGACTAAGCTTGCCGAGTATGATGGGCACCGATTGCATGTTTCGCATCGGGAATTCGAAGAAAGTATCAACCTGTAGGTAGTGCGGGACGCTCCTCGAAAGGGGTTCGCAGGATGGCCCCCAGTGTAGGAAATAGCGACCGGTTGTTCGAGTGGCAACCGGGCCCTTCAGATGCTGCTGCACCTAATGTAATTGCCGCAACGATTTGGGGGGCACGAAGAGCCTGGCATTCCAAGACTCTGATTGCTTACTTATGGGCTCTCTACGTCGTGATCGTCAAAGGTGCCGGGACCGCCCTTCAGGGAACGCTGGGGTCAGCGACAAGCCAGCCCATTCCAGTCGGGGGACTTAATGTTTCGCTTTTCTCTACTCAATCGCTGGACATTAGCTATTTGGGCATGGTTCTGAATTCGATCACACGGCCCCTCTGGATCCCAAACGGCCACTTCTTCTTGTTCTTTGGGATGATCGCAGGGGGTGCCATCGCTTACCTGCATTCCCCACGACAGGCGCCTGTTCTCGCCCAAATAGGAGGGAACTGCGGAGCATACATTGGCCGATTCATTCGACTGGCCCTGATTGCGGCCGCTCTTTCATGGCTTATCCCTACCCTCGGACCCGTCTCCATACGCCGGTTTGTTCCTGCGTTCTCGGTGGGGCTCTATGAGTTAATCGTTCAATACTTAATCGTGGTTTGCGCAGTGGTGATTGACTATGCGCGCGTCCGTACAGTGCTGCGCGATAGCCGATCTATGCTGATGGAGACTGTGCGTTCATTAAAGTTTGTGGTCCGTAATTTGGCCTGGATCCTGCAGCTTGAGGTTCTATTCTTCTCTTTTGCCGCCCTGCTGGGCGCGGCTATTCTTGTAGCTTCTAATGTGCTGCACAATCAGGCGTCACTTCACTACATTGGATTTGCGACGGAGCAAGTGTATGTAATCGCCTTGATCTGGCTCCGCTTAGCGGCGTGGGGGTCGATGATGGCGTTATATCAAGGGGTTACGCTTAAACGCTTGGCAAAAGTCGGCGTTTAAGCGGATCAGGTCACTGATTGGCTGCGGCCGCCATCAACGGCGATCGTAGTTCCATGGACATAGGCAGCCTCTTCAGAAGCGAGAAAAACAACAACATTGGCGAATTCTTCCGGTGACGCTAATCGCCGGAGCGGAACCAGCCCGGCCCAGTTTTCAAACACTTGCGTTTCTTCGATGTTGTCCCGTGCCGCAATGTTTGATGCCAACTGGCCTAGGCGGCCAGTGGTCGTGTAGCCAGGACACACGTTGTTAACCACTACCTGGTCCGGGCCAACTTCGTTCGCGAGTGACTTTGCCCAGCCAACGACGGCCATGCGGATGCTATTAGAGAGAATCAGGCCATCGACCGGCTGCTTTACTGAGGTCGACGTAATATTTACAATCCGCCCCCATTTTTGCGAACGCATGCCAGGCAAAATCCGCCGTGTTAGTTCCACGGCAGACATTAATGTCAAATCAACTGCGCCCCTCCAGTCTGCCTCACTTAAATCGTCGAACGTCCCCGGCGGCGGGCCGCCGGCGTTATTGACGAGGATGTCAATCACCCCAAAATGTTCCAGCGCTCGGCTTGCGAGCTCATCGATTTGGGATGTCGAGGTAAGGTCGGCTTGAATAGCTACGACTTCGGTATCATGCTTCAGTAGATTAGTCGTGGCTATTGCAAGCTTGTCAGCGGAGCGGGAGCAAATTGCTAAATTGGCTCCTGCCCTAGCTAAACCATAAGCCGACGCGTAGCCAAGACCTTCCGATGCCCCGCAGACAAGCGCGGTACGCCCACTGAGATCAATCTGCATCGTCGCCCCGCAGATAGGCGTCTTCCCCGCTAAGCCAGTCGGCCCGTGGGGGGCTGAAGCAGTCAATATCGATCGTGTCTTCGATGGCCACTGCAGCATGTTCTACGTTCGGGGGAATGACCAAGGTCTCACCGGCCCGGACATCGATCACACTTTGATCTCCCATTGTAAAGCGCAAACATCCGGAAACGACGTAGGTAATTTGCTCATTATGGTGACTATGGGACGGAACCACGGCACCTTCCTTGAGGTCGATGATGGCAAGCATCACTTGCTCCCCTGTTACCATCCGTCGTCCGATTTTTGATGTGAGTACTTCCTGCGGGATGTCGTCCCAGGCCATATGATCCACCACACGCAACTCCTTGCTAAATATACAGTTCAAAAACGAGATGATATTGGCAATTAATGCGGCAACGTAGCATGGGATTTTCGGGCCATCAACAAAACACGTACAGGTCGCTTTCAAACATCACTTGTAGTGGGGACGTTTTCGTTGCTCAGTGCCGTGGCAATGGTGCTCGACTGGGGTGTCCGGCCGAATCGTACTGAACTACCCGCATTGCCTTTGGCTCTTGCTGTCTTCTTTGTTGCTTTTTCCATCATGGTGGGGTCGGCGGTCTGGCTTGCCTCCAGTCTCCAATTGCCGTCCTTTCTATTGCTCTCGGAATTGTCCAGGCGTCAGCGGTGGCTCCGTTACTTGATCTATGGGATTGGTGGAGGGCTTCTGATCTATCTAACGAACAGTGCTCTATATCTAACGGCCGAATCGGCCGAGTTTCGTCCGGCGCAGGTATACAACCTTGATAATGAACTAAAAGTCTTTGCACTTTCGGCCCGGGCGGCGCTTTCGGAAGAGACTATGTATCGGTTGTTTGCAATACCGTTTCTAGTCTCCTTAGGAATGCGGTTCTATGGTTGGCGTCCGCGGTTCAGGTTCGAGCTGCTCGCATCGAAATCCTCTACGGAGGGGGTCCGTCCACCTCAAATTATGGTGTTGGCGGCCATGCTCTGTTCCGCCTTGTTATTTGGGATGGCCCATACCAACAATCCCGTCGCTGCATTCACGTTCGGGCTGCTACTCGGCGTATCGTTTCTTCGCGGTGGTTGGGAGTCTGCTGTAACCGCGCACTTCTTGGGGAATTACCTGCTGTTCATGGGGATATATCTATAGCTTTGATCTCGGCTCGCATCAGGCCCCTTTGAATCAACCTGTGTCCGTAAAAGCGGAAGCTGGAACGTCTAATTCGCTTGTGTGGCAAGATCCTGGAATGCTCTTCGGACCTCGACACGCACCATCTTCTTCCGCCAGGCATACATCAGATCGGTGTTATCGAGAGGGGTGGCTGCCTTGAATGCTGCATCAGCAACGGCAAGAAGCCGATCGTTGGTTAGGCGGCGGCCCAACAAAAGACTCTTAACATCCACACTGATTGGATGAGTGTGGACCGCACCCAGTACAAGCTGGGCGGCTGAAACTTTGCTGCCTTCCATTGAAAGGCTTGCTGCTACGCCCAGAACAGGGAAGTCGAAGCTGCCCCGGCGTCGAACTTTACGATAAGTACTTCTCAAACCATCGGTTTTGGGAATTAAAATTCTTGTCAGAATCTCATCTGGCTTCTTAGTGAGGTAATCGATCCCGTCATCTTGGTAAAGGGCACTAACAGGGATGGAACGTTCACCATCAGGCCCCACAAGAATCACGGACGCGCCCAACGCTATAAGTGCCGGTGCTGCGTCGCTTGAGGTGACCGCCCAGCACTTCGAACTCCCGGGTGCTACCAGGCAAATATCACCTTCACGTTTCATGCAAAACCCGATGGACTCCCTCCATTCATGCGTCTGGTTGTAGTAGTTGCAACGAGTGTCCACACAAAGGTTTCCGCCTATGGTTCCTTGTCGCTGAATCTGTGGGTTAGCGATCTGCTCGACAGCCTCGACCAGCGCCGTCGCCGTTTTTTTTATGGGTTGTTGGGCGGCAATGCTGCGCAAGTTCACCCCGGCTCCAATTGCAATTTCCCCATTGTCCAAAATGGTCTGTAACTCGGCGAGATGGCTTAGCCCGACAAGGACGTTCGCATCGAATTGGCGGCGTTTAAGGTTCGGGATGAGGTCCGTGCCGCCAGCGATAACCATTGACTCCCCAGGATGATCGGAAAGAGCCTCAGCTGCTTCGCTAACGCTGTTGGGACGAAAGTATCGGAACGGAGGAAGTCTCAGCATTTCGAGTCGTCCCGACGTTGAGTCTCGACCCACTGTTCAGGCGGTTGGTCGTACCACACAGGATCGATCTTAATCGGAACTGGCCACTGATAATCCGGAAGTGTATTCGGCCCCACCCGCGGCAATTCACCCTTCTCTTGTAGTGCAAGTGCTGCCAAGACCTTTTCGGGGGTGATTGGCAACTCGTCAATGCGCGCCCCGATGGCATCGTATACAGCGTTCGCGATAGCAGGGGGTATCGGCAACAACGGCCCCTGCCCGACCTCCTTCGCTCCGAACGGTCCCTCAGCATCGTTGGTTTCAATCAGATAGCTTTCAACTAATGGCATTTCCAGAAAGGTCGGCGTCTTGTAATCAAGCATTGATGGAAACTGGAGCTGGCCTTTCCGGAATGCCTGTTCTTCCATGAAAATTTCGCCCAATGCCATATACACCGAACCTTCAATCTGGCCGCGCGCGAGCGTCGGATTGATGGCTCGACCGATATCATGCGCGATCCAAACTTTCTCAGGGGTAACGATCCCGGTCTCTAGGTCAACACTTACTATGGCTACTGCTGCTGAGTATGAATACGCCGGTGTCGGGCCGACACCGGATCCTTTATAGGGGCCGCCAAGTTTCTGAGGGGTAAATGACCCCGTCGATGAAAGTTGGCCGAACTTCGCCTCCGCCAATTCCACTGCCCTCAAGAAGGAAAAGCTCTTGCCGGTTGGCACGCCGTTGACCTCATGCACGATTTGGCCGTTGGCACCATGTAAGCGCTCAGTCCCGTTCAAGAGTGCCCCTTCGCTGATTTGGAGTTCTTCTACGACGGCTGCGAAAAGCTTCTTTCTGAGCTTCTCCGCGGCTTCTATCGCGGCATTGCCCATCATAAATGTCACACGGCTCGAATAGGCCCCTAGGTCGATCGGTGTAGTGTCGGTATCAGCACAAACCAAGTTCACGTCGGCGGGGTCAATGCCCAGAATTTCCGCCACAGTCATGGCCAAGACTGAATCTGAACCCTGGCCAATGTCTATCTGCATGCACTTGGCGGTCACGCCTCCGCCGCGATCAATTTTTAGGTCCACCGAAGTGTGGGGCAACTTGTTCCAGTAGATCGGAAGCCCGGCACCGGAAAGATACGACCCGACGGCAAGCCCGATGCCTTTGCCGGGAGGTAAAGCACCGTGAAGGGAGTTGAAATTCGAACCCTCAGAAACTTTGTCGATGCACTCATCTAATCCGCACGAGGTCACTCTCATGTGGTTGACGGTCATGCTGTACTCGTCAACAAGGATTGACTTGCGGTACGTAGCTGGATCAATTCCAAGAGCGTCGGCCACACGATCAAGATGAATTTCCAGGGCGTAGCGTGGCTGGGGAGTTCCATGACCACGTTTGGGGCCACAAGGAGGCTTGTTCGTGAAAATACGAACACCACGAAACCTATAGGCAGGAATCTTGTAGGTTACGGTTTGCAGGGCCCCTGTGTAATACGTGCTTGCAACGCCATAACTTCCGTATGCGCCACCATCGACAAAGGATTGAAAATCAAGTGCTGTGATTGAGCCGTCATTCTTTACCCCAAGTTTTACGTTCATGAGCACAGGGTGACGCCCCCGGTGAGCGTAGAAGACTTCCTCGCGCGTCAACGTGATCTTCACCGGGCGCCCCGTCACCATCGAAAGCTTTGCTGCACAAAATTCATGGGGGAATGGATCAGACTTGCCACCGAACCCGCCTCCCACCGGAGTAGCTATAACTCGTATCCGAGAAGCTGGGATTTTGAGAACACTGGCCAATGCTTTGTGCACATAGTGTGGCGTTTGCGTGGACGACCACAGAGTAAGTCTGGAATCGGCGCCATACTGAGCCACAGCTGAGTGTTGCTCTAGGGCTAGATGATTGTTTCCCGAGTAGAAGTACATGTTGTCAAAAACTTGATCCGCGGCCTCGAATCCGGAATCAAGGTCGCCAAACTCCAAGTTTATTTGTTTATGCACATTGTCATGTGGGCCATAGTCATGGATCCGAGAAGTTTCTTCGACTCCGGCAAGCCCTTCTTCGATCTCAAAACTGGTCGGCAGATCCTCGTACTCGACTTCGATAAGCCGCACGGCCTCTTCTGCCGTCATTTCGTCAACCGCAGCCACCGCAACGATGGGGTCCCCAACAAAGCGAACTCGATCGATTTCAAGCGGATACTCATCTTCACTGACTGGGAGAATCCCGTACTTCACCGGCAGGTCCCTCCCGGTAATAATTGCTTCCACTCCGGGCATTGCCTTGGCTTTGGAAGTGTCAATGCTGATAATTCGTGCGTGCGGCCGGCGAGACCCAAGGAGCTTGCCGTAGAGCATCCGTGGCAAAGTGAGATCGTCAGCGTAGATTGCCTGGCCTGTTGCTTTGCGAATTCCGTCAACCCTCGGCAGCGACCGGCCAACAACACTGTAGTTAGTACGGTTCATCTGCTCAGGTTTCCCTGGCTGAAGATTTCCATATATCAACGCCGTTCCCGCTCTGTCGGTTTGGATGCAGCTTCTTCGCCGCTGCATCCACAGCTTCCAATATTTGCAAGTAACCGGTGCAACGACACAGATTGCCCGCCAGATACTCCTTAATTTCCTCTGTATTAGGCTGTGAATTACTGTCAAGCAACGCCTTGGAAGACATCAGCATCCCCGGAGTGCAATAGCCACACTGCGCTGCACCAAGTTCGGCGAAAGCGATTTGGAGTTCATGCGGGCGATCTCCCTCAGCAAGGCCTTCAACCGTTAGGATTTCGTGCCCTTGAACCTCAATCGGAAGGACCAAACAAGAGAGCACTGGCTCCCCATCAATCAACACGGTGCAGGTGCCACATTCCCCAAGTTCGCAACCATGCTTTGTTCCGGCGAGTCTGAGGTCCTCACGCAATATCTCCAGAAGGGTCTTGTTTACCGGTGCGACGATTTCATAGCTTTCGCCGTTGATCCTAAAATGTAGGCGCTCTGCGGTAAGGGTCGCTTGAGAAGCTGAGTGTTTCATGCCCCGGTTTCCAGGGCAGTGTCGGTGGAATTCATTACTTGATTAGTACCGGCGCCAAAGTCTTGGCACAGCGCGTCGCATGCAGCCCGCACTGGCCCCTCTAGTTCAGTGAGCTGCTGGCGTCCATGCGAAACCGCCAAACCGATCAGGCAGATAGCGCCGAGAATATGGCCCCGTACGTCGCGGACAGGAGCCCCAATAGCGACCACGCCGTCGAGATATTCTTCAAGGTCTAGAGCGTAGCCATGTGTCTCCACAGTCTGGAGTTCCCTGGTGTACTCATTCAGATCGGTAATGCTTTTTGAGGTGTAGGCTGGCGGCACGGTGATCGGCATATTCCCTGGAAGTTCTTCATGAGTTTCGGCCGCGAATACCTTTCCGAAAACGCCCGCATTGATATCGAGAACGTGTCCGATCGGAGCGCTGATACCAAAAGGGGTCGGACTTTCGACCTTGGCAACAAGTACGACATGATCGGCTTCTCGTACCCCCAACAAAGCCGTCATACACGCGGTTTCTGCGAGACCCTCGAGATGAGGACGGGCCAAGGCAGGCAATTCAACGTGGAGGCGTCGATGCGAAACCATATTGCCGAGACCCGGGCCTAGTTGATAGGACCGTGTGTATTTATCTTGTTCTAAGAATCCATGGTATCGAAGTGTTGCGGCAATCTGATGTGCACTCGATTTTGGAATAGCCAAATCACGAGCCAGGTCAGACACGGTCCGGCTCCCATTTGATTTCTGAAGCGTCACAAGCATCCGAAGAGCGCGATCGACAGCTGGGACCAATTGTGATTTAGATTCTGACATGTTCTGTATCCTGGACGCTGTCCAGTATACTGAACACTACTTGAGGCAGCAACTGCCGAAAACTATTGAATAACCAAGGCTGGGAAGGGCCGGACACTGAATCTCGTACACAGGCCGTCCTAAGGTCGGTCAGCGCGTAGCTGCAGTATTACTTGTCTTCGAATAATGCACGCCGTTTCTCCAGAAAGGCGCCAAGACCTTCCTTGAAGTCTTCCGTTTCGAAACACTCTTCTTGCGATTCCGTTTCCCTAGCCATTGCGGCCTCAAGGGAGTCTTCGCTACCCAGGCGAATGAGCCTCTTCGTGTGGGCCATTGCCTGACGGGCGGCGCCGAGCCGAATCACACGATCTTGAACAGCAGTTTGGAAATTTTCCTCAGAAACGATACCAGTGATAAGCCCAATCTTGTCCGCTTGCTCGGCGTTCACCGCGGCCCCTGACGTTACTATTTCGAGCGCCTTGCCTATCCCCACTAGCCTTGGCAACCAGAAACTCGCACCCCAATCCGGCACAAGGCCAAGTTTAATCCACGGGGCAGAAAACTTGGCCTCCGGCGTGGCGAACCTCAAATCGCACGCTAATGCCAGTGAGAGGCCAGCGCCGGCCGCGATCCCGTTGACCGCAGCGACTGTAAGGCCGGGGAACGCCTGAAGGGCCAGTATTGCCTCGTTGCCAATTTGCAGCAACTGTCGAAAGCCTGCTTCGTCAGAATTGGCCTGCAGTTCGACCATGTGATCGATATCACCTCCGGCACAAAACCCGTTTCCTGCACCGATAACCACTAAGGAACGAACCGTGTCATCCGTTCCCGCAGCTTTGACGTGCGAAAGAAACTGTTCACGCATATCGCCTGCTAAAGCATTGAGTTTTTGTGGCCGGTTTAAAGTGATCCAGGCCACGGTCTCACGGATTTCGTAATCTACCTTCGCTTCGATCGTTACCATCAGGAACGCTCCACAAGCAATGAGCTGCCCATGCCTCCCGAGACACACAGTGTCGCGACCCCACGTTTCGCACCCCGGCGAACCATCTCGTGTACCAAGGTAACCAGAATTCGAGTGCCCGTGCAGCCTATTGGATGTCCAAGCGCGATCGCCCCCCCGTTTACATTAAGCTTCTCTTGATCGAGCTGAAGCTCCTGATCGACAGCCAGAACCTGCGCAGCAAAAGCCTCATTTAGTTCGATCAAGTCGATGTCGGCAATACCAATTCTCAACAACTCCATCAACTGCCGCATTGCCGGGACTGGCCCCATCCCCATTACGGACGGAGCAATACCAGCTTGGGTTGCAGCAATGACGTGTGCCATCACATTCACACCATGGCGCTCAGCTGCATCTTCAGACATAACAAGGACGGCAGCGCCCCCGTCCGTCACACCGCTACTGTTGCCCGCGTGCACGGTTCCATTCTCCTTGAAAACAGGCGGGAGGCTGGCCATATGCTCTACCGTCAAGTCGTCACGGGGGTGCTGATCAGTAGTAATGGCAACCGACTCACCCTTCCTTGCAGGAACCTCAACCGGAACAATTTCATCATGAAACCGGCCAGCCACCTTCGCAACCTGAGCCCGACGATGTGTCTCGACGGCGTAGTCATCTTGAGCCTTTCGCCCGATTTGATATTTCTCAGCGAGCCGCTCGGCAGTTGCCCCCATTAGGTCCCCACACAATGGGCACATAAATCCATCCCGGTACATTCCGTCTACCACCTTTGCGTTGCCCATCCGGTATCCGAATCGAGCTTCAGTCAGCAAGTAGGGGGTATTGCTCATGCTTTCCATGCCACCCGCGAGAACTACGTCCGCCCCGCCAAGAGCCACGGTTTGGGCCGCGAGCATTACCGCCTTTAGACCAGAAGCGCATGCCTGATTAACTGTAAAGGCCGGTGTGGACTCGGAGACCCCTGCGCCGATCGAAACCTGGCGTGCGGGGTTTGGTCCAGCACCTGCTTGCCGTGCATGTCCAAAAATTGCTTCATCCACGTCATCGGTTGAAATGCCCGCCCGCTTAAGCGCCGCGGTAGCTGCGGCAACCCCTAAGTCGACCGCGCTCAACGCCCTTAGTTCCCCTCCGAACTTTCCGATGGGGGTCCGTACTGCCCCGGCAAGTACAACTGGTCTAGTCTGTCGAAAATCGAACATGCAGGTTGCCTACCGATATAGCTTCACCGTGGCACTAACTCAGATCGACCCATACGTTCTTCACCTGCGTGTAGTGCTCGAGTGCGTGCATACCGAGTTCACGACCGTAACCACTTTCCTTATACCCACCAAATGGTGCAGCTGCGTCGTAACGGTTATAGGTGTTGACCCAAACAGTCCCAGCCTTAAGCTTGCTAGCTACTCTGTGGGCACGACCCACATCGCGAGTCCATACAGCGGCGGCCAAACCATAAGGATTGTCGTTAGCCTGGCTTATAGCGTGTTCCTCGTCCTCAAACACAATCGCCGCCAAAACAGGCCCAAAGATTTCTTCTTGTGCGATGGTCATGTTGTTATCGACCTTGTCAAACACCGCCGGTCGTAGAAAATACCCCTTCCCATCAATAGGTACATGGTCTCCGCCAGTGCGCAATCTGGCCCCTTCGGCCTTACCCGCCTCGACGTAGCCGAGCACCGTCTCCATTTGGTTTTTTGAAACGAGTGCCCCCATCCGTGTTTTCGGATCCATCGGATCCCCTGGAACCATTTTTTCCGCCCGTTCGATCACTTTTTCAATAAATTCTTCTGCCACCGATTTTGCAACAAACAGTCTTGAACCAGCCGCGCACACCTCTCCTTTGCCATAGAAGATACCGATTGTTGCCCCCGCTGCAGCAGCCTTAAGGTCGGCATCGGCGAAAACTACATTGGGTGATTTCCCCCCCAGTTCCAGCGTAATTTTCTTGAGAGTGTCGGCAGATTTGCGCAAGATACCCTGCCCCGTCGCCGTTTCCCCTGTAAACGCGATCTTGGCAACATCAGGGTGCTCCACTAGTGCATTGCCTACGACGCTACCCCGGCCCGGGACGATATTCAGTACCCCAGGCGGCAGCCCGGCTTCCGCGGCAATTTCAGCCAACTTCAAAGCAGTCAATGGTGTGTTACTCGCGGGCTTGACGATGACCGTGTTCCCCATCGCCAATGCCGGTGCAATTTTCCACGAGGCTAAAAGAAGGGGAAAGTTCCATGGAACGATAGCCGCGATTACGCCGAGTGGCTCGCGAAGCGTGTAGTCAAGAGCCTTTCCACTGACCGGAACTACTTCACCATGCATCTTGTCTGCCCAGCCCGCATAATATTGAAAGACTTCGGAAACCATTGGAATGTCGACATAGAGAGACTCGGAAATCGGCTTTCCGTTATCGATCGTTTCGAGGATTGCGACCTCTTCAACATTGGCTCGCAACAGTTCGCCGATTCGCCAGAGAATCCGTCCGCGCTCGCGAGCGCTCATCTCACGCCAATCACCGCTTTCGAAAGCTTTGCGGGCGCTTGCGACAGCAGCGTCTACGTCCTCTAGTCCTGCAGAGGCCACTTCCGTGATCATTTCTTCCGTTGCGGGATTGAAGGTAGCGAACTTCCCCCCCCCAGTGGCATCTCGGAACTCCCCCGCGATGTAGAGCTTGTTAGGCGCACCGCGGATGACGTCAACAACTTCTGTGGGCATCGCTCAGTCTCCCCTGCTCGCCCGATCGATACTTGCGATGTAGCAACGCTTTTGCATTCTCAGCTCCCCTTGAACTCCGGGGTGCGCTTCTCGATGAAAGCCTGAAGCCCTTCTTGCGCATCCTCTGTCACGAACAGCCTGTTTTGCAGTTCCCGTTCCAGGGCCAGCCCGTTATTGAGAGACATTTCAACTCCCTCTTGAACGGCGACCTTGATAAGGCCGATCGCTCGGACCGCACCCGCATTCAGTGTGTCGGCGTACTGTTTTGCGAACTCCACCGCATCACCATCGCTCACTTCATTGACTAAACCGATGTCCTGCGCTTGTTCAGATGAGATGGTTCGGCCCGTAATCATGAGATCAAGCGCCCGCGCCTTGCCAACTAGCCGCGGAAGCCTTTGTGTTCCTCCCGTACCAGGGAGGACGCCAAGCGTAACTTCTGGGAGCCCAATTTGGCCTCCAGTGCGCATGAACCGAAGATCACATGCCATGGCTATTTCAAGGCCACCCCCAACACAGTGACCGTTGATCGCAGCAATGACAATTTTGGGAGTTCTCTCTAGTTCCAGGAGAGTTTCTTGGCAGTGCAGGCAAAATGTCGCCTTAAAACTTGGATCGCTTTGCTTGAGCATATTGATATCAGCGCCCGCAGAAAAAATCTTGTCGTTTCCAGTCAGAATAATGACGTTGACATCAGTGTCCAGCCGGACATCTTCAATAATGGAGTCGAGCTCTTTCATGAGTTCGAAGTTGTACGTGTTGGCGGGTGGTACGTTGATTGAAATTACGGCTGTTCCACGCGCTTTTTCGACGGTAAACCCCTGATAGGACATGGACGGACTCCAGGTAATAGAACGAATATTCGGTGGTGATGGTGGACTGCGCGACGGCACCCTAGACCCGCCGCGAGAGTACCATATGCTTGGGTTTGAGGCCCAAACAGCATTTTCAGCGCGGTAGTCTCCGGTGCGCCTCAAGCGCAAACCGATCGGTCATTCCAGCAACGTAGTCTCCAACGACAATTGCCTCCCCTTCGGCTGCTATTCGAGCTTGATGACGTTCCGGCAGGAGCGTTGGATCTCTCCTGTAACTCGTAACAAGTTTCGCGATAATGCGCCGCGCCTTTTGCATCTCTTTTTCTACTTCTGTACAGCGATACAGTCTGTCTTTCAAAAACTGGGCAGTCGACCTGAGTTGTTCGAGAACCTGCGGACTATGCCCAATAAGCCGTTCAGAATGGCTGCGAACTTCCTCAACGTTGGTCACATTGGCAACTTCGATACGCTCTCTTGATGCGTCTATAAGATCCGACACTAATATGTCCAGTAGAGCTCGAATCGATTCGTTAAATAGCTGTCTCACATCCGCTTTTCTGTGGTTAGCGACTTGGCTCGCATAGATCTCCCCAAATATCGGAAGGTCAGCAGCCAATTCGGCGGGTTCCAGAATTTTGGCTTCAACACCATCGTCGATGTCATGAACGTTATAAGCGATGCCATCAACCCAATCGATGATCTGGGCTTCGAGCAAAGGTTGAAGCGCAGGGCGATAACCTTCCAGCTCGTCTTGTCGGAAACGGTCGTAGTGGGTTGAGTGTTTTACGATACCCTCCCGAACTTCATACGTAAGATTAAGCCCAGGGAACTTCGCGTAACGCTCCTCTAGCTCCTCTACAACCCGCAACGTATGGCGGTTGTGTTCGAATCCGCCAGCGTCATGGAGGGCGTTATCGAGTTCGTGTTCGCCAGCATGACCAAAGGGCGGGTGGCCCAGATCGTGTGCCAGTGCAATTGCTTCGGCCAATGTTTGATTCAATGAAAGGGCAGAGGCGACCGTTCGGGCGATCTGCGCAACTTCGATTGTGTGTGTTAACCGGGTTCTGAAATGGTCTCCCTCGTAATTTGGAAAGACCTGTGTCTTGTATTCCAACCGGCGAAAAGCACGCGAATGAATGATTCGGTCTCGGTCTCGTTCAAAACAAGAGCGGTATGGATGTTCCGGCTCTGAGTAGCGTCTACCCTCAGAGTCCTTGGCGTGGGCGCGGCAGAGAGCCAGGTGAGTGCGGCCTGCCCTGGGACTCATTAGATCCTTATCCGGGTAGCACTATTTACACCGACACATCCTGGACCATAGATGGCCAAACGGGGGAAGGGAAATACATTCCAACAGCCTGGCACAGGCGCAAGGGATGCTCGTGTCCCGTGTGTCGATTTTACGTGGAGCATAAGTGTTTATTTAGGAAACATGGTTCCATAAGTATGTATCCTTTTAAGCTGCGTATTTGGGTCTTCCTTTAAGAATAAGAGCCCGGAGAATTTGCTTTCACCAATACCCTTAATTACTATCGACGTAAAGTTAGCAATGTCCCTAATCTTACTTGGACGGTGGTTTTAAAGTTGCTGGTCGAAAGTCAGAAGTTCGAAATCGAAAGCCATGAACGACTTGACCTCGTGGACCTCACTCAGAAAGTCCGCGAGTTCTTCGATGGTTCAACCGTCCAGCAAGGAATGCTTTACTTGCATTCTCTGCACACAACAACGGCCATCATGATAAACGAGTGGCAAGATGCGCTTGTGGATGACCTAAAGGCATTCCTTCGAGATGTCGTGGACGACAAGGACCATTTCTGGCACAACGATCCAGATCATAGTGATTGTGTCCGTAGCAATGCGACGTCTCATTTGCGCTCAGCGGTACTATCTCACAACGTGATGGTGCCAATCTCGGACGGCAAACTCGCACTAGGCCAGTGGCAGAGCATCATCTTTGCTGACCTAGATGGGCCACAAAAGCGTTCTATCGTTGCCCAAATCATAGGCGAGTAACAGACTCGCTCAGTTTGAACCTGGCCAAGTGCGTTCGCTTTTGGCTAGGGTGCACCGGTCTTTAAAAGTTTCCCAAGTGAAGTGCCGGTGGCAAATCTCCGATTCATCGACGGTCCAGCACCAGAGAACATTTGGGTCCGGCGACCGGAAGTCGACCGTAAAAACCCCTTTTGGCTCACCCCCGAGTTTCAGTATCGCTTCCTGCCACCTAATTAGAATCGACTGCATTTGATCTTGTAGACGTTCCGTCGACTCTGGATCATCGCTGTCGTATGCATGCTGCACTTCTTCGATCCGACCCTGGGCGCGACTTGTGAGGGTCGCAACCTTCAGGACGGCTCTATTAGCTTGCGCGAGAGTGAAGATACGATACGGGTACATAGCTACTGGTTCCCGTGACCACAGCGAGTTTAAGGGTCGCCGTAAACATGCCAAGAACACAAAGGGGACAACAGAGAGCTTACGCGACCACCTTGCAGGGTTGACTGAAGAATCTTATCATCGTCCAGTCCGCAGCAGCCTTTCCGGGCTGGCGGGGTCACCCCCACACCCGACCCCCCGCCCAAGGGATTCCGGGAGCCGCCCACCCCACCGGGATCCCTCCGTCTACTAGTTGGGGGAAGACGGTTGCAGTGTGACTCTAGAAACCTTCAAACGGGAGAATTCAATGAAGTTTGAGCCCTTCGCTATGGAGCGCTGGCAGTCGACCTACGAGCATGCCGTTCGCTTCAATCTTTCGGAGAGTGGTGTCGAACCATTGACGCTTGGCGAACTCGTTGAGCTGGTTGAGATAGACCCGGCAGAGTTGAACGACACTCTTATCGAGTACATGCCATCGGATGGTTCTCCTGGCCTCCGATCCGCCATAGCGGCAATGTACCCTGACGCGACCCCTAACAATGTGCTGGTGACCAACGGTGGTGCAGAAGCAAACTTTGTCACGTCGTGGTTGTTATGCGAGCCTGGTGACGACCTGGTCTACCTTGCTCCGAACTATATGCAATTTCCCGGCCTGGCTGCAAACTGGGGGTGCACAGCGCAACCTTTGCCTTTGCGGGAAGAGACTGGGTGGCAACCTGATCTTGATGAGCTTTCGTCCGTTGTCACAGATGCGACAAAGCTCATTCTCGTAACAAATCCAAACAATCCGACCGGGGCCATACTTAGCGCGGCAGCAATGCAACGGGTTGTGGAAGTTGCTGAAAGCGTTGGCGCTTGGATCATCGCCGACGAAATCTACCGCGGTGCGGAACTTGACGGCATTGAGACGCCTACGTTTTGGGGTCGCTACGATAAAGTTGTTATCACCTCAGGCATGTCAAAGGCCTTCGGTTTGCCTGGCCTTCGTATCGGCTGGACCATTGTGCCCGAGGACCTCAGGGAGCAACTATGGGCCAGGAAGGACTACACCTCTATTGCAATGGGGAGCCTCAGCGACGTTCTTGCGACACATGCCCTCCAACCCACTGCGCGAGAGCGCATCCATACCCGTACCCGCGGAATCCTCAATGCCAACCTGCCGATCCTAGAAGATTGGCTCAGAGAACGTGATGGTATTTTTTCCTGGAAGCAACCGCAGGCGGGTGCAATCGTTTATGCTCGCTACGACCTGCCAATCGGGGGGTTACAATTAGCTGAATCGATGCGAACTGAAGCGGACTGCCTGATCGTCCCCGGAGATCATTTCAACATGCCTAACTATGTCCGTTTGGGTTTTGGTCCTAGTCCAGAGAGGCTCCGGCAAGCGTTAGCGAGGTGTGCTGACGTTTTGGACTCTTTGTGTGTCAAGGCATAGATGGTCAAACCCAGAGTTTTTTCGGGCATTCAACCGAGCGGCGAGTTGCATCTCGGGAACTACTATGGGGCGATACAAAACTGGGTATCGATGCAGGATCGTTTCGATTGCGTCTACTGCATCGTTGACTACCACGCTGTCACTAGCCGTACCGGCCGGGAATCCGACAAGTTTCAGGACCCAAGCCATGAATCACTCTCTGCCATGTCTGTACAGATGGCAGGTGATCTAATCGCCTGCGGTATTGATCCACAACGATCGATACTCTTTTGCCAGTCTGACGTCCCAGAGCACACCGAACTTGCCTGGATTTTCAGTTGCATTGCATCCCATGGCGACCTTGCCCGGATGACCCAATTCAAAGAAAAGGCAAGTCGGAGCGACTACGTCAGTGTTGGCCTCTTTACATACCCGGTCTTGCAGGCAGCAGATATTCTTCTTTATCGCGCAGCGAAAGTCCCCGTTGGGGCTGACCAGATCCAACATCTGGAGTTGGCTCGTCGGATTGGACGACGTTTTAATACTCTGGTAGGTGAAGATTATTTCCCTGACGTCGAAGCAGAATTAACAGAGGGGAAGCGCATAATGTCGCTGGCCGACCCTTCCCAGAAGATGAGCAAAAGTTTGGGAGACAAACACTATGTCGGCTTAATGGAAGAGCCCGAGGCCATCTGGGGGAAGCTTCGTTCAGCAGTGACTGACAGCGGCCAGGAAATTGGCGACCAGATGAGCGCTGGCGTTGCCAATCTCTTTGAGTTATTGACCCTTACGGGTGCATCACCGAACGTCATCCAAGTATTTATGGAGCAGCATGCTACAGGAAATATCCGTTATGGTGACTTAAAGAAATCTGTCCACGAAAATATCATTCGGGTCCTATCCCCTGTCCGCGATCGTCGATCAAAGATGGCCGACGACACCATCTCGGAAATTCTGAGGGACGGGGCGACCCGTGCGGCGGAAATCGCACGGGAGACCATGGCAAATGTGCGGGACCATGTAGGGGTTGGACGACCTCGGGTCAGCTGATCCTCGCATCATAACGGTCTGGGCTCGCCTCGTTGACTAAGCGGATTACTTCTCCGCGAAGTTCTTCGAGCAAGGTTTCCTCCGATGGAGAATCCCCTGGCGGCAACGCTGACCCAAACTGGACCTCCAGGGCATGGCGACGAATCCGACCTTCGCGTGGCCACGCCTGGTACGCACCCCAAATTCCAACAGGTGTAATCGGCACATTAAGATTCTGGGCCAGGATCGCCGCGCCTCGCCTGAATTCCTTTACAGTTCCGTCCAGAGACCGAGCCCCTTCGGGGAAAATCACTAGTACCATCTCTCGTCGTAAACCCTCAGCAGCAGCCTGCATTGCCCGTTGAAGATTACGATTTGCATCGATTGGGATATTTCGGAACAAGCGGGCCAGAAACCGACCGATCACGCCTTCAAAGTATTCGCTGTAACCAACGAAAAACACTCGCTTCAATCCGTGCCTCGGTAACGCCATGCAGATAATGAATGGATCTAGATAGCTAGCATGATTGCCGCAAACGATAACAGCACCTTTATTGGGGACGTGATCTGCATCCTGTACACGAAAGCCTGCAGCTAACGACCACAACGTCCGTATACTTCGCAAGAATGACCACATTACCCATTCAAAAATGGGCCCCCTTTTAAGGTACCGGTCAAGATCATCATGTGAGCCAGAAAGCACCTGGGCCCAGTTGTCCGGTGCCGCCTCCGCGGCCGAATGCGTCTTACCTGCCGGATCGGCCTCTCTAAGCGCCTCAACCAATTCGCGTACTGTATGAACACAGCCACTGGCCTCATCGTCGAGAACAACTTCCCGAAGAGCTTCCAACTCCGTAAACAGTTCGATACGGTCCAGCGAGCCCAAACCAAGGTCTAGATCAAGATGCTGATCCATTCCCACAAACGGCGCCTTGGCATAACGGGCCACGATACGCTGGACCTCCTCGGCCCACTCGGGCAGGTCGCCGCGTGCGATCTGCTTTGACATAGAACGGGGCGATGGTTCTGTATCAGTGGCGTCGAGAACGCCACGTTCCGCAATTTCCTGCTGTAATACAAACCGTTTGATCTTTCGGGACGGCGTCCGTGGCAACGGTTCACTTCGAATCTCCAGGCTAGTAAGTCTCTGTGGCCCGGGCAACTTGGCACCAATGCTTTCAAGGTCCCACTTAATCATTTCCCGTACATTGACGTAGCCACGGGCACGAGCAGCCTGAAGGTCGGGTACGACAACGGCATGGAGCCGCTCTCCCCTGCCTTCCTCGTCTGCAACCCCGATGATGCAGATCTCCTCAACCAGCTCCCCTTGCCCGTAATGACCCTCAAGTTCATCCGGATAGATATTCTTCCCAGAGGAAAGTACGATCAGATCTTTGGCGCGCCCGGTAATCTGCAGGTGTCCATCCGGCAAAATCCGGCCAAGGTCTCCTGTGCGAAGCCATCCATCATGCAAGGCTTCCGATGTTGCCTCCTGGTTTCGGTAGTACCCATCCATCAAGCTTGGTCCACGGGCCCATACCTCTCCGATTCCATCTTCGCCTGGGACGTGAATTTTTAAGGTGACACCGTCGATCGGACGGCCGACGGTGTCACCGCGCAGTTCATCAAGCGGCGTCGCAGTGAGGATTGCCGTGGACTCAGTGAGACCATAGCCCTGTGCAAGCTGGAAACCCCAGTCAAGGAAATCATCAAAAACTTCGGCGTTCATCTTTGCGCCACCGGTAATAAAAAGACGCATATCGTCGCCAAAAGGCTGATGTGCCTTCTTCAATAAGCGGCGTCCAATTGACCACCCGAAACGTCTGCGCACCCAACCACTAAACTTTATTAGTGCCTTTGCGATGTTCCGGCGTAACCACGGCGAACGATCGATAGTGTGGGTCAGTTTGTCGTGGAACCGGTAGAAGAACGCTGGCACACAAACAAACACGGTGATTCGGTGACGGCGAAATGCCTCGATGATGCCTTCCGCCGTTAGTTCATGAAGAAACACGACTCGGGCCCCGAGATACAGGGGGCCGAGGCAGTTGGTGATTAGCGGCAGCACATGGAACAAGGGCAAGACACCGAGGATGCGCTCCTCCGGCGTGAAATGAACCCTCTTAATTCCTGCCCGAAGGTTTTCCAGTACCGATTTTTGCCGGATCATCACCCCTTTCGGGTTACCGGTTGTCCCCGACGTGTACATAATGGTGCCGAGATCAGTTTCCCCCGCAACCGACGGGTTCCAGACGGGAGAAGACGTGCCATTCTGATCAATAAACGTGGCGAACGATGTCCCGTCTCCAGAAGTAGTTATTCCGCTGGACTCGGGCACCAACAGCAATGGTCGGGCGGCGATCGTTTCGCAAGCCGTTTGAAGCTTTGCCGCGAACGTGACCGATGTTACACAAGCCACAGCTCCTGAATGCTCGATTAACCGCGCCAGAACGCTCTCATCGGGCGCGGTATCAAGCGGCACGGTAACCCCGCCAGCGTACCAAACGGCAAGGTAGGCAACGGGCCAGGCTGGGCGATTCTCCATACATATTGCGACCCGGCTACCATCACCCAAACCAGAGCTTCGTAATGCTTCCCCAAGCTGCTGAACATGCTCGACTAAATCGCCGTACGTCAGGCTGGTAATTTCATTGCCCAATGCGTGTTCGAAGGCCACTGCATCGGGTCGAGATACAGCGTGCTCGTAAACAATGGACAGGTAGTCGGCTTCGGAACTCATGGCGCCAGAGTGTAACAGGCACGTAGTGGCTATCAGGGTTTGCACGCCAAGGACAAATTAGCGTGCGAGTAATGCCTGAAGCACATAGCGTGCTATTCGCGGATTCTTGCGCAATCGTCGGACCGAGTACGGGTACCACATGGGACCGAAAGGAACAGCTACACGCAGTCGATGGCTAGTGTCCACGATTGATTGCCGCAATTTGGGATCCACTCCATGCAACATCTGAAACTCATATTGGGACACATCTAACTTCAAGGTGCCGATGATACGGAACGCCTCGTCAACCAACCATTTATCATGTGTCGCGATGCCAACGTAGCAGCCAGCGGTGAGTAGTTCCTCAAGTAAGACGGCATAATTTTCACGAATTCTTCCACGGTCCCGGTAAGCAATCTCCCGTGGCTCAATGTAGATCCCTTTGCAAATACGTACGTTAGCCTTGGCTGCCGTAAGTTTTTGGACATCGTTTGCTGTACGGCGCAGGCAAGCCTGGACTACACATCCCACGTTCTCAAAATCCGCGTTGAGCCGGAAGAAGATGTCAAATGTATCGTCTGTGGTTGGTGAATCTTCCATGTCGATACGAACGAAGTTGCCATAGCTGTTGGCCATTTCTAAAAGACGTTTAACGTTGTTGTAGCAGAACTCTTTGTCTAGGTTCAGGCCAAGATGCGTCAGTTTCACGTGGATATTGCTATTGAGCCTTTGGCTAGCGATGGTGACTAAGACTTCTTCATACTGTTGGACAGCCTCGACAGATTCAGATTTCTCCGTGACGTCTTCACCAAGGATGGAACTTGCCACCATGAACCCTTTGCCGTTCAGTTCCTTGATTGCAAGTACCTGTTCGTCCAACGTCTCCCCGGCTATATAGGAAGCAGCAATGCGGCGGACAAGCGGTTTGGGGACGAGCGGTACCGTTGCGCCGATTAACTTGTCCATAAGAGTCATACTGGATCCCGCCTCCCCCGAGTGCTTACCAGTCAAGTACGTACTGTGCCACGGTGTTTTCAGTATGATACCTCCACCACGGAAGTGTCATCGTCCAGGCATGGCTCGCCGTAGCCTGTTCCCAAGGGTGATCGCTGTGCGCATTGATTCGCTCTCTTTCTCGCAGGCTATTCCAAATGGAATCAAGGAAAAAGCACACAAAACCTAGGGGCACCATCGACAAAACCTTGTTGGATAAGTACGCACTTTATCAGCGTGCCGTACAAGAGCCTGAGGCCGACATTGAATTCATTGACGAAATTTTCAAGGATCGATTTGGACGGCAACCACACTTCCTCCAGGAGGACTTTTGTGGAACAGCGTATTTAGCTTGCGAATGGCTCAAACACGATCCAGCCAACCGTGCCATCGGGGTAGATCTAGATCCAGAATCGATTTCCTGGGGAATGGAAACAAATGTCAAGGGCTTAAGCGAGGTTCAGGCTCAGCACCTGACATTGCACCAAGGCGATGTTGTCGACGTTGGCTCAGAATCGGTCGATGTGTTAGTTGCGTTCAATTTCTCTTATTACTCATTCAAAACGCGCGCTGAGTTGCTTCGTTACTTCAAAGCTGCATACAGCAACATTAAACAGGAAGGGCTGTTCATCTTGGATATTTACGGCGGACCTGAAGCCCAGGAACTCGTCGAGGAAACAACCGTCCATGATGGTTTTCATTACCTTTGGGACCAAGACGAATTCGACCCAATCCACAGCCGAATGGCTTGCCATATACATTTTGAGAGCTCCACAGGGAAACGGATTGAGCGTGCCTTCAGCTACGATTGGCGCCTATGGACGATCCTTGAAGTACGTGAGGCGCTTGACGATGCGGGCTTCACAGCAACAGAGGTGTACTGGGAAGGAATTGAAGAGGACAGCAGCGAAGGAAATGGTGTTTTCACTTTGCAGGAGACTGCGGCAAACACAGAGTCTTGGGTCGCCTATATCGTTGGTATTAAGGAATAGCCGACTGAAACATTGTTGTTTCGGAGACTACTCCTATTAGGCGACTACCATGGAACGCGCGCCCCGGTGAAGTCAATGTGTTCTCCACTGTCTTCCGGCGTCAGGCCATCAATGACCCCAAGCATTCCAAAAATGCTTTCTTCTGGCGTTACGGGTGCCCCGGTACCGCCCATATCCGTTGCCACCCAACCGGGGTGAACGACAACGCATATAAATCCCTCAGCACGATAATCAATTGCTAGCGATCTCGTCGCCATATTCAATGCCGCCTTACTTACTCGGTAGGAGTAGGCTGCCCCGCTACTGTTGTCTCCAATGCTGCCCATTTTGCTAGTTAGGTTGACCACCTTTTTTGAAGATCCCAGCCTCAGCGCTGGCAAGAGTGCTTTAAACACCCGCAGTGCACCAAGTGTATTGGTCGCGAAAAACTCCTCCATCTCATTAAAGTCAAGGCTCTCGAAAGGCTTGGAATGGACGCCAACACCCGCGTTATTAATCAATACATCAATCGCCTGTCCACTCATCGTTTCACTGAAGCGTTCGATACTCTCAATGTTGGACACATCAAGCGCATGCGTCTTCACGCCAGATTCTGTGTAACCCTCCAGCCCCTCTAGATTTCGAGCCGTTCCGATCACCTGCTCTCCACGGGCTACCAGTTGCCGGACAAACTCCAGTCCCAGCCCGCGGTTGCAACCCGTGATTACGTACGTATTTGCCATAAAAGTCTCAATTACGGTCGTGTCATTCCTCGATCGACACCCACAAGTAGTCCCCGGTCTAGGGTCGCAATTCCCCGGGCCATTCGCGGTGTGTTAAAAACGGCACTAGCATGCCCCCGGCAGTCAACCAGGATCAGGCCTGCTTTCCCCTGAACTCGATTCAAAGTCCTAATGGCTGCCTGGCCTGCACGGCCCGGGCTCATGCCCCGGGCCATTCTGTCGATCCCAGCTTTGGCCAACGTCATTCGTAGGATCCCCTCGCCCCATCCCGTGGACGACACTGCCCCAGATTGATCGTCAGCGTAAGTTCCTGCACCAATCACAGCCGAGTCGCCGACGCGCCCAGGCAGCTTGTCCTGAGTCCCACCCGTTGAAGTGGCAGCCGCGACATGCCCGTTGGAATCACAGGCTACGGCCCCAACCGTACCAAAATGAATGTCGAGCGGATCTTTGTCAAACTCGCGAATCACCAAGTCGTCTTCTCCGTCGCGGACACGCAAGTGCCTATCGAGTTCACGCCCAACAAGTAAGTCTCGCTGGCGGCACAGTTCCATCCCATGCTCTGATGCGAAGTGATGAGCGCCATCCCCCACCAGTAAAACGTGTGGTGACAACTCGAGAACCATTCTCGCTAACGAGACTGGATGTCGAACACGTTGCACAGCAGCGACGGCGCCTGCCTCAAGTTTCTCACCTTCCATTATTGATGCGTCAAGTTGCACTTCGCGCGCCTGGTTTAGATGAGCCCCGTGTCCGGCATTAAACGTGGGGTTGTCTTCGAGGGTACACACTGTCCGCTCGACGACCTCAAGCGCACTGCGGCCTGACCGAAGAAGGTCCCAGCCGGGCTTAAGCGCCTCGATAATCCCCTCCCGGTGAGGGTCTACGTCTCCGTCAGGGACGTTCCAGGCTCCTCCGTGAACAGCTAGTGCACAGGGCACGCCACCCCCTCTCTTTACAAAAACAAGCGTGATCGCTCGTCAATAACACCCCGAATGCTATCGAGCATCTGTTCACAGGCAACCTCCCCAGCGCGAATCGCCTCCTCCGGTTGGGAGAAATCACTCCAGTGACGGTTTTGCCCACGCGCCGAGATCACAGAATCGGCACGACGAAGCTGTTCCTGCTCAAGTGCGATAAGGCTTATCTCACTTGAGCGCATCGCAATTTCAACTCCATTGCCAAGCTCGCTAATGGCAGTGCCGCGCTGAGAAACATCGACAGCGATCACAACATTCGCACCAAGTGTGGTAACGGCATCGATGGGTACCGGGCTGGTGTATCCCCCATCACAGAGAAGTCGACCGTTCAGCTCGATAGGAGGAAATATGCCAGGGATAGCCGCCGATGCGGCTACGCCTCTTGCCAGATCTCCTGACCCGATAATCACTTCACAACCTTCACGCAGGTCAACCGCCACAGCGCCAAACGGAACGACTGTCTCTTCGAAGGTCCTGTTGTTGAAGACCATCCGGAGTGCCCGCTGAACTCCCTTGCCGCCTAAAACGGATCGACGTGAGAGGCCCAGGTGTGATGCGTAGAGACCGCGAAAGGCTGTTTGAATACGATCGAACAGCCCCGGCTCTGGCTCATTCTGCGCTTCCTCTCCGACTGTTGGGATACCTCCTAAGCGCCGAATCGTCGCTAAGTTCAGATTCTCAATATATCTGCTGCGGACAAATGCCAGTACCCGCTTCTCCAACTCGATTGCATCGGGCCAGCACGCATACACGCCGCCAATCACTGCACCAATGCTTGTTCCAGCGATCACATCGATAGAGATTCCGGATCGCTCCAGAACCTTCAGAACTCCTACTTGGGCCAAACCACGTCCGCCACCGCCTGACAGGGCTATTCCGACGCGGACCTTTTTTCGAATACTGGAGGCAGTCATAGCCGGAGCTTAGCAGCAGTTGCCCCGATTGCCCTCCGGAATACAGGTGAAACTCCCCTCATCCCATTTGCGGCAAGCTGCGAAAATTTCCGAGTTAGAGATTACTGGTATTTCCTATCGCGGAAACGCGATTTCGATCCGCGCCTTCGTGAAAAAGAGTCGTGCCTCTGCTTCAGCCGCATCGCTGTATATCCGCATCTGGAGTTCGTATTCCGTCGCGACTGCCTCTGCGCGTTCTTGATTTGTAACGCTTTCATGTGTCTTGAAATCAATGACGAGTGGCTCGGGGCCTGGCCTATATAAATCCAGATCTCCGATACGCCAGTCTTGAGAATTCAAAAGGTGCACAAACGGCAACTCTGAGTAGTACTCCCCTTCGAAATACCGTTTCCATTTCTCATCCTCTACAAACAATCGAATTTCTTCTTCCAGAGCTTCCCCATAATCCGCGTCCAGCAACATGGCTTCAATAAGGTCGGGCGCACCCAGTTCACTTACGGTTTCTTTGAGGAGAACAGCGATCTCACGTGAGGCCTGAATCTTCTCAAGAACGCCATGGATCATGGTCCCTCGCTGTCTGCCGGAAGGCTTCAGTTGCTTCGCACCTTCTGAAACAAAGTCGTTCAGATCAAAGACTCCGTCATGATACCGGCGTTCCCATTGTTCCGGATCCTTGTTTTTGACCATTAACTCGGACGCCGAGCGGGTGAACGTGTAGGGAGGCTGCTGTAAGGCATCAGCAAGTCCGGGACCAGGTTTGATGTCCATGGAATTCAACCACTCGAGAGACACACGCTGCCCCTTTTCTTTGGGGATTGAAGCCTCTGCGATGGTCCGGGCTTCGATACCGTGGAGTTCAACGCCGGATTCAAGCCACTTTCCGTAGCTATTAGTTACTCCGCGGCGTCCTACAAGAACTAACCGATCCCGTGCCCTTGTGGTAGCGACATACAGAAGGCGGGATTCTTCAGCCCTATCCTTAAGAAGCCTTCGGCGAATAATTTCCTGCGCCCTGGGTCCTTGGGCCGCAAGTACAGGAGGGAGTAAGGGGCCAAGCGATGAATCACTCCACAGTTTCGAGGGGCGAGGCGGGTCCACATTCCTCTCCACTGTAGTGAAGAAGACTACTGGCCACTCGAGCCCTTTTGCCTTATGTACGGTGCTCACTGTTACTACGTTGTCAACTTGGCTATAAAGCGGTGCTTGTGGGTACGCTCCGGGGACGCTGTTTCTCATAGCCCAAACATCAAGGAAATCATCAATGTCTAGATCACGGTGGTCCGAGGCAAACTGTAAAAATAAATCAATATTGGCCAGCGCCTGTTCCTGTGGCCCATTAAGCAGAAGATGGAGGCGATATCCGGTTTGGCCCAATAGAAGCTTCAAAACGTCATCTACGGGAGCCCTGTAGGCTAATTTGTGGAGATTTCTGATTACCTCCGAACCCCGCCGTAGCGATTCCCTCTCGATCTCGACCAGATTGTCGTGTTCGGGAGCGTCAAGCCAAGATTCTGGTTCATTCACGAATTGTTCAGCCTGCTCCAAAAGGGAGACATCTCCCATCTTCGAAGTCAGTCGAAACCGTGCGATCAATTCGTCTCGCAGACAAACAAAAGGCGAGCGTAAATAGCCCAAAGCACGCAAATCGTCATTCGGGTTACGAATAAGACGCAGCGCATTTATCAAATCAATCACCTCTTGCCGGTCTGCCAACTGCTCGGCACCAGACCCTGACACCGAGTACGGAATGCCATGGTGTGACAATGCTGCCAAATACTTATCCAGATTCTTGCTAGCTCGGTAAAGAATCGCTATGTCTCGAAATTCACATTGTCGAGAGCTTCCCGACTCTTTATCGATGACCATGCCGGACTCTGCAAGCTCACGGATACGGCTGGCAACTTGTGCTGCCCCACTTTCGGAATTCTTCGTTGCGTTCGACCCATCAGTCAGCAACCACTCAATCCCTGAACACTTCGAGCTTGGGAGTCCTGCCTCTAAGGGTGTGTACCCGATTTGACACTCGGCCAGGTCCCCATCCAATGCTTTTTCTGTTTCCCCCATGCTTTTAGATGAGGTGGTATTGACGAAGTCGACAATCGGGGGGGCACAACGAAAGTTGCGGGACAACTCAAGTAGGATCCCGTTTTCAGCGATAGCTTTTTGTGTGTCATTCCACACGGCGATATCTGGCGAACGGAAGCCGTAGATACTTTGTTTTGGGTCCCCGACAAGAAGTAACTGTGGGCGTGTGACCTTATGTCCGATCAAAAACGCGATGTCGCGTTGAGCGAAATCAGTATCTTGGAATTCATCGATAATCAACAAGCGATACCGTTGGCGAATAGTCTCCAGGGCGACAGCTCCTTCCGGTGAACGCAACCGGCTGCGGAGATCAAGAATTAAACTGTCAAAATCGCGCAAATTTCTAGCTTCAAGATGTTCGTGCCATCTCCGCAACGATCGTTTGGCAAGTATGAATAGCGCACTGCACTGATCCAGAGAGACCTCATCTTGGTCGTCAAAAGCGGGTGAAAGGGTTCGGAGATACTCATGATTGAGGGCGTCATTTGCGCTCCAGTTGTCGTAACTCGCTGTGCGCCAGCGGAGATCGTAGAGAGCATGGCGCACATGTTCGACGATCCCAGTATCGTAGGTACCCACACGACGAAGTTTCATGCCGCCAAGGAGAAGGTTTTCGGTTTGCTTTTCTCGGCGCTTGAGTGACCGCAGGACGACGTCCTCGATAAGCTTTTCTTGCTGATCGATACATTCGGCCTCTGCAAGCACGCCAAAGTTAGGCTCGATCCCGAACCGCAATGCATTTTCACGAAGCAATCGCTTACAAAACCCATGAATGGTTCCAATATAGGCACGGTCGATTTGCCACCGTAGTTCGCTTGCACGTGCCGAATGTTCTATAGCAGAGCGAAGCTGGGTCTTAAGGTCTGCAGCCCCTTTTTCAGTAAAGGTAATAGCTGCTATCTCTGCGAGCCCACAAGGATCTGCGCATGAGGGAATAGACACGCCGTCCTCCCGTGGTGCGCCAACGTCAAGACCAAGCTGCCACAATACTTTCCCAATTACAGTGCTCGTCTTGCCTGTTCCAGCATTGGCCACTAGAAGAGTGTCTTTCTCCGTCGTTATGGCAGCAGCCTGCTGAGCTGTCCAGCTAAATTCAGCCATCGAAGCGATTCCCTACTCGCAATCTCGCCTGACTACGACAAATATCGCGTCCTGGATAAAACGACGGCCAACCACGAGCATTGGCGGCCAAACTGGCTTCAAACAATCCTGCGCGTACACGACCTGGGATCGAGAACGCTATCTCCAAAGCACGCTCAAAGGCAGCACTGCCAACTATGATTTGCGCACTGTTTTTGGTGACGCCAGGCTTCGTAATGCGACGGTAGCGGCATTTACCAGCCGTCAGCCCGGATTCTTCAATTGCACACAAATAGAGTGGGCCTTGGAGAACCGAGCCATCTTGGTAACCCGCCATTTTCGGAATGGTGTTCAACTTATAGTCCAGCACGTGATACTTCACTTGATCACCATCGCCATCACTGTCTAAGCGATCAATGCGCCCCCGAATCCGCAGGCTCACCTGATCACCCTTGAGATTCGTCCCGTGAATAACAACAGGGGCATGAAACCCAAACTCGTGTTCTATGTGCTGTGGGACTTCTCCGGTTTCATCTAAATATTCCAATTCCCACTCGATGTAGCTACGGACACAGTCACGTACTGAACGTCGGGTCACAGCCCATAGCGTCGGCACTCCAAGCCGCTCACCCATTTCCTCGTATTGTGTGAACGTCTCTTCAGCGATCCGTTCATACGTCTTAAGAGTTTCGCCGTCGAGAAAAACTGGCAAGCCATCTTCGTGGGCCCTGTAGAACCGTTCAAGCAGATCGTGTGCAATGCGGCCGAAGTTCAAAGTGGATAGCTGGTCATCGGCCTCCTGTGACTCACTTAGCCTTAACACTCGTTCGACAAAGAACGCGAACGGACAGGTTGAGTACTGCTCCAATTGGCCTGCGGACCATGGGTAGTCAACTCCAAATCTACTTGTGAGTCGCCCGAGCACCTCCGGGTCTCGGATTTCACCGTTCCATGGATTCGGGGTGAAGACAGAAGGATCTCGATCGTCCTGGGGACCACCGGTGTCGCGATGTGCCTCAGCAACTGAAGAAACTATCGCTTGTTCAAGCAGAGAACGATTGGCTGGCTCGACTGTTACGCGCACCACCTTGGATTTGCCGGCCAACTGATCGGCCAATTTCAAGGCCGCCAACTCATTGGCCTGTTCATCATTAATGGGATCCTTATAGGTCTGGACTAGTTCCTTAACAGTTCTAGGCCGAAGAACGTGTTTTGCAGGCTCGTGACTAGGAACCATAAGCGAGGGCAATAGAGGATCAATTTTGCCGTCATGCTGGTGCGTCGTTCTATATGAAATTCGGGTATCAGTACCAAGAGTTACGGCCCTCCATAGCGAACGCTCACGCCTGAGAATCTCTTCTTCGTCCGCAAGCGGCAGGCCTAAATGCCTCAGCACTCTGCGCTCTTCGTCAAGAAAGAGTCCGTCAGGCTTTGGAGTTCGGGGGAATTCGTCGTCGTTCGCATGAATCACAAACGTATGGCGAAATGGAACAAGGGCCGCATCATCTGCCTCTTGGACTTGGACCCCCTTCTGCATTGGTGTCGGAACGACCAGTTCGTCGGCCTCAAGAACCCGATGCAGCCGCCGGTACCACTCCTCAATACCAAACCGGCGGCGACCATGTTCTAGTTGCCCCCATTCTTTTAATAGATTCTCAAACTGAAGTAAGGCGCGTTGATCTGAACGAACAATGTCCCACCGGTCGTCAATTGATTCAGTTAATCGTCCACGTAAATTGAATGTTTTGTTCTCAGCAAGACCTAGAGTGATGTCGATCCACTCAGCCTCAGTGTGTGGTGTGTCAAGTTCCTCAACCTGCGTACGGAACTCCTTAAACTTGGCGAGAGTAGGTACGAGAGTGTCGGTCTCATACCCGGCATTCTCTTGATCATTTTCGCGCTGAGCCAGAAGTTGACTGAGGCCTACTTCCCATTGCTCAAGACTTTCGATGCGTTTGTCTTGCGCCGTCCGGTCAATTGTTTGCAGGTCAAGTTCGACACCCAAATAGGGGTTGTCGAGTACGGACCGAAGATGCCGATAGCTCCACTCAGATTCAGCTGCTCTGAAGATTGAGAGGATCGCCTTCAGGATGGGGACCTGTGTTAACGGGGTTCGAATGCGCGCAGTGAAGGCAACGCCCGCGTCACCAAGAACTCGGCACGTAAGGTTTGTATCCTCTCGGCCGCTTCTGGAAACAATCGCGATCTCATGCGGTGCCGCTTCACCACCCAACAGAAGCTGTTTTACTTCGCGGGCAACCCAGTTGAGTTCACGAGTAATGTCAGGTGCGGGCTGAACAAAAGGAGCTTGCTCTGCAACTCCCCCGCCCTGCCCACAGTCAACGGATTCGACCGCTGCAGCTAGTTCCTCGAATTCGCTTTCCTCTGGCTCTTCGGCAACGTAAAGGATGACCTCAACTTCCTCTTGGCCAGCCAATGCCTCAAACATCCGGCGACGTTTTTGCAGCGTATAGATCCCGTAAACATGAAGGCGGCCAACACCCCCGAGCGCACTTTTGAGTTCCCCGGACTGGATTTTGTCCGCTATTAACGCGTGCAGTGAACGGCGATCATAGACACCTCTTTTTTCGAGTTCCTCTAGATACGCTGCATATACCTGGACAATCCATTCGTTACGCTGGCGTACAAATTCGTCACCGTCAAGTTCGGCCAAAATCTCAACCAGCTGTTCAGGCAGAACTCCCTCCGGCAAGAGATCTTCGAATAGAACATCGAGCATGTGCCCACGTACCAGGCCATCAGTGTTGCCGGGACGTCGACCAAAAATCTTGCGTCCACGCTCAGCCGCAAGCTGGCCAATTAGGCCACGCCTCGTGATCGTCCCAACCGTGTTACGCCGAATACCGAACCGTTTGGGCAGATCTGAGAAGAACGATATTGGTGGGCCCAGCCACCCACGCATTCCGCGGTCGAATGCTCGCTCGAACAGTCGATCGCGTAGGTTCTGATGGGTAATCCATAGGTGCGACTGAAACCCGCCCGGACCAGTATTGCTACCAAGCTCATCTAAGAACCGGTTGCTGCAGCTATCCCATAAGGCCTGCGAAGACTTGGACTGGACCAGCCGAACCGCCATAGACGAACCCTGAACTAAGAAGTCGAGCGACCCCTAGTGTACAGCGGCCTAAACGCCTCCTGAATTCAGCGTTCGATTCCTCTTGCCTATGGCGACGCTAGTGTGACTATCCCCTCCAATGAGGGGAAAACCCGGCGCAGACGTTGGTGCCGGCCGTGATGGTAGGTCTATCCCCGTTTACACGGGGAAGGGTTCGTCAAGAAACCGTGCGCCCAGTGTAGCCATGAGCGCTTGCATTGGTCTATCCCCGCGTATGCGGGGGACTCCGGTGGTCGCTGGTGCCACGATTCCACTTCCCCCGGCGGCCCTTCCAGCTTGGCCCAAAAAGTTGAAGGTTCCCTTGCATCCTTTTGGACCCCTTCCGCTAACAACAAGCTGGATTGGTCGACACGCTCAGTCCCCAACTCTCGTCGAGACGTTCTTTGCAGGCGCCTTCAGCTATCTTGAGCTTGGCAACCATGCCTTGAATCCCTCGGGCAGGAGGCCCATAACCAGTTGCTCTAGCTTCTCTTCGTTTTTCCTGTACAACACGGCAGCGGCCATGATCGCAAGGCCGACGAATGTCAAAGCAAAGGGGAACAACAGCACGTCCTCGAAAGTCTCGAAGCCAAGGTGTCCAAGGTAGGCCATAATGCCCACCGCTCCGCCGACCATGAACACTTTCCGTTGCAGCAAGATGCTGACATCGAAAAGCAGAAGATTCACAAAGGCGAAGATGCCCCATGCAAGTTCTCCTGGCTCCCCCGGCGCGGAAAAAAGCCAGCCAATCATCCCAAACCAGAAGTGTGCCAACCCAAGACCGTATAACCAGAAGGCAAAATCTTCCTTGGTACGCCGATCTACGACAAACCCGACAGTCATGACAAAGAATCCAGCCAACATGAGCTGGGGGCTCATCACACGCTCCCCCGCGTCCCCACCGTTAAGTATTTCAACCAAGAGCATCCAGCATGCCGTGAACCCGAGGATCGGGGGAACCGCCATGAAGGCAAAACGCCTGAGCTTGATGGCGCCAAGGCCTGCCAGGAGGGTCGCAGCTGCGATCCAGGCTTGCTGGGTCTGCAGCTGACTTAAAAAGACGAGACGTTCGGCATCGTTTTCTATTTCAAAGGCATTACCAGCAGGAAACCAACCCATGTAATCCTGGTACCCGAGGACCCCAATTGGAACCATGCAAACTGCCAGCGTGAACAAGAGCCCGCCTGGTATCCGCAGCCCAGGCTGTTTCCACAGCCAGTCACCACCAAGTACAAACAGGATCGCGTAGGACGAGGCAAGAGCCATGAGAGCGATGCCGCCGTAGCGGGCATACCAGTCAAATAGCAACCAGGTGAACGCCAACATGACGACAAGGGCGCCGAAGTAATAGGCCGCATTTATGAAATCAAAACGGGGCCGGTCGGCGTCCACGGCGGCACCGTATACCCGCATATCATCTGCGGTCGCTTCGTCGATGATGCCCGCTTCGAGGAGCCCCTTGATATCACTCTCTGTAATCATGCTTTCGAGCCCTTCTAATCAATCACTACCATGGCCTGCCCACCCTAACTATGCGCCGAGCACCGAGCAACTGGATAAAGTGTGCGGGTTTCAGTGTTCTTCGGATAATGGCACGGTTGTCTGAACACGCCTACCGGAACCAGCAAGGAACCACACAATGAACAAAATAAGCGTATTGGAATCAAGGTTAGGGAAATTAGAACAGGACAACCGAAGGCTAAAGATGGCGTTTGGTGCGATGTTCTTACTTTTTGCCACCGTGGCCCTAATTGGTATGGCGATGCCACAACAGATACCCGATGTAATCACGGCGCACGAATTTCACGTGGTTGACGCTAACGGCGCCCCAAGAGCGAGAATGCTAATTGACCGCATCAGCTACTTCGACGAGGACGGAATACTCCGGGCTACAAGCGCTTCCGATGGTATTGGCTATAACGACCTGAACGGAACCGGTCGAACCTGGATAGATGAATATGGAATTGGCTACTACGGGGAGAATGGGACTCTCCGTCTAAGGATGAATTCCGGAGGGATCGTCGTAGCCGACGACAATGGCACCTTCCGCAGTCGCATGAATGCCTCCGGGTTTGTCTCCTACGATGAAAACGGTGACGTAATTTGGAGCACTACCGAGGACAACCTGACGAACGGGACCAGGAACTGATGCCACGCACAGTCTTGTTAGCAGTGCTCATTCTGGGCTGGGCTGTTCCGCTTGCCGCGCAGGAAATGCCCGAAGATCTTCGCATGAACGTCATTGCAGAAATTGACCCGGACGGCATCTTGTCTGCGGATTCATTGCGCACATCAGCGATCATTCTCCTTCGCGAAAACTGGCCAGATGTTGTGGTCGATGAAACCGCGAGGTTGTATCTCCACATCGAGCCCGCCTGTCTGGCTGTCGACATGGTTGTTTCCTGTGCCGTGAATCTGGCTCTTCGTCGGCTCGGCCAGGACTATTCCCCGTTCCGAGAGTTGGTTTCCTCCTCGATGCCTCTGGCTGGTGGCGTCGCAGCATCAGCGCCCGACCCTCTTGCCGAGATGCTCTACTGGCAAAAAAGAGCTCTCTTAATCGTCCCTGCAGATGCCGCAGCACCCGAAGTCACTGACTGGATCGCAAGAACTATCGACGAACCCCTAACAATCTGGTTCTCGCTGGATCAAGCAACACGCGAGTGCTGGCGTGATTATTTCAATAACAATGAACGGGAGAGGCCATTATCCCCGTGCCTGCGGTCGCATTAACTGCCAGGCGCTCGGTAGACCATCACACCATCGATAAACACCATCGTGGGTAAAACACGATAGTCGAACGGGTGCCCTTCCAGAACAATGAAATCGGCCACTTTCCCGATTTCGATGCTCCCGATTTGGTCAGCTACATCAAACATCTCGGCAGCATTCAGGGTCGCCATCTTTAGCGCTTCCACCTCGGGCACACCGTTCCTGAAGGCCCAGGCAGAATTAAGAACTGGTTCACCACTGAGCCGACCATTCGGCATGGCGCGCCGAGAAGCGCCTGGGCCAAAGAAAGCTACCTTCACCCCTGCACCACTGAGTATTGCGGGGCCCTGGACGTTCCATCCTTCACCCCCGCCACGGATTTCGGAACTGTAAACGCCGGAATCTCCAAGAATGACACCTTCAGTCGTTACCGCCAACTCGTCAGCTATCTGCCAGGCCTGAGACCCTCCGCTCACAATCAGGCGAAGCTTAAAGTCTGCTGCGATGGAAATGGCCTCTCGTATTTCCTCCACGCGATTAGCGTGGAATACCGCGGGGACCATTCGCTGCAGAACTGGTACTAAGGCCTCCAATCGCTGGTTATAGCCACCTTGAACCGGTCCTTCCGTACCGCGCGCCGCCATATATCTTCGTGCATCATCAAGTGACACTCGGATCATTGCACCGGCAGTTTCTAGTGTCCCGGTAGTCTGAGGATCCGGTGACCATGTCCGAACCGAATCACTTACAAGAGAAAACACCATGCTGCTCGGTTCCCTACGAACCATCTTTTCGATGTCCATTCCAACGGTCTTTATGACGACCCCATTTCCTCCAACTAGATTTGCACGTCCTGGCGTAACGTTGATCGCCGTGACACCCATATCCATATTGACTTTGTATGACGGAAACCACGGATCGACGGCAAATACAGCGTTCATCTCAGGGACGACGGGTTCAATGATTTCGTCGTTCTGTACCTGCCATTTCAAGTCGCCAATCCAGTCATTTGGGTATGCCCGCGCAAGAACATAGCCAGGGTGAATTACCCGTCCACCGACATCCATTACTGGCATCCCAGCCGGAACAATGCCGCCGGAATCCAAGCGGGCAAATTTCCCATCCTCAATAACAACCGTGGCACCGGATATATCCCCATCGCTCACGGTGAATACGTGCGCGTTAGTGATGGCATATGTCCGGTCGTTCGGCCCGACTTCGTTATCAATTGCCTGGAAAGGCCCTACCGAACGAGGCTGGTCTGTTTGAACAACCTCCTGTCGTTCGTATTCAAGGACACCATCCACGAACACTCTCTCAATCCGGTCCGCAGTAAGGTCGAAAAAGTGACCATCCAATAAAACAAGGTCGGCGTCCTTGCCGGGTTCGATACTTCCGATCCGATCCTCCAGCATCATCGCTTTGGCGCCATTGATCGTCAGTGCTTCAAGAGCATGTTCTTCCTTTAATCCGTGCCTGGCTAAAAAGGCACCGTATTCTCGGAAGTCCTTAAAGTGCTGCCGTGACATATCTGTTTGAACACTGGCGGACACCCCGGCCTCCATAAGCTCTTTAATGATGTGGTGAGGCTCAGGGTCTCCGTAGTACTGAACAATCATCATCGGCCCGACCACCGGCACAATCTTGGTACCAGCAAGGAGGTCCACTAGCGGAAAGACTTCTTCGGCATGGCCAAGAGCAAGCCGGTCAATAAAGCCGTACTTTCGTGCCAGGCGCATAACCATCATGATCTCGCTCGGGTAGTGGGAATGGACATGTGCCATGACGTCACCCCTGATCACAGCAGCCAGTGCCTCGAGCCGTTCATCAACCTGCGGTGGCTGATCAATACCACCGGAGCGGTACGCGTCCCACATCTCGATGTATTCAGATGCTCGGCGATATTGTTCGTCTGCCGTCGCATACCAACCCATGACCGTTTGCGGTGTCTCCCCCGGTCGTATACCAATCAAAGGCCTTACCGCCATTTTCAGGTCTACATAGGGCTTTAGAATCATGCTTTCGTCGCCGGGCACGCTTTTCATCTTTAGCGCTACAGACTGGCCACTACTAATGACGCCACTACCCGGCCGAGTCACCAGCGATGTAATCCCACCCGAGAGAGCCACCTGAATCATTGGGTCGTTAAGGTCCAGGTTCTCAACAGCCTTCCATTCAGAGGTCACAGGTCCAGAGATCCGGTTCCTTCCAGAGCGATCAAGCGCAAGATGTGCGTGAGCATCGACCATCCCGGGTATGACGTAATCTGCTGTGTACTCCTCCGCTCTGGCCGGGAGGGGTATCCCGACGCCTACTTCCTGGATCTTGCCATCCCGGATGAGGATTTCCCCATCTCTAATTACTCCGCTTGTCACGGTGTAAATGCTGTCAGCTCTTATAAGAATGGGGCGGGATTGAGCTGCATTAACATGGTCTGATGTCCCACTGCCAAACAAAATGAGGACAACAGCACACCGTACAAATAAACGCATCCGAACCTGTCCAATCTCCATAGTGGACACTCCTTATCTGGAGCGTATGCAACAATACTTCGATCACCAAGCTTGGTGAGCTTTCCTGTGCCGCAAAACGTTAAAGATCGAGAATTTCGTGAGCTCTTCTCTTTATGTGATAGTCGGGGTTACCGGCCCGCTCGGTGCAGCGATCGCCCGCGCCCTCCACAAGCGAGGAGATCGCGTCCGCGGCGTTAATCGAAGTGGTCACGGCAAGGTACCAAGCGGAGTCGAACTCCTCGCCGCAGACGTCAAGGATGCCTCAATTGCACGCCAGGTATGTGCGGGGGCGACCGTTATTTTTCACTGTGCTAGCGCTCCGTACACCGACTGGTCCAATCCCGCAGTGCCTAAGTCAATACGTTGGACCGACGAAGCCGACCACTTGCCAGCAATAACGAAAGGTGTCATTGCTGGCGCGGCCTCTGCGGGCGCCCGCATTGTTTACGGTGACAACTTCTACATGTACGGCCCAGTCGATGGACGTATTACAGAAGATCTCCCCTGGGCCGCAACTGACCGGAAGGGACTTGCTAGGATCTCGGCGGTCCAAGACCTTCTAGATGCTCACGGAAAAGGAAATGTTGGGGTCGATATTGGGTGCGCTTCAGATTTCTTTGGCCCAGAAGTTCTGAATTCCACAGTTGGTGATCGTGTTTTCGACGCTGCCCTCCAAGGCGAACCCGTTGAGATCTTCGGAGCACCTGACGTTCTGCACACCTATTCATTCATTGATGATGTGGCAGCTGGAATGATCACCTTAGCGGATCGCCCAACAGCGCACGGGCAAGTGTGGCATCTTCCAAACGACGAACCGGTCACCCCCCGTCATTTCATGAAGGTTGCTTACGAAGTAGCGGGCAACCCGCACGCCATACAAATCGCTGATGACCGTGTATGGCAGCAGCTTGGCTATCAAGCTCATTTACATGACCGAGAATATATCGTGGACCACACTAAATTTGCCGCAATGTTTGGGGCTAAACCAACCGCCCTCCGAGATGCAATTCGGATCACGATCGACTGGCTCCGGGAACGCAAATGAAAGTTTTTGGGGCCCGGGCAACATTCCAAGTTATTGATTTCGGAAAATCTCCCTTGTGCCGCCCCGATCCACTAAGGCAACCCAGTCCGCAAACCATCCTTCGAGTTCGTCGTCATCGGCCCCCATTGCTTGTTCCCAGTCGCTGAGGCCAGCCCACGTGGAGGACCAGACAAAGTTTGATTCTGCGTTCCCGCCAATGAGAACTTCTTGATTCTGGCCTGACCAGCCAGCCAACGCTCCAGCCCGGCACATGAGAGCCCGGGCCGATTCTCGGCGCTCTGTTCGTACGGTGTAGGCACTCCGTACTTCAAGCCTTCCCGGTGTTGTATCAAGTGGCTCGCTCGGCTCCAAAATCGTGAATACCTCAACCTTCGGACCGTACAGACATCGAGAATCAATTGCCTGTGACCATTCAACATGCGGAGGGAGGCTCCGCGCTCGTGCCATCGCTGCTTCCCAGTCCGACAAACTGTCCCACTCCGAAGACCACACGAATAAACTTTGCTGGGCATGCCCGTGGAGCATTTGTTGGATACGTCCATTCCATCCAGCTTGCGGCCAGACACCTTCCTTGCCTTCTCGCCATACATCCACAAGGTCTCCTTCAGCTGCAGCCATTGTGACAACGTAGGAGCTGCGCACCTCAATCATAAGAATCTCCGGTCAATCATGAATCCACGTTAGCTGGTTAATTTGCCGAAAACAGATGGCATGAAACCTCATGCAAATCTCCAACTGAAATCAGTTCTGGCTCGGTCATATCACAGTCTATGTTTAATCGATTCTCGACCTCGCCCTTCGATCCACAGCGCGTGCAAAAATTGCAGCCGAGCGGTGGAGACGATGGACTAGGAACCTCCCCCGTCATCGCCTTCCAACCATGGGTGCGTGCATGCTCAGGGTCGGCTACGGGAACTGCAGACAGTAGAGCTTGAGTGTAAGGGTGACGACCTTCCTCAAATATGCGGTCCCGTGACGCCATCTCTACAATTTTACCTAAGTACATCACCGCAACTCGGTCACTGATCTGTCGGACGACCCCCAGGTCATGCGCAATGAACAGGTAAGAAAGCCTTAATTGATCCTGGAGGTCCTGCAATAAATTAATGATCTGAGCCTGGATCGATAGATCAAGTGCCGACGTAGGCTCGTCGCACACCAGCAAGTCAGGCTCTAGTGCGAGGGCCCGTGCAATACCTACCCGCTGCCTCTGTCCTCCAGACAACTCCCTTGGAAAACGTTTACCGAGGGCGGGGTCCAGGCCGACAGTCTCAAACATAGCGTCGACCCTTTGCTGGAGCACAGCCCCTTCAAGCGTTAAATGAATTTTGAATGGCTCGGCAACAAGATCTCGTGCACACCACCGTGGGTTAAGTGCAGCCCCTGCGTCCTGGAACACAAGTTGTATGCGCGGGCGAATGCGTCGCACCTCCCGGTTACTCATTGCCGTTATCTCATGGCCATCAAACCAAACGCTTCCGGAGGCCGCACCCACAAGCCCTAAGACGGCTCGACCAAGTGTGCTCTTCCCGCAGCCACTCTCGCCAACAAGTCCAAGCGTTTCACCACGTTGCAAAGTCAGCGAAACGCCATCTACGGCACGGACCACCCCTTTTTTATTTGACCATAAACCGCTACCTCGGGGAGCGAACTGGACCTTTAAATCAGATACTTCAAGTAAAGCTGTCCGCCGTCTATTCATCTCCCTGGCCCTCCGCCGCCTCGATCCCGTTCGCGGCCGGAGGACAGGCAATCCAATGGGATGATGAAATGCTTGTCATCACTGGAAAACGAGACTCGCATTCGCGTTCACTGATCCCGCAACGGGGAAAATAGGCACAACCCGATGGCAAGGCCATAGGATCAGGCGTTCCTCCGGGAATCGTGGCCAGTCGTGAAAGTCGCTCTGTCCGTAAATCCGGAACCGATGATATGAGTCCGCGTGTATAAGGGTGGACTGGCCGACCATATAGATCTTGTACTGAGGCTGACTCAACGATGCGTCCTGCGTACATAACTGCAACCCTGTCGGCCAAGCCAGCAACAACGCCTAGATCATGACTGATCCAGACAAGTGCCATTCCCAGGTCATCTCGTAACTGAAGCATAAGATCTACGATCTGCGCTTGAACTGTTACGTCGAGTGCTGTGGTTGGCTCGTCAGCAATTAGCAGCTCTGGCTCTCCCGCCAATGCCATGGCGATCATGGCACGTTGACGCATCCCTCCTGACAGCTGATGGGGGAAAGAATCGGCCACGTCTTGAGAATCGGCAATGCCAACCCGTACTAGCCAATCGACTGCGCGCCTCTTTGCCTCCCCGCCCTTAATATTCAGGTGGCGCTCGATGACCTCGCTAATCTGGCGACCGACCGTCAATACGGGATTAAGAGCAGATAGAGGATCCTGAAAGACAAACCCAATTCGAGATCCCCGAACCTCGCTAAGCTTTCGATCATCAAGGGCCAGAAGGTTGAGGCCATTGAGAACGGCCCGCTCTCCTCTGATTCGCGCAGGCGGTGAGGGCACCAAACCGACTAATGCCATTGCTGCAACGGTCTTACCGGAACCAGACTCGCCTACAATCGCCAACGACTCACCACGAGCGACATCGAAGTCAACACCGTTGACAGCGTGCACCAACCCCTCAGGCGTCAGGAATTCCACGTGCAGGCCCCTTACCTCCAGCAGGGCCGCTTTCTCGACAGAATGGTGACTGGTCGACAAGACGTGTTTCGAACCTCCGCTTCCAACGGGTCCGGGCGTCCTTACAGCTAGTCCTCGAAACCCATCTCCGGATTGAAGCCACCATTTCCGCTCATCTCTTTCCCGTCGAGATAAACGGTTGGCGTCGCCAGCATAATGTCCATGTGGTAATCACTTAAACCAACCGTGCCACCAAAATCTGGGTTCTGGTATCCAAACCCAAAATCAACCGCCGCAAGCTTGCGCTCATCCTCTATCATGCGGCCCGAGATTCCCGCCTGTGGGTTTAGTCCCAGGCTGAAGTGGCAAAGTTTGTAAATTGTCGGGTCGTTGCAGGCAGCTAGCCACTCGCGCATGTTATCGGCCTCCGAGCCACCTTCGACCTTTGTGATGGCCCCGTTCTCCATTGTGAAGCTGTAGGGATTATGGACGACGCCTTGAACTGAGTCTGAGGCATCGATCACGATGATCCCGTTAATCGATTCCTCAACCGGCGCAATGTTAGTTTGCATACCAGGAAAAAAGTCGTCCATGCCGGGATGAAGTAACGCGCCTCTCCCAAGGTCCGCCTTGCGAGGCTTGAGCTGAAAGCTCACGTCCGTCCCCTGTGGCGAAGTCACCCGGCAGAGATCTGTCGCTTCCCATAGTTCGCAAACTCGTTCACCTATCCGGATCATTTTGTCGATGTCGGCGTGAAGTAAGGCACGCACCACATAGTCCTCAACCCCGGTCACTTCCGTATACAAGATGCTAGTTCCACTCGCTTTTGCCTCAAGCATCGCCTCAGAAGCATCTATCCCATCATCGATAATCGAGACGATGTATTTAGCGGCTTTAAAAGCCTCGCTCAGGATTGGGCCCGGATACGCAGCCTCCTCTGGCTTAGCAAGCTGTTTAATGATCAGCTGAGTGTCGGCACCGGTGCGAACCCCGGCCGCCATAAGCGCATGCGCAAGGTTCAAGTCGCTACGTGTGTCTGCTAGCACCAACACCGGATCCCCCTTATTAGGGTCGACCAGTCGCTGCATCGCCACCTCGGCGAATTCATCCCAAAACTGTCTCGACTTCATCAAGTTACTCCTGTTCGTTAGTTAAGATTCCCGGTACCGGGTGGGCGCGCTTGCTCTGTGCAATACGCAACCGTGCGAGAGACTCCGCCATCATGGCAGATGCCTGAATGGGGTCTATCACAGGGATAGGTAACCGTTCTTGAAGTTGGCCGATTACACTCAGACTTCCATAGCCGATCACCACGTCAGCACCGTCCTCGCTCATCGCCAAATTAGCTTGTTCGAGCATCGCTTCCGGTAAAGCCTCGTCTCGGGCAGCAAATTCAAGTGTCTTGCCGGTAACAGACCGCACAGAAGCGAGTTTGTCTGCAAATCCATACATGCGCACCAAATCTTCTATACAACGGGATCCGTAAGCCCCTCGCTGGTTACCCGCTTTCTCTCCTGGCATAAGGAAAGAAAACCGTCGACCAACCATAGAGGCCATATGTATCGATGCTTCTGTCTCTCCAACTACCGGTATTTCAAGAGCTTCTTTGGCAGCCTGTACTCCCGGCTCATCCAAACATCCCATAGCAACTGCATGGAACCCAGCTTCCTGCGCTGACTGGGCTGCCTCAACGTGGAGCATGCTCAAAAGTTCAACATCATAAGAACAGCTAATTGCTTCCAGAGGAGCATTTGGCAAATCGGCCAGCGTGATCTCAACGTCCGGGCGTGCCAGTGGCGACAGCAACTCTCTGTGAACATCTCCCCATGCCTGCAGGCCATTGCGCACCGGAATTATGGCGCAAATACGTATGACCTCCGTCATCTTCCCTCCGTCTCTTCAGCTATGCCGATATGCAGTCCAGACTGCATTCGACCACTCAGTGACTCCCCTATCAGATTGAATCCTATTACAAGTAAGAACAGTGCGATTCCCGGAAACGTGGCCACCCACCATTGGTCCAACAGGAATTTCTGCCCCTCGGCAACCATACGTCCCCACTCCGGTGTCGGAGGCTGCGCGCCCAGCCCCAAAAAACTCAAGGACGCTGCTGTCAAGGCAACGAACCCCGCGTCGAGAGAGGCCCGAACAATCACTGGATCCAAAACGTTGGGAAGTACATGCCGTCCCACAATCCTAAATTCGTTAGCTCCTATCGCCCGCGCCGACTCGACAAACTCAAGTTTTCGGACGGCCAGGATCTGGCTACGAACCAACCGCGCGTACGCTGGCCACCAAAGAAAGGCAACAGCGAACATCGTCTGCTGGAGGCCGCGCCCAAGAACAGCGTTCGTCGCCAGCGCAAGAATCAATGGCGGGAAAGCCAAGAAAACGTCTGCAACCCGCATCAACAGTCCATCAATCCAACCGCCAAGGTAGCCCGACACCGAACCTATGCTGACCCCAACGAGGATTGCGATCCCCAGTACGATCACGATAGTGGCGAGTGTTGTCCGTGCCCCGTAAACCACGCGGGAGTAAACATCGACACCCACACCATCCGTGCCAAACCAATTGGCTGCTGAGGGTGCCGAAAGCCGGTGTTCAAGTCTAAGGCCGGCGGGGTCCTGGCTCGAAAATAAGCCTGGGAAAATTGCCATCGAGGCAAACAATCCGACAATCGCTAATCCCAGCAGAAGGCTCGGGCTCCAAAACTGGAACGTTTTACTCATAACGAATTCGTGGGTCAAGCTTCGTATACAACAAGTCCACGCCCAAATTCACGAACAAATAGGCCGTTGTTGACACCAACGTGATTCCCATAATCACAGGGATGTCCAGACGGAAGATTCCCTTCCATGCGTAGGTTCCGAGTCCGCCCCAGGAAAATATATTTTCAATGAGCACGGTCCCACCGAGGAGAAATGCGACCTGAAGACCAATTACCGTCGTTGTCGGCAGCATCGCGTTTGGAAGAGCGTGCCGCAGCAAAACTGCACGTTCGGAGAGGCCTTTGGCCCGTGCAGTTCTCACATAATCCTGCTCCAGCGCATTCAGCATTGCCGAGCGGGTAATCCGACCAACCTCTGATATTCCCGCTATGGAAAGAGTTAGTGCCGGCAATACTAAATGGCGCCCCGCATCCATCATTGTTGCCCACTGCCCCGCAAATAACGCGTCAAACGTATATAAGCCCGTGAGTACAGGTGGAGGGACGGTCTCAAGGCTCAACCGGCCAGCGATCGGTAATACCCGAAGCCAGCCTGCAAACAAAAGCTGTAGGAGCAAGGCGAGAAAGAACACTGGCATCCCAACCCCTAAATATGAAAAACCCAAGAATGCGCGATCAACCCATCTACCGCGACTGGTAGCAGCGCGTACGCCAATGGTTATTCCCAAAACGACCGTGAGAACCATCGTCGCAAGAAGAAGCTCAAGGGTGGCCGGAAAAAATATCCGCAACTCCTGTGCGACTTCCTGTTTCGAGCTTAACGAGGTTCCAAGGTCGCCCTGAAGCAACCGCCCGATGTAAAGCCCATACTGGACTGGTACCGGCTGATCCAGTCCGAGACGTTCTCTGACTGCCTCAAGCTGCTCCGGAGTGGCTAGACGTCCCGCTGCCGCTCGCGCCGGATCACCGGGGAGCAACTGCGAGACATAAAACGCCAAAATGCTTACTCCCAGTAATACCGGGATCATCAAGAGTAAACGGCGTGCAACGTAACGTCCCATCATTCAAGCCACATCGGGTACAGGTTTTGCGTCAGCGGATGCCCCAAAGCTACCGAGTAACCTTTCAGGTCATCTCTCTGGGCAGATAACCCAACCATTGTCACTGAAACTGCAAACGGCATTTCCTCTAGCCAAAGCGCCTCAACCTGCCGATACAACGAGCACCGCCGTTCTTCCTCGGTTGCCGCCGCTGCCTGGTCGAGAAGTCGATCCATTACGGGGTTTTGGTACCAAGCAAAGTTGTTCCCCCCATCGCCAGCTTGACTGGAATGGGCCAAGGAATACAAGAAGTGATGGGCCTCAGGTCCTGGGGCAAACAGCCAAATGGTCCCCATGTCTGTTGAACTATCTGGCCGGGAGTAATTCGACACCTTTGCGTCCCACTCGATGTCCACTGCAGTGACTCGAATACCTAGTTCAGCCGCCCCCGCACGCATGATCTCAAAAAACGGAGTCTCCCCGGTAGTGCCTTCAAAAGCCATGGTTAGTTCAACCTCGCCCGGCCGCACCCCGGCCTCGGCGATAAGACGTTTGGCCTCTGCAAGATCGTGACGCGGAGGCGGTTGATCTGAGCTGGCACACTCGCCACGAGCTGGCAACACGCCATATGGCAACTCGGCATTCCCACGCATTAGATGCTCAACATGCCCCTGGTAATCATAAGCCAGAGCAAGAGCACGCCGAACACGTGCGTCCCGCAAGGGTTCTCGCCTCGTGTTGAACGCAAAATACAGTTGGTTGAGAGTCGGATCTCGATTGACTGTGATGCCTGGCTCACCCGCGAGCGCCTCAAGAGTGTCGGCGCTGGAAAGATAGATCCAATCTGCATCCCCGTTACGTAGCGCTATCCGGCGGGCTACCTCTTCCCGAATAACCCGAAATACAGCTCTTTCAATGTGGCGATCCCCCCAACCACCGTGATAATCGTGGAAACGCTCGACAGTGAATTGTTGTTCGGGCTGAAAAGAGACCAGCCTGTACGGCCCACTCCCAGCGTCGTGGCTCTGTAGCCATCGTTGACCCAGGTCCCCCTGGAATTCGTTGGAACGTACGAGCTCAGAATTGGCCACATAAAAACGCGTCAGCGCACCTAGTAACCCGTGGAATGGCTCGTACAAGTTGATAGCCACATCTCGGTGACCCAAGATTTCAGCCCCGCTCACAGGGGTTAAGTAGGCCCATACGCCTGTCTTGAGGGTAAGCATCCGGTCAATCGAGTACTTAACATCGACTGCACGGACGGGCGTTCCGTCATGAAAGACAGCATCCGGGCGAAGCGTGAACACATACCGGCGCCCGTCATCCGAGACGTCGTACGACTCTGCCAAGTCGAGCGACAGATCAGTGGTCCCAGGAATGTATTGAACGAGCGCGCTGTAAAGATTGATTACCGGATTGTCGACCCGGCTATCAAGTGCTGCGAGTGGGTCAAGCGTAGGCGGAATGCCTTCCGTCAGTATGACAAGGTAAGAGCGTTCCGCCGTTGGAGAGCAGCCGCCCAAAAGCAAAGCGACAACAATAGCGATGACGCAAAGCGCGGTGGAACGAG